>Ga0102936_1000867_pt1 | contig 12157 bp, 9 predicted proteins | sample SalPon2_A_H2O_MG_FD_78502 | JGI IMG/M metagenome (GOLD analysis project Ga0102936, IMG submission 78502) | Salt pond water microbial communities from South San Francisco under conditions of wetland restoration - Salt Pond MetaG R2_A_H2O_MG | ecosystem: Environmental > Aquatic > Non-marine Saline...
CATGCTTCTCCGGAACAACGCGGAGATTTTCGGGCTGGACCCGCAGGAAGCGACGCTCACCGAAGGGGCGGAAGGCTCTGTCGTCGTCTACGACACGCCGTCCGCGTTCGACGCGATTCGAACGGTCGCACCCCGAACGCTGGTCATGAAGGAGGGGCGGACCATCGCTCGGACGACGCACGACGCGGAGATACTCGCCAACGACATCGGCGACGTCGAGTTCAGCAAGCAGGGTATCTAGACGGGACACTCAGATGGAAACGACGGAAAACACGGGCGCTGTAGTCGGATTGCTCACCGCGGCGTCGCTCGCAGGTGGGGCCTCGAAGTACGCCATCGGGCCGCTCATTCCGGCGATAACCACGAGCTTCGACGTGACGACCGCCGCGCTCGGCGTCGCGCTCAGCGGGATGTGGTTCGCGTTCGCGATCGTTCAGGTGGTCGGCGGACTGTTGGCCGACGTGCTCGGTGAGAAACTCGTCCTGCTGCTGGCGCTATCGCTTATCTTCGTCGGGAGCGGGTCGCTGTTTGCCGCCCCGACGTTCCCGCTCTTCTTCGGGGCCCTGCTCGTCCTGGGGGCTGGCACGGGGACGCTGCTCATCTCGTCGGCGACCTACATCGGCAAGACGACAGAGACGATGGGTGGCAAACTGGGCCTGATAACGATGGGGTCGTCGGCTGCCGGCCTTCTGGCGCCCCTCGTCGCCGTTTCCCTGGGAGCACCATATGGCTGGCGAGTCGTCATGCTGGGCGGTGCGGCGCTTGCAGTCCCGATATTCGTCGGTATCTACACGCAGGTCGAATCGATGCCTGACCGGGGCACTACCGACCAGCGGTCGGACATCCGGACCGGTTTCGCGCGTGTCCTCAACGGCCGCGTGTTGATAATGGTCCTGTTAGGGTCGCTCCTGTACTTTGCCTTCCAGGCGCTGGCGTCGTTTTTCCCGACACTCCTGCTTGAGACGACCGACATTGCTCCGGAGGCTGCGGCCGTCGCACTGAGCGCGTTTTTCGCACTCAGCGCGCTCACGAAACCGTTGTTCGGGAGGCTCTCCGAGTCCGTCGGCCGGACGCCGGTACTGAGTGGGTGTCTCGCGCTCTCGCTCACGGGGTTCGCGCTCCTGTATCGCTCGACGCAACCGCCGGTCGTCGCGGTCGGTGTAGCTTTCGTCGGCATCGGATTTGGGTGGGGCCCGACGTTGACAGCGAAGTTGCTGGAGCTATTCGGGCGTGACAGCCGAGGGACTGGCTACGGCATCGTCAACACGCTTGCGAACCTCCTCGGATCGGCAGGGAGCGCCGTCACCGGCTTCGTCGCCGTCAGATACGGGTGGCACCAGACGACCGGCTTGCTAGCCGCGACACTGATCTGTGCGCTCGGACTGTTGTTGGTCGAGTCCCGCCTCTCGGCGGCCAACCGATTCGTTCCGTTCGACCTGCACTGACCGACCGAGACATACACAGCCCCACTCTCTGAGCCCGAGATGTGCGTCGGTCGACTCGACACACCGCTGATAGCTTGGATTGTGTTTGAGTTGTTTGTAGTATTTCTATACTATATTCGTATGAACGCCCACAATTACTACTATACTGGGTGTATTAACACACCTAATACACGATAGGGGCGTATATATTAAAGTTATATAATGCCCCGTCTCAATCAGTCAGTCGTGAAACGCAGAGACTTACTCGGTACTAGCGCAGCGGCATTGATTGGCGGAATGGCGGGCTGCTCCAGCGGCAGCTCCCAATCGGACCTCAGCATCTCGGACATCGAAGAGTGGCCCCCCTCGGAGTACGAAAGCCAAATTAACGTCTGGAACTGGTACACCGGCTGGCGGGATGTCATGGCTGAGGCGTTCATGGAGGAGTACCCGGGCGTGGAGGACGCGAACCTCGACTCCTACAACAACCCTGGCCAGTTCTACTCCCAGATTCAGGGGAGTCACTCCATCGACTCTATTGGGTCGACGGGTGAGTTCACCCAGCGGATGATGGCGAACGACCTCGCCGAACCGCTCCCGATAGATATGATGCCCAACTACGAGAACGTTGCAGATGAGTACCAAGAGGTGACCGAATCGACCTATGCGGACGAGGACGGTGTGTACGGGCTCCCGAACGTTATCGTCGCGATGCCAGTAATCGCCTACCGTGATGACTACTTCGACAGCCCCCCGTCGTCGTTCGACATATTCTGGGAAGAGGACCTCGCCGGCGACATCCTGATGTGGGACCGGGACTACATCATGATGCAGACCGCCGCACTATACACCGGACAGGACCCACACGATCCGTCCGATTGGGACGAACTCGAAGAGGTACTCATCCAGCAGAAGGACCTGAACGAGTCCTACTACCAGAACCACGACACGGCCCAGCAGCTGCTCGCGAGCGAGAACGCGGTCGTCGCCGCGACGCCAACGAACTCCGCGTTGCAGGGGCACGACACGCGGGACTCCGCCATCCGGTACACTGTCCCCGACGAGGGGACGCTGTTCTCCATCGACCAGCAGGTCGTTCCCACGGGGGCACCGAACCCCGTGGCGGCGACGATGTTCACCGACCTCTCGATGTCGCGACAGAGTGTCGAGGCCGCGTGGAACGAGTCTTACGCTATATCCTCGCACGCAGACGCGTTCGACATCATCGAAGAAATCGAGGACGACCCAGAACTCGCGGAGATGGCTCGCTACGACGACGACTGGGAACTGTCCGAACGACGTCCGCTCTCCGAAGAGGTTCGACAGCGGACCAGCGAACTGTACACCGCAGTAATGGGCGCATAGGAACGCGGCTCAGTTCCGATTCAGTCCAGTTATTATGGCAAGTAAAATACAATCCTCGGCAAAAAAACGGTCGAATCGAAAGACGACGCTCGAAGCGGATTCCCTCGTGAAGATATACGAAGGGAAGGAGACAGTTCACGCCGTCAAAGGAGTGAGTTTCCAGATCAAAGAAGGGGAGTTCGTGTCCATCATCGGTCCGAGCGGGTCGGGAAAGTCCACGATTCTCCGGATGATAGCCGGGTTCGAGGACCCGACCGAGGGAAGCGTCGTGCTCGACGGTGTCGACATCACGGACCGGGCACCGTTCGACCGGGACACAAACATGATGTTTCAGGACCTCGCCCTGTTCCCGAACTACACCGTCAGCGAGAACATCGGGTACGGTCCGAGACAGGACGGCGTCCCGAAGGCCGAGCGGGAGGAGATGGCCGATGAGATGCTGGAGATGGTGCAACTGGAAGGCTACGGGGACCGCGCCATAGACGAGCTGAGTGGCGGCGAACAACAGCGCGTCGCGCTCGCCCGATGTATGGTGAACAGGCCAAGCGTCGTCCTCTTCGACGAACCGCTCGCCTCCCTCGACCGACAGCTTCGCCGCCAGATGACCACGGAACTCAGTGACATCCAGAACCGGACGGGCTCGACGTTCCTGTACGTCACGCACAATCAGGAGGTTGCGCTCTCGGCTTCGGACCGCGTCATCGTGTTGAACGAGGGCGAAATCGAGCAGATCGGAACCCCTGACGAACTGTACAACAGCCCGGCGACGGAGTTCGTCGCCAACTTCGTCGGTGACATGAACATGGTCACCAGCGACGTCCGCGAGGTGACTACTCCCGCCGATCCAGTGGATATCGCCGCCGAGTCGGTGGCCGTCCCTGCGGGACGGTTCGACGGCGTCGGCGACGACCCGACGTCGATGAAAGTCGGCGTCCGGCCCCACGATACGGCCATCGTCCACGACGTCGAGGACGTGTCGGACTGTTACATCGAGGGCACTGTGAGAGGAACGATGTTCGCAGGCGAAGACCAGGTCGTGACGGTACAGACCGACATCGGTGAGTTCACCGCCGAGACGAATCTGTCCGTGGACCAAGGGGAGACGCTGTTCGTCACCTTCTCGCGTGAGGACGTACACGTCTTCGCGACGGAGGAGTCCGATGAGCACTAAGACGGCCTGGTCGCCGGAGTGGGTCGACGACGGCATAGAGAGTACGCTGGCGTTCCTTCGGGAACGCGAACGGCTCCAGCTGGCGCTCTTTATCGGCCCGGTCGTCCTGATAATGTTCATCGGGCTGATCGTCCCTGTGCTCTACATGGTGGCCATCTCGTTTCTCAACGGCTTGCCACCGGGGGCGGAGTTTACCCTCGCCAACTACCAGCGCCTCGTAGAGAGCGACGTCTACCTGAACATCGGCATCGACACTATCGTGCTGACGTTACAGACGACCTCGCTGGTAGTGGTGCTTGGCTACCTGCTGGCCTACGGCATCGCGATGTTCGCGAAACGCCAGAAGCTGTTGTTGCTGCTGGTGGTGCTACCGTTCTGGACGAACTACCTCGTCCGGAACTTCGCGCTCATCGCCATCTTCCAGACCGGCGGCCCGTTCAACCAGTTGCTGAGCAATATCCTCTTTTTCCTCGACAACCCGTCGATCGGCGGCGACGTCCTGTTTACGAGGACGAGTGTGTTGATGGGACTCGTCTATAGCTTCCTCCCGGTCGCTGTCTTGCCGATGTACGCGTCCATCTCCCGGATGGACAAGTCGCTCATCAGCGCGTCGAAGGACCTCGGGGCAGGCCCCATCAAGACGTTCGTGTTCGTCACGCTCCCGCAGACCAAAGACGGCGTGTTCGTGGGGACGTTGCTGGCAGCCGTCCCGACGTTCGGCGCGTTCGTCACCCCAGCGATGCTGGGTGGGCCCAACGACAACATGATCGGCCGGCTGATAGAACTGCAGTACATGCAGGTGTACGACGTGCCGTTCGGTTCGGCGCTGGGGACAGTGTTGAGCCTGTTCGTCATCGCGGTACTGAGCATCGGCTTCCTGAACGACGGTATCCCCATCATCGACAATGAGTAAAGTAAATCCGGACAAGAAAGGGTACGCACACGGGCTCCAGTCCCACGGCGGAACGGTCATCAGACTGCTTGCGGGCGTCCTGTTGGTGCTGATGTGGCTGCCGATGGTGACGCTGATTATCCTGTCGGTGTCCGCCGATGGGTTACTCGCGTTTCCACCGAGGAGCCTGACGGTCGACTGGTACATGGAGATTTTCACCGACCCGCAGGCCCACAAGGCCATCGGTAACACGCTGCGAATCGGACTGGTCGCGACGCCTATCTCCATCTCGGTCGCCACACTGGCCGTAATCGGCGTCGACCGGTACAGCTTCCGCGGGAAGCCGTGGGTGTTGTTACTCGCCATCGCGAAGCTGTTGGTTCCCGGTATCGTCGGCGCTATCGCGGTCTTTCAGGCCGCGGAGACCATTGGCATCAGCGGCTATCCAGTGGTCGTGTTCGTCCACGTCATCGCGACGCTGCCGTTCTCGACGCTCGTGATGATGGAGACGTTCTCGAACTTCGACGAGAGCCTCGAGGCGGCCGCGATGGACCTCGGTGCCAACGAACTGAGGACGTTCCGGACTGTGACGATCCCAAATATGATTACTGGAATCATCGCCACCTCGTTGCTGACGTTTACGTTCTCGTTCAACGAGTTCATCTTCACGTATTTCGTCAGGGACAGCGGCAGTGTGACGCTGCCGGTCTACCTTTGGAACAACATCGTCTACGGGTTGGACCCGTCCCTGAACGCGATCAGTGTCATCTTCCTCGTCGTGGCGACCAGTTTCCTCTTGCTCGCTGTGGCGATCTCGAGCGTCAGAAAAGTCGCGATGTAACGCCGCTTGGCTTTCTGCCGCCTCTCTCACGTCCGACCTGCGGTCGGACGGCGACCGAACAAATATCATCAAGACACGAACGCTTTTAATTGCGCTCACCGACTGCGCAGTTGTTATGTCGTTGCCCGCGTCCGCTCCGAGACGGATAGTGTACCGTCCGCCGCCACCGTCGTTAGCTACACATCCCGGCACCGGGTGGAACCCCACCACTGCTCGGGACCGAGACAGTCCCCGGTCGGCCGTGGCGAGAACCACTGTCGGGACGCGAGGGATAGGCCGATGAGAGAGCCGTCGGTAGCCGAAATCCGCGAACTCGCGGCCGACCTCTCCATCACACTCACCGAGGAGGTGGCGGCTGACTACACGGAGATCATGGGGGAGACACTTGACGCCTGCGACAAACTGGCGGCACGCCCGAAGCCAAAGCAGCCGCCCCGTGAGTATCCACACCACGAGCGGACACCCGGCTACAAGCCGACGGCGGACGAGGACCCACACAACGCCTGGATAACCAGATGCCGGGTCGAGGGAGCCGATACCGGTCCGCTGTCGGGCATGTCCGTCGGTCTCAAGGACAACGTGAGTCTCGCGGGTGTCGAACTGACGAACGGCTCCCGCGTGATGGAGGGCTACGTGCCCACAGTCGATGCCACGATAGTCACTCGACTGCTGGATGCGGGCGCGACCATCACCGGCAAGACGAACCAGTGGAGCTTTTCCTCCGGTGCGCCGGAGTTCGGACACGTTAAAAATCCCGCGAGTCCGGACTACAGCGTCGGGCACTCCTCCTCGGGGAGTGCAGCGGCTGTCGCAGCCAAGGAGGTGGATATCGGCATCGGGAGCGACCAGGGTGGGTCGGTCCGTATGCCCGCCGCGTTCGCGGGTATCGTCGGTCTGAAACCGACGTACGGGCTCGTCCCGTACACCGGCATCTTCGGTGCCGACCCAACACTCGACCACACCGGTCCGCTGACCCGCACTGTCGAGGAGGCCGCACTCGTGACCGAGGTGCTGGCCGGGCGCGACGGGCTGGACCCCCGCCAGCCCCGTGACCTGACCGGCGGGAACTACACCGCGGGCGTCGGGATCGACGTCCCGGACCTGACCGTGGCGGTCCTCTCGGAAGGGCTCGACGTCGAGGGCGCAGACCCCGCAGTCATCGACGCCGTGACAGCGGCCGTGGGGAAACTCGAGGCCCGGGGTGTCGAGGTCGAGACGGTGTCGGTGCCGATGCACGAGATGGCCGGCGAACTCTCGGTTGTCGTCGCCCTCTACGGGATGGGACAGCTGTTCAGACAGCACGGGCTCTCCACGGGGTTCGACGGGTGGTACGACACGGGCGCGGCCGAGTATATGAGCCGGGCACTCGACGCCCGGAGCAGTGACCTACCGGCGACGGTGACACACGCGATACTTGTCTCGGAGTACCTCCGACGGAACTACGGCGGGTCGCTGTACGCGAAGGCGAGAAACCTCGTTCTGGAGCTTCGAGCGGCCTACGACGACGTTCTCGGTGAGGCCGACGCGCTCGTCATGCCAACGGTCCCGATGAAGCCACCGGCATTCGGTGACAGCATGGACCGCGAAAAGATGCGACGAACCGGCCCGGGGTTCGCCGAGACGGTGAACACCGAGCCGTTCAATCTCTCACACCACCCGGCAATCTCCGTTCCATCCGGAACGGTCGACGACGTCCCGGTCGGAACGATGTTCGTCGGGGAGCACTTCGACGAGGAGACGCTGTTCGCGCTCGGGGCGGCCCTCGAAGACGCAGTAGCGGAGTGACGACCGTCGTGGGTGCTCGGGGGTCGGCCACGAAGCGGTGTCACTCCGGTGGGACCAGGAGGGCATCCTCGATGTATTCGGCGTGAGCGAGCAGCGACTCGTCCCGTCCGAACCGACCGATACAGGCGATGCCGACCGGCAGGCCCGCGTCCGTCGACTCGACCGGCAGGTTGAGGACCGGTAGCCCGGCGTGGGTCCACGGCAGGTTCATCACCGGGTCCCCGTCGTCGTCGAGACCCTCGGGTGCGACGCCGCGGGCCGGAGGCGCGACGAGGACATCGATATCCGTCGAGGTGAACGCCGACTCGACGCCCGCTCGCGTCCGTCGCATCTGCCTTCGTGCTCGACCGACCGTCTCGACGGAGATCCCGTTGCCACGCTGAATAAGCTCGACCATCGGCGTCGAGTAGCAATCAGGATATCGCCCGTGCCACTCGGCGTGGACGTCGGCTGCTTCGGCGGCGAGGAGCGCGTCGTGGAGTTCGTTGATTCGCTCGAGGTCCGAGAACAACGCTACCTGCTCGATATCGAAGCCCGCCGATTCGAGCGATTCAACCTGTCGCTCGAACCGTTCGCGTCCCGCCCGCGAGGCCTGGTCGAGGTAGTCGTCGTCCGGGACACCGACGGTCGGGCGCGTGTCAGGCTGTCCACACGTCGTCCACTGGTCACACAGCAGGGGTGCGACACTGCGAACCCCCTCGAAGTCCTGGGTGAAGAGACCGACGGTGTCCGCTGTCGGGGCCAGAGAGACGGTGCCGTCGGTCGGGAGACGGCCAGCGCTCGGACGGAACCCGACGACCCCACAGAACGCCGCCGGCCTGATCACGGAGCCGGTTGTTTCTGTCCCCAGCGCGAGCGGACACAGCCCAGCCGCAACCGCTGCGGCCGACCCACTACTGGAGCCACCAGGGGTGTGGCCGACCGCGTGTGGGTTCCGAGTGTCGCCGGTCGGGAGGTGTGTGAACTCGGTGGTGACGGTCTTGGCCACGACGACGGCCCCCAGTTCCTTGAGCCGGGTTATCACCGCGGCCTCGGGTCCGGCGAGGACCTCTCCCGGTATCGACGCACCCGCTTTCGTCGGAAAGCCGTCGACCTGGAAGACGTCCTTGACGCCGACCGGAACACCGTAGAGCGGCGGCATGAACGGCTGGGCCGCCCAGGTGTCCGTACGGCGAGCCAGTTGCCGGGAGATGCGGTCGTCGGTCACCGAGTCGTCGACGAAGGCGTGTATCTTGCCGTCGACGGTCTCGATGCGGTCGGTCACCGTGTCATAGTACGATTCCAGTCCGCTCCGACCGAATCGGAGCTCCGGCACGATATCGTCGAGCCGTGAACGATATGTCTTCATAGACCGGCTTCTCGCTGTTACTTATTAACGGTTTCCGGCGATTCGGTGGACAGTTCGACAAACATCTCACGGGGTCTACCCGCCGAGGCGCGCTCGGCGACATCGGTTGGTCCCGTGACCGAGAGGCAGCCGACAGGTTTGCCGTCCGGATGCACAGTTTGGATAGCGTCTGCTGACCATATATTTGCCTGTAAATAAAATGTCTTTATAGATACGTACCTATCTGGAATACAGGTAACATAATGTACAGTACAAATCCGTGTCTCGGTGAGTGGGATCAATCCCGCCCGCGAGCGGACCACCGCCGTCGCAGTGGAGGTATCGTCGACTCGTGAGCGTAAAGCTGGCAGTCAGAGGCGGGACGCTGGTGACACCCGACGGGAAATTCGCTGGCGACCTGCTGGTCGACGGGGGGCGCATTGCCGGCGTCGTCGAACCCGGAACGACCGTCGACGCGGACCAGACGGTGGACGCGTCCGGGCAGCTGGTGTTGCCCGGTGTCGTGGACCCACACGTCCACGTGTCGGGGACGAGTACGATAGACGACTACGAGGCCGGGAGCCGGGCCGCTGCGCTGGGCGGTGTGACGAGTTTCATCACCTTCGCGTGGCAGGCCTGGGACGGCCCCGACTCCCCATTCGCCAGCGACGGGACCCTCCAGGAAGCGGTTGACCGACAGTACGCGGCGGGCGCCGACTCGCTCGTCGATTTCAGTCTGCACGCCACTATCACGAGGGACGACCCGGCGGTCCTCAAAGAGATAGCGTCACTCGTCGACAGCGGTATCGTCTCGTTCAAAATTTTCACGACCTACGACTTCGGACTGCGAAATGGGTTCATCGAACGCATCTTCGAGGAGATCGCGTCGGCAGACGGTGTCGCCGTGCTGCACACCGAGGACGACGACGTCTGCGCCCGGCGGGAAGCGGTGATGCGCGAGGAGGGCCGGGGTGACCCTGCTGTGTACCCCGACTCACGGCCCGACCACGCGGAGGCGATGGCGGCGGACGACGCGATACGGATGGCCCAGCGGGCGGGCAACAAGTATTACGGGATACACACGTCCTGTCGAGCGGCCGCCGAGGTCATCGAGGCGGCACAAACCGACAAGTCACAGTTCAGAGGGGAGACCTGTGTCCACTACACCACCCTTGACCGGTCGGCGTACGAAACGCAGGGGCTACTCCCGATGATTGCGCCGCCGCTGCGAACGCCAGACGACATCGACGCGATGTTCGAGCACCTCCGTCGGGGGACGCTCGACGTGGTCTCTACCGACCACGTCGCGTTCACCAAGGCGAGCAAGCAGACCGAGAACTGGTGGGACTCGGAGTACGGAGCGAACGGTGTCCAGCGAAGTCTCCCGATGTTCCACGACGAGGCCGTCAACGAGCGTGGCATGTCTTATCCGGAACTGGTCAGGCTGATGTGTTCTAAGCCGGCGGAGATATTCGGCCTCACAGACAAGGGGACCCTCGAACCCGGTACCGACGCTGATTTCGTCCTCTTCGACCCCGAGAAGCCCCACGTAATCGACTCGGCGGACAACGCCTCCGACGCGGACTACTCAATCTACGAGGGACGGGAGGTCGTCGGCACTGTCGAAGCGACGTATCTCCGCGGGGAGTGTATCGCCGCGGACGGTGAGGTAGTCGCCGAAAGCGGCTACGGTGAACCCATCGAGCGAGTGCCGCCGGACTGGAGCGAGTAGCACACGGGCAGGCGACCGATTCTGGCGAACGGGTGGTGGGCTACACGCCCTCTGTAGTCAAGCGGCCGTGGCAGTGGCTGCGCGTGACGCGCCCGACGCCGGCGGAGGTGGCTATCAACGGTCGTCTACCCGTGGGCTTCTCGAGACGGGCACCGTCCAGACCGAGAGACTATACTACCAATATCGATGTCATTTTTAGCCGGATATATAAACGAATGTTTACCGGAACGAGGCCGAATCTATCGGGAGTTCCGTCCGAGACCGCGACCCGCCACAGGAGACGGCGGTGTCTTGCTCCGACCAGTGCTTCTCGCCGACGGATCGGACGAACAGGCGACTCCGGACAAACGACCATGAGCGCAAACAGCCCCCTCGTAACCAGAACCGTACCGATAGTCAGATCTGCTGTTCGTGTGGCCCGTTGCCTGTCGGGAAGGCCGGCAGATCCGTCACACCACGCACCCAGCCTCCAACCGGGGGGTCGACCATGACTGACGTCGTCGTGCTCTGACACAAGATTCACCGGCTGTCGGTTGAGGAGTACACGGCGAAGCTCCAGGAACGCCTCCCCAAACTGGAGGTCACGCTCGCAGCGACGGCCGCCCGGGAGCGGGACCTGTTGGCCGAGGCGACCGTCGCGACGGGGTACGACATCTCCGCCGAGCAGGTCGAAGCGGCCGAGTCGCTGTCCCTGTTCGTCTGTACCTTCGCCGGGACTGGGCATCTCCCCGCGACGGCACTGAAGAACAACGACGTGACCGTCGCGAGCGCCTCGGGTGTCCACGGCCCGAACGTCGCCGAACAGGTCTCGGCTACCTCCTCAGTTTCGTCCGCAGGCTGGACCGGGCCTGGGACCAGAAACAGCGCCCGGAGTGGAACCACTTTCTGTGCGGGGGGCTTCGCGGGTCGACGGCCACCGTCGTTGGCATGGGCCCCATCGGACAGACGATTATCGACCGTTTGAACGCGTTCGGCGTCCACACTATCGGTGTCAGATACACGCCGTCGAAGGTCGGCCCCGCCGACGAGGTCATCGGCTCCGACAACGCCGACATCGACGACGCGTTCGCCCGGACGGAGCACCTCGTCCTGGCCTGCCCGCTGACCGACACCAATGAGGGACTCGTCGACGAAGAGGCGCTGTTGTCGCTCCCGATAGACGCGCTCGTCGTCAACATCGTTCGCGGACAGGTGATTGAGATGGACCCGCTCGTCTCGGCGTTGCAGACCAACAGAATCCGCGGCGCCGCCCTCGACGTGACCGACCCCGAACCACTCCCACAGGAGAGCCCGCTCTGGCAGCTGCAGAACTGTTACATCACGCCGCACAATGCCGGCCCCGGCCACACGCCCCAGTACTGGGACCGCTGTGCCGGCATCCTCGCCGACTCGCTTGCAGACTACGATATCAGCTAAGGAGACCCCTACTTCCGTATTGCGGTACCGGGGGTCGCACCCGTGGGTTTACCGTCTCGAACGATGAACTCGCCGTTGACCATGACGTGCGGGATGCCGTCGGGGAACTGACGGGGCTCGTCGTACGTCGCGGTGTCGTCCACGTAGTGTGGGTCGAACGCGACCAGGTCGGCATCCATTCCCGGGCGGAGGACCCCTTTGTCG
>Ga0102936_1000870_pt1 | contig 12151 bp, 11 predicted proteins | sample SalPon2_A_H2O_MG_FD_78502 | JGI IMG/M metagenome (GOLD analysis project Ga0102936, IMG submission 78502) | Salt pond water microbial communities from South San Francisco under conditions of wetland restoration - Salt Pond MetaG R2_A_H2O_MG | ecosystem: Environmental > Aquatic > Non-marine Saline...
GCGAGAGCGCGTCGAGATCCGTGACGGGGCCGTCCGCGGGGTCGCCCGTCTCGGCTTCGAGCGTCCACGCGAGCGCCGCCACGAGGCCGCCGAAGATCACCATACCCACGAACAGGTGGGCAGCGGGGAGGAGGCCGGTCGCGCCGCTGGTGGCGACGACGGCGCCGAGGGCGGCCTGAACGGGATAGCAGACGAGCGAAACGCCGAGGGCGACGCGGACGCGCGGGCGAGTGGGGGTGGTTCGTCGCCACGCGGCGACGCCAGCCGCGAGAACGAGGAGGCCGACGACGACGGCGGCGAGACGGTGGCCGACGACGAGGACACCGGCGGCGGTGGTCGGAAGCGCCAGCCCATCCCCGCACGCGGGCCACGCGGCACACGTCTCGACCGCGTCGGTCACGGCGATAGTCGTCCCGACGAGCAAGAGCAGGTAGACGCCCATCGCACTCGCCGCGAGGAGGCCCGGGAAGCGGTCGGTCACGTCTCGCACGGATCGATCACTACGCGGGGCTTGGAAACCCGCCTATTTATGTGCCGCGCTTTTTCTCACCCGCCGGCGGCAGCGTGGGGAAACGCCCATCCGTGCCACCGACTCTCGACCCTATCAGTAGCTATTTAGGGGGGAGATTCTAACGCCCCATAGAGCATGAAACGGTCGCGCCTCGTGCTGGCGTCACTGCTTTCGGTGGTGGCTCTCTCCCTCGCCGCCGATCCCGTAGTCGCCCAGCCATCAGAGTCCGCAGAGCTGATCTATGGTCTGAACGAGAAACTTCTTTTCGTCGCCATCCCGATCACCCTCCTCGTCGAGGGGATCCTGATCTACACGGTGTACCGGTTCAAGGACGCCGACGAAGCCAAGCCGACCAAGGAGAACCGCCGACTCGAGATTACGTGGACGATCGCGACGGCGATCGTCCTCCTGTTCGTCGGCATCGCCTCCTACGGCGTCCTCGCGAGCGACAACATCGCCTTCGAACAGGACGAACAGGAGATCGCCCCCGAGGAGGACGACGTGGTCGTCCACATGGACGCCTTCCAGTGGGGCTGGCAGGCGAGCTACCCCGAGGAGGACGTCCAGATAGCGAGTACGGCCCCGACGGTGGTGATCCCCGCCGAACAGGAGGTCTACTTCAACATCACGTCGAGTGACGTATTACACGCGTTCCACGTCCCCGAACTCGGCCTGAAACAAGACGCTATGCCCGGGCAGTCGAACGTCATCAAGACCGTCGCCCTGGAAGAGGGGACGTACCAGGGCTACTGCGCCGAGTTCTGTGGCGTTGCCCACTCGCAGATGTACTTCGAGATTCAAGTCGTCTCCCAGGAGGAGTACCAGCAGTTCCTCGACGAACAGCAGAGCGGCGAATCGTCGGGTGATCTCGAAGCCGACGACGACGTGATCCGCGCCCACGACGAGACGCTGTCGCAGGCGCCGATCCGGGCCTGAAGGCGCGCTATCGGCCGTTTTCTATCCGTAAGGTGACAAGCGGACGCGCCGCCTAACAGCGTCGCTCGACGATCCGATCGATGATCCGGCCCGTCGAGCAGAGTTCGTCGCTATCGGGGTCACGGGGCGAGGCCCGCCGAATCACGCAGTCGATGCCGCGGTCACGGAGCGCCCGCTTGAGGCCCGCCTCGTCGTGGTGCTGATCGTAGCCCAGAACGATGACATCGGGGTCGATCCGTTCGATCGGGACGAAGATGTCCTCGGGGTGTCCGAGGTGGGCCTCGTCGACGACGGCGAGTGCGTCGACCATCGCCCGGCGCTGGTTCCCCGAAAGGATAGGTTCCGGTTTGTGCGTCACGTTCTCGCTGCGAGCGACGATGACGTGGAGACGGTCACCCATCGACGCCGCATCGGAGAGGTAGTGGACGTGACCGGGGTGAAGGACGTCGAAGGTCCCCTGTGCGACGACCGTCGTCATGAATCGGCCTCCCGACTCGGATGCTCGACGGTGCAAGCAGGGAGTTCCGACCGAAAGAGCCGCATACCTCCGAGTCGGGGGCGTCTCCTTCTAAGCGTTCCGGATGCGTGCCGACCGCTCGACTTGCGACACCGATTCTGCAAGGCTTAACTTCGGTCACCCATCACACAGAGGTATGACCGCAGGGACTGCCGGGGATTCCGGCACCGACGCGGACGAGAATTCTCGTCCCATCGTCTACGATCTTGCACCCGATTGCACGGCCGACGACGTCGACGTCGGCGACCACTACCACGCCGTCGTCAACGGCGTCGTCGCCTACGGCGTCTTCGTCGACATCTCGGACGACGTCTCCGGACTCGTCCACGAGTCGAATCTGACCGGCGACTACGATGTTGGCGACCGTCTACTCGTCCGTCTCGACGAGATTCGGGAGAACGGCGACGTCGCCTTCGTGGAGGCGACCCTCGACGACTACCGAACGGTCGCAGTTGATCACCACCCGACGGTGACGTCGATTGACGCCCTCGAAACCGGCGAGACGGTGACCATCGAGGCGACGGTCAGCCAGATCAAACAAACCGCCGGCCCGACGGTGTTCCGGTGTTGTGACGCCACGGGCATCGTCGCCTGTACGGCCTTCGAGGATGCGGGCGTACGCGCCTACCCCGAGGTGGAACTCGACGATGCCGTCCGCATCGCTGGCACCGTCGAAGAGCACGAGGGAAGCCCCCAGATCGAAGTGGAGTCGCTTACGCGCCTGACCGACGAGGCGGCCGACGAGGTTCAAGACCGCGTCGACGCCGGACTCGAAGAACGGGCCGAACCCCACGACGTCGCTCCACTCGTCGAGTGGGACGCCTTCGAGAAACTCCGGCCCGACCTCCGTGCCGTCGCCAAACAGCTTCGGCGGACGGTCCTCGACGGTCGGCCGATCCGCGTCCGTCACCACGCCGACGGCGACGGGATGTGTGCCTCCCTGCCCGTGCAGGTGGCGCTCGAGCGCTTCATCCGAACCGTCCACGACGACGACGACGCGCCGCGACACCTCATCAAGCGTCTGCCGAGCAAGGCGCCGTACTACGAGATGGAGGACGTGACTCGCGACCTCAACTTCGCGCTCGAAGGCCGCGAGCGCCACGGGCAGAAACTCCCGCTCTTGCTCATGCTCGACAACGGGAGCACCGAGGAGGACGTGCCCGCCTACGAGAACCTCGCGCACTACGACGTGCCCATCGTCGTCGTCGACCACCACCACCCCGACCCCGAAGCGGTCGACGGCCTGCTCGACGCCCACGTCAACCCCTACCTCGTCGACGAGGACTACCGCATCACGACGGGCATGATGTGCGTCGAACTCGCGCGGATGATCGACCCCGAGATGACCGACGAGCTCCGGCACGTCCCCGCCGTTGCGGGGCTGGCCGACCGCTCGAAAGCCGAGGCGATGGAGGCCTTCGTCGATCTGGCGGACGAGGCGGGCTACGGCCGCGATGATCTCGTCCGGATCGGCGAGGCGCTCGACTACGGCGCTCACTGGCTCCGCTACAGTGAGGGTAAGACGCTCGTGAGCGACGTCCTCAACGTAGACTGCGACGACGAATATCGCCACGAGGAACTGGTGGACTTCATGGCCGAGCGCGCCGAGCGCGACATCGACCGCCAGCTCGCCGCGCTCGACCCCCACGTCGAGCACGAACGACTGTCGAACGACGCCCACCTCTACCGGGTCGACCTCGACGACTTCGCACACCGCTTCACCTACCCCGCGCCCGGCAAGACGACGGGGAACCTCCACGACCGCAAGGTCGAGGAGACGGGCGATCCCGTCATCACTATCGGCTACGGCCCGGACTTCGCCGTCCTCCGGTCCGACGGCGTTCGCCTCGACATCCCGGAGATGGTCGCGGAACTCGACGAGGAAGTCGTCGGCGGCGGCGTCTCCGGCGGCGGCCACCTCGTCGTCGGCTCCATCAAGTTCGTGAAAGGCATGCGAAGTGACGTAATCGACGCGCTGGTCGAGAAGATGGCCGACGCGGAACTCGACGAGGAACTGTCGAGTGCGGCGGCGCTGGATCGCGGGGACGACTGAGCGGAGTCCAATCGGCGTGCCGGTGGTCCACCACGGCGGCCCGGCGACCCACCGACGCTGACTGACGACGAATTAGCCGCCGAAGCGAATAGTTTTCCGCGCGACCACGACGGCAAGTACCAGCGCCGCGAACGCGCCTGCGACGACCACCCACGTCGTCCGATCGACGCCCCGACCACCCCGCCAGTCGGCCGTGAACGTCTCCCGGAAGGACGTCGCCAGCGCCTCGCTCCGGACGGCGACAGCCACCTCGCGGTTCTCGGCGACGGCGTTCTCGTTCCAGTTGAGGCTCCCCACGACGACGGTATCGTCGGCGACGACACCTTTCGCGTGAATCTTCTCGTACCGCCCCGCCGGTTCGGCGACCCGCGCGGTGAGGGGTAGGTCACGCCGCTCTGCGACGCCGTTCAGCCACTCGACGAGGGCAGCGTTCTCCTCGGCGGCGTACCACGCCCCCGAGACGAGCAGGCGGACCTCGACTCCCCTGTCGGCGGCACGGATCGTCGCGCGCAGGAGCGGGCCGTCACGGCGGCCGATCGACGGCTGGATTACGTCGACACGGTTCTCGGCGCCGTCGATGACGCCGACCAGCGCCGACTCGGCGTTTCCGGGGGCGGTGAGGACCCGCACTTCGGCGGCCGTCACCGTCGTCGGATCGAACCGCGACGGGTAGGACCCCTCGGCCGGCATCCCGTCCTCGAACGTCGTCCCGCGCCGGACTCGTCGCCACGGCATCGCGTCGTCCCACCCGGCGTCGGCGCGGAACAGGCCAGCGAGGTCGTCCGAGACGGGCGCCGAGTCGACGACGACGCCCCAGCCACGGCTACTCCGCCCGCCGACACCCGCTGGCTTCCAGTTCTCAGTCAGCACGAGCGCCCGGTCGTCGACGACGGCGTATTTCGGGTGGTGGTAGTCGAAGCGAGCGCGAGGGCCGCCGAGTACTCGAACGTCGACCCCGGCGGCGACGAGGCGGTCGAGTGCCGTCGCTCCTCGCGTCGTCCGCCCGCCCACCGGCTCGGCGTCGAGGAGGACGCGCACCTCGACGCCGCGGCGCTCGGCGGCGATCAGGGCGTCCGCCACGCGCCCGCTCGTGAACGTGTAGCCGGCGAGGAGAATTCGTTGCCGGGCGTCACGGAGCGTCTCGACGGGGACCGACGGGGCGTCGGGGAGGACGAAGCCGGTGACCGTCGCGGGGCCGTACCGATGCACGTCGCGGGGGCGGTAGCCGACAGGATACCACTCGGACCCACCGTCGGTCCGGACGAGGCGAGCGCCTTCGGGCGCGTCTTCGTAGTCGAGGCGCGCGACGACGGCGCCGTCGCGGCGGAGGCGGAGGCGTTCGCCGCCGTTCGACAGCGAGAGGTGGGGAACGGCGACGACGGGCACGTCGGTCAGCCGTCTCGTCGCGTTCGGGGTGGCGGTGACGGCGACGCGAGTCCCCGGTCGATCGGCGGGCAGGGAGACGGCGCGCTCGCCGTCGGTGAGCGTCCAGTTGGCCGAAGACGTATCGGGAACGCGAACGGCGACGTACTCGCCAGCGTCGCCGTCGGCGACGGGGTTGGGAACGGCGGCGACGATGGTGGCGCCGGAAGCGTCGCCGGCGGTGTCGGCAGGGGTGGCTCCGGTCGGCACCGCGCCCAGCAGAAGCAGGGCAACGGCGACGACGACGAACCGGTGAGTGCGGGACACGGGACGGGTGGCCGCGGCATCGATGATAAACGAGGGGATTTTTGCCTTGCTCATCCACCGTAGGGGCATGGTCGCGGTGGCGAACGCACTCCGACTGCTCGGCTCGGCGCTCGGCGCCCTCGGCGGTGCGCTGGTGTTCGTCGAATTCTTCCAGATGCCGAACTACGTCGAGTACAACCCGGAGTTCCAAGACTATCGTATCGAAACCAACCGGGCGGATGTACGGGAGCACACTTGGATCGGCCGCATCGGCGGGCTCTGTCTCTCGCTCGGGTTCGCGCTCCTGTTCGTCGCGACGTTCGTGGAGTGAGAAACGGGCGCCCACGGCGCAATTATTTGTGCGTCGACGCTGAACGGAACGGTAAGGACGGCATTCGTGACACGACCGCTCGAGACGTTCATCGACGAACTGGAGTCCAAGCGACGGCGACTCGTCGTCGTGAACGGTGCCGAGGCCGAGGCACAGGTCGACGAGATCGTGGGGTACTTCGGCCGCTTCGATCTGGAAACGACGACCGTGACGGCGCCGGGGCTACCGGAGGCGTTTCTCGTCCTGACCGATGGCGACGCGTGCCTCGGGGCGGTCGGCGTCGCCGCCCTCCACGCCTATCTGTTCGACTCGCTCAGCGGCGACTCGATCGACGACCTCACCGCGGACACGCGGCAGCGACCCGTCGTCGAGGCGTTTCTCACCCGTCTCGACGGCAACGTCTACTCGCTGTCCGGCGAGCGCCGACGCCCGCTGATCTGTGTCTCGCAACTGCTCGAATCGCGTGCCTGGCATCGTGGCGAGGGCGAACTCCACGCGGGCGTCCAGAGTCTCGCGACCTTCGAACGGGCGCCGGCGACGTGGCGGCGCTACCGCAAGATCGCGGACGCGAACGTGGCGACGACGGTGTACGGCCGGCCAGAGTGGGAACCGGACGACTGGGGATCGATCACGGCCTACGCCGACGAGACTGGCGACCGACTGGGCGCGTTCTGGTTCGTCGTCTACCGAGGTCCCGAACCTCGCGACGACGGCGCACTTCTCGCCCGCGAGACCGATGCGGGCCGATACACCGGGTTCTGGACGTTCGACTCGGAGACAGTCGAGGAACTTGTCGAGACGCTGATCGACGACTACCAGCCGTCGCTGACGCGCCTCGACAAGTAGTTGTTTCAGTGAAACATTTACCGACGCCACGCGTCCGGAGCGTATGGACTCCCGACGGTTCCTCTTCGTCTCGATGGACGCGGCACTGATCGGCGACCTCGCGTGGCAGGTACACCGCGAGGGCCACGCGGTAAAATACTACATCGAAGCCGAATCGGATCGGGAGATCGCCGACGGCTTCGTCCCCAAGACCGACGACTGGCGTGTCGAGGTGGACTGGGCCGACGTGATCGTCTTCGACGACATCTGGGTCGGCCCGGAAATCGGGACCGGCGAACTCGCACAGGAACTCCGCGCGGAGGGGAAGGCGGTCGTCGGCGGGACGCCGAACACCGACCGACTGGAGGAGGATCGCGGCTACGCGATGGAGATTCTCGAAGAGCACGGAGTCAACACTATCGAGCATCACGTCTTCGAGGACTTCGACGCCGGCATCCAGCACGTCCAAGAGAATCCCGCACCGTACGTGATCAAACCGCTCGGAGAGGTCCAGAACGTCAAGCGACTCCTCTACGTCGGGAACGAGGACGACGGCAGCGACGTCGTCGACGTCCTTCGCGCCTACAAGAAAGCGTGGGGGCACCGGATGAAGGGGTTCCAGCTCCAGCGGAAAGTAGAGGGCGTCGAAATCGCTATCTGCGGGTTCTTCAACGGTGAGCGGTTTATCGACCAGGTCAATTTCAATTTCGAGCATAAGAAATTGTTCCCGGGGAACATCGGCCCGTCGACGGGTGAGATGGGCACGTCGATGTTCTGGGGCGGGCGAAACAGACTGTTCGAGGAGACGTTCGGGAAGCTCGAAGAGTGGCTTGCAGAGGAGGGATACGTCGGGAGTATCGACATCAACTGCATCGTCAACGAAACCGGCATCTACCCGCTGGAGTTCACCCCGCGGTTCGGGTATCCGACCATCGCGCTGCAAGAGGAGTCCTTCGAATCAGCGACCGGGCAGTTCTTCTACGACCTTGCCCACGGCAACGACCCTGAATTAGAGGTTCACAACGGCTACCAGGTCGGTGTGCGCGTTGTCCTCCCGCCGTTCCCGTTCGACGACGAGAAGACGTACGACGAGAACTCTCGAAACGCCGCGGTCGTCTTCCAGACCGACAGCCGCGACGGAATCCACCTGGAGGACACGAAAAAGATCGATGGACAGTGGCGAGTTGCTGGGGAAAGCGGTATGCCACTCGTCGTCACTGGGAACGGAGAGACGATGCAGAACGCCCGCCGGAAGGCCTACGAGCGTGTGGACAACATCGTCGTCCCGAACTGCTACTACCGCGACGACATCGGCGAACGGTGGATCAACGGCGATGGCGACCGGTTGCAGGCGTGGGGCTATCTCGGGCCGCAAGCGTAGGTGTATTTGCGCCTCTGTGACTGGAGAGACGTTGCCGTTGGTGAGTTTCTGTAGGCGACCGACGCTCCCTGCTACGCGTTCGTATCTGGAGAGATCAGATCCGTCAACTCGAAAAGTCGGACGTCATCGCGCGTCTCAGCAACGTTTTCGAGATCGTCAGAGTATCCGGAGCGGCTGAACAAGGCGTACAGCGTCTCCCCGTCTGCCGGTCTTTCTGACCATCGAACCTCCGAGGCGGTTCGTTCGAGGTCGGCGAGGACGCCTTCGCTCACGGGTTGGGACGTGAACTTACACTCGCCGGCGACGAGGCCGTCGTTGGTGAGGCCAAGGACATCCAGTTCGTGTTCTTTGAACCACCACTGCCCGACGTCACGGAACTGCCGGTCGATGAGTTCCGGGAGCGCTCGCTGACAGAGCCGTTCGAACAAGGGGCTCACGTAATCCGCCAGTTCTGGTGCGACGAGTTCGTCGTACGCGCCGTCGCCGAGCAGCCGAAGCTGATCCTGATTCCCGTAGACGAACCGGAACCAGAACCGGAACAGCGGCGCGGCGATGCGGTACCGGCCGCGTTTCGAGGTCGTCGGTGATTCCGTCACGGGGATGTGCCGTTCGACGAGGCGGAGCCGGCGGAGTTTCTGGAGGTACGTGCTGAGCGACCCCGACTCTACGCCGGCCATGCCCGCGATCTCGTTCGGAGTGCGCCGGCCGTGGGCGAGTGCACGGAGAATGCTGAAGTACGTGTTCGGCTGTCGGAGTTCGGTCCGGAGCAGGAACTCGGGTTCGGAGTACAGGAGCCCGCGCTCCGAGAGGACCCCCTGCTGGACGTTCGTTCTCAACGGCTGGTCGGGGTCGACGGTCTGGAGGTAGTACGGCGTGCCGCCGTAGATCGACCACGCCGTGATGGCTGTCTCCGGATCGTACGCCGGGAAGAACCGGCGTGCGTCGGGTACATCCAGGGGTTTGAGATCGATCGTCGCCGTCCGCCGACCGTACAGTGGCGCACTCCCTGAGAGCACCTTATCCTCCATAACGCTGATCGACGAGCCGACGAGCACGAGCGTCATCCCCGTCTCCTGTAGCTCCATATCCCACACGCGCTGGATCCGTGAGGGAAGCGATCCGTCCTCGTCGATGAGAAACGGGAACTCGTCGATGACCACGATAGCGTCGTCCTCCCCGAGTGCTTCGAGGAGGGCTTCCCAATCGCGGCGAACGTTCTGCAACGAGGGGAACTGTGCGGTGGCGGTGTCGACGAACTGGTCGAGTTGGTTCTGCGCCGTGGACTCGACTGCCTGGTAGTAGACGGCGTCGTCCCGATCAGCGATGGACTGACGAACGAGCTCGCTCTTACCGAGGCGACGGCGGCCATAGATCACGACGAAGTCCGCCGTCTCGGATTCGTAGCAGTCCGTGAGTTGATCGAGTTCGACATCCCGATCAACGAAGCGCTCCATACACCCGATAGCATCTCGGTCCAAATAGAACTCTCGATTTCGGAAATCGTAAGTTCTGAAATTGTGATTTCTACGTCTAGCGCAGAGAGGTAGTTATGGGAAAACGGCCCAAAATGGGGAAGTGAGTCCTGCGTACGCGTCTCAGCGATGTTCGTCGTGTGGGGTTACCCATGAGAACGATCAAGGGTCGAAACACCAGTTCGCGTGTCAGAAGTGCGAGTACGAACTGAACGCGGACTACAACGCGAGCAAGAACGTCGCTCGCAAACGTCTCCACTCGGGGCAGACTCCGTTACGGAGGCAGAAAGGGAGTCCACTGACACGCCCACGACATCAGTCGTGGGTAACTGACGCTCCAGCAAGAGACGTTCGAGTCGGCGAGCCAGGACGGTCCCACGAACGACACGAAAGGGGCCGCGGCGGGTGCACCGCCCGCCTGCGTCCATATCGAGGACGCGAACAACGTGGACGGCCAGTGGCGCGCCGCGGGCGAGAGCGGGATGCCCCTCGTCGTGACGGGGAACGGGGAGACGATGCAAGTGGCCCGCGCGCAGGCCGACGACCGCATCGACGACATCGTCGTCCCGAACTGCGACTACCGCGACGACATCGGCGAACGGTGGATCAACGGCGATGGCGACCGGTTGCAGGCGTGGGGCTATCTGGGGCCCTGACACGGGGATTTATGACATTCGAGCCCGAAGTGCGTGAGATGGCAACGAATAGCATGGGCGGGAGCACGGCACTCGACCGGCTCCGACGGCGCTACGAAACGACCGAGAAGAAGTGTCCGGCGTGTGGCTACGTCGATCACGGCGCCAACTGGACGAGTCGAACCGACGGCCGGCGGGTCGTCTACCGCCACGTCTGCCCGTCCTGTGACGCGAGCCGCGAACACACGTTCCGACTCGGCTAGGCCGACAGCCGCGCCATCTCGTCGTCGGTGAGGTCGATGTCGGCGGCGGCGACGTTGGCTTCGAGATGGTCGACACTCGACGTGCCGGGGATGGGGAGGACGACCGGCGATCGGTGGAGGAGCCACGAGAGCGCGATTTGCCGGCGCGTGGCGTCGTGGGCCGCCGCCACCTCGTCTAGGACCGCCGCTTTCTCGCCGAGGTCGCCGCCACCGATCGGGAAGTACGGGATGAAGCCGATATCCTCGTCCTCGCACACGTCGAGAACGTCGTCGTGCGTGCGAGTGGCGACGTTGTACTCGTTTTGAACAGTCGCCACGTCCACCACGTCGCGGGCGCGGTCGAGTTGCTCGACGGAGACGTTGCTGACGCCGACGTGCCGGACGAGTCCGCGATCCACGAGATCCGCGAGCGCCTGCATCGACGCCTCGATGGGTACGTCGGGATCGGGTGCGTGGTACTGGTAGCAGTCAATCGTGTCGACACCGAGTCGGTCGAGACTGCAGAGAGCGGCGTTGCGGAGGTACTCGGGGTCGCCGTGGCGGAGCCAGTCCCCGTCCGGAGAGCGAAGGAGGCCGCCTTTCGTGGCGACGACGGCGTCGTCGGGGACGCCCGCCTCGGCGAGGAGTCGCTCGCTGGTTCCGGGTCCGTAGGCGTCCGCGGTGTCGACGAAGTCGACGCCGAGGTCGCGGGCGCGGTCGAGGACGCGTTTCGCCTCGGTTACGTCCGCGGGGTTACCGAGGATGTTCGGGCCGGTGATCCGCATGGCGCCGAACCCGAGGCGGTGGACGGACAGGTCGCTGCCGATGTCGAACGTATCGCCGATGTCGTCGAGCGAGCGCATGGGTGGCCGTTGGCCGGCCAGCGAATTATAACGCCGTCACTCGAGGGGCGGCCGCCGGAACTCCACGACGACTTCCGTCCCCCTGGGCTCGTTGTCGCGCACCGACACCTCGCCGCCGTAGTGGTTCATCAGCGTCTTGACGAGGGCGATGCCCCGTCCTTCGCCGGATTCGATAGCCGACTCGAACAGATGCGCCTTCACGTCGTCGCGGATGCCCGGCCCGTCGTCGGCGACGCGGACCGATACCGTCCGAGAGGTGCGCTCGGCCGAGACGGAGACGGTCGGCGCCTCGCAGTCGTGATGTTGGACGGCGTTCTGCAGGAGGTTGGCGAAGACGGCCGAGACGGCACCGGTCGCCATCACGTACAGTTCCGGCGGCACGTCCACCTCGAACGTCGCCGCGTCGTGGGCCGAACGGGCGCCCTCGACTTCGCGGAGGAGTATCGTCGAGATATCCGTCGGCACCGGCGTCCGTTCGCCGGAGAAGAGGTCGGCCAGTTCCTTCATGTCCTCGATGAGCGACGCGATGGCGCCACTTCGGCGTTCGATCGGATCGAGGTACTCGTCCGGTTCGTCCCCGCGTTCGCCGAGGAGGGTCGCGTAGCCCTGGATGACCTGCGCCGCGTTCAGGACGTTGTGGCGGAGGTGGCTGTTCAGAAAGACGAGAGCGTCACGTCGGTGGTCGGCCTCGCGGGCGGTCCGGGTCGCCCGAGCGTA
>Ga0102936_1000873_pt1 | contig 12133 bp, 11 predicted proteins | sample SalPon2_A_H2O_MG_FD_78502 | JGI IMG/M metagenome (GOLD analysis project Ga0102936, IMG submission 78502) | Salt pond water microbial communities from South San Francisco under conditions of wetland restoration - Salt Pond MetaG R2_A_H2O_MG | ecosystem: Environmental > Aquatic > Non-marine Saline...
AACGAGCCGATGAACCCGACGAGGAAGACGATGAACACCTTCTGTAGGTCCTTCTGGGCGGACCGGAGCATCGCGCCGGCCGTCTCTCGGCCGGCATCAAGCGTCTGACGGGTGTCCTCATCGAGCGCGCTCGACATGGGTTATCGAAACCGTCTCGCCGCTATCAATCTTTTCTCTCCCTCGTCCGGGCGCGCGGCACGATGGAAAAAGGCCTATAACAGCCGGGGAGATATGTCGGGTGAATGGCTGAGGAATCGGAGTCGGAACCACCGTCGGGTCCGACGGACGACGAGTCGCCCGAGGCAGCGTCCGAGTCCGACGACCGGCCGTCGACGGCGGGGGACGCGAGCGACGCGGCCGCGGACGACGACGAGACGGACACGGTCGATTCGTCCGACGACATTCCCGGCGGCTCCATCGAGGACTACCTCGACGACGAGTCCATCATCGAAACCGACGAGCGGGCGCCGATGGGGGCGACGGGGACGCCGGACCCGTTCGACGAGGATGAACGCCGGAGCGTCTCCGACGCCGTCGGCGCGCCCGTCCCCGACTCCGAACTCGAAGACGACCCCGACCTCGAACTCGATCCGAGCGTGGTGGCGAACGACAGTGCGCCGGACGACGCCGACGACGCCGACGACGCCGACGACGCCGACGACGCGCCGGACACCGCCCCGGGAAGCGGCTCCGCGCCCCAGACCGGTCGGGAGATGCGCGGCTCTACCGCGCCCCAGCACTGGCAAAACGAGGACGACGGCGACGCGTCGGCGGACGCCGACGGGACTGACGATTCGGTGGTGGAGACGGACGCCGACGGGACTGACGATTCGGTGGTGGAGACGGACGCCGACGGGACTGACGACTCCGTGGTCGGGACCGATGCCGACTCCGAAGCGGGGACCAGCGACGAGTCGGTCGTGCAGACGACCGACTCGGTTGTCGAGACGGACGGCGAGTCCGCCGCGACGCCGACGGAACCGTCGGTCGACGCGGAGATGGACGCCGCCGCCGAGGGGACGACCGACGTGCTGGACGACGGACTGGTGGGTGAAGGGCCCGCTTCGGACGAGGAGATGCCCCTGGCGGCCCACATCGAGGAGATGGTGCGTCGGCTGGCCGTCGTCCTCGTCGTCGGCGGCGTCGTCGCCCTCGCGGTCTTTCCGATTGCCGACCAGCTCATCAACTTCCTCTGGAACTCCCACATCCCCGGGGCGGAGACTATCACGGACCGCCGCCCCCGACTGTACGGCCCGCTCGAACTCGTCGTCACCGAAATCAAAGTCGCGGCGCTGGCCGGTTTCGTCGTCGGCCTTCCCATCGCCGTCTACGAGACGTACCTGTTCATGCGCCCCGGTCTCTTCCCCCGCGAACGCCGCTACTACCTCGCCGCCGTCCCGACCAGCCTCATCCTCGCATTGATCGGCGTCGCCTTCGCCCACTTCGTCGTCCTTCCCGCAATCTTCGCGTACTTCACTGCCTACACGACGGGGACGGCCGTCGTCGCGTTCGGCCTCAAGGAGACGTTCAGCCTCATCCTCGTCCTCATGGGCTACATGGCGCTCGTCTTCCAGATTCCGCTGTTCATCATGCTCGCGATCATGATGAACCTCACCACGCGGATCTGGCTGGAGGACCGCCGCCTGCTGTTCTGGGGTGGCTTCCTTGGCGTCGCCTTCCTCATCAGCCCCGACCCGACGGGGATGGCGCCCATCATCGTCGCCGCGACGATGATCACGCTGTTCGAGGGGACGCTCGCGCTCCTGCGGTGGACGGGCAACTAGCGTGGGGACCGTTGCCGTCCGTATCGCTCGGGAGCGCTCCGGCAACCTCCCCAGGAACGCTCTTGTACGGGACGGTGCTACCCCGCTCCATGCCGACCGTCCTCCTCGCCCGACACGGCGAGACGACGTGGAACCGTGACGGCCGACTGCAGGGCTGGGCGCCGACGCCGCTGACCGACCGCGGCCACGATCAGGCCCGTGCGCTCGCCGCCGCCGTCGCGACGGAGTACGACGTGGACCGAGTCCTCGCCTCCGACCTCCGGCGCGCCCGGCAGACGGCAACCTACCTCGCCGACAGCGTGGGCCGTGACCCGACGTTCGAGTCGGCGTGGCGCGAGCGCGACTTCGGCCGGTATCAGGGGCTCCCCCACGAGACGGTGTTCGAGGAGCACGAACGCCTGTCGCTCGCCCGCGCCGGCCGCGACGCGGTGGACGCTCGCCCGGAGAGCGGCGAGAGCCTCCGCGATGTGCGCGAACGCGTCCTCTCCGGCTGGGAACGAGTCCTCGCCGAGAGCGCCCCCGACGAGACGGTGGCCGTCGTCGCCCACGGCGGCCCCCTCTATCTCCTCCTCGGCGCCGTCGCCGGCCGCGACATCGTCTCCGCGGTGGTGGAAGGGGAACAACACAACTGCGCACTGAACGAACTCCGTGTGACCGACGGATCGTCGCGGATACTCGCGGAGAACCGGACGGATTTCCTCGACGCGCCGCCCGCGTAGTTTTGACCGCGGGGCCGACGCATGCACCGGTCCTCACGCCTCAGAGAGTGGTTCTGGGCGCGACACGCCAACCCGCTGAGCGGCTGGACCCGGACGGTCGCCGGCCGCGACGCTCGTCGGCCTCGGCGTCTCGATGCTCTGCGAGTTCGCGTTCCTCCACGAGATGGTGGCGTACGACGACACGCGACGCGACGAGGCGGGGTGAGCGGTCAGTCCTCGCGGACCGGATACTCCTGGTCCAGATCCGGCCCCGCCGAGTCGTCCTCGGGACTCACGCTCCCCGTCCGGTAGCCGTGCAAGTCGAGGGTGACGTGGTCGAAGCCGGCGTCCGTGAGGTGCTCGCGGGCCGCGCGGACGAACTCGCGGTCGAGGGCGTCGTCGAGTTCGTCGGGCGCCACCTCGATGCGCGCGAGGCCGTCGTGGTCGCGGACGCGGAACTGCGAGAAGCCCCACGTCCGCAGGAGCCGTTCCGCTTTCTCGACGCGCGTCAACTTCTCCTCGGTCACCTCCAGTCCCGTCGGGATGCGCGAGGAGAGACACGCCATCGAGGGTTTGTCGGCGACCGAGAGGTCGTAGCGCTCGGCGGCCTCGCGCACCTCGGCCTTGGTGAGGTCGTGGACGAGGAGCGGCGAGAACACTTCGAGTTCTTCGACGGCGCGGAGGCCGGGGCGGTGGCCCTCGCCTGGATCGGAGGCGTTCGTGCCGTCACAGACGGTTCCGACACCGAGGTCGCGGGCCACCTCGTACATCTTCCCCAGGCGCATCGTCCGGCAGTGATAGCACCGCTCGCCGTCGTTCGCGACGAAATCGGGGTTGTCGAGTTCGGAGAAGGTGACCGTCTCGTGGCGAATCCCGATCTCCTCGGCGACCCGGCGGGCGTCGTCGAGTTCCTCGGCGGGGAGCGTCTCGCTTCGGGCCGTACACGCCACGGCGTCGTCGCCGAGGGCGTCGCGGGCGAGGGCGGCGACGACGCTCGAATCGACGCCGCCGGAGAAGGCGACGACGACGCCGTCGCGGGCGGCCAGGTCGTCGCGGGTGGCGTCGAGTTTCGCGTCGAGCGAGGTGGCAGTCATCGTCCGGCCGTACCGCGCCGACGGCCAAAAGCGCGTTGTCTACGGGGCCGCTGGATCGTGCCGCCGATTCGGAGTCTCCCGCAGTTATTATTATCTTCGCAACTACAGTGGCAAGATTATTATATCAAGTAGTATTTTTAATAACCAAGATGTACCCGACTAGACGGAGGTTGGTGATGGCAGCGGGGATGGCAGGTATCGGCGGGCTCGCGGGCTGTCTCGGCGGTAACGCCACCGGCGAAGCGAACGGCGGATCGGCGGGCGGCCCAGTCGCGCGGTCGTCGTTTTTCGTCTTCGACGGGATCACCGCGCGGGTCGTCGGTGACGCTGCGACCGCGGAGTTGCTGGTCCCGGTCGGCCAGCACGGCCACGGGTGGGAGCCCGGACCACGGATTCGAGAGGAGATCCGCGGGGCGGACCTGTTCGTCCACGGGATGCCGGGGTTCCAGCCGTGGGTGGACGACATCACCCGTGACCTCGCCGCCGACGAGGGAACTGTGACCGCGGTCGACGCGAGCGCCGGAATCGACCTGCTCGCCACCGGATCGGAACACGACCACGCGAGCGAGGCGGCTCACGACGACGGCGGAGGCGGGCAGACTCACGACCATGGCGACGGGGCGGACCCCCACTTCTGGATGGACCCGCTCCGCATGCAGGAGGCGGTCGGAAACGTCCGTCGGGAACTGACCGCTCTCGACGAGGGGGCCGCGGATGCGTACGCCGAGAACGCCGAGACCTTCCGAGCCCGACTCGACGACCTCCACGACCGTATCGCGTCGACGGTGGCCGACGGCTCGACCGACACGATTCTGGTCGCCGGCCACAACGCGTATCGGTATCTGGCGGATCGCTACGGGGTCGATGTCGTTTCGCTGACCAACGCCTCGCCCGACGACCGGCCGACGGCACGCGACATCGAGCGGGCTCGGGAACTCATCGACGACCGGGGTCTGCGCTACGTCTGTGCGGATCCGTTGGAGTCCCAGCGGGCCGCCGAGCAACTGGTCGCGGAAACCGACGCAGAGGCGATCATGCCCCTGACGGCCATGCCCGGCCTGACCGACGAGTGGGACGCGAACGACTGGGGCTACCTCGAGGTGATGGAGAACGTGAACCTTCCCACCATCGAGCGTGTGGTGGACGCGTGACGGGCGTCGTCGACGCCCGGGGTGTTACGTTCGGGTACGCGGATCGGCCGGTCGTCGAGAACGTCTCGCTCACCGTCGCGGCGGGCGCGTTCTTGGGGCTCGTGGGGCCCAACGGCTCGGGGAAGACGACGCTTCTCGAACTCCTGATCGGCCTCCGCCGCCCCGACGAGGGGTCAGTCAGGCTGTTCGGGGAACCTGCACACGCCTTCGACGACGGCGAACGGATCGGCTACGTCCCACAGGACGTGGCGACCGCCAACGACGAGATGCCCGTGACGGTCGCGGAAGTCGTCCGCATGGGTCGGTATCCACACCGGTGGTTCCGGCGGTTCGACGACGCCGACCGCCGCGCAGTCCAGCGGGCGCTCGACCGGGTCGGCGTCGCCGACATCGCGGACCGGCGGATCGGCCACCTCTCCGGCGGCCAACGACAGCGCGTCTTCATCGCGCGGGCGCTGGCGGGGGAGGCCGACCTGCTCGCTCTCGACGAGCCGACGGTCGGCGTCGACGCCGAGTCCCGCGAGGCGTTCTACGAACTGCTCCACGAACTGAACGACGAGGGCCTCACGATCCTGCTCATCGAACACGACATCGGGGTCGTGACGACTCACGCCTCCGAAATCGCCTGCCTCAACCGGGAACTGTTCTTCCACGGCGACCCCGACGCGTTCGTCGAGACGGACGCGCTCGCCGAGGCCTACGGCGGCGCACAGGGCGTCGTCCACCACGAACACTGATGACACCGACACCACGGCCGCCGGCCGGCCTCGTCGCGCCACCCTCGCGGCTCTTGGAGACGATACTCGACGACGTCTGGGGCGTCGGGCTAGATTTCCTGGCCGACCTGCTCGGCGTCGAGATGCTCGCGTCGCCGTTCATGCAGCGGGCGTATCTCGCGGCGGTCTGTGTCGCCGTTATCGGCCCGGTCGTGGGAAGCTTCCTCGTTCACCGGGAGATGGCGATGATCGGCGACACGCTCGCTCACTCCGCGTTCGCCGGCGTCGCCGCCGGTCTGTTCGTCAACGCCGCGTTCGGGACGACGGTGCCGCCGCTGGCGACGGCACTGGTCGTCGCCGCTATCGCCGCCCTTCTGGTCCAGGCGCTCGTCGACCACACCGGCGCGTACCGCGACACCTCGCTGGCTATCGTCTTGACTGGGTCCTTCGCCGCCGGGAGCGTTCTGGTGACCGCGACCGACGGGGGGATCGCCGTCGGCATCAACGCCTACCTCTTTGGCTCGCTCGCGACGGTCTCTCGGGCCAACGTCGGAGTGTTGTTGGCGACGAGTGCCGTCGTCACCGTCGTCGTCGCCGCCGCGTACCGTCCGCTCCTCTACGTCACGTTCGACGCCGTCGGCGCTCGTGCTGCGGGCCTCGCCGTCGGCCGGTACAACCGGCTGCTCGCCGTGCTGACGGCCATCGTCGTCGTCGCCGCCATGCAGATCATGGGCGTGATCCTCGTCGCCGCCCTGCTGGTGATTCCGGTGGCGACGACGACGGCCGTCACCGGGTTCAAGCGCGCGCTCGTCGCGGCCGTCGCCGCGGGGCAGTTCGCGACCGTGACGGGAGTTACGCTCTCGTACCTGTACGACGTCGCCGCCGGTGGCACCGTCGTCCTCGTCGCCATCGCCGGCTACGCGGCCGTGACCCTCGCTGCCGGCGTTCGTCGGCGGCTCACGACCAGTCGCCGATAGCCGTCACGCCGGCGGGCAACGGACCCGCAACGTTTTGCCGGATGGGGCGATACACTGCCCCGAATGGAGTTTACGGCTATCCCCGGCGTCGGCGAGAAGACGGCGGCCGCCCTCGCGGACCTCGACGACGCCGAGCGGGCGCTCCGGGAAGGCGACGTGGCGGCGCTCTCGCGGGCGCCCGGCATCTCCGCCGGCCGCGCCGCCGCCATCGCCCGCGCGGCCATCCGTCACGAACACGGCGCCGAGGGTGACTTCCTCGCCACCGACCGCGCCAGTGACGTGTTCGACTCCGTTCTCTCGCTTCTGCAGGAGCGAACGGTCACCGACTACGCCGCCCGGCGGGTGGAGACGTTCGTCCCGACGGGGGCCGAATCGCGGATCGCGGAGGTTCGGGGGCTGGTCGAACGGGCGACGAGTCGCGACATCGACGCGGCGACCCTCGACGCCCTGACCGACGTGGCCCCGCTCGAATCGCCGCCGCCGACCCGGGTTCGGGACCGCTGTCTCGCCACCACCGACGCCGAGACGTACGCCGCGGCGAGCGACGCCATCCCCGAACTCTCCGTCGAGGTGGTCGACGACGCCCGCGGGCTAGCGGAACTCGCCCGGTCGTACGCGACGGTGATCGCGCTGGACGAAACCTTCGCGGGCGTCGACGTGGCGGGCGACGTACGGGTGCGCCCGGACGCCCTCGACCACCCCGCCGAGGTGGTACCCGAACGCCTCCTCGCGTTCTTCGCGGCGAACCGCGACTCCCTGCTCGCGGCCGCCCGCGTCCACGAGACGGCGGGGATGGACCCGCCCTGTGATCTCGACGCGCTTCGGGACGCCCTCGCCCGTCTGGACGACGACGGAACGCCCGTCGGCGACGACGAACTCGACCGGCTCACCACGGCCGTCGACGACCTCGACGCCGCCGTGGGAACGGCCGAATCCGTCGCCAACGACCACCTCCGCGACGCCATCCGCGAGCGCGACGTGACCATCGAGGGCACCGACTTCCTCTCGCTGGTCGAACAGGGCGCGCGGGTCGACGCCCTGCTCTCGCGGGAACTCGCCGACGAGTTCGACCGCGCCGTCGAGAAGGCACGCGACCACCTCGTCGACAGCCTCGACCTCGCCGACGAGGCGGACCTCGCCGAACGCGCCTTCGACGACGACCCCACCTTCCCGGTCGAGCGGGACGCGGAGGCCGTCTCCCGGCTCCGGACGGAACTGAAAGCCGCCCGCGACCGCCGGGCAGCACGGCTGAAAACCGACCTCGCGGCCGATCTCGGCGCGCTTCGGGAGCCCGCCGACGACCTGGTGCGGGCGGCGCTCGACCGCGACGTGGAACTCGCGCTCGCCCGCTTCGCCCGCGATTTCGACTGTACGCTGCCGGACATCGGCGCGGACGTGGCCGGCGTCGCCGTCGAGGGCGGGCGCTCGCCGCTGCTCGACGTCGCTTTCGACGAGGTCGAGCCCGTCGACTACACCGTCTCCGGCGTCACCCTGCTCTCGGGCGTCAACAGCGGCGGCAAGACGTCGACGCTCGACCTGCTGGCGCTGGTGACGATTCTCGCCCACATGGGCTTGCCCGTCCCCGCCGAATCGGCGCGGGTCGAGCGCGTCGCCGAACTCCACTACTACGCCAAGAGCCAGGGGACGCTCGACGCCGGGGCGTTCGAGGCGACGCTCCGCGATTTCGCCGACCTCGCCCGCGGCACCGACTCGCGGCTCGTCCTCGTGGACGAACTGGAGAGCATCACGGAGCCGGGGGCGAGCGCGAAGATCATCGCCGGCATCCTCGAATCCCTGCAGGGACAGGCCGTGACGGCCGTCTTCGTCTCGCATCTCGCTGGCGAGATCCGTGACGCCGCGACCGTCGACGTGGCCGTCGACGGTATCGAGGCCGTCGGGCTGGTGGACGGCGAACTCCGGGTGAACCGCTCGCCCGTGACCGACCACCTCGCGCGGTCGACGCCCGAACTGATCGTCGAGAAACTGGCTGGCGAGGGGGACGGCGAGTTCTACGGGCGCCTGCTGGAGAAGTTCTGATCCGTAGCTATAGGGGATCGGTGGCCGAACGCCGACGTATGGCACCGACGTTTCAGGTGTACGAGGACCGCGCCGACGAGTGGCGGTGGCGCCTCGTCGCGGCGAACGGCGAGACGATTTCCGACGGCGGCGAGGGCTACGCCTCGAAGCGGAACGCACGGGAGGCGGCCGAGCGAGTGCGGGCGTCCGCCCCGGACGCCGACGTCCTCGACATCGACGACGCGGCGTTCGAGGTGTACGAGGACCGCGCCGGGGAGTGGCGGTGGCGACTCCGACACCGTAACGGCCGAATCGTCGCCGACAGCGGCGAGGGATACGCTTCGCGGCACGGCGCGCGGGCGGCCGTCGATCGGGTCAAGGAGCGCGCGGACGGCGCGACGATCGAGGTGGACGCCGACGGCGGGAGCGCGTGACTCGACCGCCGTCGGACGGCCGTCTTGCGGCCCGCGGCAAGGGTTAAGTGGTCACACGAGCGAGGTGAAAGTGATGACAGACGACCCCGACGAGGGGATGCTGTCGTGGGACGAGTCGGTCTTTCGGGACGAACACGTCTTCGAGATCGACTACGTGCCGGAGACCTTCGACCACCGGGAGACGCAACTGGAGAACCTGAAGTACGCGCTTCGGCCGGCGGTGCGTGGCTCCCGCCCGCTCAACACGATGGTTCGTGGCCCGCCGGGAACGGGGAAGACGACGGCGGTGCTCAAACTGTTCGGCGAGCTGTCCGGCCAGCCCGGCGTGCGGACGGTCCGGGTGAACTGCCAGCTCGACTCGACGCGATACGCCGTCTTCTCCCGCGTGTTCGAGAACGTCTTCGAGTACGAACCCCCCTCCTCGGGCATCTCGTTCAAGAAACTGTTCGGGCAGATCACCGACCGTCTCGTCGACGACGACGAGGTGCTGGTGGTCGCGCTCGACGACGTGAACTACCTCTTTTACGAGAACGAGGCGTCGGACACCCTCTACTCGCTCCTGCGCGCCCACGAAGGGTCGGCGGGGGTTCGGATCGGCGTCATCGTCGTCTCCTCGGACCTGAGCCTCGACATCATGGACGAACTCGACGGCCGGGTTCAGAGCGTCTTCCGGCCTGAGGAGGTGTACTTCCCCGTCTACGACGCCGACGAAATCGTCGACATTCTGGGCGAGCGGATCGACCGCGGCTTCCACGACGGCGTGATCGGGGCGCCGGAACTCGACCGCGTCGCCGAGTTGACCGCCGAGAGCGGCGACCTTCGGGTCGGTATCGACTTACTGCGTCGGGCGGGGCTGAACGCCGAGATGCGCGCGAGCCGGACGATCAGCGTCGACGACGTGGAGGCGGCGTACGACAAGTCGAAGTACGTCCACCTCTCGCGGTGTCTGCGCGAACTCACCGACTCGGAGCAGGCGCTGGTGGAGACCATCGCCGACCACGACGGCCAGCAGGCGGGCACGGTGTACGAGGCGTTTCACGACTCGACGGGGCTGGGCTACACCCGCTATACCGAAATCGTCAACAAACTCGACCAGTTGGGCGTCATCGAGGCGGACTACGCCGACGTGGAGGGCCGCGGGCGCTCGCGCTCGCTCACGCTGTCCTACGACGCGGACGCGGTGCTGGATCGGCTGTAGGCCACACCCGCCCGGAACACGAGCGTGACGCGGACCGGGCTCGTCGGCCGGAGCGCGACCGATTCCCCCACGCGAGCGCCGAAGGACATCCGAGTAGTACACCGGGTGCGAGACGTTCGACGTCCGTGTGACTCATGATACCCTGGCGAGTAGCGGGCGTATGACGGACGGGACGAACCGGAAAACGGCTACTGCTGATTCCTTCGGCGCGAGCGCCGACGGATATCTGAGCAGTACCACTCACAGGGAGGGAGAAGACCTCGAACTACTGGCCGCTTGGTGCGACGAGGCGTCGTGGGCACTCGACGTCGCAACGGGCGCCGGGCACACGGCAGGAGCCCTCGTAGATGCGGGAATCCCGAATGTCGTGGCCTCGGACGCATCCCCCTCGATGGTCGCCACGAGCGTCGATTCGTTTCCCGGTGTCGCGGGAGTTGTCGCCGATGCCGAACGACTCCCGTTCCCACCAGAGACGTTCGACGCGGTGACGTGCCGGATTGCGGCACATCACTTCCCGGCCCCCGAAGCGTTCGTCGACGAAGTGAGCCGAGTGCTTCGTCCGGGAGGTGTCTTTGCGTTCGAGGATAACGTTGTCCCGGAAGACGAGACGCTCGATTCGTTCCTCAACCACGTCGAGGAAATGCGTGATCCGACGCACGTCGAATCGTACAGGACGTCTACGTGGCACCAGTGGATGGAGACTGCCGGGTTCACCGTGGAGGAGACGGAGCATCTCGTGAAGCGAATAGATTTCCGGGCGTGGGTCGACCGAATGAGCTCACTCGATGTCGAAACGGAAGTTCAGGTTCGTCGGACATTCGCGGAGGCTCCCGAAACGGCACTGGATTTCCTCGACGTCAGGTTCGAAAACGGTGACGTCGAATCGTTCGATAGTCCGAAGGCGCTGATTCGAGCACGAAACTCCCCCGAATGAACGCGACGCGTCCCGAACGACGGTCCGCCGTGGTGTCCGCGGATTTGAGCAGGAGCGCTGGTATCGTTCGTGCTTCGTGACAACCGTCTATATAAAAGATTATAGTACAAGTCGTGGTAACGTCCGCTCTACGTCCGGTGGTGATCTAGAATTCTCCGAATCGAGTTCCGCACGGTCGCATCCGGGGTCGTGAGGGACCTCATGGAACGGATTCCGGACGGAGAACGCATCGAGTTCGAGAACGCGTTCTACGCGGACGAGGGCAACTGGATCGAGTCGCTCCTCGTCACGGCCCGATCCCCGTTCGATCCGGAGTCGGTAGTCGGGGAGCTCTCGCGTGTCGAGCTCTTTCACCACGAACGAGTGTCGGATAGCTCGGTGGACCACGCGAGTTATCGGCTGACCGTCGTCGCCCAGGAGCCGTATCCCTTTCTCCTCGGCGTCATCCTGCGCGGAACGGCGATTCCCAACCGGCTCCAGCTTCACGACAGCTCGTTCAACGGGGTCGTCACCGTCAAGGAGTGGGAAACGTTTCGGGCGCTCGCGGAGCGGATCGAAGAACAGTTCGGGCAGTTCGAGCTGTTGCGGGTCAATCAGGTCGAAACCACCGGCGAACCGTTCGGAAGCGGGCAGCTCGGGCGCGTCTTACGGAACGAACTCTCGCAGGAACAGCTCACGACACTGCAAACCGCCCACAGACTCGGATACTTCGAGGTTCCGCGACGTGCATCCGCGGAAGATATCGCCACGGAACTCGACATCGCCCAGTCGACGCTTAGCGAACGGCTTCGGCTCGCGGAGAACCGGCTGTTGGACCTCATCTTCTCGGGGTCGGAGAGCGACCCGGCCGAAGACGCCGACGGGGAATAATGCCACCCCGTTCACGCCGCTGGCACGGCGGGGCATCGAACCGGTGGACGACCGCTACTGGTGGACGGGTGCTGGCTCGGCCTGGCACCCCGTTCTGAGAGGGGGTTAATAAAAGATGATGTGCATTGGGCGCCATCGGGAACAGGTTGAGGCTACTACCGTCGAGATGAGCACGTGGAATGTCACAGGACAAGCCATACGAGATCGAGCGGGGAGCAACGGGAAATGTTTCGCGACGCCGGTTCGTGCGGATCGCAGGCG
>Ga0102936_1000874_pt1 | contig 12114 bp, 15 predicted proteins | sample SalPon2_A_H2O_MG_FD_78502 | JGI IMG/M metagenome (GOLD analysis project Ga0102936, IMG submission 78502) | Salt pond water microbial communities from South San Francisco under conditions of wetland restoration - Salt Pond MetaG R2_A_H2O_MG | ecosystem: Environmental > Aquatic > Non-marine Saline...
GCAGGGATGCGCTCGCGTGGTTAAACGATGGCAGCCCGCCAGGCACGGAAGTGAGCAGCGGACCATCGAACACCCGTCGCTCGTGGGGTCGCGGGGTGGAGGAGGCAAACGGGATTACCCGCGCCCGAACGCCGGGCAATCCCGGGGTCCGTTCCTATTCATCGCCGACCACTTTTTGCCCGAGTGAGCGCCGCACGCGGCGCTCACGACGGTGCAAAAACATGGGGAAAATCGCGGCGTGCTCCTTTCGCGGGCCTACGGCCCGCGGCAGTCCGCGCGCCGCGTTCGAAACCGCTCGCCGCTGGCGAGCGGTATGCTCATATCGTCAGCCTGCCCTTCCCCGGGGAGCGGCACGGAGGCCGCGCCCGGCCGTGACAGTGTCTGGTCGGGCTCGGAATGGTGTCACCCACGCCAGCGACAGTGAGCGGTGTCCGGTCTCGGTATTCAGGGGTTCGATGATGAACGCCGTGTCTTCGTGATCGGTATTTTAGACCCGCACGTCGCCGCAGACTTCGAGGAGATAGTTGCGGAGGTGGGCCGACGGACGGATAGTCGTCGTCGCCCGTGACTCGTCCCACACTATCGTCATGCGAGCGCTCCCGTCGAGAGTCAGTCCGTATCCTCGTCGGCCGGCAAATCGTCACCGGTGGCTAGCTCAACGATATTGACCTCCCAGCGGTGTGTCGAGCCGCGCGTATCGAACTCCCACGCGCCGTTGACCTCAATGTCGTTCGCGATAGCTGTCTCTACGATGGCCGCGAGGGCGGCTTCGAAGTCGTCTGTACTGTTGATTGGGGTGTCGCTAGGCGTATCGGGTGTCATGGTTGTGTTCCGTGTGACCACGTCGCGAAAGTATCGTCGGACCACACAGGTCAGACTCCGAGAAGGGCTTGCGGTGTCCATTCAGTCGTGTCACAGGATAAAATCAGTGTCGGTTTGCTTGGTGTACCAAGTATTCTTGTCGAGGTTGGCTGACCATGCTGCCTATATTTATTGGGGACACACTAGCTTAGTCGTATTATGGCGGTCATAGCACATCTACGGGTATCTGCAGACGCCTTCGAGTTGGGGAAGATTCTCAGTATGACCGGTGGAACCAGCGTCCAACTAGAGAATCTCGTCCCTCTCGGAGAGAAAGCGGTCCCGTTGTTCTCTGTCTACGGTGATATCGGGCCAGCGTTCGAAGCTGATATTCGGACTCACGCCGCCGTGGGTGGGCTCAGAGAAGTCAGCAAGCACGACGAGGTGGTGCTGTACGCGCTCGATTGGACGGTCTCTGAGGACGCGTTCTTCGCCGGACTCAGCGAGGCCGACGCCCACCTGCTGAGTGCGACCGGCGGCCCCGACACGTGGGAGTTCGAACTCCGGTTCGGCACCCACGAGGCGCTGTCGACGTTTCAGGAGTACTGCACGGACAACGACATCGGCGTGGAGCTCGGCCGCATATACAATCCGACACGTCCGGAAGGCGGCCCGTTCTACGGACTGACGCCCCCACAGCGGGAGACGCTGGTCCGCGCGGTCGGTGCCGGCTACTACTCCATCCCGCGGGGCATATCCACGAAGGCCCTGGCGGAGGAGTTCGACATCTCCGACCAAGCGGTGACCGAACGGCTCCGGCGTGCCATCGCGACGTTAGTCGACAACACAGTGGTCGCAGCGATGGAAGAAAAAGCCGCCTTCGACGGATAGCGACCGTTTATAGAAAGCCGTCCGGAAGCTCCGCCCGGTGGTCGTGAATCAGCTGAATCAGCGGTGCGAAAGCGTCCCACTCCGGCCCTTTGGATATCTCGCCCGTCTCGCGGTCCCACGTGATGGCACCCATCGACTCGAGCTTCGGAAGGTGTGTGTGGACGAGTTCGGTTTCGAGGAGTGCAGTGTCCGTGTCGTCGTCCAGCAAGTCCAGTGGGTCACAGTTCCTGTCGTCCTGTGGATTCGCTATCAGCAGCGCGAGCAGTAGCTGTCGGCGGTATGGGTGGGACAGCGCTGCAAACGCCTCGTTAAGTCGGTCGTGTTCCGCCAACTCTCTCATGCTGTCCGACTGTAGCTTTGTCTAGAGAATAAGCCCGAGCGATGGTACACCATGCTAGGATAGCAGGGTACTGCACAGATGCGTTCCAGATTCGTCGACATCCCGCACCGAACCGGTGTGTCGGACGCCGACACAGCGGTCAGTCGTCGGCGGTGACGGCGCTCTCTATCCCGGCCATTTCGAGCCCGCCCGACAGCGTTCGGTTCGGGTAGGGGATGGTGATGTCAGCCTCGTCGAACCGCTGTTTGACGTTCGTGACGTACTCGCCGCGCGTTTTCACCCAGTCGGCTCGACTGGGGTTGGCAATCCAGATGCGAGACTGCAGCCCGACCGAGGAGTCACCGAGTTCCGTCAGCCGGACCGACGGGGCGGGGTCGTCGAGGATGTCGTCGTGTTTCTGTGCTTCCTCGACGATTAGCTCGGTCGCCGCGTCGATGTCGTCGTCGTAGCCGATGCCGAAGAGGTATTTCAGCCGGAGTTGGTCTTTGGCGACCGGGTTCTTGATGACGTCGTCGGTGAGGTTGGAGTTCGGGACGGTCAGCAGTTCGTTGTCGAAGGTCCGAACGCGGGTGACTCGGAGGCTGATATCCTCGACGACGCCGGCGTTGCCGTCCCACTCTATCCAGTCACCGATGCGGAACGGCTTGTCGGTAAAGATGAAGATACCCGCCGCGAAGTTCTTCAACACGTCCTGCATGGCGAAGCCGATAGCCAGCGTCGCCGCCGCGCCGATGGTAGCAAGCGACTGCAAGAAGTCACCGTACTCCGCGAGTCCGAACGCCACGGCGACGGCGACGAACACCAACACGAGGCTCGCGAGCTTCTTGATTGGCTTGCGGGCGTGCTCGTCGAGGTCGCGGGACCGCAGCGACCGGTCGACCAGCGGGAGCACGAGCGTCCGCCCGCCGACGTAGAGGAGGACGAACGCCGCCACGAAGACGACGACGCTGGCGATTGTGCCGGCGATCGCGGGGCCGAGCGGCGTGAACTCGGTGATGAGTGCCTGTATTGCACCCACTTGCATCATCGCTCGAACACCGCGGTGTGGCCCCGAACTTGGACCACGTCGGCGCTGACCCGGTCACCGAGGTCGGCCGCGAGTGCGTCGGTCGTCGTCCCGCCGCGGGCCGCGCGCAGGAACTTCACTTTCACGAACTGGTTGTCCGAGAGCTGCGAATCGAGTTCGTCGACCACGGATTCGACCCCGCTCTTTCCGACCCGAAGGGTTGCGTCCAAGTCGTGAATCCGCTGGTCTCGTGATTTCGAGGGCATACCTGTGGATGCTCGCGGAGTCAGTTAAACCCTCCACTACCGGCGTCGACCCTACGAGTAGGGGTGTCGTGACTGGACGCCGCAGTCGCAGGTGACGACGACGTGGCCCGACTGCGTTCGGACGCGGGCGTTCCGACCGGGCACGAGGTAGGCGTCACAGGCGCGGCAGATGGAGTGGACGAAGGTACGGGGTAGCCGTAGGCGCTGGCGCTCGGCGATCCGGCGCGCTCGGCGGACGTACTCGCGGGCGCGCTCCTCGTGGCCCTCACGGACCGCCTCGCGGGCCATCGACTGGAGGCGCTCGATGCGCTCGCGGGCGATGGTCTCCTCGTCCATACCGGTCCGTAGCCACGACAGGCAAAACACCTTCCGGACGGCGGCGGGCCATCGCACCCGGAGTCGGTACCGTTTTGCGCGCCGCCGGTGAGTACTGCGGCGTGCGCGTCCTGAACTATCTCGAATTGGCCGACCAGCTCGACCGGTCGGGTATCGCCACGTCGGTCGACCACCAGCGCCAAGCGTTGGCCGACACCGACGTCGACGTGGTGGCGACCCCGTGGGCCGACGACCATCCGGCGTGGGCACTGGGTGGGAAGGCGGTCTTCGACGACCCCGTGTTCAAATCCTGCGACCTCGCCCACTGCAACATGATAGGCCCGGGGTCGGTCGCCGTTGCCCGTCACGCGAAGCGCAACGACATCCCGCTGGTCTTGCACGCTCACGTCACCCGCGAGGACTTCAAAGAGAGTTTCCGCGGGTCGAACCTCGTCGCGCCGGCGCTCGGGACGTATCTCAAGTGGTTCTACTCGCAGGCGGACACCGTCCTCTGTCCCTCGGAGTACACGAAGGGCGTCCTCGAATCCTACCCCATCGACGCCCCAGTCGAACCCGTCACGAACGGTATCGACACCGCTTCGCTGGAAGGATTCGAGTCGTTCCGTACGGAGTACCGGCAGCGCTACGGCCTCGATGGAATGGCGGTTTTCGCCGTCGGTAGCGTCTTCGAGCGCAAGGGGCTAACGCAGTTTTGCGAACTCGCCCAGCAGACCGACTACGACTTCGCGTGGTTCGGCACCTACGACGATGGCCCCCACGGCTCCGAGACGGTCCGTAAGTGGACGGCGAATCCGCCGGAAAACGTCACGTTTACCGGCTGGGTCGAGGATATCCGCGGGGCCTACGCCGCTGGCGACGTGTTTCTGTTCCCCTCGAAAGTTGAGAATCAGGGCATCGTCGTCTTGGAGGCGATGGCCTGCGGGAAGGCCGTCGTCCTCTCGGACATTCCCGTCTTCCGAGAGTACTACGAGGACGGCCACGACTGTCTCATCTGTAGTACCGAGGCGGAGTTCCGCGAGGCACTCGAACGGCTGGAAGCGAACCCCGACCTGCGCGAGCGACTGGGCGAGAACGCCCGCGAGACGGCCGCCGAGCACAGCCTCGAACGGGTCGGTGAGCGCTTGAGGAGTATCTACGGCGAACTGGTCTGAGACGCCGCTTCGACCGGTTTGGCCGACGGGCTGCGCCGCCAGAGGACGGCGACGACGGCCGTACCGAGGAAGACACAGCCACCGGCGACACCGAAGGCCAGCGTGAAGCCGTAGCCACCGAGCCATCCCCCGAGAACGGAGCCGACGCCGGTCGCCAGTCCCGACAGCGCGGTGTACAGCCCCAGTGCCTCGCCCCGGATGGCCGGCGGCGCGAGGCGGGTGACGATGCTGGTCGCGGTGATTGCGACGGCCGCCCACGCGACGCCGATGAGTGTGAAGACGACGCCGTTGGTCAGCAACCCGGCCGTCGCGGGCACCAGTAGGCCGACGACGGCCACTGACGGGTGGAGGACCGCACGAGCAAGCAGTCCCCCAGTCTGGACACCGATGGCGTCGTAGCGTTCGACCAACCGACCCACGGGCCCGAAACACAGCGCCGCGCCGAGGCTGGAGACGAGATACAACGCGAAGGCGGTTCCAGAGTCGTACTGTAGCGTCTCAGCCAGATACGACGGCAGCGGCCCCGAAAAGACACCGAAGCCCGTGAAGACGGCCGCGACGGCGACGAAGTACAACGCCAGCGACGGGCTGCGAGCGCACGCGGGTGGAAGGACTTCGTGAGCCAGTAGACCCGCCCCGGCCCGGCCAGTCACGTTCGAGCGCGCCGACGGTCACGAGCAGCGTGAGCACCGGCGCGACCGAGCCCAACGCCCACGCGTACAGCCACCGGCTCGAAATCATCTTTTGTAGTTATACACACATCCACTCTCTCAAGCGGGGTATAATAACTACTTGAAAAATATGATAAGCATTCCACTTACACATACAGTGACATAGCTACTTCATGAGTCGACTCAATCAGTTAATCGTTGCTATCGATACCAAAATTCAATCAATCAGCAGTGAGTACGGCGGCTCTGGCATTTTAAAAATTGTTTCGGGCAGACCAAACTGGACGATTACCGATCAGGAGGACTTCGAAGAGCTTCGTGACCACGTGAGCATCACATATCCTACATCGGAAGATAGCCTCCCATCGTGGCCAAGCGTATATGGGTTTCCGGTAGCATTCTTTTTGCTCGGTTTAGTGGTGAGCATTTCTGTCGGGAGTGGACTGCGATTTCTCACTGACCCTGTCCCATATGTATTCAGTACCGTCGCGTTCATATCACTCAAAACCTGGTTCCTGCTCGATGCTAGGTTATTTACGGTGATAGAAGACATCAAGAGAGCATTCAGGACTACAGATCCACACCAGAAAGAGTACTATAGATTATTCGGGGAACTAGTTGAGCGATTGTACGAACCCTTTCCATTCGCGGCACATCCTGACGAATCATGGATTCACTGGCCGACGTTCCTCCTCACGCTATGTGGATCCAGTTATTTAATATTTCTCTATATTTCGGGACTCGGTAATACGCCAAGCCAGTGGCCAGAGGCTATGCAGTGGCACTTTATATTACTATCAATTGTCGGTATTTATGTTATATCACTCATGGTTTGGATAGTCGTGGTGATGGCGGTGTTTATGACATTTGAGATTCAGGAATTGGAAATGAACATTGTTCTTACACGCCGTCAGAACAATCTTGGCTTGGAAAGCTATAGTTCGCTCATTGTGACTATCGCCGTTCGTATGTTTTTGGCTCTTGCAGTAGGGGGATTCGCACTAGTCACAGTTCCCAGTCCGTTTATTCTGAGTGTATTCTTGCTTGGATCGCTTCTCATAATCGCATGGTTTGTCGGAACCCAATACGGGTTACACCGACTCATCGTTACTGGTAAACAACAGTTTGTAGAATTACTCGAACAAAGCCACCCTGCAATCCGAGATAGTGAGGCAGTGTTGAACGATAAGACGTCCAGAGAAGAAATAGAAAGCGCAATCCTAAAGATGGAACAGATAAACGAGTTGCCGGATTGGCCAGTTACTGTGCAAGGAGTGATTAAATTCGTCGGCTCTTTCTTCATTTCTGCTTTTTCGTTATTGAAGTTTATTGTGGTTTCGGCGGTAGAAACTGTCCTATAACGTAGACAATCGTACGTGTTCCCCAGCGCGATGTCATATTGTATGTGCGAGCAGTAGCCTACCCGGAAATCCAAAACGCATTTTACCGCTGGAATTGGATATTGTTCGGGAATGAGCATAGATGTTCTTGCGTTCACTGACACATACTTTCCAAGCATTAACGGAGTAACATATACAATCAAATCGTGGAAAGAAGAGTGGAGCAAGCGTGGGAATAACATGGGTGTTGTTTATCCGAGTAGCAGCGGCTACTCGCCTGATTCCGATGAGTATCCAATCAAAAGTATTCGGTTTCCCTTTTATGAAGAGTTTAATTTGGGAGTGCCATATTTGTCGAAGGATCTGCCCTCAGTGGATGTCGTGCATATCCACGGCCAGTTTACTATGGGGCTCGCGGGGCTGCGTTATGCACACCGTCACGGTGTGCCAGTAGTTGCATCTCATCATATGTTCGGTGGCCACTATGCGAACTATTTATCTTTGACTGACGGAATGGAGCAGTTCATACGTAAAACAACGAGAAAGTACGAACGGGCAGTGTATAGCAACGCGGAGACAGTGCTTGCCCCAAGTAGAGTGACGAAGAGCCAACTTATTGACGAGGTTGGCTTGGAGACTGGAGTCAAGATATTACCGAACGGGATTGATCTCGGTTTCTTTAGACCGATACGCAAAAGCGATTTCCTTTCTAGACATAGTATTCCAACAGACAAGCCGATCATTGGATATACAGGACGGCAGGGGTATGAAAAGGATCTCTTCGACATCATTAGCGCGGCAGAAGAATTAGATGTAACAGTCGTTCTGGGTGGCAACGGACCAGCGCACGAAGACTTGCGTAAACGTGCAGAGGAATCGGATACTCACATTGAATTTTTGGGGTTCATCGACAGAGAAGAACTACCTGAGCTGTACTCTGCACTGGATTTATTCGTATTTCCAAGCCCGGTAGAGACACAAGGGTTGGTCGCGCTTGAAGCAATCTGCTGTGGGACACCAGTTATAGGTGTCAATGCAGGAGCGCTTGCCGATACAATTGACCACGGCCGCACAGGGTATCTATATCACGCAGGGGATATTGAGTCGTTTAGACGGTGTATAAAAAAGGGAATAAATGATAAGTCAAATCTACGACAGAATTGCATAAATGGACGGGAACAGTACGGGATCGATACTGCTATAGACACGCTCGAATCGGTCTACTACGACGCCCTCCACATGTTTGAGCCATAATCTCCTTTCAGAGACTGATAGGCATTTGACTTTGTAGACTGCAGTGTCTCAGAAGTCTGAGAGGCTGGCCTGTCCGGCCTCGTCGTCGCCGTCCGTCCGATTCCGCCCCCGGTTCGAGACCGAACAGCGACGCCGTATTTCGGGGTCAGAGAGCGCCTCCCGCGCCCGGTCGGCAAGCGCCGCGTAGCGCTCGCGGGCGACGGTCGACTCGTGGTCGCAGTCGACGACCGGGTACGGGTAGTCCGCCCCCACGTCGACGCCACACTCCTGCTGGACGGCCACTGGCGCTTTCTCGGGACAGGGACGGTGCTCGTCGGGCAGCGGCGCGAGTTCGGGGACGTACTCGCGGACGAATCGCCGTCGGGGTCGTACTCACGAACCTGTTTCGCGGGGTCGCAGACGCGGACGGGGTGGACTGCCGTCAGATTGCACTGGGACTGCCACCGCGTGTAGTTGATAGCGGCGTCGACGAGATGATGATACATGAAGTCCGCGCCGCGCTTCCACCACTGTTTCAGGACGTAGCACTAATACGTCGCCACCAGTGCCCGCATCCGGAAGTTGATGTAGCCCGTCTCGGTCAACGCTCGCATCGCCGCGTCGACCATCGGGAAGCCAGTCCACCCTTCCCGCCACGCCGCGTCCAGTTCCGTGTCGTGCTCGTCACGGAAGAGGCCGCGAAACACCGGATTCACCGCGCGGTCGGTCCAGCCCGGCCAGTCCACGAGTTTCTGATTGTAGTGGCGGTTCCAGTACAGCCGCGAGGTGTACATCGACTTGCCTCGGGAGTCGGGTGTACGCTGTATCCGCTGGTACACCTCGCGCGTCGAGAGCGCGCCGAAGGCCAGAGACGGCGACAGCCGCGAGGACCGAGCCTCGGCGGCGGCCGGCGGCGAGACGGCGGTGGGATAGTCGGCCAGTCGGTCGAGGAAGGCCGAGAGCCGCTCGTTGCCGGCGACGGTACCGCCCTCGGGAACCCGGGATTTCTCGGGGTTCACGTCGTGACGGGCCTCGATTTCTTCGATGTTCATCTCACTGTCGAGCGGGTTCGGCCCGAGCGAGTCCAGGCGTGGGTGTTGCTCGCCCTCGAAGTACGCGTCACAGTGCTCGTCCCATCCATCGCGGGTGTCGACGGCGACAGTGCCGTCCGGTTCGCGCTCGTCGGGCCAGCGGATACCGTCGTCTGCGAAGGCGGTGACGCCGTCGCGGTCGAACAGCGTGCGGTCTCTGGCGAGGCCACGTCTGGCGGTCACGTCGCGGTTGCAGTACACCTCGTAGCCCGCCGAAAGCAGGTCGGGGACACGCTCGCGCGGGTCGCCGGCGCGACTCGGCCGGGGGCGTCGACGGCCGCGGCCAGCGCGGCGTTGTCGACGGTCCGGAGGGCAGACCGGTGCCAGACGACGATGTCGGTCACAGCCACGGTAGGGGCGGCCCGAACAAAAGCCCACCTACGGGTACGCGTAGGACCGGCCGACGGCGAATCCGAAGCCACTCATCGCACCCAGCACGAGACCGAAGACGAACTCGCCGGTGGCGACCCCGTAGATGCTCCCGAGGCCCATTCCGGCGAGGACGGCTTTCGTCACCAAGGGCCAGCGTATCCAGCCGGTCAAATCACTCATGCCCGGATAGAGACGATGCGAGCCTAAAAACGTATCACTCCGGCGTGTCGCCACTCGCTACGCCAACGCACTACCGGCCCGGATTATCGTCTTCTCACCGAAGGCCGGCCCGACCAGCTGCAAGCCCACGGGAAGGCCGTCGTCGGTTTCGCCCGCGGGCACGGAGAGCGCGGGCAGATTGGCGAGGTTCACCGGCGTCGTGTTGGCGTCGGCCAGATACATCGTCAGTGGGTCGTCGAGGCTCTCGCCGCGCTTCATCGGCGGCACCGGCATCGTCGGTGAGGCCAACACGTCGGCTTCCGAGAGGGCGTCGTCGAAGTCTTGTTTGACCCACGCACGGGCATCTTGTGCTTTCTTGTAGTACTTATCATGATAGCCCGCCGAGAGGGCATAGGTGCCAAGCAGCACGCGGCGCTTGACCTCCTCACCGAAGCCGTCCTCGCGGGACTGGGCGAACGAGTCGTTCCAGTTGCCCTCGCCGCCCGACTGCCCGTACCGCACCCCGTCGAAGCGCGCCAGATTCGAGGAGGCCTCGCTCATGGCGATGACGTAGTAGGCCTCGACGGCGTGTTCGACACTTGGCAGGGCGACTTCGTGGTAGCTCGCGCCCTGTGCTTCGAGGTCGTCGATAGCGTCCCAAAACGTCTCGACGACGGCCTCGTCCGCGCCGTCCAGTAGCTCCGTCGGGACGCCGATAGAGAGCCCTTCGACGTCGCCGTCGGCCGCGTCGGCGAACTCGTAGTCGGTGCCGTGCTCGCGGGCGTCCCGCGTGGTGCCATCCCGTTCGTCGGGGCCGGCGAGCACTTCCAGCAGTTCGGCGGCGTCTTCAACGGTCGGGGCGATAGGACCGATTTGTTCGAGGCTGTTGGCGTAGGCGATGAGGCCGTAGCGCGAGACGAGCCCGTAAGTGGGTTTGATGCCGACGACACCACAGAACGCCGCCGGGCAGCGAATCGACCCGCCGGTGTCGGAACCGAGCGCGTAGTCGGCGTCACCCGAAGCGACGACGGCCGCCGACCCGCCGGAGGAGCCGCCGGGGACGTGCCCCTCCGCGACGGGGTTTTCGACGGGGCCGTAGGCGGAGGTCTCGGTCGTGGTTCCCATTCCGAACTCGTCCATGTTCGTCTTGCCGGGGATGGTCGCGCCCGCCGCTTTCAGCCGCTCGACGACCGTGGCGTCGTAGGGCGGGACGTACCCCTCGAGCATCGCAGAGCCAGCGGTCGTCTGGACGCCCGCCGTCGAGATGTTGTCCTTGACGGCGACGGTCTTGCCGGCGAGCGGCCCATCGTCGGCCCCTTCGATGGTGTCGGTGGCGACGTAGGCGTTGTAGTCGGTCATCTACGACACCTTCGGCCCTTTGAACTGCCCGGCCTCGGATTCGGGAGCGTTCTGTAAGGCCTCCGCTTGACGCAGCCTCTCGCGCACCTCGTCGGGGCGCATCACGTTCGTCAGGTCGGCCTCGCGGTCCGTCTCGGGCACCTCGTCTAAGGCCTCGAAAGCGGCCAGAATCTCCCCGAACTGCTCGGTGAACCGCTCGACCTCCTCGTCGTCTAAGTCGATGCGTGCGAGGTCCGCGATATGGACGACCTCGTCGCTGTTGACGGCGTTATCGCTCATGGCGGATTCGAGTACTGGCCCGGCGGTAAGCGTTTCGGAAGCGCGAGCCCAATGCTTGGGGGGAGTTCATATATATGGATTATTTCAACGGTAAGAAGAAACTCTGTTTTTCGAAAGCGAAACGTTTCGTTTGCAAATTGGGAAAAGTTTTAAGTTGCTCGCGCATCAACAGAAGGATACACAAGACGTTTTTCGGGTCACACACCCGGCTGTTCGCAAACAAATGACCGATACCACCATCCGCCGATACGCCAACGAGCGCGAGACAGAAGAAGAGAAGACAGGGGGCGACGAGACACTAGTCTGTCCAGAATGTGGTGGCTCGCTGCTGTCTGATAGCGAACGCGGCGAGACCGTCTGTGAGGACTGTGGGCTCGTCGTCGAGGAAGACGAGATCGACCCCGGCCCCGAGTGGCGCGCGTTCGACTCCAAGGAGAAAGACCAGAAGTCCCGCGTCGGTGCCCCGACGACCAATATGATGCACGACAAGGGACTGTCGACCAACATTGGCTGGCAGGACAAGGACGCCTACGGCAACTCCCTGTCCTCGCGTCAGCGCGAGAAGATGCAGCGCCTGCGCACGTGGAACGAGCGGTTCCGGACCCGCGACTCCAAGGAGCGCAACCTCAAGCAGGCGCTTGGCGAAATCGACCGGATGGCCTCCGCGCTGGGCCTGCCCGAGAACGTCCGCGAGACCGCGAGCGTCATCTACCGCCGCGCGCTCAACGAAGACCTGCTCCCGGGTCGCTCCATCGAGGGCGTCTCGACGGCTGCCCTGTACGCCGCCGCCCGACAAGCCGGCACGCCGCGCAGCCTCGA
>Ga0102936_1000875_pt1 | contig 12112 bp, 10 predicted proteins | sample SalPon2_A_H2O_MG_FD_78502 | JGI IMG/M metagenome (GOLD analysis project Ga0102936, IMG submission 78502) | Salt pond water microbial communities from South San Francisco under conditions of wetland restoration - Salt Pond MetaG R2_A_H2O_MG | ecosystem: Environmental > Aquatic > Non-marine Saline...
TCATCAAGCACCTCGTCCCATATATGGTCTCGGAGTGTCATTCTACTGGGTCCTGTGGCAGCATTTTTGGTTAGTCATCTCTCTCTCTTTTTTGGGCTTTTCTGCCCATAGAGGCTCCTTATCAACGCCCCCAAATAAATTTATCCTTGTGAGAGGAGCCCATCCAAATTATAATCTTTTATTATAGATTCCTCCAAAAAAGAATCCAAAAGCAGTGCTCAGACTCAACAATATGAAGATAATTAACTTATGAATTTTTAATACAAAATTTTTACCTGAGAAAATATCACTGATATAATTTGGCATAGCCTGTAGTAAAAGAAATTCTACATAACTAACTTCTGTTCCGGTTGAATTCTTATGTTTGTTCCGCATGAATCTTTTAGTTACGCCTTGCCAGAAAGCTCTATCAATCAACCAAGTAAATTCTGTTTGTTCTGAATACACTTTGTGACGAATCTTTGCTGTTGGTACATAATAGATACCATTTCCAGTTACTTCTTGCAAACGGACACAAAACTCAGATTCTTCTCCTTGTAAATTATGTCCATGGTCTTTTCCAAATTCAGTATCAAAACCACCTAATGAGAGAAAAACTTCTCTTACAAATGATATGTTACATCCAAATGTATTTCTCACTTCTTTTTCTTCTGTTTCGAAGCCTCTATGCGTCACCCCAACTAACCAGTAAAACTCCTCTGGTAACCACGAAACCTCTGAATTGACCCATAACGGTAGTGATTGACCTCCAACTCCTAATGCTGAACTCTCTTTATATCCTCGTTCAATTTCACTTAACCAGTTTTCTTCTGGTACAGCATCATCATCAATAAAAACAACAATATCACCAGTAGCCGATTTTGCACCAGTATTACGGGCCGTGGCCAAATTCTTCCCGTTATTCATATGAATATGTTTGACACAATTTTGGTGGACAAAATCCTCTTGAATTTTTTTCCGCACTATATCGGTCTCGCTAACAAGGATTATCTCTAAAGAGTGATATTCTTGCTGAATTACTTCAGAGACACACTCCTGAAAATCGTCATATCGATTCAAATCATATGTTGTGATGACTACAGATAGTTTCAGTTCATCTTTCTTTCCATACTCATTAGCAAAAGAAGTCATATTTTCTAAAATTCAATTGTTTAATTGATTGAATAATTGTGAATCAGTACTTTCTAAAGATAATCTTTTCCCCAAATTCTTAGAAGAATGCTTGAGACAAGAAAAAGTAATGACAATCGGAACAGTAATGTGAAGTGTAAATAAATGTATGTATATGATTAATGACGAAGCACAAACTGCTTCAAAACGATATCGTAAAACCACTATCAATGGTGTTAAAGCTCATTTTAAGGCGTACATATCTTCTGACGGAAAAGAAAAGATTGTCTGGAAAATAAGTGATAAGATAGGAAATAGAGCAACATTAGATAAAAAAGAAGCTCATATTATTTTTCCACAAGGTACAGAAATCGAGATAGATGGCGAAAAAAGAACCCACATCCGAATCCCTCGGTGGATGGCTGATGTTATTACAAACGATTTCAAAACGCTAAGAAAAGATGATGGGTCTCGTAACTCAGATACCGACACTACAATAGAAGAACCCTCCACATCAGAAGGAAAAAACTTAGAAAATATATTCAACTAAGAATCAACCCAACCTAACAATGTTGTTAGGTGGGGGTAGAGGGAAACTGTTCACAAAAAGTTCCGATTGGCGTTTTTCGTATATCATTAGACACTAACGGAGTTATTAGAATTCATATTTAGTTTAACCCAATACTATTGTATTTGTACTATTTCAGATTTGTTGTGCTTAATCTGGGGGTAAACTAACAAAATGCGGAAACTCGACCTAACAACATTGTTAGGTCGAGTTATTCTTCTGGCTATTTTAAACTCCGCGAATATCATGCCAATTTACTAATTATCTGCGTCGTGTATAAGTTTTACCAAACAATTTGAAAATACTGACAGTCTCTTCTGCCTTTAGAATTTTCTCATGAAGCTAAAACTGTCGTTAACGTGGGGAGGCTGTCAATCCCTTACTTCTCTTTTACAAATTTAATAAAATGTCGGCTCGTACTCTTTCTTTGGGATAGACTGTGAGTTCACAATCATATTAATCAATCTCTGAGTTTTATGAACATCTGCTAAGTTATGGAGAATCAATTGTATATATTCTCCATTATTGTATGCTGATACTGCTTTTTCACTCTCTGTTGGTCCAAATGGGTCTATGTCTTTTGAGTTCCAATCGCATAATTTAGAAACTCTTTTAAACACTCCTACCAAGTCCTTTGGGTTTTCAGTTGGGTATTCTAAATTTTTATTTTCGCAAAATTCTTCAACTTCTTTATCAGTATATCCATTCTGTTTAATCTGACTTAGCATATTCTTTTTTGTGGTGCTGGTGTTACAGTCCAGTCCTAAATAGTCGATAAATTCTTTGACTTCATCTTTATTTAATAGTTTATTTAAATTTGGATTAGTACTAATATGACTTAGGTTAAATCGGTCTTTTTTACTAAATATTGGCATTATATCTGTATAGGCTACATCTTTGAATGGGAATTCTACAGTATTAGAAAGGCATCGAGAACGAATAAATGAGATGTCAAATCCTCCTTTCCATGTTTCTCCATTGTAAGCAGTTAATATTGTTGTACGTAGCTCAATTTCATCTGAAATGTATTTTCTAATACTATTGATTAGCTCTTGTTCAGTATTCTGTGGATGAATCCTTACATCAAGTTCTGAAGTGTCGATGACTTTTTGCTGTATTTCTTCTTTTTCAACAGTATCACCGTTCAAGTTCAACCATATCTGATACGTGTTTTCATGGAAAAGAGTAAAAGTAGTAATTATATCGGTATCTAACAGTCCTGTTGTTTCAATATCAAATGAAACAAAATCAACTTGGTCTATATGTGAATAGTTGTAGTATTGTTCTTTATTCATAATACGTTTATTCGAAATTGCGTGTTATATATTTTCTTATTTTGTTTAAGTTTGAATGTTAGAACTATCTCACCCTAATTCGCTCGTCCGCCGGACTCGGTCGTTGAGGTGGGGGATTAGCCTGCAAGAGTTAAAATACGAAGAATACAGCTAATCCAATTCCCATTGTAGCTAAACTGTATTTGATTCCTTTCAGAGGGTCATTGCTTGCCATTGTTCCTCCAACCAGCCCAGATGCTCCACCTAATACCATTACTGTATGGACAAATGCCATTCTGAATTCTTGAATTGGAATTCCATCACTTGGACCTCCAATTCCGGGGGCCCCACTTCCCCCTTCAGCGAAAGCTGGATTATTAGCTATTTGAGTGAGGAAATTGATGTCTAGCATTACAATTACACCCATTGAAACAAAGAACGAAACAAGAATTATTATAATATATTGGAATGCATTTTGCCTTCTTTCTCTATCAAGTTTATGCATATTTTCTACGTCTTTTGCAGCTACGTTGAGGACAGCTTGAATATCTCCAGATATCTCGTTCGCTTTTGTAATAAGTTTGATTGTCCGTGATAATCTTGGAACTCCAAGGTTATTTGCAAATTTTACTAAAGAGTCATTAAGGTCTCCAGTCCATGTAGTTTCGTTTATTGCATTATTTAGTGATTTTGCAAGGGCTCCGTCACTATTTGATGCGACAATCTTAAAAGATTCTTCAACTGTAAGGCCTCTGGAATTTGCATCAGCAGCACTTTTGAAAGCTTCTGGAAGACGTTTGAGAATTTTAGTTTCTCTCCTAGTTTTAATCTCATGTAGGACTGATAGAGTTCCAAATGTCATTAATAATGGAATATAAACCAGTACTAACGTTTGCCATTGTGGGGCAACAAGGAATGCATCAATTGTTAATTCGGCTAATCCGGAATTCACTATCCAGTACATGAATAGTAACGTAATTGGAATAGTGAGTATCAAAGAAGCTGGGGGCCGTCTCCGCATTATTTTGATTGGGGCTGTAAGTTTGTCTGTTAAGTTTTTTCTTCTTTGAATTGATTTGTAAGTGGAATGCCTTTCGTCATTTTTGAGTTCTGTTTGATTTATATCTATCTGGGAATATGGCATGGATTTTTTTGAACGTGCTATTTCAGCATGCCCCTCGGTTCCAGTTTGTGACATTATTTTAATTAACAGTGAAAACATTATACCTCCGACTGGGAGTCCAAAGTATGTCATTGCGTACAGAAGTGTGATATTTGCACCCCCTAACATTGACATTACAACAAGAATTATAAGAACAAATATTGGACTTGCAACGAAGATTGTTACATAACTCTCAGACATTATTTCAAGTGTGTCTAATAATTGTTTTTGCTGATTTCGGGCTCTTTCAAGATACAAGTCAGATTTATTGAGGAAAAACTGTTCCATGTTTGACCCGGTATCAATAACGTTAAGTAAATCTTCAAGAAAATTTCGAAGGTTGTCTGATGGAGTTTCATATGATTCTTCTAATACGGCGGTACGAAGGTCTTCTTTGACGAATTCGACATTATTCATTATTGCTTTAAATTCTTTTGAAACTTCCCCGTAGGAATCTTCTGTTTCGCTAGCGGCTTCCATTACAGACAAAATATTAACTCCACCTCGACTCATCGCATACATGAATGTAATAATGTGGGGCAACATTGCATCTATCTCTCTTTCTCTCTCACCAGCCACATAAAACGGATAATAGTATAGTATACTGAGTGTTGATGTAAATCCAATCACACCAGAGACTGCCATCACAACTATTGATACTAATGTTCTTTCATATGATACAATCAGTTCAGCAATGACTGAAGGGAGGACAACTCCCGATTCCAATGCAGTTAAGTAATCACTTGTAAGAAGAGCTATTATAAGTCCAAGAGCGGCCCCAACTGCTCCAAATGTTATTGAATAAAAAACAACTCTGGACAAGTAAATGTCATAACTAATTGGTATTCGAGCTTGGTTTAATTTTCTGTTGAAATCAGAATAAGCGTCATCTTTTCCTCTAAACAGGCTTCCAAATAGTCCGTATGCTAATCTATCTAAGAGTAATGCGGCTCGTGACTGATGATACCCGTGGTCCTTATTATTCCCGTCTGAATTATAATCATTAACAAGTTTTTTGATTCTCTCTTTATACTCCTTAGATGGAATTTTTTTATTACTTGAGTTATTTTGGGAACTAGGCTCATTAGGCATTACGTCTCACCATTTGATTTGTCTATATTTTCATTTATTTCCTCAGTCTCTTCTTCTAATTCAGGTTTTATATCAGTATTATTCAAGTCCGTATTTACCCAATCATCGTTTTCTTCTATACTGTATTCGTCGCTATTTTCTCTTGCATCTTTAACTAAACTTTCAGTGTCACTAAAGTCATCAGTGACTTCTTCTAATCTGTTTTCTTCCATTAGGTTATATACAGTGTCAATATCAAGAATAAATGCGCGAATGATATCAGTTACAACTTCATATTTTGTTATATCATTCTCCAACATGTACTCAAGTAAATCTCTTCGTGCGTTAATCTGCCATCGAAGTTCTTCATCAGTCCATGCACGTTGTTTCTGTATTTCTTCCAATACTGATGAATTCCCAACTTTTTTGAAGGAGTCATATTCGGGTTCCCATTCAAATATGTCTCTTGTGTTAATACTCTGGGTTTTATTATCCATTCCTGTAATTTCAGCCATTAGTTCATTACGTCTCACTCTTTCCTCTCCAACGAAGGTTTGATTTTGGACACAGAGAATATCAAGAGCTTGTAACATTGGGCGGGGGACATCAATTGGAGGGTTTTCTAAACGGTGAATTGCAGAAGCAACGCTATCAGCGTGCATAGTCGAATATGTGGTGTGGCCTGTACTCATTGCTTGGAATAATGTTTGAGCTTCTTCCCCTCTAATCTCCCCAACAACCAGATATTCTGGACGCTGTCGGAGGGCGGCTTTGAGCAAGTCATACATTCCGACTTCACCTGATAAATCCCCTCCGAAGGCATCTCTCGTCATTGATTTAATCCAGTTATTGTGCCGCAGCATGATTTCTCGCGTGTCTTCAATTGTTATAGTTTTTGAGCCCGGAGGAATAAAGAGAGATATTGCGTTCATAGAGGTTGTTTTCCCAGAAGCTGTTCCTCCAGCAAAGATGAGAGATTTATTATTCTCGATAGCCATCCATAAGTAAGCCATTTGTTCCAAGTTAAATGTCCCAAATTTAATAAGGTCAACAGGTGTGAATGGTATATCCTCGAATTTCCTGATGGTGAAATTAGAGCCATCTCCGGTTACTTCATCTGAGAGTGTCATTTGAATTCGAGACCCATCAGGAAGGGAGCCATCAACCATAGGGTCAGCAACTGAGATATGTTTTCCAGATGCCTGAGATAATGTTCGGATGAATGAATCTAACTCTTTTTCATCATAGACGACGTTAGTCATGACATCCCGGTATTCTCTATGGTACACGAATACAGGCATATGTGGAGAATTACAGGAGATATCTTCTACTCCGGGGTCATCCATTATTGGAGTTAGCTTCCCATAATACGCGAAGTCTCGAACAATATAGTACAAAATTTTATCAATTGATTTCTCAGTAAGAACTTCTGCTTCCTCAACCTCCCACCCCAATAAATCTCTAATTTTATTTGTAATCCTTGAACCGGGAATTATGTAGTTGCGAATAATATTCTGCGCTTGTTCACGAACAATTTTTGCCATATCATCTTCATCATACTCGGCTGCACTTTCATATTTTAAAGCATCAATAACTTTTTTTGAAACCTCTTTCCGTATCAATTTCTCAAAGTCATCTAATGCCGGTTCATCAATCTTGTATACATGCTCATTCCTTCGATTCGAGTTGAGTATAGTTACTGTTGCGTACTCGTTGACTTCATATTGCTCTTCAACCTTCGCATCTTCAAATACACGAGGGTTAATAGTATCACTTTTAACCTCAATCCCACCGAAAACGTCATTTTTTTGGTCTTTCATGTTAGAAAGAACGATTGTTGATTTGTAATTGTATTTAACCAAACATAAATGTACGTGTTGGATGTATGGTATATAGTTACACGATTAGTCAAGATTATATTCAAATACAAGATTAATTATATGTGTGAGTACTTCTAAAATAATAGTAGACTCATATGTTCGAGAGAAAAAGTGAGAGAGATATTTTCGCTTCAGTTGTCCCTTTAGGTTTCATTCTCATAATTGCTATTCTATCGCTTGCGTTACTCTCGTTTCAAGCGACTACAGTACCTCAACTTAATGAAGAAAGTGAAATTAGAGCCCAAAACGAGATTGAAACTGATTTCGTCAGGTTAGATTCTACGATATATCGAGTTGCAACAAACGGGATACAACAACCATTTTTGTTAGGTGAACCAGTAAGATATCCACCAAATCTACAACCTATTCAACGCCCTAATCCAACGCTAAGAACTATTGGACCATATCAAGCAAAAATTGATAATACAATATACGCACAGAATGCGACAGATTTTATTAAGACACGGCAGACGAATTCGATAGTATATGAACCTAATTTTAATTATTTTGAAAACGCTCGCTCCTTTGGATATGAACATGGGATATTTTACACAGCTTCTCCGAATTCAAGTAAGGGGAATTCTAGTGTCCTAATCAGAGATGAACAAACTTTGATTGATGACCAGACGATTACTCTGGTAAGTCTTAAGTCAGATGTGGATTTTTCATCCCAGAGTCCAGCTAGATTATCTATTTCAGAAGATTCTCAAAAAGAGTTCAACACAGAAATTCGCAATCAATTTGGTTCTGAAGTTACAATTACGCTTCCAACAAGATTAGCAGAATCTTATTGGCAGGATTTATTAGAATCTGAAAAATCTGAAAATGGCGGGCACGTCACTAACGTTGAATACTCAACATTCAATCCAGATACTGGAATTGAGGAAGACAATGTTAACTACGTAACTATAGAATTAGAATCTGGTGTTGATTATAATCTAAATATGTATACTGTAACAATTCGAAGGACCTAACGTTTATGACCAGTCTTCTCTCGTAAATTCATCTGGTAAATTTTCAACTCTTATTTGTGATTTTGAATCTGAAGATTGATTAATTGATGATTCTTCCTTGGAATATTCTAGTTTGAGGATTCGAAATATCTCTCCGTTTGGAATATTTCGTAATTTAAGTCTCCAAATCTGTTCTTCAATTTCTAACAAAGACGCTTCTGGACAGAAATTGTTAACAAATCTAATCGCTAATTCTTTTGACTGATTCATTATAAAAATGTAAGCAAGTATATTATTTAGATGTTGCTATTTATTGTCAAGACGTGTAGCGATGTCGCGCTCTGGGTTCCCTAATCCCCAAGAGTGCCAATTATGGCGACCAGTGGCCTGCTGGTTGCGTTTGAAAGTCATTCCGTAATGTTCTTTCGAGACTGTTATCTCGATTACGGGGCTTTCTGGTCCCATCGCAGGGACTCCCATCCCGCGGAGAGTCATCAGTGTCCACTTTCACTGGACACTTCTCTCCCCACGGGTCATACCTATGAGTTAGATTTGCTGCAGCATTAATATCGGACTGGTATGTTGTCACCCAGCACTCAGTATTAGTACATTCAAATGAGCCATTCCGTTCACCAATCTGACGACATACATGGCACGTTTTACTTGTACGTTCTGGAGAGACAAATGCAATTGGTATATTCTCTGCATTAGCTTTTTCAGCAATTCTTTTTTGCAAATGATTGAACGACCACATATTCAATCTCCGATGCTCAAACATTGCCTCTTTCAGTTTTTCACCGCCAACTTCCAAATCCTCCAAAACGACGACGGGTTTAGTGTACTGCTTCGAGTACTGGATTATTTCCCTACTAGCCTTTTCAATAATATCCACTAATTTCTGACGGTATGATTTAAACTGATTCTCAATCCGCCAATCGGCTACATCTCTGTTTTTCAATCTCTTTAAGACAGTATACATCTCTTTTCGAAGATGCTTTGCTTTTCTACCATCAACCAAAACTGGTTCTTCTGGCTTCCCGTCCTCATTGAGGGCACAGCCCGCAACGAGATAGGTTTCCCCAATATCTACCCCAATTGGCGTTCTGTTAGAATCATCTGTGAGCCAAAACTGTTCATTAACATCTCTTCCAGAGTTCGGCTCGGTGCTTATATTCTGCGTTGCAGTATGGATTATCACACGCAGAACCCAATTATTTGTATACTTGTGTAACTCCACCCGTTGCACATCATTTTCCGTTTCAAAAATATTCTCCCAATATTCTTCTTGTGACTCACTAATTTTTAATGGAATCCATACGGGTTCGGCTGTTGGAACTTTCCAACAAAACTTATTCTCACGTGAAGTATCCATATCAATCTCTAATTCGGGTTTAATTAGAGTAAACGGATATTCGTCTATGTTATCAAGCTCCACCTCATTGCTAAATTGGGACTCGATAAATCGGCGAATACCCCTTTCAACCGTATTATTTATCCCAGAATTACTTAAAATATTATCTAATAAATCAGGAGACCGTTCGTATATGGCTAAACCGTTATGTAAAGCATCTCTATAAGAGGAAATCATCGTATCTAACGATTCCTCTTTATGAGTTGTTGGTTTGACCAATTTCGCTTCCAACACTTTTTTAGCCATACTTGCGATACAGACAATATATTATATTTCCTATCACTTAACTGGTACGAATACTGGAGAAAAATCAATCCAAATAAGAATCGACATCAAGAGCCGCCTTTACCCCCATACCTGATGCTGTTGCTGCTTGCTGGTACTTATAATCAACAACATCTCCGGCAGCAAAAACACCATCCATATCAGTTTCAGTCCCTCCCGTGCTATCCGTCGATAACGTTTGTATATATCCCGATTCGTCTGTTTTAACGGGAGTGTTGTCTAAGAAATCAGTATTTGGAGTATGACCAATTGCGACAAAAACAGCTTCAACGTCCAGTCTCTTTGTACTTATATCAGCTTCGTCCTCTTTATCGGACGGGTATCCTTCCGGATGTTCAATTACCTGAACTGACTCAATACCCTCTTCTTTAGAGCCATCAATCTGATTTAACTCTGAATTTAATACCAATTCAATGTCCCCAGCCCCAACTTTATCTTTTACCTCATTCACCCAATATTCTTCTGCACGAAACTCTTTCCGACGGTGTACAAGATATACTGTATCAGCAAATTTTGTCAAAAATGATGCTTCTTCTAAAGCTGCATCTCCACCCCCAACAACAATCATATCATCATCACGGAAAAATGCCCCGTCACAAGTTGCACAAGTTGAAACCCCATACCCCATTAAATCCTCTTCACCCGGAACTCCCAACATTTTAGCACTTGCCCCGCTGGCAACTATAATTGAACGTGTAATTACAGCTTCATCACTACTCAGAGTTACTTTTAACGAATTATTAGAACTCCTATCAATATCCTCTACAATACCTTCAGAGAAGCTCGCTCCAAAATTACGTGCTTGTTTATTCATCCGGTTAATTAATTCGGGCCCACTAATTCCTTCAGGAAAACCCGGATAATTCGCTACATCTGTTGTAAGAGTTAATTGCCCTCCCGGCTCACTTCCCTTAATTACTAACGGAGAATTTCCAGCCCTTCCAGCATATATAGCTGCTGAAAGTCCAGAAATTCCACTTCCAATTACTACAACGTCATAATCTAATTCAGACATGATAATTATAATTAAATATCTCAGAGTAAAAATATACTGGTTGATAGGTTTGAACTATATTTTCACACTGTACACCACCTAATTCTACAATTGGAGCCGGCCGAGTGCGCTCACGGCTTGACCCGAGCGATTCACAAAATGAAAGTTTTAATGATGACCGGGACGAAGGAACACAAGAGTCTACAATGACCAATTCAGCCAACCTTGAAAAATGAATAAGTACAGTCATTATAATCCAAGCGATTTGACCCACATAGTAAAAAATGACGCTCTCAACGGGAAATCTGAAACCACTTTGTGTGGATTAAACCACGATGGAGAGTTATCTAAAAGGATGTCTAGTGTAAGTGAGGTTTTATCCGATACCAACAAAAATTGCAATAAATGTCGAGCTTCATTTGTAAAAATAGTGATGAGAGAACTGGATGGTGATGTAGAAGAACTAGAAGAAGGGGACGTAATTGAATACTGGACTCATAATGACCCAACAGATTCGGGGGCATCGCTATGCATCAGAAAAGAAGGTGTAATAACAGAAGTTCCTCCGTGGAAGCTTGGTGAGGGAGAAGATTGGGAGAGCGAAACTACGGATGGATATAAAGTTCAATTAGGTTCAACCACCTATGGGACTGCGAAGTTTGATAGAATCTGGAGAGTTAATCACAAACAGAAGGGAGATATTCTATAATGCTGAATACTAACCTTTAAGAAATAAAAAATATTAATACTTTTTATGAAAGTTGGTCTCATCTCAGATATTCATTCGAATGAGCAAGCACTGAAATCTGTTCTTGATGATATGCCTTCTATTGATAAACTTGTTTGTTGTGGTGATATCATTGGGTATGGTCCCTCACCAAAAGAGTGCCTCGATTTAGTAAAAACTAATTGTGATGTTATACTCCAAGGAAATCACGATAGGGAAGTCGCACATCAAAATGGAGCGTACTCCGCCAATGAGATGGCACATGAAGGTCTGAAACATTCTCGAAAAGAACTCTCAAAGAGAGAGATAGAATTTCTTCAGTCTTTACCACCGACGGTTGAGTTATCTGATAAAGCCTTACTTGCGCATTCTCATCCCGAATATGTAGATAGATATGTACACGCTGGAAATTTCAGTGACGTATCAACGTACATGGGAGACTCACATAATTACCTTATCTTTGGGCATACTCATCAACAACATGCTGTTGAAATGTCTAAATTTAACCGACATGGAGTAGTTCTAAACCCCGGGAGTGTGGGTCAACCACGTGATGACGACCCTCGGGCTGCCTACGCAACAATAGACTTGTACTCTGAAGAATATGAATTTCATCGTGTTTCATATGATATCAAAAAAGTCCAGTATAAAATAAGAGAGAGGGGGCTCCCAATAGA
>Ga0102936_1000888_pt1 | contig 11944 bp, 10 predicted proteins | sample SalPon2_A_H2O_MG_FD_78502 | JGI IMG/M metagenome (GOLD analysis project Ga0102936, IMG submission 78502) | Salt pond water microbial communities from South San Francisco under conditions of wetland restoration - Salt Pond MetaG R2_A_H2O_MG | ecosystem: Environmental > Aquatic > Non-marine Saline...
CCGAGCCGTCCCGTTGATCCATCCTGTATTGCTGTGTCTGAGACAAGCCTTGTGACGCGAGCGATTCTTCAACGGTGGCGATACGCCTACGCGAATGGAACCTTTGAGGGACTCAACGACGCAGAAAATCCACCGTGATATCTTCCTCACTGTTTCACACCCACCCGCCACTACGCCAGTTGGCGGATCCGACGCTCAAGCACGCCCGACGGAAGCTGCCCGTGAATCGATGTGCGGACACACCCAAACGTCTCAATAGTGGTGTGAACCGTCGACGTCGGCGCAAGCTGGTGCTGGAGAACATGTTCGTATGCGGCGATCTGAAGTTCGTATCGTCGGTGCGTTGCAGCGAGTGAGTCAGTCAGTGCGATCTTGAGATCGGCCACCTGCCACTCGCCCCCACCCAGATCGAGGAGGATGTCGGCTTCGCCATGCACTTCGACTTCAACGTCACCAGCGGTCACAAGCCCGCTGAGATCGTGGTCGACGTAGACAGCCTCCGCCGCTTGGATCTGCGTCCACAAATCGGACGCGAGGAAGTCCGAAACAACCGACGTGTGGAAGAAGGTGACCAGGCCGGCGCGTTCAGAATCCGGCACCATGTCGATCGATTGCGCCGGCACCTGGTGCATTGCGTGGCGAAGCGCGGTACGAACTGGTTCGCTCCAAGCATCGAGCTCGGCGGCTGGCACGTCCATCTCGATGAGGGCGACCAATGCCTCGTGGAGACAGGTTCCGACTGTCTCCGGACCGAGTGTCTCGAACGTGATCGGGAGTTCGGGGGCCACATCGTCGGTCTCGGTGTGGATCGGCTCGTCGAGGAGGTGGGCAGTCACGTTCGCGTCGACGTCGTCGGTTAGCGGATAGGCCGTACTCGGGTTGAGAAAGCGTGGGACCCACGGCTCCAGCTGGTCGCGGCGGGGAGCGGCTCTCGCGGCTATCGATCGTGGGGGCTCGTGCGTCTCGCGTGTCGCGTGGCCGTCGACGTCGTTGACCCCGATCGTGAGTGCGCCCGTGTTGCCGTCGACGCCGACGTCGACGCCGTCTGCCTCGTCGATCGTATACGTGGCTGTCTGTTCGGGCGAAAACGCAAGGGCGTCATAGATCGTATCGAGCCAGCGGTCACGGGGTTGTGACGTCCCGGGAATCGTGTGTGGAAGCGGGATAATGAGGTGATCACGCGCACGGGAGAGTGCCACGTACAGTAATCGCCAGGCTTCCCCGCGCATGCTGGCTGCGACTGACTGGAGGCGATCGGGCCCGAGAAGTCGGTGGCCGGTTCCTGCACGCTCATCGAGCCAGTGCTCGGTCGCCCACCGCAGTCCGATATCGCGTGATGCGACACCCTCTCTGTCTGGACCAGTCCCACTCGGGGTGTAGAGCCCCCCGTCGAAGGGTGGCAATGCGATCTCGGGTGCCGTCTCGACGTTCGTCGGCGGGGCCAACGCCGCAACAGCACCATGAGTAACGAACCGCTGTGAGTACGGCCCGTGGTTCCAGAGTTTGAAGCCTGGGGTTGAAAGCACGATGACCCCGTCTTGATCGCCTTTCATCCGGTGAACTGTGCTAAAGACGACATCGGCGTCCTCGGTCACACTCGGGATGTCTGGTCCGTTTTGTGGCGCTGCCCGAAACGGGGCAAGAAGGTCACCGAGTTCGGCTGGGGCATACTGCGTATCAGCTTCCCAGTCCGAGACGGTGCTCGTAAGCGCGTCGAGTGCGGCCACCCGCTGCTCCGGTGAGGGGCCTGTGACATGGTCGCCGGGGTCTGCTCGGAGTGCGAGTCGTTCGATGATGTCCTCAAGATACACCGATGCGGGGACGCGGTGAAACCGTCCCAGCTGGCTGCGAAGATCCCGCAGGCCACAGAGTATCTTTCGGGTGTCTGCGTCGAGGTCGTCGGCCGCACAGATGGCGTCGAGGTCGTAGTCAGCACGCTCGAAACAGTCGTGAGATGCTGTCAAATCGAACACCGAGTCGGTCAACAATGCGCGTGTCCGCTCTCGGTTGGTCGGCGCAGTGAGCCAGTCACAGACAGCAAGCACCGCTTTGACCGCGTCACACGCAAAGAGTCTCGAACTGGCATTGTGGACGGTCAGTCCTTCGGCCTCGAAGGCGTCTTTGTACGCTGCCATATGTCTTCGATTTCGAAAGACGACGGTCACCGATTGTGGTGACCCGGTGTCGTCGGTGAGGGTGCCATCAGCGATCCCCCGGGCCAGATACGTCGCTAGGATGTTTGCCTCACCAGTGCGCCCGTCAGGGGTGACCCACTGTGCGGAATTGGGGGCTGTCCAACCAGTGAAGGCAGCGACGTGGATGCTCGGGTCGTCAGTAGGCGATCGGTCTGCATCGAGGCCGGGAAAGGTCGTCTCGAAGTCGCGTACTCCCCCGCGCGTCGGGTCGTCGAAGACAGGCCCCATGATGGTGTTGATGCCGGCGGCGATGTCTGGTGTCCCTCGGTAGGTCGTGGCGGCCGTGACCGCCTCGTGGGTGTCCCAGTCGAGACCGAGATACTGACCCTCTTCGCAGGCGCTCGCGAACACCGATGGGTCGGCGTGTCGCCAGAGGTAGATGCTTTGGAGTGTGTCGCCGCAGGCAAGCACGCGCATCGATGGGGTGACGAGTTGTGACAACGCCGCGTGCTGGATGGTGGAGACGTCCTGGGCTTCGTCGATGATCACGCTGTCGAGCCGTGCGTGGTACCGCTGTTGCAGAGCCGTGTGCTGGGTGGTCGTCGGGGCATCACCATCGACTGGCCAGTCGCCGTCGAACACGTTTGCGACGTAGAAGGCGACATCAGTGTGTGACACAGCGTCGTACTCGCGGATCAGGGCCCGATACTGCTCGCGGTACGCTTCAAGCACGTCACAAAACGTGCTTAGTGTCTCGTCCCAGGCGTCATACACCCGCTGGTCAGCTGCAACAAGTTCGGTCCACTCGTCGGCCGTGCGTTGGGCGTCGGTGGTGGCCGCGACGCCGTCGTCGGTGTAGGCGGCGATCGTTGCGAGGATGTCTGTGCGACTGGTGGTTCGTCCCTCGGGATACACCGCGTCCTGTGTTGTGCGGAGTTTTGTTTCGAATGCCGCTGTCGTAAGACGCTGATCGCGGCAGTACCGCACGGCGTCAGCGAGCATCTCTGCAGGCCCGTCCGACCAGTCGTCAGCTGGATAGGCCGCTTCCAGATCGGCGATCGCGTCGGCGTAGGTGGGATCTGTCGCGATGGCGTCGTAACACGCGGTGTGCACCTTCGACAGCAACGCCTCGTTGCCGACTGTTGGCGTCTCCTCGAACCCGAGATCGCCGGCGACCTCGCCGAAGACCCCCCGTAGAATGCTGTCGACGGTGCCGATGTACGGTGCCTGGCGCACCCGCGACACGAGATACTCCACATCCGTCTTGGAGAGTGTCGTGGCGTCGGGAATCAGCTCGTGGGCCACGATTTCTCGGATATGCTCACAGACGTCGGGGACGATCGCTGCAGCCTCGTCGGTGTTAAACGACATCACGGCAACGGACTGTGCAGGCGTCTGGTCGCCGGCGACGTACCGGCGGATGATGGCTTCGGCAGCGACTCGATGGACGGTCATCGATTTGCCAGCACCGGCGACACAGTTCATCGTATACAGGCCTGCCTCGGCGTCGACGAACCGGTCTCTGATCGTCGCCTGTGCGTTCCGTAGTTCGCGTGGATCGTCGTCGTTACTCATTACTGGTTGTCTCTGTGGGTGTCGTCGCCGCACTCGTGGTGAGGAGATCGGCGATCGGCTCAGGGAGGTGCTGTTCAGTGCTTACTAGCCGGATCCGAGCCGGCTCGGGGACCGTCTCCATCTCTAGTGACGCGAGAAACGGCGAGGGGTGGACTTCGGTGCCGTCGGCGGTCTGTGTGTACCGCGTCACAATCACGCCGTTTGTGGCGGCGCGCATCGCATCGGCGAAGTGATCGCGATCGCGGCCGTCTCCCCACGCCGTTCTGGGGGCGACGGTGGCGGTCTTGCCAGCCCCAGAGAGGACGGCTTCTTGCAATTCGGGGGGAACGACGCTGTCTGTCTGTGTCGGCCAGTCCGCTGCGGTTACACCGACCGCGATGACGAACGGGACTGATAGCGCCCACACGTCGTTTGCCTCCATGATGTCGAGCGCCCGTGCGTTCGAGTGCTCACGCCGCCCTGGACGCTGTGTCGCGAGGAGTTCACACAACTCCTGTACAGCCGACCATGACTGCGAGACCGTCTCGTCAGCGAGCCACTCTTGGTATTTGTGCGTGACTTGCTCGACGAGCGTCGTGACCCTGCGTGTCGCTCGCGCCGCCGTCTCTGTCTCGGTGAGTGCCGGTGAGTCCGATTGTTGTCGGGCAGGCACGCTCGTCTCACGGTATGCGTCGATCGCTGTTGTGAGAACGTCGCTGACTGTTTCAGGTGTCGGGTCCCGATCAGCATGCGTCTGTATCCAGTCACAGTACGTTGTGAGTCGCTCGTCGGTGGTGTGGGTCCGCACTGTCTCGACCCAGTCGGCGATCGAATGTTGTCCGGATGGGAGGGCGTCGACATGTGTTTGGATCGTCGCGTGGTCGAGGGGCCATGATTCGGACGCCGTCGGTGGGACCCAGCGCTGTGTCAGGGGTGCGAGTAGGGTCTGTGCGGAGACGTCGCCATCGGCCACGAGCCGACAGAGCGCATCGATGAGTGCGTACGGTTCCGTTCGTGTCACACGCAGTTGGGTCCACAAGACCGGTGTCAGTCCATACTGGATGGCGGCGCGGGTGAGCGGCTGTTCGTACGGATCGAGGTCACGAGCCACCACGACGATGTCGCGGACGCCAACACCCCGATCGCGTAACGCACGGATGGTCGCCATCACGGCGCGTGCTTCACCACGGCGTGTCGGTGCGGTGAGTTCGACGACGGGACATGATGGCGGTTCCAAGTCAGTTGTGAGCGATGTTCGATGGGTGCGAGTCACAGATCACCCTCCAGGCCGGGCGACTCAACGGCAAAGAGATCCGGGAGTCGCTCAGAGAGATACTCGCCGGTTCCGGGACGAAGGTGGATCTCGATATCCACGTCCGTCGCCGTACAGAGTCCATGCAGGAAGTCGGCGTGTGGTGCCGAGATGCTGCTGACACCGACGAGTGAGACGCGTTCGATTTCGGGGTAGCGGTCAGTCCACGCGTCACCACCTGATCGATCAAGGTGTCGTGTCGCCCGTCGCACGAGGGCCGTCTTCGAGACCGCTTTGGCTGTCCGACCGCGAAGCCACGTTTCGACGGCGGGGCCGCCGTCGATCAGTGTGGTCGCATCGTCCGCGATCGGGTGTGCAAAGTCGTCGGTGACGTCGTGGAGCGCCTCGATCCGCGTTGGGTGATAGTTCGTCATCGACTCGATCTCTGAACGGGCCTGTTCGAGTTGCTGAGGACCGGTGTCTCGGCGGGTAGAAAGCAGGGGGCGGAGTCCCGGAGGCTGATCAGTGGAGTCTGCCGGGAGCGACTGGAGGATCGCAAGGCGATCAACGCGATCGAGACTCGTCGGTGTCGAGGCCGCGGCTTCGAGGAGCTCTTCGGCAACGGTTTCTGGGTCGACAAACGCAAACGTATTGTGTGGACGTGCCGCGTCTCGAAGCCGCTGCTGTAGGTTTCGGTGGTGTAACTCGGTCGGTGCAAGGACCAGCTCCGTCGGCGTCGCCGTTCGCTCGGCCCGGTCGAGGAGGCGGTCTTCCTTGCCACGATAGATCGACACCTGTGAGCTCACATCGCTTGCAGTCGTGTCGAGGCTATGTGTAGACATCAGAGAGATCCGGATTTTGGGTACAGCGAGCTTGTAATAAGTCCCTTGGCACAGAGCGAAAGTGAACTACCACAGACTGCGTATGCGTTCACCGTGCGTCCCCCTGTTTGCCTGGGAGTTCCTCGTTTCGTTTCGTAACTAATCCGTCTATTGATGTCAGCATCTCCGCTGAGACCGTTTCTGGATCGGCAACAGGGATGGCCAACCGTGAATGCGATGCGCGGAAGACCAGTTCCTCGGAGAAGTGGTTAAGATAGCCGAATCCGAGCCGATTGGCCATTGCCTGCATCAGGTCTTGGAATTGCTTGAAATCAGGGCCCCCATGTGAACCGAGGCGGCGACGGTTCTCAACCACTGGATCAAAGACCCAATAATCGAGTGGCTCCCCATCAAACTCCAGCTCTCGATAGCGCAGTAGCTGTGCAATGCCATCTGCATAACTTCGGCCCGAGTATCCGTGCAATGTTTTGATTTCGATCCCAATGCGGCCGATGGCTGGATGCTCAACGAGGAGATCGATCCGGCCAGAGCCATCGTCAGAGAATCGTTCTGTTGCTGTCGTCCAGCCACCAGCCTCGAAGTGTTCGATGAGTCCCGCTGTAACGTCTTCTTCGATATGGCTGTCAATATCTTCCATTAGCGATCACCGGTCTGGTCGGGTGCCTGTTCGGTTTGGACTGCGTGTGTCGGAGTGTACATTGTCTGTTGGAGTGTCGGCGTCGCGTCTGGTCGCCAGAGCCACCAGCTAGAGGTTACTCGTTCAGCTGTCGGGTGGAGACCGGTGTGTCTGCATAGTTGGTTCAACCAGGCGTGTGGCTGGCGTGTGTTCACCGGAACGGGTTGCGATGCGCTGTGGGCGGTGCATACTGGTGGTCCTGACACGGCCGTGCCGTGTGCACTCCACCACACCGATGCGGGCAGTGGTTCGACCTGCCTCTCCGGGGTCACTGTTGGCGTTACCGTCCATTTCTGGCGTGAACTGGCCGGGGCAGACCGCACTCGGCAGCAGTCTGCAATCGTCTCGATGTGCCGGTCGTAGCTACTCCCGGAGATCCCCGCTCGCTCTATCAGTTCACTCCGACCGCACGGCTCAGCTGCTTGAAGGAGCGTCGCGTATAGCTTGGTTGCTGTCGGCGGGAGATCCGGGCGGAACCGACCGGCTGGAAGCTGTGCTGCGGCCCGTTCAACGGCGTCGCTATCGGGGATGCCACCCGTTTGTGTGATAGCCTGCAGGAGACTCTCTGCGGCGTCGTACGGCGACGCCCGGGCTGGTGACTCCGACGGGCCGAACGACCGGAGACAGCGCCGGACGAGCCGCCGGCGAGTGCTGGCAGCCCACTCGGTGTCGGTGGTGGCTGCAATGTCGTCGACGACATCGCGGATGGCGCTGTAGGTGGTTCCATCACGGACAGCGATCGCAAGTTCCGGTGCGGCTTCAGTCCCGTCGGCGATCGGCTCGCGAACCGCATCGCTGGTTGCATCCAACACTTCCGTGAGTGTCGGCTGTAACGCGGTCATCGTCGGCCCCGCAAGCACCCACGACGCGGTCATCTCCACCGTGGCACCCTCTTCAACCTCGTACGGGAGCCGTCGCTTCAGCTTCGATGGGCGCGTTTCAAACAGCATCCGATACCCCGAGTGAACGCCATAGACGGTCTGTTTCGGCACCGTGTGTCGGAGGAATGCACAGAAGTCGTGCCGTCGATTGTCGTCGGTGGCGAGCGACGCCGTATCCGGGACACGGAGTGTGATCGTGAGATCGATGCCCGCAGCGTGGTACAGATGGGTGGCCGTCGCAACCAGCCCGTGGAGGTCTTCGAACAGCGATCCACGGGCGACTGTGTCGCTACTCCCAACCAGGCGAGCAAGCCGAGCCAGGTGTCCGTCGCGAACGGTTGTGACACGCTCCCGCCAGGTGTCGTAGTGCTCCTCACTCTCGCTGAACCAGCCGACTTGGTGACCACGGCGAAGCGTTCGTCCCGGATCGTGATCCGCGACGCCGTCGTGGATCGACGCGAACTCACGACCAACTCGGGATGGCGTGAGGATCTTATTCAGCGCTTTGTCGCTGAGTAAGGCAGCCGCGAGACGTCCCAACGTGGCGAGGGGCCCACCCCACTGGGCAACAACAACCGCCTCGTTGGTGTGGTGGCTCAGGTACGTGACTCGGCCGTCGTCGAACGGTGTGAGGTGGTCGTCGACGAGTGTGACCCCGTCGCCGCGGGCTGCGGCGGCAAATCGCCGGTGGATCGACTGGGTGTCGAGGGATCCATCCGGTGGCTGTAGCCATTGGACGTACTCGGCCTCGCCGTCTGGGTCACCGGTTGCTGCGACCCACTCATCGATTGGGGTGGGTGTGTCCTCTCTATGGCCCTCCCGGCGGGGAGACACTGTACTTGTGGACTCGTGAGGGGTCTCGGTAAGACCCGTATCGAGCCGGCACTGATCCGGATGCACAAGCTCGTTGTCAGCGTCGAGAAACTGGGTAACCGCTGTTTCGCCACGGTCGGAGAGTCGAACCGTGTTGTGCTGACCGCGACGGTCAACGGTGACGAGGCCACGGTTTTCAAGATCGAGGACGTACCGACTGACGGTCCCCGCTTCGATGCCGATTGCGTGATCGTGTTCGAGATCCCGGTAGCGTCGGCCATGCGTGGCAGTGAGGTTGCCGAGAAGCCGCCGTTTCCCCGGCGTTGCGGCGAGGCCATCGAGTGCCGTCCACGCCGGGTGTGCGTCTGTGGGCGCTTCCTGGTTGCGACTGCGGCGGCCACCTCGACGGGACCGATCCCGGTCGGCAGTAAGATCGAGGTGGATCGCACTCCACCGTGGGTAGCGACGCGTCAGTTCACGCTGGAGTGCTGGCGACGCGACGACGCGCACGTCGAAGCCGTCGCCGAGGACGGCGATCGCTGCGAGCGCGCGAACGCCCGTCCGGCGATCTGTGAGCTCCGTCCATGCTTCTCCGTCGAGTAGCAAGGTGAGCGGCTGCGGGTCGTCGTCGAGGTCGCGATGGAGCGCAACTGGCCCCTTCGCGAGCGCGCCAAGGTCGCCGTTGACCGGGCCACGACCGGTGCCCACCGATTCGACAGTGTCGATGAGATCGGCGTAGCGCTCTTGGTGGTACGCCGACACCGCGTCGGGATCGCCGTCGACGTACGTGAGCGCAAGCGCCGCGATCGCACGTGTGTAGGCGACCGCCTCGGCGGTGTCGTCACTCCACGTGTCCGTGGTGGTGGTCCACTCTGGGTGTATCGCAGAGAGGATCGCCGAGCTTGCCCGAAACGGGTCGTCGCTGGTGGCGTGCTGGCGGACTGTCTGTTGGCTTCGTGGCCGGAGGGCAGTGAGTAGCTCCGGGACCCACTCGGTCAGTCGCGGTGAGACCGCTGAACAAACGATCCCGTCGGTGGACGTGTCGGAGCCGCTGGTGATGAGCCGGACCCCTCGCTCAGCGGCCGCGGATTGGCGTGTCGTCACCACTGATCACCGCAGTAGGGGGTGCGCCACTCGCAGTGAACTGCGGCTGGTGCGGCGAGTCGCCATCACTCGTGGCCCCCGTATGGTCGCCCGCCATCAGACCGGGCGTGGTCCCGGATCGCGGTCAGCAACGGCGTTGGCTCCTGCTGTCTCGTGTGTTCGGGTTCGCGATCGGTGGGTGCGTCCGGATGGACGTGTGGATCTGCTGTCGTCGTCGGGCTGGTGACGACGACAGTCGGATCGAGGAGGACGTACGACGTCGATTGCGTTTGGGCATCTGCACACGTCCCGATGTGTCCCGTGACGACGTGTTCGCGAACGCCACGTGTGAAGACGGTCGGATGCGTGTGACGATCGTTTTTGCACATGAGGTAGCCAATCTCGTAGGCGGGTTCGCCTGCCGCCCGGTAGGCGTACGCGGTGACGTCGTCGCCTTCGTGAAAGGACCGACCACAGACTTGGCACGCGAGGTACTCAGTGTCGAGGGGGATGCGTGCGAGTTGGTGAGTGTCTATGGGGAGTGGTCGATCGGTCGTCATTGGTTCTGCCCCTCCGCAGTGGTGTCACTACGGTGGCCAGCTTGCCACGCCTGCCGGGCGGACAGCGCTCGGCGAGCTTGCTCGGTGAGGGTGTACTCGATGGTGTGCAGATCGTGAGCCTGCTTGCTGACGAGATCACGGTCGACGAGGTCGTCGAGTATCTCACAGAAACAGCCGTGTTCGATCGGCGTGGTGTAGTAGCCGTTGAGCGCCTCCTTCAGCGAGAGACTCTCGCTCGTGCCTCTCTGAGAGAGTACCCAGAGGAGGTCGCGGTGGCGTGCTGAGAGATCGGCGAGCAGGTGTGTGGTGCCGCTCTCAGAACGGGTGTTATTCATCCCGGACCTCCACAGTGTTCTCGTAGAAATCGCTGAACGCGGTCGCACACGTACGACAGAGTGGGCCGTCGAACGTTGCGTCGTAGCCGTCGGCTGCGTCTTCACAGAGGCGGCACCCGTGGTTGTGGCTGTTCGGTTCGCCAGTCGTCTCGCAGGGCTTAAGCCCCGCAGTTGCCAGCGTTAGCATGGTTCTGTGGTTCCATCACAGAACCCGACCCGGTCGGGTGCTCCAACACCGCGGCCGGGATTCCTACATTTCATCGCGAGCCGAGGGTTCGTCACTCGGGCTCCGTGACTACACCAAGTGCGCGAGATAACTTATAGTTTACCACGCTGACTCTAATTTGTTATACTGCCCTTCTGTTATTATCCAATGTAATAGATACTAGCACGTTCATGCTCCAGTATGAGATATTCTGGTGACTGGATGACTCTCGTCGACGACCGTATTCTAGAATATCTACAAGAGAATGAGACAGGCTCCCCGAAGAAAATGAAAGACAAGGGGCCGATCAGATACTCTGATGCGTATATTGGTAGACGCTGTAAGCGTCTTGTCGAAGAAGGACTTGTACGGCATCTAGGCAATGCTGTGTATACGATTACCGATGACGGTGAGGCCTACTTAGATGGCCGACTCGATACAGAAGAATGGCGCTACATTGATGACGATGCGAGCGAAGCCACCGCGAGCAGTTCTGAAGATGTCCCCAATGAGTCGAACGGAGGCGCAAACTGAATGGGGTCGTTCGTCTCGTAAACGTCACAGTTTGCCGAATGAATTCTTGGGCAGTTAGCTTCGGACGGTGCTACGATATCGGGGAAGTCGGGTTTGAGATTATCGGTACGGTTAGTCCCATTCGCGTGATCGAGCGATGTAAGATGTTGGTCAACGGTGGCTCTTAGACGTAGACCACCGCGGATGATGGGTCGCTTCTGCTTATTATTCGGGACTTCTCTACTAATTTAAACGGATAGGGGTTACTGCGGTTCCGTGTATAGCACTACCTTCTCGGCGCAGTTGAGAGATGTCTTAGGAATACAGGGCGGCTGAGCACCGGCTGCTCCGATCTTCTTGCTCCAAAGCGATCGGCGACTGCGCCCGTCTCACCGACGGTACTGAGTAGATCGGTTTGGAGTTCGTAGAGCTGAGACCCCACGAGATTATTGAACCCGGTATTCAACTGTACCTCGTTGAACTATCGATTTTCAATATAAAATACTATCTTGATATATTGGGTGTCAGACGACCCCGGACAGCAATTCACAACTTAGTTCAGAAGCCGATTGACAGCTAACTGACGGTGCGAGTCGAGTCACGTTCCGGTCGATAAGACTGCGATTCAGATCGGCACCAACAGATGCTGGCTGTACACTACTGTCGACCCCCGTACAAATAAATCCTCCACGTTGACGTATTTTTGACCCAAAATCAACGACTCCCGCTGTTGTTTCTCTCGAAGTTTGGTGATTATCAACACGTTAACGATGAACGCGTCTTCGTTGCTGATGGTCAAGATCCCGCAGCTACACTCGTGCGGATCTCACTCAGATTTTAACTCGCTCACCATAGTAATCGGAATGCGGTGAGACACATATTTTTAGAGGTAGAAAAATATACTTATTTGTTCCTATATACATTCAAAATGCGGAGCCGACGACAGAAGAATCATGGCCCCGAGCTGTCACCGTCTGCTGGAACCGATGCTAAACATAACACAACCGGTCTGATGAGCGGCCTCCGCTATTAGAAAACGCCGAGCCTCACTTTGACCTCATGTGAACCGCCATGCAACTGCCGTTAGTGGTTGTC
>Ga0102936_1000890_pt1 | contig 11933 bp, 13 predicted proteins | sample SalPon2_A_H2O_MG_FD_78502 | JGI IMG/M metagenome (GOLD analysis project Ga0102936, IMG submission 78502) | Salt pond water microbial communities from South San Francisco under conditions of wetland restoration - Salt Pond MetaG R2_A_H2O_MG | ecosystem: Environmental > Aquatic > Non-marine Saline...
CAGGGGGATCGAGAAGGGCGACCGCGTCGCGGTGTTGGACCCGAACACGCACTACCACCTCGAAGCCGCCTACGGGGCGATGCAGGTCGGCGCGGTCCACACGCCGCTCAACTACCGGCTCACGCCCGACGACTTCGCGTACATGCTCTCCGACGCGGGCGTCGACGCGATATACGCCGACGCCGAGTACGCGGCGAACGTCGAGGCCGTCCGCGAGGAGGTCCCCACGGACGTCTTCCTCACGAACGACGCCGACGCGGTCGACGGCGACTGGGAGTCGTTCGACGGCGCGCTCGAAGACGCGGACCCCGCCGCCTACGAGCGCCCGGAGATGGACGAAGACGACGTGATCACGATAAACTACACTTCCGGGACGACCGGCGACCCGAAGGGCGTCTGTCGCACCCACCGCGCCGAGACGCTGCACGCGTATCTCATCACCATCCACGAAGAGATCACGGACGACGACGTGTACCTCTGGACGCTCCCGATGTTCCACGTCAACGGGTGGGGACACATCTACGCGATCACGGGAATGGGCGCACGACACATCTGCACGCGCGGCGTCGACGTCGCCGACGCGTTCGATCGGATTCGCACCGAGGACGTCTCGTACTTCTGTGCGGCACCGACCGTCCTCAACATGTTCGGCGACCACCACGCCGACCACGGCGGAGCGACGACCGGAGAGAACCCGGTGCGGGTCGCGACCGCCGGTGCCGCGCCGCCGGAAGCGACGATCCGCACGGTCGAAGAGGAGTTCGGCTGGGAGCTGAAACACGTGTACGGCGCGACCGAGACCGGACCGCTCGTGACCACGTCGGACGCCAAGCGGCACTACGAGCCCGACTCCGACGACCGGTTCGCCGTGAAAAAGACGCAGGGAATCGGGTATCTGGGGACCGACGTCCGCGTCGTCGACGAAGACGGCGACGACGTGCCACCCGACGGCGAGACGATAGGCGAAGTCGTCGTCCGCGGCAACCAGGTGATGGACCGCTACTGGGAGAAGCCAGAGGCCACAGCGGACGCCTTCTCCGAGCGGCTGGAGGGGTACTACCACATGGGCGATCTGGCTGTCGTCGACGAGGACGGCTTCATCTCGATTCAGGATCGCAAAAAGGACATCATCATCTCCGGCGGCGAGAACATCTCCTCTATCGAGTTGGAGGACACCCTCTTCGAACACGAGGTCGTCGGCGACGTGGCGGTCATCCCCGTCCCGGACGACCAGTGGGGAGAGACGCCGAAGGCGTTCGTCGTTCCCGAGGGCGGCGACCCCGCCGACGCCGGCGCGACGACCGAGGAACTGCGCGAGTTCGTCCGCGAGCGCGTCGCGACCTACAAGACGCCCGGCGAGGTCGAGTTCGTCGCGGAGTTGCCGACGACCGCGACGGGGAAGATCCAGAAGTACGAGCTCCGCGAGGAAGAGTGGGACGACGAGGACCGGATGGTCGGGGAGGGGTAGCTACTCCTCGCCGAGCAGGCTGTCGACGAGTTCTTCGGGATCGAACAGCGTGATGTCGTCGTACCCCTGACCGGTGCCGAGAAAGAGGATCGGCTTGCCGGTAACGTACGCCACGGAGATCGCAGCGCCGCCGGAGGAGTCGGCGTCGGCCTTGGTGAGGATCGCGCCGTCGATCTCGGCCGCGTCGTTGAACTCCTTCGCGCGGTTGACCGCGTCCTGTCCCGCGACCGCCTCGTCGACGAACAGCGTCATGTCGGGGTCGACGACGCGGTCGATCTTCTCCAGTTGCGCCATCAGGTCGTCGCTCGTGTGGAGCCGACCGGCCGTGTCGCCGAGGACGACGTCGACGCCGTTGGCCTCGGCGTACTCCACGCCGTCGTAGATGACGGCCGCGGGGTCGCCGCCCTGATCGTGCGCGATCAGTTCGCGGTCCAGTCGATCGGCGTGCTCTGCGATCTGCTCGTTTGCGCCCGCCCGGTAGGTGTCGCCGTTGGCGAGCACGGACGAGTACCCCCGCTCGTCGAGCCACTCGGAGAGCTTCGCGATACTCGTCGTCTTCCCGACGCCGTTGACACCGGTGAAGACGATGGTCACGGGCTTTTCGGCCTCGGCGATCCGCTCTTCGAAGTCGAACTGTCCGACGGCGATCACGTCGAGTAAGGCGTCGTGAAGCGCCGATTCGACGAGTTCGCCCGTCGTCTCCACCTGCTTTCGCGACTCGCCGAGCATCTTCTCGCGGACGGTGTCGAGGATGCGCTCTGCGACGCTCATCTCCACGTCACTCTCTAAGAGCGCCATTTCGAGGTCCCACAGCGGTTCCTCTAGGTCCTCCTCCTCGATGATGATCCGGCCGGTCGCGAACGCCTTCGCGCGCTGGAACGTGCTCGGTTCGTCGTCTCCGTCGTCTGTCTCGTCTGCCGACACCGCCGAGCCGTCGGTCGCGTCAGCGGCGTCGCTAGCCGATATTGGCGAGCCGCCGCTGTCTGCGTCGTCGTCGGCCGCCGTCTCGTCTGCGGTCCCGTTCTCGCCGGCCGGCGACTCGTCGTGCGCTTCGGGCTCTTCGACCTCGGCGCTCTCCTCGACGTCCTTCCGGAACCCGGAGAGCTTGTCTTTCAGTCCGTCGAACACGGTTCGTCGCTACTCCTCGTCGTCTGCCGCCTGCTGCAGCTGCTGCATCTGCTGTTGCTGCTGTTGTTGCATCTGCTGTTGCATCTGCTGGGCCTGCTGTTCGAGTTCGTCGCTCTCGGACTCGAGTTCGTCGATGTCCGCCTGCGTCTCCTCGATCCGGTCGTCGAGCGACTCCTGTTTGCGTCGGAGCACGTCGATGGCGTCGCCCTGCTCCTGCTCTGCGGAGTAGTTGCCGCCGAGCGAGACGATGATCTCGTCGATGTCCTGCACTTCGGCGCGGACGTACGCGCCGCCGCCGAGCGGAACCTGCACCGTCGAGCCCGTCTCGAGCGTCTCGATCGCCTCTACCGCGTCGTCGATGTCGCTTTTCTCCTCGCGGTAGTCGTCAACCTCGGCTTCGAGCGCCTCGATCTCCTCGTCGAGCGCCTGCAGTTCCTGTGAGAGCTGCTGGAGCTGCTGTTGTCCGCCGCCCATCATGCCGCGGACACCTCCTCGATTTCGATCTGCGTACGCTTGCGGTTGTGCTGACTTCCGACTGTCGTGTAGATGCGCTCGCGCGCGAGTGACTCGTTCTCCGCTTCGACTTCTTTCGTGAAGGGTTGGTGGCCGTCTCGACTCTGGAACTGTCCACTCACCGTGTAGGTACTCATGTTCCTCGTTCCGGCAGGGACAGGGAAGTATCTTCCTAAAAAACAGAGCCGCGGGAAACGCGCCGAAACGGTCGCATCAGCGCTCCTCAGAACCTGACGAGACGAACGACGGGAGAACCGCAGTGCCGGGATCGGACCCGAACGGAACGGTCAGTCGATGAACCCGAGCGTTTCTTCTATCCGACCGAGCTCCGGTCCTGTCGTCTCCTCGCCAACCACGTAGCCGTGGTCGTTGGCGACGAGCCCCGAACCGACGAGCGGCGCGCCGTAGTTGATCGTGCCGAGATCGGCGCGGACATCGAGCGCGTCCTCGACGGCCTGGAGCTCCGATTCGGTCGATTTCGGATGACAGAGCACGCCGGTGTTGTTCGCGACCGCGGCGGTGCCGACGGTCCGAACGTCGCCTAACTCACCGCGGGCGACGGGCACGCCGAGCGTGTCTCTGACCGCCGTGACCGACTCGCGCGGGAGGTCGGGGTGGACGTACGCGCCGTAGTCGTTCGCGAGGACGACGTTACCGGCGGCGTTGATCTCTCCGGGGAGTTCGCTGACCTCGCGGTCTGCGGCCTCGGCGATCCGCGACCGCTCGCGGTCCGTCGCGCGCGGTGAGACGAGAATGCCATTCTCGTTGCCGACGGCCAGCGCGCCGACGGTGTTAGATCCGCCGACGGTCGTCTGGAGGGGAGTCGCGGCGAGCTCTTCGCCGAGTCCATCCGCGAGTTCCTCGTCGGCGTCCGGTCTGACCAAGAGGAGGTCGTCGACGACGCGGGCGAACACCCCGACGTACGACGAGCCGGTGAAAGTCGCCCGTAACACGCTATTCGGCGTATTCGGCTTCGACGACGGGCTCGCCGTCCTCGACGAAGCGGGCCGCGCGGACGCGGACCTTGCTCGGCGGGTTCTGCCGGCCGTTCGCCCAGACCGCCTCGTTGACGGAGGTGTCGAGCACGACGTCCGCCTCGTCGACGGAGAAGTGCTGTGCGAGGTGCTCGCGAACGATCTTCATGGCGAAGTCGGCGCGCTCCTGTACGGGCTTGTCGTTGGCGTCGCGGAGCGGGACGGTGACGACGCGCTCCTCGAAATCACTCGTCGACATTTACTCGTCCAGGTCGTTCCGACGCCAGTTGCGCCGCTTGGGGTTTCGCGTGACGTTCATATCGGTCTTCATCATGACCCACGCGGGGACGCGGGTGTTCTGGCGCTCCGCCTTCGCCAGACGCTTCTTTTGAGCCTTCGATTTGTCTCCCATAGTAGCCCCACGTTTCCGCGGAGCCCATAAAACCCCTTCCATACCGCGTCGCTCGGTCGCGTCACGTCGCGGGGCGGCGTCACCACCTCCATCGACGCGGTAGCGTCTCACGCCGTCGCTGACGGCGGCTCACGCCCTCTGCGCTCGCGGTTCGCGTCGGCAGCGCCTCACACCTCCCGCTCGCAGAGTCCGCGATAGATCCGCCGGCATCGCCGTAACACGTCGATCCCCACGCTCTCCGTGTCGGTGTGCGCCTCGCCGGGCGCTGCGGCCCCGCAGACGAGACAGGCGGTGCCCGCGTCCGCGAGCCACCCGGCGTCGGTCGCGTGGGGTTTCACGACGTGTTTCGGGGCCCCGTCAGCACGCGAACTGCGGCCGTCGTCGTCTCTGTCGTCGCCCGCGCGATCGCCGGCGTCGTCGTGTGCCTCGCGGGCGACCGAGAGCGCGGCGTCAGCGAACTCGACGTCCTCGCAGGCCATCGGCGGGAGGTCCTGATCGACGGTCCACTCCACGCCCGTCACGGTCTCCGCTGCCCGGCCGAGGCCGGCGCGGTCACCGGGGACCGTCCGCTCATCGATCGTCACCGCACAGCGCTCCGGGATCACGTTCCACGTCTCGCCGCCTTCGACGATCGTGACCGCCAGCGACCCCGTGACCGACTCGCCGAAGACGGTCGCGCTCGGCGCGTCCAGGTCTCGAACGACGTCTATCGCATCGCTCGCCCGATAGATCGCGTTCTCGCCCGCCTCGGGCTCCGAGGCGTGTGCCGCGGTACCGCCGGCGACGAGCGTCGACGCGCGCCGGCCCTTGTGCGCGACGGCGACGTCCGTGACGCCGGGTGCGGAGTAGCCGGTCGACCCCTCGGCGACGACCGCGCGGTCCGGATCGAACCCATCCGCTATCGCGTGTCTCGCCCCGGTTCCGCCCTCCTCTTCGCCGACGAACGAGGCGAACGCGAGCGTCCTCCTCGGCGGCGGCGTCGCGTCCCGGAACGCGAGCAGGCAGGCCGCGAGCGAGCCTTTCATGTCCGCCGTGCCCCGACCGTGGAGCCGACCCTCTCGGCGCTCGACGACGTACTCGCCGTCCGTCCCCTCGTCCACCGTCTGCCGCTCGGCGGGTGGAACCACGTCGTGGTGGCCGACGAGCGCGAGCGTGTCGCCCGCCCCGCCGCGACCGGGCTCACCGGTCGGTTCCCTGTACGCGAGCACGTTGCCGACGGCGTCGCGCTCGACGCGCGCGTCCGTCTCTTCGCGGAGCCACGACTCGATCGCGTCGCCGGCGGCGGTCGCGTCCTCGTGTGACGGTATCGCGACCAGCCGCTCCGTCAGGTCGACGAGTTCGGTCATTCGCGGTCGACCTCCGTCTCCCGATCGCCGTCCGTCTCGTGCTCGATTGCGCTTTCCGCCTCGCCGGTAGCCTCTCTCTCCGTCTCGCCGGTAGCCTCCCTCTCCGCCTCCTTCCGGGCGCGGTCGGCCGCAAGCTCCCTGTCGATGTCGTCTTCGACGTATCCCATCGACTCCACGGTGACCACGTTGCCGCCGCCGGGATCGACGACCATCACCTCCTCGCCCTCCGGGATCGTCCCCTCGATGGCCCGCGCGGAGTAGTAGGGGTTGAACCCGCCGCCAGAGAGCTTCACCTCGCCGCCCGCGGTCGTGACCTCCTCCGTGACGGTGCCGGTCTTCCCTTTCAGCGAGTCGCTGTCGCTCGTCTGCTGTTGGCCCTTGCCCCCGTACAGGTCGAACTCGCGGTAGCCGTAGAAGGCGGCCGCGCCGAAACCGAGCGTCAGAAGCGCCATGACGAGCGCGAGCCCCGCGCCCGCGACGCCGACGCTCGCCAAGAGGAGGCCGCCGAGGCCGGCCCCGATGAGCGCGATGCCGACGACGATGAAGTTCGCCCCGGGCGCGATCGCCTCCGCCATCGAGAGCAACAGCCCGGCCGTCAACAACAGGAGCGGGAGGGTCTCGGGGGCGACCAGTCCCGACTGTGCGAGCGCGTTCATGTCCGGACGTACGGCTGCGTCGGCATAAGTAGTGGTGCGGGACGCCGAAACGTCACGTCCCCGCCCGATCGCCTCGGAGCCGGCGTCGAACGAGCGGACGAGTGCGACCGTCAGAAGCCGAGCACGAAGATGCCGACGGTGAGTGCCACGCCGAGTGCGACGAAGACGGCGTGTTCGAGGTCGATAGTTTCGGGCTCTATCGGCTCGTCCGCGGGCGTGTGCGTGTCTTCGGTGACGCCGTCCGGTCCGACCTCGTCGACGGAGAACCGCCACTGGCTCTCGTCGTCGTCGCCCTCCTGTTCGTCGTCGCGCGTTTCGTTCGCGCGGCTCCGAACGTCGTCGCTGTCCTCGCGGCTCATACCCGCGATACGCGAGGCGGTGCTAAAGGACTGGCGGGCGGCGAGGAGTCGCCGGTCACGGCCGCGTCTGTGGCCCGGCCCGGTCTACAGGCGGTGCAGGCCGAGTCCTCGGGGCGTGACCCCGAGGCGGGTCACCGGTTCCGTGCCGCCGCGATCACGTCGCCGTCGTAGACGACACCGCGCTCGCCGTCGACGGTGACCGTCTCGCCGTCGGCGACGCGTTCCGGCAGCGTCGCTCCGGAGACCATCGGGACGCCGAGTTCGCGGGCGACCACGGCCGGGTAGCCGGTCATCCCTTCGCGGGCGTCGATGATGCCGGCGATCGCGTCGAGGTTCCCCGTGAACTCCCCCTCGAATCCGGGGCCGAGCGCGACGATCGACCCGCTGGGAACCTCGTCGAGCGCGCCGTCCGTGACGCGGTATACGGGTGCTGCCGTGTGTCCGGTGACGACCGCCTTCCCGGTCACCAGCGTCTCGGCCGCGACGTGGACCTTGAGCGTGTTCGTCGTGTTCGTCCCCTCGAACTCGGTCAACATCCCGGAGAGGACGACGAGCGTGTCGCCCGACTCGGCACCGCCCGTGTTGAGCGCGGCGTCGACCGCGTTGTCGAGGATCGTCTCCATGTCGTGCGCGTACTCGCTCAACACGGGACGGACGCCCCATGTGAGCGCGAGCTGGCGACGGATCCGGTCGTCTGGAGTCGTCGCAACCACCGGGACGCCGGGACGGAACATCGCGGTCTTGCGCGCCGTGAAGCCTGACTCGGAGACCGCGACGATCGTCGACGCGCCGATGTCGCGGGCGAGGTAGCGCGCGGAGCGCGCCAGCGCCTCGGTTCGAGACCCCTCGTCCGCGGTCGGAACGCGCTGCTCGCGCGTCTCCGCGTACTCGTCGCTGCCCTCGACTTGGCGCACGATCCGGTCCATCGTCTCGACGACGTTGACCGGGTCGTCGCCGATCGCGGTCTCTCCGGAGAGCATCACCGCGTCCGTTCCGTCGAGGACCGCGTTCGCGACGTCGGACGCCTCGGCGCGGGTCGGCCGCCGCGAGGCGACCATCGAGTCGAGCATCTCGGTCGCGGTGATCACGGGGACGCCCTCGTTGACGCAGGTCCGGATGATCCGCTTTTGGATCACGGGCACGTCTTCGAGCGGACACTCCACGCCCAGGTCCCCGCGCGCGACCATCACGCCGTCGGCGGCCTCGACTATCTCCGCCAGGTTCTCGACCGCGCCGGCGCGCTCGATCTTGGCGACGATCGGGATGTCGTCGCCGCCGCGAGCCTCAAGCTCGTCGGCGATCGTGTAGACGTCGTCGGCGTTGCGCACGAACGAGGCCGCGACGAAGTCGGCGTCGGTCCGGGCGGCCAAGTCGAGTTCCGCCTCGTCTTCGGGCGTGATCAGGTCGACGTCGATGGCGACGCCCGGGAGGTTCACGCCCTTTCGGGAGCCGAGTTCCCCGCCGGAGACGACGGTCGCGGTCACCGACTCGCCGTCGACGCCGTCGACGCGGCACTCGATTCGGCCGTCGTCGAGGAGCACGGTGTCGCCCGGCCCCGCCGCTGCGATCGAGTGAGTGAGACCGATCCGGTCGGGCGTGGCGTCGTCGGCCTCGACGAACGTCACCGTCGAGTCCTCGGTGATCGTGATCGGTTCGTCGATCTCGGCGGTCCGGACCTCGGGTCCCTTCAGATCGACCATCACCGCGAGCGGGTCGTCGATCTCAGCGTCCACGGCGCGGGCGCGCTCGATCACGGTCTCCCGGTGGTCCGTCGTCCCGTGGCTGGCGTTCAGTCGGACGACGGACATTCCCGCCGCGGCGAGGTCGCGGATCGTGTCCCGGTCGTCCGAGGCGGGACCGATCGTACAGACGATCTTGGCGTTTCGCATACCGCCCGGTTCGACGCAGGGGCGGAAAAAGCCACACGGTTGAGTCGACTCCGAGTGAATGTTCGTGACAGACTGTCGCCCTCTCACGCCGGGCAATTCCGACTGTCACGCCCCGTTGCCCGCGTCGAAGCTCCCGTCGCGGATCGCGGCCTCCGCGTCGGCGAGCGCCGCCTCGGCGTCGAACTCCCCGACTATCGCCTCAAGCGCCGCCTCGTCGGTGGCGGCGAGGTCACGGGCGTGTGCGGTGACGTTCGGCACGGCGCGGATCAGGTTGTCGATGATCGGCACGCTCGCGGTCCGTGGCGACCGGCTCCCCGGGTTGAGGTCGATCACGATCTCGGTTTTCCCCATCTCGTCGAGTGCCGCCGCGCGGTCGCCGTCCTCTAGGGGGACGACGACCACGTCCGCCGACTCGATCCCGTCGGCGTCGACGGTTCCGCGGGCGTGTGACAGGCCGGGGATCTCGCCGTCCGCGGCCAACCCCTTCACCTCGTTCGCACCGTGATCGCGGAGGTGGTCTGCGATCCGGCGCACGCGCTCGTCGGTGTGGTTGAACAGGTTCACTTCCAGGTCCGCGTCGACGGCCTCGGCGAGGTCAACGGTCTCCGCCGGCGCGAGCGCCGCGACGTTCCCGTTCACCGATATCACCGGGTGGTCCGCCGCGAGGAGGGTAGCGGCGGCGGCGCGGGCGGCGGCGTCAGCACTCGGCAGGGTCCGCTCGCCGAGGAGGTAATCGAACGCCTCGCCGCGCCCCTGCGCGATGAGTCCCTGCTTCGAGGTGATCCCCGCTTCGACGCCCGCCTCGATCCGGTGGCGCGTCACGAGCGACGCGTATCGCGGGTGATCCTCGGGAACGTCCGTCTCGGTCATGCCCGTCGTTGTCGGGTCGGCGATTAAAACGTCGCGTTCCCCGCCGACACCGACGGCGCGGTGCGTTCCAGGTCGACGTGGATGCCACCGCAGCAAACGTTATTGTGATACGACACGAATACCCGCCGATGTCAGACCGTTCCGGCACGTACACGGTGGTTGAACCGTGCAACGACCACGGAACGACGACGCTCCGGGAGCACCCGCGAAACAGCACCGTTCACGTCGTCGAGTACGGCGACTCGGAGGTGGAGTCCGCGCTCTCCGACCTCGACGCCGGCACGGTCGTCAGAGTCGAACTCGCACGCGAGGGCCGCCGCGGGAATGCGTGGCGCGCCGAGGCGGCGCAGCCGGTGAGCGCGGATCCCGTCTGAGGACCGCCGCCGGCCGACAACCGAGCCCTCGCCGCGCGCCGGCACGTTACGATTCGGTGTTGGGGAGCGCGACGACCGGCACGTCGGCATTCGTCACGAGTTTGAGCGATAAGTCCCCGGAGAGTAGCTGCATGAGTCGATTGTCGCCGCGCGAGCGGTAGACGATCGCCGTCGCCTCGACCGTCTCCGCGGCTGCGAATATCTCCGCGGCCACGTCGCGGCCGTACGCCGTGTGGTCGCCGGCGTCCGGAAACACCGATCGGACGGCGGCGTACGACTCCTCGGCCAGCGCCTCCGACTGCTCGACTGGCGTCTTATCGGGGACGCCCTCGCCCTTCTCGACGACGTGGAGCGCGGTCACGCGCTCCGGACCGTACGGTTCGAGGGCCCGCGCAGTCGCCAATGCGTCGTCTTCGTTAGCGACTGGCAGCAGGACGTTACCGAGCAGGTCCGTGTCGCCGGTGGGAGTCGTGTCGTCGCGATCGTCCGTGTCGCCGGCATCGTCGGGATCGGTCATACCGCGACTTCGACGCCGCGACTTAAGAAGATGGTCGGAGAGACGCCGAGTGCCAGCGCCCGTTCACCGGTTGTCGATTCCGGCGACGAACAGCGCGAGGACCGGGACGATCTCTAATCGACCGATCCACATCAGCCCGATCATCACGACCTTCGTCGTGTTCGGGAGGAACTCGTAGCTCCCGAAGGGGCCGAGCGGCCCGAGCCCCGGTCCGATGTTCCCGATGGTCGCGAGCGAGGCCGCGAACGCCTCCGTGCCGGTGAGCGCCTCGCCCACGCGCGCCGTGTCCAGTTCGATGAACACGGCGGCGAGCGCGAAGATGAGGAAGTACAGGAGCGTGAACACCAAGATGCCGCGGATCACGTCCTCGTCGACGACCTCGCCGCCGAGCCGAACCGGCTTGACCACGTCCGGGTTCGCCGTCGTGTACAGCTCGCGGTACAGCGCCTTCGTCACGATCAGCCAGCGGATCACCTTGATCCCGCCGCCGGTCGACCCGGCGGACCCGCCGACGAACATCACGAAAAGCAGGAAAAAGCGGGTCTGTCGGTCCCACTGGGCGAAGTCTGCGGTGGCGAACCCAGTCGAGTTCATCAGCGAGGCGACTTGGAAGACGCCCTGTCTGAGTGCGTTCTCGGCCGCGCCCGCGGTGAGTCCGCCGATATCCGTGGCCGGCGCGCCGCCGGCGAACAACCCGACCGCGAGCACGCCAGCGAACGCGGTCACGAGCCCGAGGTACGTCCTGAACTCCGTGTTCTCGACCATCCGCCGCGGCTCGTCACGCAGGAGGTACCAGAACAGCGCGAAGTTCACGCCGGCGATCAGCATGAACGGGGCGAAAGCCCACTGGACGATCGGTGAGAAGGCCGCGATGCTCTCCGCCTGCGGCGAGAACCCGCCGGTCGGCAGCGTCGAGAGCCCGTGAGCGATCGCGTTGTACAGGTTCATCTCCGGCGCGAGCGGCGTGAGCCCCAGCGCGAACAGGATCGCGATCAGCGCGGCCGTGAACCCGACGTAGATGAGCCACAGCGCGCGGGCCGTTTCGGCGATCCGCGGCGTGAGCTTCTGGAGCCCCGGTCCCGGGGCCTCGGATTTCATCAGCTGTGCGCCGTTGACCGCGAGCTGCGGCAGGATCGCGACCATCAACACGATGATCCCCATCCCGCCGAGCCACTGCGTGAGCTGTCGCCACAACAACAGCGCGTGCGAGTGCTGCTCGAAGCTGATCTCGGCGGTCGCCGTCGCGCCCGTCGTCGTGAACCCGCTCATCGACTCGAACAGGGCGTTGACCGGCTGTGCGAGCGCCGACTCCGTCCCGTATCCCGCGATGACGTACGGGATCGCGCCGACGACCGCCGCCATGAGCCACGCGAGCGACACCACTGCGAGCGCGTCTCGCGGACCGAGGTCCGGCTCGTCGTCGAGCC
>Ga0102936_1000891_pt1 | contig 11931 bp, 13 predicted proteins | sample SalPon2_A_H2O_MG_FD_78502 | JGI IMG/M metagenome (GOLD analysis project Ga0102936, IMG submission 78502) | Salt pond water microbial communities from South San Francisco under conditions of wetland restoration - Salt Pond MetaG R2_A_H2O_MG | ecosystem: Environmental > Aquatic > Non-marine Saline...
CGCTCCTGTGAGGCCGTGGTCTTGACGGCGAAAATCCCCATCAGAGACCAGCCCCCGGCACGAACGACATCAGGAGGAAGATGACGAACCCGAGCAGGCCGACGAGCGCGACGCCGGCACCGGCGATGAGTGCGACGCGGGAGAACTCTTCCCACGACGGGGTGCTCGCCAGCTTCAGCACCCGCACGTAGCTGTTCAGGTCGAAAGGTACGTCCATAGAGGTCGTTCCGCGGCTGGCTTTCTATACCTGTTGGTATCCGTCGTCACCCGAATCGAGACGAATACTTAGTTGATGAACTCCGTCTCGTCGTTGTCGGTGGTGCGCTCCGTCGACTCGCTCGGCGAGCGGTCACCCGCGTGGCGACCGCCCGCGCCAACGTCACGCTGGCTGGCCTGCTCGCGTTCGGCCTCGCTCTTGCCGTAGATCTGTGGCGACTCGACGCCGGTGACGACGATCATCGTCTCCATCTTCCCGTCGAACTCGTTGTTGACCGAGGCACCCCAGATGATGCGGGCGTCAGGGTCGATGCGGTCGTAGATCTCCTCGACGACGCCCTCCGCCTCGTCGATGGACATGTCCGGACCGCCGACGACGTTGACGAGCGCGGAGTTCGCGCCGTCGAACTCAACGTCGAGCAGTGGCGACCGGAGCGCCGACCGAATCGAGTCCTGCGCTTTGTTCTCGGAGTCGGACTCACCGAGCCCGATCATCGCGACGCCGCCGTTTTCCATGATGGTCTTCACGTCAGCGAAGTCCACGTTGACCAGCCCGGGCTTCGTGATCAGTTCGGTCATCCCCTTGACCGAGCGCATCAGCACGCGGTCACAGATTTTGAATGCGTCCTGTAGCGGGAGGTTCGGCGCGTAATCCAGCAGTCGGACGTTCGGGATGACGATGACCGTATCCGAGACCGCACGCAGACGCTCCAGCCCGGCGTCGGCGTTCGCGCGTCGCCGTTCACCCTCTGCCGTGAACGGGACCGTCACGATGGAGATGGTGAGGGCGTCCTGTTCCTGTGCGGCCTGTGCGACGACCGGTGCGCTCCCGGTGCCGGTGCCGCCGCCGAGTCCGGCCGTGATGAACACCATATCCGAACCGTCGATGGACGCCTGGATGTCCTCTATGTTCTCCTGGGCTGCTTCCTCACCGATGCGGGGAACCGAGCCGGCACCGCGCCCGCCCGTGCGCTGGCGGCCCATCAGAATCTTCGTGTCCGCTTCGACCTCCGTGGCCAGATGCTGTGCGTCCGTGTTGGCGGCGACCAGCTTCGCGCCATGGATTCCCTCATGTGACATCCGGGTGACGGTGTTGCCGCCCGCGCCGCCACAGCCGACGACGGTAATCTTCGTCTCCAAGTCCTTGACGACGCTCGCGAGTTCGTCGTCCGTCATGGTCCCCGAAGCGCTCGGGGACTCGTCTGTCTCGACCGGTGTCGACTCCGTAGGTGGGGCCGACTCCTCGTCGGCCGTCTCCTCGGCTTCGTCGATGGCGTCGTCGATGATGGAATCCATTATGCTCCCGTTTGCGCCATGCAGGTATTGTATCTTTCCCTGTTTCGGCAACAGAGACCGGGATTTTGCCGTGAGGACGCAAGTCAGCCGAATCGCAGTGATAAATCAAATGACGCGATATAAAACTCGTTATCCCGCCTCACAGTGGCGACTTGCCGATGACGGTCGTGGGAGAAAAAGGAACTCCGATTATCGCCGAGTAGACCCTACAGCGCGGAGTAGCCGCCGTCGACCACCAGCTCGTGGCCCGTCACGAACGAGGCGTCGTCGCTGGCGAGGAAGGCGATTGCGCCGGCGATCTCTTCAGGCTCGCCGATGCGCTTGAGCGCGTACTGCGACTCAAGCGAGTCGCGGGCCGCCTCGGGATCTTCGTGGTCTTCCAGTCCACCCTGCACCATCGGGGTGTCGGTGAAGCCGGGGCAGACGGCGTTGGCCCTGACGCCGTAGCGTCCGAGCTCGCCCGCGATGGAGCGCGTGAACTTCGCGACGCCGCCTTTCGTGAACGCGTACGCGCTCGACCACGGCTGGCCGATGACGCCGGCCAGCGACGCCGTGTTGACGATATTGCCCGACCCCTGTTCCTTCAGATGCGGAATCGCGGCGCGACAGCCGTTCCAGACGCCCATCGCGTTCACGCCGAAGACGCGGTCGCGGTCCGTCAGCGACACCTCCTCCATCGGCCCGCTCGTGTGCGAGATGCCGGCGTTGTTCACCATCACGTCGAGCCCGTGGGCTTCGACGGTCGCGTCGACTGCGTCTTGGACCGCCTCGGCGTCGGTCACGTCGAGTTCGACCGACTCGGCCGTGCCGGCCACGTCCGACTCGGCAATCTGCTCGACCGTCTCTGCGGCCCCGTCGGCGTCGATGTCGGCTGCGACGACCGTCGCTCCCTCGCGGGCGAACCGCCGTGCACTCTCTCGCCCGATTCCGCTCCCGCCGCCGGTGACGAACACCGTCGTGTCATTGAATCGCATACCGTCTCGTGTGTGGGCTGGCATATAACTGATTGCTGTTTGGCGTGCCATCGGCTGACACGAGCGCGTTAGGGCTAAGTGTCCGGCTCAGAATATTCGACCATGAGCCGGCGCGCAATCGTGTTCGACCCGCTCGCGCCGCCCGCCAGCCGACTGGCCGGATAGCTGCAGCACTCGTCTCGTTTTCGGTTACCAGCTATCCGCACGCGAATGACGCCACACCACCGGCCGCAGCCGCGGCCACTCGACCACTCGCATCGCTCGATAACCACACGCCTACGGGGGGACCGATGAGCGACGGCTCCGTCTGGCGGAATCGGAGCTTCGTCGCCTTCCTCGCCGGCCAGTTCGCGACGAACGCCGGCGACAGCCTCTACACCGTCGCCCTGCTGTGGCTCACCCTCCAGCTCACGGGGTCGTCTGCCGTCGTCGGGGCGGTCAACGCCATCCTCCTGCTTCCGTGGCTGTTGCAGGCGCTCGCCGGCCCGTTCGTGGACCGACTCTCCCTCCGTCCGCTGCTCGTCGGCTCACAACTCACGCAGGGGGCGGTCGTGCTCGCGCTCCCGCTCGCATACGCGACCGGCCGACTGACGGTCGGTGTCATCCTCGGCGTCGCGACGACCCTGATGGTCGCCTCGCTCGTGATGGCACCGATGGAGTCGGCGCTGCTTCCCCGTATCGTCGCCGACAGCCAGCTCTCGCGGGCGAACTCCGCGCTCGCGACCGTGACGCTCGGACTCGACATGGTGTTCGACGCGGTCGGCGGGGCGTTCATCGCCGTCTTCGGTGCGACGACGCTGTTCCTCGTCGACGCCGGTACGTTCGCCCTCGCTGCCGTCCTGTTCGCGACGGTCACGGTCGCCCCGCTTCCCGAGGAAGCCGACGAGGACGACACGGCCGACGCGGACACTCCCCGCCTGCGCGAGTATCTGGCCGACCTTCGGGTCGGCGTTGACACGCTCCGGGGCACGGCGTTCGTCGAACTCACCGCCCTGACTGCGTTCGCCAACTTCACGACCGGCGTGACGCTGGCCATCCTCCCGGCCTTCGGCGCGAGTCTCGACGGGGCGATACTGCTCGGCGTCCCGCTCGACGGAGCGGTGATTTACGGCGCGATGCTGGGCGCGCTCGGCATCGGCCGACTCGTCGGCTCCGTGCTCGGCCCGCGCTTCGAGACGGCTCCCTACGGGCGCTTCTCCATCGCCGGCAACGCGGTCAGCGGCGTTGCGTGGCTCGCGTCCGTTCTCGCACCCGGACCGGCGCTCACGGTCGGGCTGTTCGGACTCGCGTGGGTTCCGGTCGGTATCAGCGGCGTGCTCTCCTCGACGCTCCGCCAGCAACTGTTTCCGACCGAGGTACTCGGGCGCGTCTCTGCGGTGAAAGGAACCGCCTCGGGGGCGACGCTCCCGCTCGGCTCGCTCGTCGGCGGCGTCGTCGGTACCCTTCTCGGTATCGAGGTGACGCTCGCGCTGGCGGCCCTTGGCTTTGGACTCGCTGCGCCGTATCTCGCTGTGCGAAAACCTCTCCGAGGACTTCCGTCCGTCTCGGAGGCAGAGCCGGCCGACTTCGGCCTATAGCGGGAACCGTTCTTCCCGCGTCTCGTGGACGACCTCGGGGTCGATGGTCCGGCCGTCGACCTCCACCGACTCGCCCGCGGCCAGCGCACCGAACGCCGGTCCCTCGCCCACTCCGAGTGTCGCGGCCTTCTCCGGCTTGAACTGCTGGTCGCGCGCGACGACGGCCCCTTCGCCCACCTCGACGGTCTCGTAGCTCTCGTGCAACACGTCTGCCAACGCCGCGACGATTCCCCCGAACGAAGATTCGTCGGCGAGCGCTACCCGTCCGACCGGCCGGGTCCCGCCCTCCTCGGTCTCGAACGCCACGGCCGCGTTCGCCACGGCCTCGCGCGCGCCGTCGGTGTCGATGTTCGCCGCCTCGCTCGCCAGCGACGCAGGTAGCGACCGGACCACGACATCGCCTTCGTAGCCGGTCGCCGGCCCCCCGAATCGGAGTCCGTCACCGACCGTCGTGACGGCCGCCTCGACAGCCTCGACCGTCGAGAGGGGGACCCCGTTCGTCGTCTGCGTGAACGTCTCGCTCACGACGCGGTAGCCCAGCGATTCGATGACCTCACACAACACGGGATGGTCGCCTTCGACGACGGCGTGGCGCGCGCCAGACCGCTCGAAGGCCGCCCGAATCGTCGCCTCGGCCTCGCGCGGGTGTGCCATCCCGTCGAGCGACCAGTCGGCGAGCATGTGTCCCGGCGACCAGTCTGTCTCGCGAGCGATGCGCTCGAACCGCGGGACGTAGTGGCCGCCCCCGACGCCGACGAACGGTCGCTGTGTCGCGAGACGCTCGCGGGCGTCGAAGATTGCCCGCGCGACCGCCCGCGCGCCGGCGGGGTCGTCCCACTGTTGGTCGTCGCTCCCGAGTTCCACGAACAGCGAGGGCACGTCGATGTCGGTCGGTCCGTGGTGGGTGCACTCGATTGCCGTTCCGTAGCCGTCGGGCGCGTACCCGTCGAAGGCGTCGAGAAGCGCCGCGAGCGAATCCGGGTCAGCCCGGGCGAAGCTGGCGTCGTCGCCGCCGTGTTCGGCCGGGCCGGAATTCCCGGTCGGGTGCGTCGTCAGCAGTGGGCCGGTGTCGCCGGCGTGTCGGCTGGCGACGAACAGCCGGTCGGGGTCGTCGAACGCCGACGCGAGTCCCTCCGCGTGGATGTGAAGTTCGTCGAACGTCCGGAGTTCGATGCCGTCGGTCCGGTACACCGTCCCGCCTCCCTCGGCGTCCGGCCGACTCCCATCCTCGCGTTCCGTCCACGAGCCGAGCGCGAGCAGCTGCTCGCCAATGTGTTGTGAGGCCCTGTCCGCACGCGAGACGACGACAGCAAGCATACTAACTCTCCGTCGCCGCCGAGTAACTGTGTTCCGCTCTCGGACGCTGATAACGTCCGGGGCAGCTCACCTATCCGAGTTCCTGTTCCGTCTGTGTTCGGTCGATCATGCCCGTTCGACATGCCCGGCGCGATTTCGCCGGCGACCTATCCCGAGTCCGGCGACGGCTAGCCGACCGATGAGGACCCACGCTATCGTCGCCACCAGCCACGGCGTCGTCCCGACGACCCACCAGCCGAACGCGACCACGAAGAGCGCTGCTCCGGCGTCCAGCGAGCGGGTCGAGGCCGCTTTCGTCCGCGACCGGCCCGTGGCGACACCGAGCATCAACCCGATGCCGATGGCCGTCGGCAGCACGAACGAACTCGTCGTCCCCGCACTGATTGCGACTGCGACTAGCCCGGCTAGTGCCGCGACGGTCACCAGTAGCTCGAAATGTATCGTCGCCCGCCCTACGAACGTCTCTCGATTCATGCTCCACGTACGCTCGCTGAATGGTTAAACCCCTCAGTCAACATACAACATAGCTGGAGCCGGACCGTCGATTCACTCCCGTCATACGGAGCGTCGACCGCTATCCGCGCAGGGATTCGACCGGCGGCTCCCACGCCGCTCGGTAGGCCGGATAGAGTCCGCCCCCGAGCGCGATCAACATTCCAAACCCGAACGCGCCGAGGACGACGAGCCCGTTCGTCGGGACGAGCACGGCAGACAGCGGGAGTCGGGTGCCGAGTGCGACCCCCACGACGACGGCCGTCCCGAGAATGGCTCCGAGCGCCCCGCCAACGACCCCGAGCAGCGTCGATTCCACGAGCAGCGTCCGGAGCACCTCGTCGCGGTGGACGCCGACGGCCCGGAGCACGCCGATTTCACCCCGACGCTCCGAGACCGTCATCAACATCACGTTGAAGATGGAGACGCCGGCGACGACGAGCGAGATGCCGGCCACGGCGAGTAAGAACCCGTTCAACAGCGCGAAGAACTCGGTAATCCGGGAGAGCACGCTCGTCAACGAGAGCACCGAGACGCGCTCCTGGCGGGTGTTCAGCCGCTCGCGGACTCCGTCAGCAATCGCCCGTGCGTCGTCCGCGGAGTCGGCCTGTACCACGACCTGTGCGTAGTCGTCGGCGACGAACTCGTCGGGTGGAAGCACGACCGCAGACCCCGGCCTGATCGGGGAGAAGGTGCCCTCGGAGTCGATAATCGCGAGCACGCGATAGCGGTTCCCCTCGATTTCGACGGCAGACCCGACGCGTGCGCCGAGTCCCGCGGCGAGTTCATCACCGACGGCGACGCCCTGTCTGAGCGTGTCGGGCACGTCGTCGACGCCGAACAGCGCCGCCGGCTGTGTCGTCCCGTACAGCTGGGCAAAGGACTGACCGTTCGGGCCCGAGACGCTTGCACCCCCCGAGTTTAGCGGGATGACGGTTCCGCCGCCGGCGGCGGCCTGCCGGATAGCCTGCACCTCGCGAGGCCCGAGGTTCTCCTCGCCGTCGTCGGGACTGATGATGACCTGATTGCCGAGTCCACCGAGTTCGGCCAGTGCGGCGGTCTGGAGCGCCGTCCCGAGCATCCCGAGCGTGATGACGGCGAAGACTCCGATGACGATACCGAGCATCGCGAGCCCGGCCCGGAGCCGCTGGCGCGAGAGGTTCCGGACGGCGAGCGAGCCTGCGGGAAACCGTCGGGCCAGCCGCGTCGCCAGCGACGACTCCACAGACTGGTCCGACGCGCGTTCGTCAGCCATCGAGCACCCCGTCGACTAGCTCGACCGTCCGGTCGGCGTACTCGCCCACGAGGCTGTCGTGGGTGACGGCGACGACCCCGACGCCCGCGTCGGCGATGGTCTGTATCTCACCCAACACCGCTTCGCCGGTGTCGCGGTCGAGGTTGCCGGTCGGCTCGTCGGCGAGCAGTACGTCCGGTTCGTTGATGAGCGAGCGCGCGATGGCGACCCGCTGTTTCTGCCCCCCTGATAGCTCGTCGGGCGTGTGTCGGAGCCGGTCGGCGAGTCCGACACGACCGAGTAAATCGACCGCGCGGTCGGTGTAGTCGGCGTCGAGAAACCGCGTCGGCAGCCGGACGTTCTCGACGGCCGACAGCGTCGGAATGAGATGGAAGTCCTGGAACACGAAGCCGACGCGCTTGCGGCGCACGTCCGTTCGCTCGCGAGCCGACAGCGCAGCGACCCGCTCGCCCAGTAGCTCGACGCTGCCGGTCGTCGGGTCATCGAGCAGTCCAAGCATGTTCAACATCGTCGACTTGCCAGAGCCGGACGGTCCCATGATGGCAGTCACCTCGCCGCGCTCGACGGTGAAGTCGACGTCGTCGAGTGCGGTGACGGTCCCGCCGCCGCCGTCGTACTGCTTCGTGATGCCGTCGAGCCGGAGCGGCGGCGAGCCGTGTCCGTCCCCGTCGTTCATTGGTAGCGGCGCGCGCCGAAGACGACCAGCGGGAGGGTGACCAACAGGCCGACGCCGAGCCCGACGACGGTCCCCTCGACACCGCTCAGGAACCGTCCGCCGTCGCCGTCGTCGTCGGTCGCGACGGGCACGTCGACGGTCGTCGTCTGGCGTTCACCGGCGGTCGTGTAGGCCACGGTTATCGGCACGCTCGTCACATTCTCCGGGTCGATTTGGGCGGTCAGATCGAACGGGGCGAACTCGCTCGGGCCGACGGTGCCGAGGAACTGATCTCTGTTCGGATACGTCGGTCCTGCGTGCTCGCCCTCGCCGACACCGACGACGACGCCGCGCACCTCACCGTCGCCGACGTTCCCGAGGTTCCCCGACAGCTCGAGCCGCTCGTCGTCGGCGCTGAGACTCAGTCCGGTCACCGACACCGCGCCGCTCGCGCGGTCGAGGTCGTACGGGCGCACGACGGTGCTCGCGTCGCCGCCGACGGTGTACTCGACCGCGAGTCGGAGTGTCGCGGCTTCAGCCCCCGAGAGGTCGACGGTCACGCTCTCGGTCGCGCCGGGCGCGATGGTGCCGGCGACGGCAGTCCTCCCCACGCTCAGCGCCGTCGTCCCGTTCGAGAGCCGCGGGACGAGCACCGGCTCTTCGATGGCCGCGTTCCCGAAGTTCGTCACCGTCACTCTGACGGCTCCCATCTGCCCACTAGCGGCGTCTTCGTCGTCGGACTGGAGGGTGTTTCCGCCGCCGAGTGCACCGGCAATCCCGCCCACTCCGCCGGCGTCTGCGGCTGCCGACTGCTGGTCTGCCGTCACTCGTTCGACGCGCAGCCCCACGTCGTCTCGCAGCGGCGCGACCGATACGGCTCGGGTCTGCGTGGTCGTCGCCCGCGTGCCTGCGGCAGTCGTGTACGAAGCTTCGACCGTGAGGTCTCGCTCACCGGCGGTCGCCGGCGCGAGACTGAAGTTCAGCGGCTGGCTCACGCCCGCCGGAAGCGTCGCTACCGTCTGTCGGGTCCGGTCGCCCGCAACGTCGGTGAACGCGACGGTGATATCACGCAACGGTGCGCCCGTTGGGTTCGAGACAGTCACCGTGGCGTCCGAGTCGGCTCCCGCGGTGAGTCCCGCCGCGTTGGTCGTTAGCTGTGGTGTGCCGGCCTCGACGGCGACAGACAGGGGTCGGCGAACGGTCGCCTGGTCGTCGTCTGCATCAGCGACCGTCGCGACGACCGTGAGGTCGCGTGCCCCCGGGTCGGAGAAGCTGACCGTAACGGGCACCGTGAGCGTCTCTCCCGGCGAGAGCGACCCAAGCCCGGTCGCGCTCGCGAGCGTCGCTCCCGTCTCGTTGACGACGGCGACGCGTTCGAGCGTCCCGGCCGAGTCGCTTCCGGCGGAGAGCCTGACGGTCGCCGAGACGGTGGTCGGTGCGCCGGCCGTCGGGTTCGTCGGCGAGACGCTCGCGTCGGTAATCGTCACGCGCGCGTCTGGAATCGCGCCGACGGCAAAGCCGGGAACAGTTGCGGTCACGAGAAGAACGGCGATGATGAGGGCTGCGCCGCGAATACGGGCCATTGAGTGGTCCCAATTGAGGGCTGGACGAGTATTAGTCCTTCCCGTACACTCCGATTCGGATGTTCTAGAGTTATATTCGACAGCAGAGCGGCTTCGATAGACGTTGTCGGGCTTACAGAGAGTCGCGGCTACTCGCGGACTACTCCAGAAGTTGAGATCGATCTTCTCAATGCATATGGCTCGTCTCTCGGTACGTCCACGGATTAGTGAGGCGGGGAAAGACTCATTTATGAATGATGAAGATATTATGAACAATGAGTAAGTCAGAACACTCGAATAACTCTGAGAAGGAAGTCGTTGCTGTCACCAAGCATGGTCAGGCGACCATTCCGAAGCGGTTCCGCGAGAAGCTCGGGATCGAGGCTCCCGGAAAGGTGCTGTTCCGGGAGACCGAGGGCGGCGAGGTGATCATCGAACACGTCCGCTCGCCGGGTGAGATGCGCGGCTTTGCCGCCCGCAGCGAAGCGTCCACCGACAGGCCCGCGACCGAGATCCTCCATGAGAAGCGCGAACAGGATCGGGAGGGACGTGACGCGCAGTTCCCCTCGGAGGAGTGATAGTGGTCCCTGACAGCGTCGTCTTTGACGCTGAGCCGCTGATCGCACACGCTGATGATGAACCCAGGAGCGACGTGGTTGAGGAATATCTCGACGCAGTCGCCGTCGGGGACACCGCTGGCTATGCCAACTGCGTGAACCTCGCCGAAATCCGCTATACCATCGCCCGGAAGTACGACCGGACGACCGCTGACGAGTATCTCGACTGGCTCACCGATATCGGAATCGAGGCCGTGGAGGTCGCTGACTCCTGGCAGGAGGCCTCAGAGTACATCCTTAGGTACAACCCGGCGCTCGGCGACTCCTTTGCGCTGGCGACCGCTGAAGAGGTTGGGGCGACGCTTCTGGTCGGCGGTGACGACGACTATGACGAAGTCTCGGATGTCCCATTAGAACGGTTCCGTGACGGCTCTACATAGATGACTGAAGACGTCGATCCTGAGGCTCCCCGACCCGAGAGGCACTCCAAATCGCTCGGGGCGCGGAGTGGCACTAAGTGACTGACGACTTCGCGGAGACGATATCACTCGGCCCAGCGGCGGACAGCGAACCCGGCGACGATTGGGTCCTCCCGTTCACGCCTGAAGGTCGGATCAGAAGTTAAGACCAAACGTCCCAACTAAAGGGGGTCGTGTTAACTTTGGCGTGAGTTGTGCCGGACGGCGAGGGCTTTGAGCCACGATTCTGCTGTCTGCGGTTCGACATGGCTGAGACTAGTTGCGAACGGTGAGGTTCGTCGTTCTATTTCCCAAAAGACACGTTCGATGGCATTCCGATTCCCGTGTGAGATCATCTGGAATCGGTACCCGTCTTCGTTGAGGACGTTCACTAGATAATCGGCGTCATCGACGAGAAATTCGACGCCATCTAGCCGATATTGTCGATGCAGCTCGGTCAGAAACCATTGCGTCGTCTGTTTCGTCGTCGCTGGAAACAGCCTGAAATGGAGGATTTCGTTCGTTTGGGGATTGACGGCACCGTACAGCCAGTAGTCGTCGCTGTTGATGCGGATCGCTTTCCCGTCGACCGCGAGTTGATCCGCACTTACCGTCGAAATCGGCTGTAGATCGGCCTTATGCACCCAATCATGAACCGCGCGCGACGTGACTGCGTTGGACTCCCAACGCATCGAGAAACTGACTGGAATCCCTCGTTGATATACCGGCGAGATGACGCCGGATGCACACTTGAATCGCCCACTCGGGAGTCCGCTTTCGCTCCACAAACGACAAGTCGATCCACTCGATACATCCGTTGAGGCGGTCGAATTCTGGCATAGACACTCGGAACTCGTCCGCCTCATCCTCTAACTTAACGCGACCAAAGATTTCGGGCTCAGGCTCTTTTAGTTCGCATTCGCCTGTCTCCTCTACTCAATCTGGCGGGCTGTCGATCTGCTCGTGCAGGTTGAGTTGACTGGTGAGTACGAACATTCGCCGATCGTAACAGTCGACAATACGCTGACGCTGCTGAAGAAGGAGACTGGAATTGGGTAGAGAGACACTCAGTATAGGCTAGCGCGCCGTCCGAGTGGCTACACTGTTGAAAGTCGCGAAAATTCACCCATACAATTGGAAGTATGACAGGAATGACTGCTTGGAGAGTGATTTGAGGTGGTCTGCGTTGACTGAAACGGCCAAATTCACGCATCACACCCCCGCTGAACCCGGTGTAGTCTCAACTTCCCGACTACTCAATTTGCTATCCCGGTATGTAGTTTATACTTTTTGACGCCGGGCGTATTTTGGTCGCGGAGACCGTCCTATCGGACAATGCAGGAGTACGAGCGCGAGATACTGCTCGAACGAATCGGGCGCGAGAGCGCCACCGTCGGCGCGTCCATCCCCGACCGGATCGACGTGCAGGGCGAGGAGGTCGACCTCCAAGAGTTCGTCTTCGAAATCAAGCGCCGGGACACGATTCCGGACGGCGAGCGCGAGCGCGTCGAGCGCGCAAAGAAGAACCTCCGGCGGGAGCGACTCCAGCGCAAACAGCGCATCGAGGGCGAG
>Ga0102936_1000892_pt1 | contig 11911 bp, 11 predicted proteins | sample SalPon2_A_H2O_MG_FD_78502 | JGI IMG/M metagenome (GOLD analysis project Ga0102936, IMG submission 78502) | Salt pond water microbial communities from South San Francisco under conditions of wetland restoration - Salt Pond MetaG R2_A_H2O_MG | ecosystem: Environmental > Aquatic > Non-marine Saline...
ACGAACGACATGGAAATCGGAACAGCGTCGAACGTGTCTTTCGTGAGATAAAACGCAGAACTACCAGTTTCTCAAACTGTTTCAGTAACGCCGAAGCAGAAACCGCCGACGACTGGCTCAGATTGTTCAGCTTCGTATGGAATCAGCTTATCTGAACACGAGGCGTTGGGCGGCCCTAACATTCATTCCTGTACTCGTGCCCACAAGCATCCCCTCTTGACGAGCTATCTCGCGAACACACTCAACGCCTTCCTCGTTCGGGATCGTGTGCACTCGGTCGAAAGCATCTTCCTCAACCAGTGGCGGTGACCCGACGATTGCTGTCCCCTGGACGCTGTGTTCACCCGTAGTTCCCTCTGTGAGCACAGGGGATTCAGCGGGCTCGACCACAGATATTTGCACTTCCGCATCAGCGTCCTGCAATGCAATCGCCGTCCCCATCGCACAGCCGCCGGTGCCCACAATCATAACGAACTCGTCAACATCGGGGCGTTGGTTGAGAATTTCGTTCCCGAACATCTCATAACCCCTGAGTTGGTCGGTATTCTCGAACTGGTTGGTGAAGTATGCCCCAGTCTCGGCACTAACCCTCTCGGCTTCGTCTCGAAGGTCCTCGAAGAGTCCGTTGTATGGCGCTCCATTGGGTGTTTCGAGGAGTTCCACTTGCGCACCGAGCGCACGCATCGAGGCGATTTTCTCGTCGGCAACGCAGTCTGCTGTGACCACATGGAACGGGTGGTCAAGAACGGCACAGACGAACGCAAGACTCGTCCCTGTACTTCTTCCTGTGAATTCAACGATGAGCTCACCTGGCTCAATGTTTCCTTGTTCCCTAGCGGCCTTGATCATAGCATGTGCCATTCGGTCTTTGAGGCCCCCCGTTGGATTGGCCCCCTCCCACTTTACGGAAATTGATGCCCCCTCCTCAGGGCGAAGTGAGGGAAGTTCAACCATCGGTGTGTTTCCGATCGTCGCCAAGGTATTTGGATTGGTTGGCGTACTCATACCAAGGGGTCGCTTGTCTAGTAAGTTATCAATACCGGTTAGGCAATTCTCAGTGTATTCAGTTTGGGGCAGATCTTGACTTCAACACATACTGGGATCGGTTCCCGTGTGAAACCCCACCGGTTTAGAAATTGGAATGCGCAGCTAGTTATTCGACGCGGGTACGGCTTTGTTCCCGCATGAACTGTTGGAGATACCAGTAACCACCGGCAAACTTCCCGGTGGTTCCTGAGAACTTCCAACCGCCGAACGGCTGGGCCTGAACGAGTGCACCGGTTGTGGCGCTCTGCGATCGGTTCACGTAACACATTCCCGATTCGACTTTGTCGAACCAGCGGTCGATCTCCTCGTCGTCAGACGAGAATAGCCCGGCACAGAGTCCGTACTCACTGTCGTTGGACTTCTGGATGCCATCTTCCAGGTCAGAGACAGGATGGACAGTCAGGAAGGGAACGAAATGCTCCTCCCGAGCGAGCTCGTGTTCGTGTGGAATATCCGTGACGACAGTCGGCTCAACGTACCGGCCATCGGGAAGAGCAGGATCAGTAGCTTCGGCACCCCCGGTAAGGACGTTCCCATCCGCCCGTGCAAGCTCTGAAATCTCTAAGTAATGCTCCAGTGCGCTTTCGTCGATAAGTGGAGAGAGGAAACTGTCTCGATCAGTCGGCTGCCCGATCTTCAGCTGCTGGGTTTCGGCCACCAGTTTGTCCGTGAAATCATCGATGACATCATCGTATACATACACTCGTGACGTGGCAGAACATTTCTGGCCGCTAAAGGAGAACGCGCCCTTCATCACACCCTCAACGGCGTCGTCGATGTCGGCCGTATCGCTGACGATGGCGGGGTTCTTGCCCCCGAGTTCGGCGATCACCGGTCCCCGCTTCCCGAGGTCCCTGAACGTTTCTTGTATGTGAAGACCGACCTCCCGTGAGCCCGTGAAGGCGACGCCAGCTACATCCTCATGTTCGGTTAGTGGGTTCCCGACGGCCCGTCCGCCACCCGTCACGATGTTAATGACGCCATCTGGGAGGCCCGCATTTTCAAGGAGGCTCACGTACTTGTGTGCAACGTAGGGGGTCGCACTTGCGGGTTTCAGGACGACCGTATTTCCCGTGATCATTGCCGCAGAGCTCATCCCGATCGTGATGGCGATGGGGAAATTGAACGGAGCAACCACGCCAAAGACCCCGTACGGTCGCAGTAAGTTGGTCGTGTGCTGACCAGGTGTCGGCTCGCCGGTATCGAACCGGTAGCCGTTGGACCGAGCGAATTCCCGACTGTAGAAATCAAGGAAGTCGATCGCCTCGTCGACATCAGCCATGGACTCAGCTCGGTTCTTGCCGTTCTCTAGCGAGAGCGTCGCAGCGAACTCGTATTTCCGCTCGCGCAGGAGGTCTGCGGCAGTCGTGAAAATTTCAGCTCGTGACGCCGGTTCGCGACCTTCCCACGACTGTTGCGCATTCTTCGCTGCTTCGACAGCATCGTCGACTTCGCTTGCTCCGCCTGCCGCAAACTCGCCGATCGTGAGGTCAACCTCACCAGGCGATTCGACGGCGAAGCGATCGTCTGTCTCTACGTCCTCGCCATCGATTCTCAACGGATTGTACGGGCCGAGTTCGTCTCTGACCGATTTGACGGCGTCATCGTAAGCATCGTGGAACTCCTCTTCAGTCCCGTTTTGTTGGTGAGTGTGGAGCGTCAGCTCGTTTTCAAATTCTACTGATTGCACAGGTGATCGCAAGGGAACCTCACTAATATAATTAAGGAGCAATCCCGGAGTGTGGAGCTTCTCAGACTCGATCTGGACGGTGATACATTTCTAAATAAACCGGTCAACCGCCCCCTTCCCCGGGAAAGTTCGAAATTCGCTTTATTCACAACTGCTACGTCAATCCGTGTTAATTGTGTCCTACGCCCCCTAGAGACCACTAGAAGCACCAGCAACTTTTTATTTACAGTAACCGATTCGCAGCCATGGTCATCGATCTGACGCTACCACTAGCGGACGGAATGCCCCTGTTTCCGGGGTTCAAATCGTTTGAGTCCGAACCGTCCGTCTCCGACGAGACTGGTTCCCTCACCCACCGAATCCACCTCTCGACACACCAAGGAACCCACATAGACGCACCCCGACACTTCATCGAGGATGGCGCAACCCTTGATGAAATCAGTCTTGACCGATTGCGTGGTGAGGCTACAGTGGTAGACCTACGTTCACACCGTGGCGACCCGATAACCGCCGACGTGCTAGCATCTACGGACGCCGACATCGGGGCCGGTGACATCACGCTCCTGCTCACGGGCGACGTGGACGAACACTTCTATGATGACGACTTCTTTGACAAGGCAGCAACGCTCACCCCTAATGCCGCTGAATGGCTCATGGAACGCGGTGTATCGGTCGTCGCAAACGATTTCCTCACAGAGGGAATCGATGCCCAAGATCGTCCTGTACACAAAACACTCTGTGGCGCTGGTGTGCCGATCGTCGAGTATCTCTGCAACGTTGATGCCATCGCTGATCGGGAATCCGTTGATTTCACCTGTGTGCCAATCCGGCTAGACGGCTTTGAGGCGTCACCGGTTCGAGCTTTCGTCATTGAATAGGCAAATCAGAATATTTGACCAAGGATTGGTCGTTCCAAAAGTTTCGATAGCCACTCTTCGGTTTGTTCGTATTTTCGAGGTTATTCTAAAAATACGAGCGGCTTCCCCATCGAATTCAGCCTTATTCGTCAGGTTCGAGCCAATCCACAGGCACATCTTCAATGTCGGGGAGTGACTGAGTAGGTACGTCGACGAGAGCCGGGCCGTCAGTTTCGACAGCGGCACGGAACTGCGACTTGAACTCGTCAGCACTCTCAACCGAGAATCCAGCCACACCAAACTTCTCGACAAGGGAGGCATAATCCAGAGAGCTGAACTCGACACCGAATGAGAACTCGTCGTAGCTCTGCTGACCTGCCTCGATCCAAGAGAACGCTCCGTTGTTAAACACGACAATTGTGGCTGGAATGTCTAGTCGGCCGTACGTTTCCAATTCGCCGACCGAAATGCCGAAGCTTCCGTCTCCGGAGAGTGCGACAACCTGTTGATCCGGACAGGCTTTTGACGCACCAATTGCACCTGGGATGGAATAACCCAGTGCACCGTGAGCGCGGTTTACAACCCAATTCCGCCCCGGCTCAGAGAACGGATACAGCGATGCGAAGAACGGTGTCGGCGTACCGGGGTCTGAGATGAAGACGGCGTCATCATCAAGCACCGCGGCAGCGTCGGCAACAACCCGTTCCGGACGCATCGGGAACCGATCGGACTCCATCGCCGCTTCGAAATTCGATCGCCAGTCTTTGTGGCGGGCCGCGAGATCATTTGGATCCCACTTTGGACCGATATCACCGATGCGATCGTCAAGGGCTTCGACAATCGACTTAAGATCCCCCGGAAGCGCCACATCTGTCTCATAATTCTTCCCAATGGAAGCCGGCTCTATATCAGCGTGGACAATGGTCATCTCACCATCGGAGGGCTGTGACCACTTTTCAGTCCAGACGCTTTCCACAGCTGTGCCGAACAACAACAGTGCGTCAGCATCCTGAACGATCTCGTTGGCGTACTCCCGCGAACCGTTCTCACCGACAACACCGATATCGTACGGACCGTCGCCGATGCAGCCTGCACTGGTCAACGACTGGGCAACCGGCACGCCGACCCGCTCGGCAAAGTCACGTACCGTCTCCCACGCCTGTGAGGAGTGGATTCCGCCGCCGGCGACGATTACGGGGTCCTCAGCTGATTCAACGACATCGGCTGCTGCGTCAAGGCGTTCGGATTCCGGAACCGTCCGATATGGTGGATATTCTGCGACATTCTCATCTGCGTATGTCTCGGCATCGGTCTCCTCGTTGAGCACGTCCATCGGGAAGGAGAGGTGGGTCGCCCCCGGTCGCCCAGTCGTCGCCTCCCGGAATGCCTGACGGATCATTCGCGGCACTTGCTCGGCGGTATCAACAGAAGTATTCCATGTCGTCACCGGATCCATCAGCGACTTCTGGTCCAATTCTGTGAGAACGCCTCGGTCCCGGTAGCCGACAGGGATTGTTGTGTTCAATGCCACCAGCGGTACGCTCGAATCATTCGCCTCTGATAGCCCTGGCAGAATGTAGGTGGCGCCACCGCCACTCGGACCTTCACAGACGCCAGGTTTGCCACTTAGGCGAGCGTATGCGTCAGCCATGAAGGCCGCACTTCGCTCGTCACGAGTTAATACGTGTTCGAGGTCTTCCTGTTCGCCAAACGCTCTATACAGATCAACGCTCGTGTCACCACAAACCCCAAAGACGTAATCAACGTCATGGGAATCTAGCGACTCTACGAGCTTTTCTGCTCCCATCGCCATGATACGCCATCTCTAACCACAGGTGAATAAATCTATCGAACGCGGTGATCTGTAGGCTTGGCGATTACTGTGTCTTTGCGACTTCGTAAGATCGACACCTGGTCGCCGGTACCCTTTCACCCATTCGTCCGTCTCGAACGCCGGGAAAGGTTTGAATCCCCCCAGTACGTCAACTGTTCACGCACGCGGCTTCAAGCCGCAGCTTCCAATGGATCCATACGATAACCTGCTCGCTGACAATCCATTCGAACAGGCTGAAAAGTTGCCTGTTACAGGTAGTGTCGTCGTCCTCATGGACATCGATTACGAAGACCGAGGTCTGGAACTCATCACGCCGCTATCCCGTGCGCTGCCAGCTGGGGAAGTCCACGAGCTCATCGTCACTGATGAATCAAACCCCCGAGAGTCTTCCGTCAACGATTGTTCGGTGATCGGCTTCCTAGAGATCGACAGAGGTGGCGTCGTAGCGGTTGGTGACGAGGTATACCTCGCCGAGGACCAGATCGGCACCATCGCCGGCTTCGATGCATCACACGCACCGAACCACTACAATATTGTTGTGCAGGCCGACAACCCAAAGCCGGGCGTCAAGATGGACATCGACCTATGTGCGTCAATTGAATTCGAATAACTTGACGGACTCAGCATACGGCAAACGCCACGTGAGTGAATAAAGAGGTGCCAGCGGGTCAAACTCGCAATGGACGTGGTCGCGGCCGCAGCTCTGCCTGGGCTACGGCTCGACGCTAACCCTCGATGAGATCGCCTTCCTGGTCAAAGAGGTAGACGTGCTCCCCATCAATCTGTAACGAGACAGTGTCACCCTCATTGATTGAGTCGTTACTTTCGGTCGTCACCCTGATATCCTCATCCGGCCCCTCAATATAGACGAGTGATCGGTCGTCAATGCGTTCTAAGATGAGGACTTCGGCTTCGTAACCGTCACCGTCGAGTGTTGTCGACACCTCCCCTTCCTCGGGCCGGAACCCCGCAGTCACTCGGTCACCCGATGAAACGTCGACTCCATTCACAGTGAACGACAGGCGGCCATCCTCACTCTGGACGGTTACAGCGTCCCCCGAAACATCCACTACCTCGCTCGGGAGGAAGTTCATGCTCGGGTTCCCGATGAAATCAGCAACGAACTTGTTGACCGGTTCGTCATAGAGTTCGTCTGGCGTCCCGACCAGTTCGACCTCACCATTATTCAGCACCGCAATACGGTCGCTCATCGTGAGTGCCTCCTCTTGGTCATGAGTGACGTAGACAGTCGGTTTTCCCAGCCGCTTGTGGATGCGCTGAATAACATTTCGCATCTCCACTTTGAGCTTCGCGTCGAGGTCACTTAGCGGCTCGTCCATGAGGAACACCTTCGGATCCTGAATAATAGTCCGGCCAAGGGCGGCCCGTTGCCGTTGGCCGCCACTCAGTTCAGCGGGATGTTTGTCGAGTAGATCATGGATCTGCATGATTTCTGCCACCCGCTCGGTTTCCTCATCGCGCTCTTCCTTGGGGACGTGGCGGATCTTCAGGGGATACTGAATATTTTCCCTGATAGTCATGTGCGGGTACAGCGCAATGGATTGGAACATCATGGCGATGTCCCGCTTATTCGCCGGCACGTCAGTCACTTCATTTCCTGAGAACCTGATAGATCCGCTTGTCGGGGTCTCGAGGCCCGCGAGACATCGTAATGTCGTTGTCTTTCCACACCCTGACGGACCCACAATTGTGAAGAACTCACCCTTCTCGATGTCGAAACTGACGCCGTTGACGGCCACTTCCGTGCCACCCGGGATGCTGAACTCCTTCCTGAGGTCGTCGATATCTATTACGGACATTGTATCTTTGTTGATCGGTTTGGATCGGACTTGGCTTGACGGGACACTCTCATAGTTCTTGTGCACATCGATACCACGGCACGGGTTTGGAAACCGCTGAGCCGGAACACGCCGGCCGCGGCGATATCCCGGGTGACCAGTAACCCGCTCAATTGACGTTACACTATCCGATGCCACCCGCCCGGAACCCGCGAAGTAGGTACTTTTGGAGGAAGTATACGAAGACGAACGCCGGTAGGATTACCAAGGCGCTCGCAGCCATCACTTGCCCCCAGTAGACGGTCTGCTGTTGGGTAAGCGAGTGAATGCCGATAGTCAAGGGCCACTTTGTCTCAGTGACCATCAGTACCTTCGGCATCGTGTAGGCGTTCCACGAGACGGCATAGGAGAACACCGCCACGGCGATCATCCCTGGCTTCGACATCGGGAGCGCAACGTCATAGAACGCTCTGAAACGTGATGCTCCCGCCGTGATCGCTGACTCCTCTAGGGAGTATGGCACTGTCTGGAAGAACTTCCACATCAGCCATAGCGAGAACGGCAGCGATATTGCCGTCTCTGCTAGGATCAGGCCGATGTAGGTATCCATGACCCCAATTTCCCGCCAGAGCAGGAACATCGGAATTGCCAGTAGTATCGGTGGGAACATATACCCGAACAGGATCGTCCTGGCGAACGTTCGTTTGAATGGGATGTCCAGTCGAGTGAGACCGTACCCACCGAGGGTAGCGGTAAGCGTGGTCAGCAGTACCACGCCGAGTGCAACGATTACACTGTTAATGTAGAACGTAACGAACAGGGATTGATCCAGTAACGCCCAAAAGTGCTCGAGAGTCAACTCCCTGGGGAACAACGAGACGGGTGTCGTGAACATCTGCCCCTGAGGCCGCAGAGCCGTGCTAAACATCCAGAACAGCGGGAATAGCACGATCAGGAGCCCAAGGGTCAATGCCACGTATAATGCTGCTCGCTTCACCTGTCGCCGCTGATCGAAGGAGAGTTGCTTCCACAGCGGGACGTTCCCACGGTAGTCCACTTCCTCACCGCTCATTCTACACGCACCTCCTGTTCGGGCGACAGAACCCTGAAGTACAGGACAGCACCGAGAATGAGCATCACGAACAGCAACGCCGAGGTTGCTGCAGCTTTGCCGAGTGCGGTGCTGTTGAATGCCACGTTGTACGCGTAGATCGGAGCTGTCGTCGTGGCGTCTTTTGGACCGCCCCCAGTCAACACCCAGATAATGTCGAACTTGTTGAACATCCAGATACCCCGAAGCAGTACAACGATGAAAATGACCCCCTTGAGGTTCGGAAGTGTGATATCCCGGAACTTCTGGTAGGCATTAGCACCGGAGACTGTGGCTGCCTCGTAGTAACCTTCGGGTATGCTTTGGAGTCTTGCGAGTACCATGATTGTCACGAAGATGGTGAACTTCCAACTGCTCGTCAGTATAACAGCTGGCATAGCCCAGTCGATTGACCCGTACCATGGGATGGCTTGTTCGATTACCCCGATTCGCATCAGGAGTGTACTGATGATTCCGTACTGGGAATTACCTATCCAGAGCCCAATGAAGCCGAGGATCGCTGTCGGAATGAGGTACGGAAGCATCGCGATAGCCCGGACTAGGCTTTCGCCTCTGAACGATCGGTTAACGACTAAGGCCAGCGACAGGCCCGCAAGGAGCTGGACAACAACGGACCCGCCCGCAAACAGGAGCGAATCCCAGAGAGATCCCCAGAACGCGGGGTCGCCCAGTATCTCACCGTAGTTCGAGAGACCCGTCCAGGTCCACTCCGGTGAATAGATCGATGTCGAGTGGAGACTCGCGTAAATTGTCCACCCGATGGGTACCAGATTAACGAAAACGAACAGCGCCATCACAGGAACGACAGTGATGGAGATCATGACCCACTTCCGCGATAGGAACTCGAAGATGGAGTCCGTCGCGGACTGTAATCTGCTGATCGAGTGGGATGTCTTGTCGTCGAGATCTGTAAGGCTCATCTATAGGCTTTCTTTGACTTCGTCGACTGCCTCCTGAATCTGCGGCGCGTATTCGTCGATGACCGAACCCGGATCCTGCCCTTCGATGGTCGCGTCGTAAAGCACGTCAGAGAGGATCCGAGAGCCGTAGATGGCACCCCCGAATGGGTTTGTCGGGTCGGTCTCTCCTGCCATGGTAATGTAGTCCTCCGTGGCATCCCGCATTACCTGGATGTCCTGATCGGTCCATGCGTCAGGGAGATTCGCAAGCTGCTCTTCGACCTCGGGGATGTCGAAGATACCCTCGAACGGCGGGATGATGTGCAGCGGTGTGAGGCTCATGATCTGCGTGAAGTACTTCGGCTGAGCAAAGAACTCCATGTATGTTTGAGCCGCCTGGTTGTCTGCACCCTTGTAGGTGATGAGGCCGTCGGTAAGCCCGTTTGTAAGCGCAGCCTCCTGACCGGGACCGGGTTGCTGGATGAGCGCAACGTTCTCGGCAAAGTCCTTCTCCTGGACAATGGCTTGGTTCTTCTGACGGGACCCGACGAACCAACCGTGCGCAGCGTTTTCGTTGGCGATTGCTGTCGATCCGTTACAATTGATGTCCTCGTTCCCGCCCGAGATTGTGTGGAGGTCCTGCATGTATCCGAGGACCTCGACCCACCTATCGCGGTTAGAGCCCTCATCAATGATGACATTGACATCGGTCCCTCCGTTGTTCTCGCAGACCCACGCCTCGTTTGAGTAGGCCCACGACATTAGCTGGAGCTCAGTACAGAATCCGGTTCCACGGAACAGTGACGTTCCGTGCATACCGTTATCCTCCTCTTCGATCCGTCGTCCCTCTGAGAGCAGGGTCTCCCAAGTTGACGGGGGCTCATCATAGACATCCGTTCGGTAAAAGAACATCCCGATGTTGCTCCCGAACGGCATCATGTACTGGTCCCCTTCCCACTGCATCTGCTGTCGAGGTTCGCCATACCTGTCGACAACCGCATTGAAAGCGTCATTGACCGGTGCGGCGACCCCTTGGGCGGCGAGTTGGGCGGACTGCGACACCGACGACAACAGGATCTCTGGTGGATCCCCCGCTTGAAGCAACTGTGCCAGCCGGTCCTCGGCGTCGCCGCCGGTCGCCTGGTACTCCATTCGGACCTCCGCGCCCGTCGCAGCTTTGAAATCACTAGCGACAGTGGAGAAGAAGTTTCGCCACGGATCACTGGTTTCGTCAACCATGAAGTGGACCTCTTGGCCGCTGAGGTCCGGCCACTCGCCCTCTTCAGAGGTGACGGTCGGTCCGCCTGAGGAGTCAGTCGCTGTTGGATCGCCGCCTGAGCAGCCTGCTATCCCAGCAAACCCGGCTGCACCGAGGCCTGCAAGCACTCGACGGCGGTTTACACTATTACACCCGCATCCACTATTACGCCTGCTGTTAGGCATGGTGATTCGTACCACTCTTCTGATTATACCCACTAATAACTTTGCCCTGCCATCACATACCGTGCAGTGATTTCAATCGGTTAAGGGCAATATTCCCCTATTCTAACTCAATACCGGTATCTCATAACCTGCGGTAGCGGGATGCCGAGATTTTCCGATATCAATTTCAATCCGACCGCAACTATGTCAGGATGAATTTGAGAGTCGAAGCAGTATCCCGCCCGCAAGAACGAGAAACGGCACCAAACCCGCAAACGCTACGACATAATTGAACTGCTGGGCGACGAGACCGACGTACGCTGGTCCGAGGCTACCGACGCCAGTGTAGATCGTTTTGAGCGCCCCAAAGTCAGCACCCATACTGTCGTCGGGGAAGGACGACAGAAGATACGCCTGCATTACTGGTGGGAAGGACCGCGTTCCGACCGCAAAAGCAGTAATTCCGGCTGCGATACTCGGGATCGTTGGGGCCACAACCATTACTGTCAACCCAAGGATGCTCGCAATTAGGGCTGCGGTGGCGACAGTCGAGTGGGCAATACGGTCACCCAGACGACCCGCCCCCGGCCCAGCGACAACTGCGACGACAAAAAACGCAGACGCTCTTGTGTAGCACATTGTTGATTTCAGAAAGTTGCTTTGACGGCGTGCTTGAGCACTTTTCGTCCGGGTTTGCGGTAGAGTTCTCGTCTGAGTTGGAACGCTCGGAAATACTGTGTGAGACGATCTTTTGAGATGCTTCGATGCGGCGAGAGCCACCGTCGCGCCAGCGACGCGTGGCTCTCGCATGTGTTCACATGAACCGTGTCATCGGCGTACTCTCCGTCTCCGTGAACAACGTATTCGCGGTCGAATTGCTCGTCTTCCTCAAGCGGATCGTACGCGCAAAATCCGTCGGTATAGACCGGGAGAGGCTCCTGCTGGCGGTCTGCCAGCAGGAGCCGGATCGTCGATTCGTCTGCGGATTTTACCGGCAAGATGTACTGCTGCTCAGTGCCGCGATCAACGGGGACAAACACAGGCGGCTTGTCCTGTTCAAATGTTCCGCGCCCGCGTCGAGAGAGGCCGCGAGAGCGCGACCATAGTGACTAAGAGAAGTTCTGGGTAGACTTCCCGTAATAATTACTGTAAACTGGATTCGTCTATCTCATCAGCTCGTTCAGCGAGCAGCTGAATCAATTCCAGTATGGTGGTTTCCTCCTCCTGGAGGAGCGTCGTATCGGCAGCGTAC
>Ga0102936_1000899_pt1 | contig 11860 bp, 9 predicted proteins | sample SalPon2_A_H2O_MG_FD_78502 | JGI IMG/M metagenome (GOLD analysis project Ga0102936, IMG submission 78502) | Salt pond water microbial communities from South San Francisco under conditions of wetland restoration - Salt Pond MetaG R2_A_H2O_MG | ecosystem: Environmental > Aquatic > Non-marine Saline...
CGGTAGAACTCCTCGAAGGTGCCCATCAGGTCGCGCACCGAGAGGTCCTCGGCCATCACCCACCCCTCGATCTGGAAGAACTCGAGGAGGTGCGTCGGGTCGAGGGTGTCGTTGCGGTACACCTTCTCGACCGAGAAGTAGCGCTGCGGCGGCTCGATCTCGGCCCCCGCCACGCCGGAGAGGTACCGCATCGACAGCGACGTGGTGTGACCGCGGAGCGCCACCTCGCGTGCGAAGTCCTGCGACCACGGCGAGTGGTAGCCGTCGCCGTCGACCCCCCAGCCGTCGCGGTGGGCGGACTCGACGCGGGCCATCAGCTCGTCCGGGATCGACTCCATCCGGTCCACGTCGAGCGCGAACCGGTCCCAGTGGGTCCGCGCCGGGTGGTCCTGCGGCATGAACAGGCAGTCGTTGATCCAGAAGTCGGCGTCGGCGTGGGGGCCCTCCATCTCCTTGAACCCCATGCCGACGAGGACGTCCTTCACGCGGTCGGCCGTCCGCCGGAGGACGTGCTTGCGGCCGCCGCGGGCCGTCTCAGCCTCGGCCTCGACGTTGTACTCGGCGAACTCGGCGTCGCGCCACTCGCCGCTGGCGAGGAGCTCGGGCGTGAGCGCGCCCACCGTCTCGGTCGCTTCCACGCCGGTCATCAGCGCGTCGACGCCCGCGTCGGTGAGCGTCACCGTGCGCGTGACCGACTCCGCGACCGAGATCAGCCCCCGCGAGTCGAGCTGGTCGATCACGGACTCGTCGGCGTCGAGCGCGTCCGCTTCGAAGCCCCCCTCGTCACCGTCGGCGTCCGCGAGCGCGGCGAGCGCCGTCGCCTCTGGGTCGGCGTCCGGGTCGGCGTCCGGCTCGACCGAGAGGTCGCCGCCGTCGACGCGTCCGAACCCCTTCCGCGCGAAGTTCGCGAGCGCGATGTCGACCTCTGGACCGTCCAAGTCGGCCTCCCCGATGACCGCCCCCATCGAGACCGGTTCGGCGTCGGCCCCCGCGTCGCGGCCGGCGCGGTAGAGCCGCGTCTCGGGGAGCCCCTCGTCGACGTAACGTCGCCCCTCGTCGGTGAGCGCGACGGTCTCGTCGCTCACCGACCCGACCTCGACGAGCCCCTCGTCGGCGAGGTCGAAGGCCGCACCGGCGGCCGTCTCCGGCTTCAGGTCCGCCGCCGCGGCTATCTCCGCTACCGTCCGTTCGTCCGTCGCGCTCGCGGCCTCGAGGACCGCGAGCTGTCGTTCCGGGAGTCGCATTCGAGTTGTCTCTACACGCGTGCGGCTGGTTGGTAACGGTTCCGGGACCGGAGCGCCGTCGAGAAATCAGTTCTGATAAACTGAGCGACCATTTTATGTAGTGTTTCGACGTGGACGTGTGTATGAGTAGTGTACCGGCCGAATCAGTCGGCCCTCGGTCATCGGTCGAGACGGCACGCGTCCCCCACGGCGGCAGCGGTCCCAGTCCCAGCCTCGCGGTCGTCGAGGCCATCGCCGACCTCGCCGACTGCGACCCCACGGAGCTGCCCGAGGAAGGCGTCGTCCTGTACGACCACGTCGACCCCGACGCGCTGAACGCGCTCGTCGCCGGTCGCCCGGACGCCGACGTCGACGTCTCGCTCACCGTCGCGGGCTACGACGTCCGCGTCGGCCCGGAGTCCGCCGTCGCTCGGCGCCCCCGCGACTGAGGCGCCGAACCGGCCGACCCCCCTACCCCTCCTCTGTGCCCCGCTCGCGGAGCCGCGCGATCCGATCGCCGAGCGGCGGCTGGACCTCGAACCACGTCGACCAGTCGCCGGTCTCCGGCTCGACGCCGCGACGCTCCGCGACGCGCTCGAACGCGTCGGCGACGCGGTCGGCGCCGACCGCGTCCGCGGCGCGGCCGTCCGCCGCGTACTGGACCCGCCGACCGGCCCAGAAGGAGACGAGTCCGACGGCGATCAGCGCGCCGAAGCCGGACTGGAACGGGACGAGCGTCGTGACGACCGCCGCCAGCATCGCCAGCACGGCCCCGACGGCGACGGCGCGGAACTCGGCGTAGTACGTCGCCACCCGCCCCGCCTCCGCCGCGAACAGCCCGACCGCGACGTCCTCGTCGAGGTCGGTCAACACGTCCTCCGTGAGGAACAGCACTCGCCGCCCGGGCGGTCCGCGGACCGAAACGTCCGCGGGACCGGTGGCCCCCGCCTCGCCGCTCCCGCTCGTACTCCCGTCACTTGCCCCGTCGACGGACTCGAGCGCGACCCTCTCGGCGGCGAGTCCGCCGGGGTCCGCGAGCGCCTCGATCTGTGCGCGCTCCGCCGCCGTCGGCTCCCGGAGGTCGCGGAAGCGGTCGGCCGCGTACAGCGGTCCGACGGCGACCGCGAGCGCGGCGATCACCCCGACCCCGACGACGAGCGACAGTCCGATCATCGCTCTCGCCGACGGGACGGTCGGGGTAAAAAGACCCGGTCGCGACGCGGGCCGCGGGTCGCCCCGCGGCCTCTCACTCCGGGACGCGCCGCGCGAGCGCTCGGACCGCGGCCGCGGCCTCGCAGTCGGGCGCGGCGGTCGCGACCGGCCGCTCCGCCGTCACCGACCGGCCGACGCGGGGGTCGGCCGGGACCACCTCGACCGGCGCGCCGAGCGCGTCACCGATCGGGTCGACCGGCGGCGGGTCGGTGACGCGGTTGACCGCGCAGCCGGTCACGCCGGCGTCGAGCTCGCGGGCGAGCTCCCTGGTGCGGATCGCGTCGGCCAGCGCGAACGCCCGCGGCGAGACGACGAGGAGGCAGGCGTCGGCGACCGCCAGCGGGACGCCGGCGTCGGCGCGGCGGCCCGCGGGGCAGTCGAGGACGACGGTCCCGAACTCGCGCTCGATCGCGGCGACCGCCTCCGCCAACCGCGTCAGGTCGGCCGCCCGGGCGCCGGCCAGCGTCCGCCCGCACGGCACGATGTCGACCGGGCCGGGGCGGACCGCCTCCGTCGGGTCCGCCGCGCCGGCGAGGACGTCGTGGAGGTCGGGGCCGCGACCGTCGGGCAGGTCCGCCATCCCGAGGTCCGCGTCGACGACGGCGGCGTCCAGCTCGGCCGCGACGTTGTACGCGAGCGTCGTCTTCCCGACTCCACCCTTCCCCCCGGCCACCGCGAGGATCACGATAACACCTCCAGCGCCTCGGCCGGGACCTCGCACTCCTCGGCGCGTTCGGCCAGCGCCGCGGCGCGGTCGCGGACCGCCCGCAGTCGCTCGGCGTCGGCCGCGACGCGCCCGTCGAGCTCCGCGACCGCGTCGAGGCCGCCGCGCTCCTCCACGACCGCCGTCGCCGTCTCGAGGTCGGCGTCGGTCAGCCGCTCCGCCCGCTCGACCCGCGCCTCGACGGCCGCGAACCACGCGTCGACGCCGTCGCCGGTCGCGCTTCCCGGTGGTGACTCGGCCGTCGACTCCTCTCGCCCTGCCTCGCCGTCGGTACCGTCCCCCGCACGGTCCGCTCCGTCTCCACCCGAACCGGAGGCCGCCGCGTCGCCGCTCTCCGACGCGGCGCGGTCAGGTCCTCCCCTTCCGTCCACCGCGGCGCGCGGCGGGCGGTGCGATCCGAGGTCTCGTACCGCCGCTCGCGCGGGATCGGTCTCGCCGTCGGCCGTCCCGCGACCGCCGTTCTCGTCCACCGACGCGGGCTCGACGCTCGCGATCTCGACCGGCGGATCGCTCGGGTCCGCGAGCGCGGCGAACCCGAACGCCGCGCGTTCGCCCGGATCGAGCACCGCCGTCACGCCCGTCGCGTCCCATCCCGACTCGGGAACGCCGCCGCGCCGCGGCGGTAACAACGGCCCGTCGATCCGGCTCTCGATCCGGACGCGCCGCGGGACCGCCTCGTCGTTCCGCACTCGGACTCCGACGAGCGACGCGCCGTCCTCGTGATCGACGGACCAGTCGAGCTCCATACGCCGCGTCCCGCGGAATCGTACTTAACCGTCGGGGCGGGCTCCGCGCCCGCATCCACGCTCGCCGGGGCCGGAGGTGTCGTCGGACCTGCCGCAGGCGTCCCGTAGCCTGACCTCAGCCGTCCGAAGCAACGAGCGCGTGCTCCGCTCCGAGCCCCTGACTGCTCGGGCCGCGTCCCCGCGCAGTTCGACGACCCCGTCGAGCGCGGCGATCCTGACCGCCGCGAGCGACGCCGCGACCGGATCCCCGTCGTACGCAGAAGGGTCCGCCCCCGCCGCGCTCGGACGACCGCCCGGCACGGCCGCGAGCGCGCGCCGGAACTCGGGGTACACGGCTCCGGCGAGCTCCCGACGAGCGGTCCGCCGTCGGTTCCGGAGGCGGTCGCGGAGCCGGAGCCGTCGCCGGCGCTCGTCGCGGTTCCGGGCCGCCTCCGCTCGCGCCCGTTCGAGCGCCTGCTCGGCGGCGATCGCCTCCGTCTGCGCGGCCGACAGCTCCGCGGCCGCCGCCTCCAACTCCTCGAGCGTCTCGTCCGGATCGGCGTCGACCGCGCGGCGCGCCCGGGCGTCGCCGCGGAGCGCCGCGACCCGCTCTTTCAGCCGCTCGGTCTCGCCGGTCGCCTCGGCGACCCGCCGCCGCGCCGCCGTCAGGTCGACCGGATCGACGTCGATCGCCGCGAGCTCCGCCTCGAGATCCGCGATCTCTCCCGCGACGGACGCCGTTCGCCCCCGCGAGCGCGCGGCGGCGGCGAGCTGTCGCCGGAGCCCGGCCTCGGCGGGTATCCGCCCGAGGACCGCGGTCGGGTCCGGCGTCCCCGCCACGTCAGTCGAGCCGTCTCCCTCGGCGTCTCCGCCGGCGTTCGACGGGGTCGAGGCCGCTTCGGTCACAGCTCGCTCCCCCGCATGGCGTCCGGGTCCGGGTGCTCCGTCCCCGCGGCGAACGCCGCGTACGGCGTCGACTTCGCGTCCCGATCGGCGTAGGCCGCCGCGGCCTCGCGGACCGCCGAATCGAGGGTGACGAACTCGTTGAACGGCTCGGTACGCTCTATCTGAACGTCTCCGCCGTGCGACTCGCGCAGCCGCAGCGCCAGGAACGCGGCGTACTCCGTCTCGTCGAGCAGCGCCGCCCGCCCGAACCGCCGGGCGACGACCGACTCGTGGCGGCGACACAGGTTCCGGAGACCGGTTCGGGCGGCCGCCGAATACGTCACGACCAGCAGCACGCCCGCCGGTGGTCGATTTCGAAATATATCCGTTCCGGACCGGAACGTTTCAGCCGGCGTCAGCGACGACGGCTCGACGGGCGGCCCGCTAACGCCGGACCCGGACGATCAGAACCGTTCGACGTCGAAATCGGGCCCACTCCCGTCGTCCGCCGCGTCGTCGATTCCGCTCGCCGCGAGGACGCGCTCGCGCGCGGCCGGCTCTGACGGCGCGACGACCACGGTGCCGTCGACCGGGTCGTCGCCGACCGCGCGGAACACGTCGCCGTCGCCGTCGAACTCGGTGGCGTAGGTCCGCAGCACGGCCGCGACGCGGCGCTCGGTGGCCGCGAGGTCGGCCTCGCCGTCCTCGAACTCGCGGAGCGCGTCCTCGACGTTTCGTATCGCGGAGATGCGGTCCATCTACGTCGTCCGCAGGTGCCCCTGCTTGGGCTCGTACACTTCGCCCTTCGTGCGGAGCTTCTCGATCTCCCCCTCCGCCTTCGCGGGGTCCATCCCGATCTCGCCCGCGCGGTCGAGCACTTCTTCGACCGGCGCGCCCTCCTGGTACTCCTCTTCGATGTCGGCGATGAGCCCCTTGATGTTCTTGATGCGGTCGCGCTGGCTCTTCGACGTGCCCGTCTCGACCACGTCGGCGTCGAACTGCCCCGTCTCCGGGTCGACGCCGATGTCCTTGAGACAGGACTCCACGATGTCCGTCGCGCGGTCCGCGTCCTCGCGCTCGACGGTGTCCGAGAGCCGCACCCGCGCGCTGGCCTCGGAGAGCCGCACCATCGCCTCCAGCTTCCGGGCGGTGACCGGCACGGGCGCGTCCTCGTCGGCCCCCTTCGAGCGCAGGTCGACGTAGAACTCCTCGATCAGCTCCTTCGCCTCCTCGGTCATCGTCGGGAAGCAGGACCGCTTCGCGTGGGCGATGTACTTGCGAAGGAGCTCCGCGTCGATCTCCGGCGCGACCTCTTCGGTCACCTCCGCCACCTGCTCCGAGGTGAACTCCGAGCTCGCCAGCTCCTCGCGCTGGGTGTTGAGCTCGCCGGCGTAGTTCGTCTTGATGATGTGTTTCGCCAGCCGGGAGTCGTGTTCCGCGTCCGGGCTGTCCGTCACGGTGAAGATGAGGTCGAACCGCGAGATCAGCGCCGGCTCCAAGTCGATCTGTTCGCCGATCGGCTCGTACTGGTCGAACCGGCCGTACTTGGGGTTCGCGGCGCCGAGCAGGGAACACCGCGCCTTCAGCGTCGCGTTGATCCCCGCCTTCGAGACGGAGATCTTCTGCTGTTCGAGCCCCTCGTGCATCGCGGAGCGGTCAGAGGAGTTGTGGACGACGAGCCCGTTCGCGACGAAGTTGTGCGTCCCTTCGACCGTCAGATCGTACACCCGCGGCCGCTCCCCGTCGTCGATCCGTGTCAGTGTGGACCGCAGTTCCGCTTCGACGGCGTCGACCTCTTCGGCGACGGCCTCGCGCACGTCGTCGAGCCGGTCCGTTTCGACGGCGCCCGACAGCCAGCGCGACACGGTCGCCTGACTCACGTCGAGCCCTGCCGCCACGTCAGCCTGACTGATCCCGTACGCGTCCAGCGCCGCCGACAGCTCCGCTCGCGTCTCGCCGACCGGACCGCGGTCGAGCAGGTCGCGAGCGCGCTCTTCGGCCGTCTCAACCGGTCCCTCGATGACGTCTGCGAGACGCTGTCGGAGCACCTCGCCGCGGTGTTCGGTCGACTCCGGCGGCACCGTCTCGACCGACTCGACCTGTCGCCACTTCACGTCGCCGCGGACGAACTCGCGGAGGTCCCCGAGGTCGGTCTCCGCGACGTCGTTGAGGATCTCTCGCAGCCGTTCGCTCACCGTCTGACGGACCTCGTCGCGGTCGCCCCACTCTCGGGAGATCCGCTGTTGGGACAGCGCGGTTCCCTCGGCCAACTCGGACTGCGAGACGTGGTATCGCTGCCGCAGCTCTGAGAGCGTCTCCCACGTCGGTTCCCCGTCGAGTCGGCTCCGGTCCTCGGCGGCCGCCTCGATCCGCTCTTCGAACGCCGCGAGCACCTGATGGGCGCGGTGGAGCGAGACGTTCGCACTGCCGCTCTCGAAGTCGTGGTACGTGACCGCGTTAACCCCGCACTCGCTCTGGTGAAGCCGGAGCGAGTCGCGACACCGCGCGAGCACGTCGTCGACCTCCGGGACCACGTCGAGGATCGTGCGACCGCCGCCGGCCGCGTCGACGACGCAGTCGAGCGCCTCCGCCTTTCGCGTGGCCGTGAACCCGACGTACCGCCGGAACGCCGCGAGCGAGTCGGCGTCGGTCACCGCGAGGTAGTACACGTCGCGGCCCCCGTCCCGCTCGCGGTGCTGGAGCTGGCTCGACACGCCGAACCCTAAGAGGAGGTTCCGCGCGCCATCAAGCAGGTCCCGGCTCGCAGACGCGATCCTGACGTTGCCCGCCGACTCGTCGACGTGCCCCTCGCTGTCGGCGAGCGCACGGACGAACGCGGCCTTCGCCGCACGGCTTCCGGCCGAAACGGGGGTCGGGAAGCACTTCTTGTCGTACCGACCGAGGTTCATCCCCGCGTCGAGGACGGCGTCGGCGTGTCCCTTCCCGGTGACGCGGACCGTCTCGACGCCGTCGTCGCGCTGTTCGCTCGGCGGTCGCACCGGCTCCGCGTCGAACGCCGCCCGCGCCGCGCGCTCGAAGTCGTCCAGCAGTTCCTCGTCCGCGTTGGTGAACCGGACGCCGTAGACGCCTTCGTCGCGGTCATAGAAGACGTTCCCGTCGCCGGAGAGGTACCCGAGGACGCTCGCCATGGCGGCGTCGACGCCGTCGCCGTCAAGCCCCTCGTCGTCAACGGCCTTGCCCGGCTCGACCGCTGGCCCGTCTCCGCCCCTCGCCGCTATCGCTCCGCCGTCCGCCGCCTTCGTTGGAATCTCGCGAGGGACATACACCCAGTCGCCGTCGTCAAGCGCGGCCGCCTCGCGCTCGACGCGCTCCCCGTCGTCGAGGACGAAGAACGGATGATCGGCCGTCGCGGTCAGTGACTCCCCGGTCTCGGTCGTCACTCGGGTCAGCTCTGACGGCGCGTCGTACTCGTGGACCGCGGAGACGGACCGCTCGACGAGGTTGCCGTCCTCGTCCATCGACCACACGTCGAGGTCGACGTCGCGGACGCGGCGCCCGTTCGAGAGGTCCTCGACCTCGCCGCCCTCGGCGGCTTCCCGCGCCAGTTCGTCGATGCGTTCGACGCGGCCGTCGGCGAGCGAGACCAGCGTGTCGCCGGTGACGCAGTCCATCTTATCCAGCTCGTCGACCGCCGCGATCCCCTTATCTGCGAGGACGAGCGCCCCGGCCTCGAGCGACCACTGCTGGCCGTCGCCGAAGTCGTCGCGGACGGCCGCGGCCGTGAGGCCCGCCGCGCTTGACCCCTTCCCGGAGGTGTACACCGACCGGGGTGCGATGTTTTCTACGTACGAAATCATCTGTGAGTTGTGCGAGACGACGCCGTTTCCAAGATACGTATGCGTGTCTGCGACCTCCAGATCGTAGACCCACTCGTAATCCGGCTCGACCGATTCGATCGACTCGATCCGGTCCCAGTGAACGTCGTTCGTACACAGACGATCGAGTTCGGAGATGTCTTGGCTGACGGATAATGCCTCGTCGAGACGATCCAAAATCACGTCCTTTGCATCCGCGGTCTGTCCACCGTCGGGAGCGACGTCGTTCCGCTCATAGTAGCTGATCGCGGTTTGAGAGACGTCCATACCCTCCGAGAGTACCTTCTGAGAGATGTTCAGTTCCTCTCGTAGCGTCTCGACCGCCTGCCAGTCACCGTCCAGCAACTCTCCGCGCTTCTCCCGAAGCCAGTCTAAGCGGGTTTCGAACGTGTCGACAACCGCTCTCAGACTCGCTCTACTCGGATTTCTGTCGCCGCGTTCGTAGTGTTGATACGTCGGACGTGGCATTCCGATATCGAACTGTGACAACGCGAGCGCCTCGCGGATCTGCCGGAGATCGTCACTTAGTCCCGGAATCACATCCGTGTTTGTGTTCTCTGGAACATCGTCGAACGCTTTCGAGGCCGTCGCTTTGCGATCGGTAACGAATCCAATTTCGTCGACGTATTTGACGAAATCCCGTCCACTGATGCGCAGTCGGTGGCTGTCGTTGTGTCGTTTCCGAAGATGGCTCTGGATCCCGAACGCGAGGAGTAACGTCTGTACTCCGGTCAGCAGTTCTCTACTCATCGAGGAAACCGTGATTTCGCGTTCTTTGGGTGAGACTGTCCCCTCGCTGTCAACGTACGCCTGTAGGAATTCCTTCTTGTTCTCCGGACTCGCCCGTTTGAGACAATCGGGGACGAGTTGATTCTCAGAGTTTTTGAGAATTGCCGGTTCGAGTTCTCTGAGGAACCGGACGAACTCCAACGAGGAACAGCGGACGATTTCGGCAGTCTCATGATCGCATTTCTCTAGACGGGACCACCGAACGCCCAACTCGCGGAAGCAGTTCTCCACGTCCGTCAGTATCTCTTCGTCGACGTTCGTAACCTCGGTAGCGGCACTCGATCCCGAGAGATAGGTGTGGCCCTCTGCGATGATATAACCGAGGAGTCGAGCCAGAGTGGGATCGACTCGGGTGGGCGGCGTGAACGAATTCGCGTTGTAGGCTTCGACCTGCTGGAACGAAACATCAAGCGAATCATCCCAATCCGCGTCGATGTTTCCGGGGACCGCAATGAGGTCTCCTTCCGCCAATTGATCTGCCCGTCGGGGAGACAATCCTCTGTTCAACTGTTTGAACAACGGGTGCGACGGTGTTACTTCTACTTCGCGCCCCGATGCCATCGAAATTCTGTGCATCCTATCCGGCGCTTCTCGTTTCCAGACTTTTGTCGCGGTCCCAGTCTCGACGGCCCCCGATTCGGTTACTGTTTGAACGCCGATATCTACCGGTTCGTATACCCCGTCGTCGACCTCTATCGGGTCTTCGAGGTTTGACTCTACTATATCCCCGATTGCCCGTTCCGTTCCGTCAGCAAGTGTCACCTTAGTATCATATTTTTGACACTTACCCGTTCCGGGGTCGCCAATAAGGAGCATGTGGAGGTCGCCGCGAATTCGCGACCCGTCGGGGAGGTGCTTCGTCACCCCGGAGAACAGCTGGAGGATCATCGCGAGCTTCTCCTCCTCGTAGCCGTAGATGGCCGGCGCGATGGAGCCGACCATCGCCTCGTAGATGTCGTCGCGCTCGGACAGCTCGATGATGTCGCGTTTGTCTGCCTCGGTGATGTCCATGTCCTCGAACTCCTCGTCCTCGATGGCGATGGAGACGCCGTCCATGTACAGGTCGAAGATGGCGGACTTCTCGTTCCCCTGTTCGACCTGCTCGATGTGGAGGATGCCGACGCAAGTGACGTGGTCGCCGGGGCTCACCTCGCCGGTGATGTCGTCGACGATGTCGACGTCGAGCGACTGGGGGGTCTCGCCGCCGCGGAGGCCCTCAGGGGACTCCTGAATGCGGAGCTTCTGGGAGTCGACGAACTCGGACTGGTCGAAGTTGACGCGGAAGGGGCCCTGCCGTTCACAGCCCTGACACTCGTGCGGCTCCTGAAAGCCGCCGTCCGACTGCGGGATGTAGGTCATCGTGCCGCAGCGCTGGCACTCGAAGGCGGCCTCGGTCACCTTCGGGCGGACGTCCGTGGCCTTGCGGACGATCCCCTGGACCGAGACGAGCTTGCCGATGTGGTCGTCGTGGACGCGGATGCCGCGGATGTCGACGCTCTCGGGGAGGTCCTCGATGCGGACGTGCGCGCGGCCGAGGCTGACGTCGGCTGGGAGGTCGTAGAGCCGGAGCGCCTCCTCGGCGTACTCGCGCATCTGCTCGGGCTTGTTCAGGAAGTCCTCGGCGAGGTCGCGGTCGAACTGGAAGAGGTCGTCGTAGGAGACGTACAGCGAGCGCTGCTCGTTGGGGTACCGCTGCGCGAGCTGCCCGATCTCCTCCCGGTAGTAGTTGCGATAGAACTGGATGAACCGCTCCGTGAGGTCCTGGGTGCCGGCCTGAGCCATTGCGACACCTCTTCGTCACCATCACGTATGAACCTCCGGTTCGGGGCGGACGTGGTCGCGGCGGGCGCGGCGTCGGTCCGGTGACTACCCCGCCTCGACTACGCCCGGCCGACGAAGGTCGCGTCGGCGGAGGTGCGTCCCTCGTTGAACGAGAGGACCTTCGCGCGGATCACGTCGCCCGGTTCGAGGCCGCTCGGGACGTCCTCGGTGAAGACGACGAACCCCTCGACCTTGCCGACGGCGACCTCGTCGCCGGAGTGGTGGTCGGTGAGCTCGGTGACGCCGAACTCGTAGGTCTCGCCGATCTCGACCGGCGGCTCGCGCTCTTGGGCCGCGTCGTGCGCGCGCTTCGACTCGCGCGCCTCGGCGGACGGGCCGCGAAGTCGGCGAGCGAGCACGAACAGCGCGAGCAGCGCGACCGCGACGCCCACCCCGACGACGAGCGGCGACGAGGAGATCATGTCCGTGCGGTCGACCGCAGTCGCCTAAACGGTGTGGGTCGGCGGCGGTCGACGCCGCCCTCGACACGCCCTCGCCCCCGCCACCGCCGTCCCGACGCGTCGCGCCCGCATGAGAAACGCCTTTGCCCTCGAAGCCCCCCTCTCGATCCGATGCGACACAGCCGCGGTTCCCGACGACTCGCGCACGGGTGTGGTGTGCCGTGAAGGTCGCGGACGCGGTGCC
>Ga0102936_1000903_pt1 | contig 11832 bp, 19 predicted proteins | sample SalPon2_A_H2O_MG_FD_78502 | JGI IMG/M metagenome (GOLD analysis project Ga0102936, IMG submission 78502) | Salt pond water microbial communities from South San Francisco under conditions of wetland restoration - Salt Pond MetaG R2_A_H2O_MG | ecosystem: Environmental > Aquatic > Non-marine Saline...
CTAGTAGCAGTAACTCCTTATTGCCTGTATCTAATTGATACAATTGAGTTTAAAGACTAGCTATAATGGGCTTGGTAATTCTTCTTTAAACTCATCAAACCAAGCGTCTCTAAACTCTCTTATACCAATCCTTGCATTTGCTTCACTAACTGTCAAATGTCTTAACGGCTGTAACCAAGCAGATGTTTCCTGATGGGCTAAAATGTGGAATACTTCTCCATCTTTAAAAATAGCTACATGGTTCTGAAGTTTAACTCTATTCCATAATGGGATAGAGCCTAGTATTCTGTCCACATTTAGATGTGGGAACTCAGTATCCTCTTTGACTATCACTTGTGCAAAAGACCCTTCATCTGGCCCAAACTCATCTGTTACTTCCACATAAGATGTTGGGTTATTTCTGAACCCCATGTCAAACATCTTCTGCTGAAGTTCACGTCTAGACCCACGGAATGTACCTGCATATAAATTGTCGAAGTCGACTTCAATGCTAGGATAATACTTTAATCGTGCTTCTTGGGCTAAGTCGCCACGTTTTAGCTTTTCCTGTAGAACAGCCTCATCGATATCTCTATTAATTGCTGGTTCGGTTTTTAGTCTATCAGTTATTGTTAGCCCCTTATCCTGCCATAAGTCTAGCTTTGACATATATAATACTACGTTATCAACCCACGTAAACGTGTGGTCTGATGTTCTGAACAGTAATATTTATATGGGTATATGCACAGCTACTAGGTAAGCAACGCACATAGAGAAAGTGTAGGATGGGCTCCCTACAGTTTCTAATACAACGCGGTGTCACATAAATGTTCCCATTAACGTACCTATATAACATAGTGTACACCGTGGTAGAGGTGGTTGCTATGAAAGAATGCAAGATAGTGAATACACCGTTAGGACAAGTAAAAGGATGCAAAGAATAATAGAATCAGCAATTGAGAATGAGATTAAGAATAAAAAGACATTCATAGAAGATGCTGTCACATATAATATTGCTGATATAGTAGAACAAGTAGAGGGGTCAAAAGAGCTTACGAGATTTTATATTGAACCTTAATGATAATGTAGAGTGGATAAACATGCATCCACCAGAATTTAACTTACAAGACAAATTAGATAATGATTTATGCATTTACCAGAAGTTGACTCTGGATAACCATATTAACGATATGGTAAAAGCAGCATCTAGATATACTGGTGAGCAAAAATCAACAATAGTAAGAATATGTGTGATAAAAGAGCTCTATAACAATAGAGACAAACTAGTACGTACAAATGAACAGACTATTAGAAATCTATGGGAGAACACTAAAAGAAAATTTGATGTAGGCATAGAGATGTTAGTAAATAAATTATATTTAAACTTAGAGCCAAACTTTGTAAAGAATAAGATAGGACGTATTGATGAAATAGGTAATTTAATGAGTATCAGAGATTTCTATGAAAAGTTTAAGAACACTCAAGGATATAATGCTATGTTAGAATATAAGAGAGGCAATAAAGTAGATGCTACATTGAAAGAAGTCTAAGAATATGTAGAAGAACAAGAAAATGAAAACAGGTGAAAACGTCACGGGTCCGTTACATGTGACATAATAAGATAATACTATAATAGAGTAACACCACACGCCGGTTGTGTGGCTATACTTTATATTAGACTACTCTAGCAAATGTATCTATAAAGAATGTACTACTCAATTCTCTTTTCATCCTCTCATCAATAAACTGTGCTTCTGCTGGAGTAATTGACGTTCTTAGCTCCACTACTAATGCTTCCACACGACGCTGTTCTGGTTCAATTTCAATACTCCCAGTATTGGGCACCTCGTTGGTGTTTACTTCTAACTGCCTAATTGCATCAACTCTATCTTTATCTATGATACCTTCTTCAAAGTTGTCTCTATCACCCAACATAGCATCTTCAAACTCACTTTCTGTTGAAGGCTCTGACCTGCCTCTAATTGGTACAACAACCATAACAGTAGAGTCAGGTTCAAATCCACCTGGCAAACTAACTGTAGTTCTCCCCATCGGACCTCGTGTTACACCTTGAAGGAATGTAAGCCTCATACACCAAACCTCCGTTCTCTGTTAGCGAAGGTATAAATATCTTGGTAGAAGTCTCCTTCACTGTATGAAGGCCACATGTTGTCCTTGAATATGAACTCAGCGTATGCATTGCTATAGAGCATATAGTTTGAGATAAGCCTTTCGCTTGTACGTATCATTAAATCAGCGTCAGGCAAATCACCTAACATAAGGTTTTGCCTGAACTCATTATTATCCTCTCCTTCTTCTGTGACAGTTAACTGTCCGTCAATTACTGGGTTACTGGTCCTTTTAGCAGCCCTCACAATGTCATCTCTTGAACCGTAGCCCAGAAGGAATATCATCTTATTTTCTTCATATTCAGACGTAGCTTCCTCCATCACTTCTATGGAGTCTGTCACATCATCAGGTAACAACTCCATAGCTTCTTCATTCCCTCTGACTTCATGGCGTATCTCATTGTTATGGACAAAGTCGTTCTCAGCTACACCATTAAAGAAGTCAATGAAAACCCCGTACAGTTGGGATAATTCATCCTCTGGTCGGCGCTTTATGTTCTCGGTGGACATTAAGAAAGCAGATACTATATCTACGCTGTTATCCACCATAGACCACTTTCTGAAATTCTTAATTACTTCAGCACCAGCTGCATATCCTTCTCCCACACTAAGTTCTCTGTCATTAGCCCAGCGTCTATTACCGTCTGGTATTAGTGAGATATGTGTTGGGAAATCCGACTGATTTATACTGGCCTTAGATAAAGCCTTCACTACTGGTGAAGCAGAATTGGTTTTCTCTGCTAAGTTATACATCTCAGTCCTCTTATTGGATAACTCGTTACGCTCCCGAGACTTTAATTTACGTATAACTTTGCCTCTAGCCTGTTTCAAGCTAATAAAGTAATCAGTAGCTGTTCTATCTAAATCCATCATTTCTCTTTAATACCTCTATCCGCAACGTCAACTATAAATTCGTATGTGCTATACGTGGGTCTAGACTTAATTTCTTGAAATTCTACTGTTTCAACTTCAGAGGTCGCAAAGTCAATATTAGATGGAGACGCTATCTCATACTCACAAGCAAACTCTGCAACTTTACGGCTTGCAGCATTAATTCTAATTACGTGTCTCTCAAAACCATCTCTTGATTCTACACCATGAGAGATTGCATGAAATCCAGGTTGACGCACACCCGGTACTGGTAGAACAGCTAATTGTCCTGTTTTGATTGCTATATACCCACCACCGGCTGCTATATTACCTTCTCCTAATTTACCCAGTGGGCCTACTGGTATTCTATCTAAAGTGTTCTCAATAGCGTCTCTGAACGGTTTAGTAGCTTCACCATCTTCAGCTTTTGCTCTGTCTTCTATCTTATCCAATATCGTTGTTCTGTTGTCTAAAATGGTACGGTCTCCACCATTGCTCATAGTATCTGAAAGAACGTTACGCAATATTAAATAGTTTGATGTTTAGACAGTCTATAATACTATGTAAACCTTTTTAATATAGCATGGTTTAGATAACATGTAAGAAAATGACGTATGACAATACAGATAGTAATAGCGATGGAGTAATTGATGCGCCGGTAGATAACGATTCGGTCAGTACAGGTGAAGAAAATGGAAGGCTCCAAGTCCCTGAATTTGGCACAGTCCAAGAGGCGCATAATGCTTTATCCAATGACGGAGGCATTATTGAGTTAACCGAATCGGTATCTGAGACAGGCATTGAAATCACGAAGCCAATAAAATTGGTAGGTCTTGGGGATGGCGACCCGGAAATTGACGGCGACATAAAAAATATTGATGTGAGTGGAGGTGACGGCATCCATATTAAAACGGATGGCGTCACCATTCGGGACTTACGTATTGAGGGAGACTCTGCGAGTGGGTTTGGTATTAAGCAAGGCATATCGACAGGGACAAAAGAAGAACGAGAAACGCTAAACACAACGATTGAGAATGTACTGATTAACGGCTTGGGCGGCACTGGCTATCTTATACAGGGTCGCTCGCAACAAAACAGTTACAATCTTGTTGTGAGAGACTGCGATGTTGGCTTTCACGTCGACCTCCAGAACACTGATGATTATTTGAGCGCATCCAGCTCAACGCTGTTAGCTTTAGGCGGCAACTCGTCAGATGGGTTTAAACTAAATGCAGCCGGCACGGAGGGGATGGGAGGTAATGTTTTTAGCGGATTTGTGTCGGAGGGGAATGGTGGATGGGGTCTTAACCTTGTCGGAGGGCCGGGCGCACAACGCAATAGATTTCAGGGTTATGGGACAGAAAATAATAATAGTGGCGCGGTCTACGCTGACGAGGGTTATCCGCTTGTTCTGGATTTCAAAAGTGTTAGTGATGGCACTGTCAATTTTAACGGATTATACGCAGAGCAGCTATTCACGGACAAAAAACGAATCTGGGGGACCAAAATCTTCCAACAGCAAAATTCTGGGAATATCCATGAATATGAGGAAAACATAGGATTTAGTGACCTTAAGGGGCCGCGATTTGGCCCTGCCAATAATGCCCAAGTCCGGTGGAACGATTCTAACGACCAGCTTGAGATTCGCGTGGGCGGGACCAGTGTTCTAAAGCTAAACGAATCTGTAGATGTCATCTTTGACGAATGGGCAAGGCAATTCAGCAAGGGTTTCGGCACCAGCAATATTCAGGATTTGTCAAATATATCTGGGGAGTTTGATGGAGCTATAGCGAGAGATGACGGGACAAATTTCAACCAGTCTGGAGAGTATGGCTGGTGGGATAATTCAAATAATGTCTGGAGAGCGTTTAGCGACCCGACTGTAACAGCCTGATAGCTATTGAATGGCCAATTCACTAATCTAAACCTGAAAATAACCACCTAGCTATACATAAGCTTTCTAATAGATAGCGTACATCTAAAGATTCTAACCCAACCTATTTATACACAGGGCCACAACTAGAGTATGTATAATAATGGCTGGACCTTTAATCGAGGCTGTCAAGGATAAGCTTGGCGTCGAAGAAGACCTAGCGGAACGAGTAGCTGAAGACTCACCACTAGTTGCTGAGTATCAAGAGGAACTCGGACGCCGTATGCCGGAAGGTGGAGGCTGCTGTTCAGCTGCTGAGGTAGCTGAGCAAATGCGTAATCAGCGATACGACTGATTACTCTTCTGGCGAAAGTTCTACAAATTTATCAGACGCAATATAAGCATTATTGTTATCTATATCTTTAGTAATAAGTACAGTACTTTCACCATCAAAAGTACTATTCTCTAAGGTTGTTTTATTACCAGTAACCTGCCAGTGCCAATCTTGGTCAGGGTCTGGTTCTGCTTCATGCCATGAGTCGTAGCCTTTAGGTGGTTCGACATCTAAGTCATCAGGACGGTCATTGTCGTCATTAATAAAGTCGTCCAGAGCCATCTACAAGTTCACCTGTGTATGTGAATATATGCCATGACAACATTTATAGCCTTTCGTATTTAGATGTTACTCCGGTTCGTTATTACTCTCTTCACTAACATCCTCTGCTTTTTCTTTTGCCTTTTCAGCGGTTTCACTAGCTTTTTCTTTGGCTTCATTGACTTTCTCAACGGCTTGTTCCCATCTTACGTAGATAAATATGAATAGTATAAACTCTAGCGACCATGCCACTAGAAGAACAACGGCAGCGACCCACATGTGGGGTGTGACATCTATCCTGAAAACAAACACCGCCAGCACTATAACTAAGATGGCGTTTACCTTTTCAACTACTTTTGATGCTGCAGCTCCGAATAGAACTGCACCTAATGTTTGCCTAGAAAACAACTCGTCTAACCTTTTCCTTGCAGTTCTATCACCTAGTCCAGGGATAAACTCTTTCATATCAACACAGATGGACCAACATTTTATATATGTTGGGGCCTTAGACATAACTAACTACATTGAATGGCAGAAATAGAAGGGCCACTAGGTCTTTGGACATTTCCAGTGTTAAACACTTTAGTAACTATTTCAGGTGAAAAAGACGATAGCAAAACAACTGAAACTGCAAAGATAATAAGGGATAGTGATGGCGAAGTACAAGAAGTTATTGTAATTAAAGAATGACTAAGAAAAAAGTAGAAACATTAGAAGTAGGAGAGTCAACGTCATTGAGTGTAGCATTAGCAGAGACGCTAAGTGGTGATGCAGAGGTAACGACAACAACAGATGATGCAGAAGAAACCGATGATGAAGTAAAAGAAGATACCACACACGATGACTCCGAAGAACATACAAATGTAGTCGTGTGTGAGAATGACCCAGAGCTATTCTTCTTCGAGAATAGAAATATTACTACCTCAATAGCCTTTGACCCTGAAGGTTCACAAAAAGATGATGATAGTTTTCCTGTAAGAGGTAAAGGGCAGATAGATAATATACTTGTCCAAGCTGATTCAGATACTTTCAGTGTAACACTAAAAGTAGACGATGATGAGCTAATTGATAACAGAAACTGGTCTTACTTAAATAGCATATCACAAGAGCTAGCCCATATAGGTGCTTACCAGAAGTCAAGCGGCGAATATGTATTATCTATTTCTGACTATCCTTTCAAGAATGAAGTAAAGTTCTCAATATTGCCAACACAAGAAACTACCTTTGAACTTATTAGAGCGGAACTGATGATTGAATGACTAGAAACGTAATTCCACCTGAAGTAGTTAATGATATTAACGAGCTACTGAATACTCTAAATAATGTTAATGCTAACACTGACGATGTAGAAGATAAGTTAGACAATGTTATATCTGAGCTTCAGGATATAGAAGTCGATGTAGAAAGTGTAGATGTAAATACAGATGATGTAGAGACTAAACTAGATACTGTAATTTCGGAGTTGCAGGATGTTGAAGTAGATACTGAAGCAAATACATCTGAACTTCAGGATATTAATACTGAGCTTGACTCTATTAACTCGTTTATAGATGCAATAGAAAATACAGTTAAGGATGATGGAGTACCAGCAGATGATACTGGTGTGCCTCCTCATCTTAGAGTACACAATGGAGGCATACAGCCAGATGATGATTTAGCATTTGATAGAGCGTCAGGAGTAGTGGATTCATTTAATGATTCACTGAATGCTGATGAGGAAGTAACTGTTAACGGTTTTACTGACTCAGATGGCTGGGCTACCATTGAACTTTTCATATCTTCTGACCAGCAAAGCGCTCTACAAGGTGTAAAAGTAGACTACACTGATGACGTTCAGGGGAGCCAAGATGTATTAGCTACAAGAACGAAAACATTTACACCTGAATCTGTTGATAAAGGATATGAGACATTTAAGTTTGAGACAGACTTAGACGGTTTTAGAGTTCGTTATAAAAATGGTAGTACTGCTGCATCAGATGTTGATATTATTACGACACTGAGAACAAGCTCTTCTCCTGATGCTGCAAATTATGTTGATAAAAATACTCTTGGAGATAATTTTGTAAGAGTAGGAACAAGTGCAGAAGAAAGTGGGCTAAAGATAGGCGACCCAGCTTCTCTGTTTGGTGATTTAGAAACAATAGAGAGAACAACTCTACTTGACGTATCATCGAGTTTTGGCACATCTACTTTAAGGGATGAAACTGATTCAACTAATAGTGGCTCATTAGTAGAAGACCCAAACGATAATGGTGAAATAATACTTAGTACAGGTGCAACTGCTAATTCTACAGTTGATTTGAGAACTGCAGCATATGGAAGATATACACCGGGTTATTCAGCACAAGCTGGAATGGGTATAAGACTCTCATCTTTATGGACAGAAGGTGAAGGAAGATGGGGTTACTTTGGAGATACTAATGACAGTGGTTCAGGATTTTATTTTGGATATGATGGAGACCAACAAGAGACATTTATTGGCCGTTTAGTTCTAGGAGTAGAAGTTGACAGAGTTTATAAATCTAACTGGAACGGTCAAGATATAGATAGTATTCTTGATAAAGACTTTGACCCCAGAGAGGGATATATTTATCAAATCGACTTTTCATGGTATGGATATGGCATCATCAACTTCTATATAGTTGGACAAACAATTGATACAACTTCTGGAAGGACACCGAGGCAAGAGACAGTAACAGTACACTCATTAGTTGTTGAAAACGAGACATCTATACCTGACCCTAATGAACCTATAAGAGTTGAGCTTGAAAATGGAAGTAATGGTGATGATAATAGATTAGCAGTTGGTGGGAGGCAATTCTCTGTATTCGGCACTGTATCACAAGAATATAGAATAACCTCAGAAACTGTCTTTGACTCTGCGTTTGATAACGGCTCATGGACGTATATAATGTCATGGCAACGTAGGGATGCAGGTACTGATGCAAATGCAAGACTTGACGTTCAGAGTTTGGATATATCTGTTGACCAGACATCTAAATATGCTCTGGTAATTAATGCAAATCTATCTGGTACAAATTATAACGACCCTTCACTGACACCTTCTGATGAGACACTACTTGAGGTTAGTACAACAGGCTCGTTTGATGGAATTGGAACTGGACGTAAAGTTTGGGAAAGCTCAACTGAAGTAGGTACTGGTAATAATGCTTTTTCAGGTGAGGCTCAAGATGTAGATGTTGACTTTGGTCAGAATGGAGAGGTTACACTCTTAGCCTTCGGTGATGGAGGAGCTGGAGAAATGACTACAACTATGAGACTTCAAGAGGACTGGTAATCAGTAAATATCTGAAAGCCCACCCACATGTGGGTCTGGTTCAACTACAAAGTTAAATATACTGTCCTTCTCCTCGTCAATAATCTGCTCTAATGTATCTATGTACTCCTCAATGTAATCACTTTTTGACCTAGCAATAATATTGTCCTTCGTAGTTGAATACCTGCTTTTCTTCCATATTTCAAACGGTTTACTACACCCTCCAGTAGCGTTAGTGATTGTGTCCTCTTCACATATTGAAGGGACGGAATCAATATACACCACCCCCACCCCTAGTGCATCCGACATACCTTCTATTGTATCTCTTAGTGGTTTTCTTCGGGGACGCTGCATACAGAACACTCCATTATCAACTTGCTCCTTATACATGCTGGCTTGCATGACACCTTTGAGCGCTGAGGAGCCATGAGCAACGGATTTTACCTCTATTGCGGTATTCTGTTCAGGAATATACGCATCTGCTATAGAATATTTACCAGTTTTTACGTTATTTAGCCGTTTCTCAAACAAGCATGAACACCCATACACGTTTTCAACATACGAGCCAAATAAAAAGCACGCAAGAGACTCAGAAATGCCTATTGACGAGTGGGTAGTAACCCGCATTAATCACTAGTATGCAATGTACATTTAAATACCTTGCGGTCCAAAACTATAAAAGTTAATCAGAAAAGATTATGCTTCTACTAATTCAAAATCCTCCATAATCTTTTTTCCGTTCTCTACACCTTTCTTAATACTCCATGTGTCTCCGTCACCTTTATAGTGAGCAACTGGATGAGGAATAGGATTAAGTTCATAGTGAGAGTATATACTTACAGTATCATCGTTGTTCCTATACACCATAAGATGTGTTTGAGTGTCGCCAGTTAAACCACCTTCTCTGTGAGCCCATGACGAAGTTTCGTAGTGTCTAACAACTTCACTTTTGTCATTTATTTCGTCCTTGTACTTGATAGATGCAAAGTTGTTAGGGTATATCTTATTGTGCGACCTTAACTTGTCATGTAACTCGCTAAGAGTTACATCATAAGTCCCTACAAGTTCTCTACTGTATTGCTCACGAGCTGCATACCCACCCGCAGGTTCCATTATTACTTCGTGCAGGAAAGGAAGAGTATTACGCCTGAACTCACTAAGTAAAGGCCAATTTCCTGCTAGATTCCTATAGATAAATAGTGAAATCATTGTAGCTAGAGTTCCAACTAACTCAGCATTCTGTACTAGTATACTTGGTAGTCCATCAGCCATAGCAAACTACCAGACTACCCCCACAACGTAAAAGGTTTGCCCTCAGACTACAGTAGTTTTAGTACCAACTATGTTAAACCCTAAGTCATTGACCTCATCAACTACATCATTATGAACAGCATTGACAAGTTTTTGGGAAACCTCTTTTAACTCTGTTTTCACTTCAAACTGTTGTACGTGTAGAGGCCCATCTAATTCTTGCATTTGTCTACGGCTTGGGTTTTCTTCTACAGTAAGATTAACTGTTTCTCTGTTAGTGTTAATATCAGCACCCATGTCTATGAGTGCTTGGTTAATCTTTGTATTGATAGTCTCTCTTAAGCTAATCCGTATATCTCTTGGAGGGGCTGGCCCATCAATACCTATCAGTACAAGGATTTTCTTATTATCGTCTATAAGCCTAAGCTCTCTGCCTAGTGGTCCTTCTGCCATAGTATTAAATACGAGACCATAATGAATAAATGTGTCGTCTAGACCCACACATGGTGTGGGTTCTAAACTTGTTTGGATAAGAAAGGCTCCACGCCTGAATCTGTGAATCCTTGCGACCTCGCAAGTTCTTCACCAGCGTCTGAAGCAGGGAACATGTAAATTGTTTCTACTCCTAACTGCTTCATATCAACGATAGCTTCTTTTCTCATAGATGACGCTATACCACGCCTTCTAAAACGCTCATCTACAAAAGTAGACTGTATGTACCCTATATCTTTATTGACAATAAAGTAGTTTATCCCTGCAGCACGTTCACCTAAATCAGCTACTTCTTGCTGTATTCTATTGAGTATATCTATTGGTCCTTCATCAGGCTTTTGTTTAATACTGATTGTTCTATCTATCTGCTGTGCCATTTCAATTTCTTCTCCTAACCCATTCATTAACTCCTGCAACTCTTTAGGTATAGGAGGTCTACTAATTCGGTTCTCCTCAAAATTAACTTCTACTTCGTCGGATGAAAAAGGCAGTGCTTCAGTTATTCGTGGCCCTCCCCAAGGTCCTTGTGCCATTATTCAAACTCTACAAGTTCAAATAGGAACCCTTCGTCAATTAAGTCTTCTACATTCTCGAATACAACAGCAGGTGAGAACCCAGACACGTCAACTCTCATTTCCCACACATCTGTTTGGCCTAACCCTCTTTGAACGCTGGTAGACCTATCAATGGATATTTGCTCTTTCCCAAAGCTTGTGTTACTAACAATTTCTTCTAATATAGCTTTTTCAGTGTCAGTAGCCCTAATTATTTTCATAGGGAATAATGGCTCTGGGTCCTTTTCAGGAACTGGAGTTTCTCTAATCCTAAGCAACAGCGTCGAATCTGAGCCCGGACGGGGGCCGTTAAGTGGTCCTTCTGGCATTTTAGTAAGGACGGTTAACTTTAATCATGAATTTTCTCGAAGTCGTACCACGCCCTTCGCTCACTATTTGTGTATCAGTCACTTTAGTGAATCTCTCAACATCGCCCAACTCAACATCATCAAGCACTTCAACGGGAGGGGTAGCAACACCACTAGTAGTGAGTGCAGCTGCTCTCGCTCTTAACTCTGCAAACTCCTCAGGGACGCCTCTGAATCCGGTAACATCAACTTCTACCTTTGTACCATCGGGCCTACGCTGAAAGCTCTGAATCTCAGGCTTTACGTGTTTTCTAACCATAATGCGTACTTATAAGTTGACTATGATTGATTATAAAGGTGGCGAAAGAATACTCTATATAGTTACTGGTCTAACTACAACAATCTCTACTTCGCCAAACTCTGCATCTAAGGCATTGGCAATAAAGTTCCCTAATTCAGACTGTTCTGTACTTTCGACATCTGGTTGGAGAAAGTTAACAGCAG
>Ga0102936_1000908_pt1 | contig 11752 bp, 10 predicted proteins | sample SalPon2_A_H2O_MG_FD_78502 | JGI IMG/M metagenome (GOLD analysis project Ga0102936, IMG submission 78502) | Salt pond water microbial communities from South San Francisco under conditions of wetland restoration - Salt Pond MetaG R2_A_H2O_MG | ecosystem: Environmental > Aquatic > Non-marine Saline...
GCGTTCCCCGAATCGGAACAGGCGGTCAGCTTTGACAACACGGCCAAGGCCCTCGAGGTCTATCAGGCCACGCTGATCACGCCGGATGCGCCCTTCGACCAGTACCTCAAGGGCGACAAGGACGCGCTGACGGATCAGCAGATCGCCGGGCTCGACGCGTTCATGAACAAGGGCTGTGTGGCCTGTCACAACGGCGTCAACGTGGGCGGCCAGGGCTACTACCCCTTCGGCGTAGTCAACCGCCCCGGGGCCGACGTCATGCCGGAGGGCGATACGGGCCGGGCCCAGGTCACGGAGACGGCCGCCGACAAGTACGTGTTCCGCTCCCCGTCACTGCGCAACGTCGAACTGACGGCTCCCTACTTCCACTCGGGCAACGTCTGGAGCCTGCAGGAAGCGGTGGCCATCATGAACGACGCCCAGCTCAACAGCCTGTTGACGGACGAGGACGTGGTCAACGTGACGGCCTTCCTGCGCTCGCTCACGGGTGAACAGCCCCAGGTGGTCTACCCCGAACTGCCGCTGAGCTCGGAAGACACGCCGATGCCGGATATCCCCGACTATCCGCGTGCCACGAGCGCCGAGGGCTAAGCGCCGCTCCCGCGCTTGCGTCCCGCCCCCCGGGGCGCGACCATTGGACCGCACCTTCGGGTGCGGTCTTTTTATGTGAACCCCGGGAAAACACCCTCCATGACTACCGACGCCACTGCCCCCAGCCAGGTCGCCCATGTCCTCACCGAGGCGCTGCCCTACATCCGGCGATTTCACGGCCGCACGGTAGTGGTTAAATACGGCGGTAACGCCATGGTGGATGAGGACCTCAAAAAGGGCTTTGCCCGCGATGTCGTGCTGATGAAGCTCGTGGGCATCAACCCGGTGATTGTCCACGGCGGCGGGCCGCAGATCGGCGAGGTGCTCGCGCAGATCGGCAAGCAGACCGAATTCATCCAGGGCATGCGCGTGACCGACGCCGAGACCATGGACGTGGTCGAGATGGTCTTGGGCGGACTGGTCAACAAGGACATCGTCAACCTGATTAACACCCACGGGGGCAGGGCCGTTGGACTAAGCGGCAAGGACGGCGGGCTGATCAAGGCCCGGCGGCTAACGCTGACCAGCACCGGCCCGGCCGAGCAGGCCCCGGAGATCATCGATATCGGTCATGTTGGTGAAGTGCTGGGCATTGACCCGGCGCTAATGGCGCTGCTCGACGGCGCCGACTTCATCCCGGTGATCGCGCCCATCGGCGTCGACGAGCAGGGCACGTCGTACAACATCAACGCCGATCTGGTCGCCGGCCATCTGGCGCGCACCCTCAAGGCCGAAAAGCTTATCCTCATGACCAACACCGCCGGCATCCTCGATGACGAGGGGCGGTTGCTTACCGGCCTCAACGCCGCCCGGGTGCAGCAGCTTATCAACGACGGCACCATTCAGGGCGGCATGCTGCCCAAGGTGGACTGCGCGCTCGAGGCCGTGCACGACGGCGTCGGCGCCGCCACCATCATCGACGGGCGGGTCGAGCATGCGGTGCTGCTCGAGCTGTTGACCGACAGCGGCGTCGGCACGCTGATCCACGGCGAGTCCGCCGCATGAGTCAGGGCGTACGCATTGGCAGCATTGATACGGCGCGGTTTCTGGCGATTGCGCTGGTGTTCTACGGCCATCTCGTCGAGCAGGTCATGTACCTGGACAACGCCGCGGCGGCAGCCCAGTACAAGTGGGTGTACAGCTTTCACATGCCGCTTTTCTATGTGCTCTCGGGCATCGTGCACAACGAGCGCCGCCTGACCCAGGGCTGGGGCGAGCAGTTGCAGCGTATTGCCCGCGGGCGGCTGGTGCCCTACGCGGTGTTCGCCCTGCTGCCCGCCGGCCTGGCGCTGGCCGGTGTGCCGGGCTGGTTTCCCACGGTGGATCTGAGTAGCGCCGATGGCTATATCGCCGGGCTGATCAGCACCGCCCGGGGCCTACCCGCATTCAGCATCCCGCTGTGGTTTCTGGCCAGTCTGGTGGTGCTCGAGCTGCTGCATGGCGCCATCGGCCGTCTGTGGCGCCGCAACACCACGCTGGTCGCCGCGATCATCGGTTTCTATACCATCGGGTATGTCTTCAACCGCGAGGTGGATGTGCTGAGCGCGGGCCTGATTGTGTGGATGGCCCACGTGGTGCCGCTGGGCTATGCGTTCTACCTGACCGGTATTCTGGTGCGGCGCACGGGCGTGCTCGAGCGCTCCGCCCCCGCCTATGCCGTGGGCCTGGCGGCACTCGCCGGCATTGCCCTCGTCACCCTCACCTACGACCTCAACGAGGGGCCGTTCCGGTTGCTCGATGTGGTGGTGATGATGTTCGGCACCGTCGGCCACCCGTTGCTGTTTCCGCTGACGGCACTGGTCGGCACGGCCACCACTATCCTCATCGCGCGCCTGCTGCCGGCGTGGACGGGGCTGCAGCGCCTGGGCGAAGTCACCCTGGTCATCTACTGCCTGCACGGGTTTTTCTACCACTTCGTGAACCCGCCGGTGGCGGCCTGGATGCAGGCCAGCCTGCCCAGCGCGTCGGCATGGGTACTCTCGGTGAGCAGTGCGGTAGTGGTGGCCGCCAGCCTGGCGATTGCGGCCGTGGCGGGACTGGCGCTACAGCGTTATGTGCCGGTCATCACCGGCGGGCGGCGGCGTCAGGCGCCGTAACGGGCCCGGTACTCGCGCATCGCCGCCAGATCATCCGCCCGTTCAGGCTGGCGGGCGAGGTATTCCATGAGGGTGTCGACGTCGAGAATGGCGATCACCGGCACACCATGCCGGGCGGCCACCTCCTGGGTGGCCGACAGCGCCTGCTGGCCGCGTTCCTGACGGTCCAGCGCGACCAGCACTCCGGCCGGCTCCGCGCCTGCCGCCTTGATCAGCGCCACACTCTCCGCCACCGAGGTGCCCGCCGAAATCACGTCATCCACGATCAGCACCCGGCCCGACAGCGGCGCACCCACCACCGATCCGCCCTCGCCATGGTCCTTTTCCTCTTTGCGGTTGAACGACCACGGGCAATCAATGCCGTGCTCGCCGGCCAGCGCCATGGAAAGCGCCGAGACCAGCGGGATGCCCTTGTAGGCCGGCCCGTACACGCCATCAAAGGCGAGCGACGAGTCCACGGCCCGCCGGGCGTAGGCGGCGCCGAGCCGGCGCAGCGCCTCGCCGGAGCTGAACAGCCCGGTGTTGAAAAAGTAAGGACTCTGGCGCCCCGACTTGAGGGTAAAGCGCCCAAAGCGCAGCACCCCGCGCTCGAGGGCAAAGTCGATGAGATCTCGCTGATAGGCCTGCATGGCGTTTATCCGGTGTTACGCATGCCAGCGGCGATGCCGTTGATACAGATCATGAGCGCATCGCGCAGGCCTTCTTCGTGGCCGTGGCGGACGCGGTCGAGCAGCTCGACCTGCAGCAGATTGAGCGGATCGACGTAGGGGTTGCGCAGCCCCACCGAGCGCTGCACCACCGGGGCGTCATCCAGCGGATGCTCGTGCTGGCTGACCTCGAGTACCCGCTGCCGGGTCTCGGCGTGGCGCTCGCGCAGGCCCTCGCCGAGCTCATGCAACGACTCCGGCACCAGGCGCGCGTCATACCAGGCCGCCACGTCGGGATCGCTCTTGGCAAGCACCATTTCGAGCATGTCGATGAAGGCCCGAAAGAACGGCCAGGACTCGTACATGTGATGCAGCGTGTCGCGGCGTCCCGCCTCGAGGCTTTCCGCCAGGGCGCTGCCGGCGCCCAGCCAGGCCGGCAACAGCAGCCGCGTCTGCGTCCAGGCGAAAATCCACGGGATGGCGCGCAGGCTCTCCACGCCCTGGGTGGGTTTGCGCCGGGCCGGCCGGCTGCCGATCGCCAGGTGGCTGATCTCGTGTTCGGGCGTCGCGTGGCGAAAGTAATCGATGAACGCCGGCGTCTCGCGCACCATATCGCGGTAGACCTCGCAGGAGCGCCCCGCGAGCTGGTCCATCACCTCGCGCCATCCGCTCTCCGGCGGGTTCGGTGGCACCAGCGTGGCCTCGGCCACCGCCGTGATGTAGAGCTCGAGGTTGCGCTCGGCAATCCCGGGCAGGCCGAACTTGGCCTGAATGACCTCGCCCTGCTCGGTCACCCGCAGCCGCCCGTCCACCGAGCCCGGCGGCTGCGAGAGGATGGCGGCGTGGGTCGGGCCGCCGCCGCGGCCAATGGATCCACCGCGGCCGTGGAACAGCTTGAGGCTGATGCCATGGCGGCGGGCGCTTTCCACCAGCTGCTCCTGGGTCTGGTAAAGCGCCCAGGCCGCGGTCAGATGACTGGCATCCTTGCCCGAGTCGGAGTAGCCGATCATGACTTCCTGGACGCCGTCGATGTGCTCGCGGTACCAGTCAATGCCGATCAACTGATCGAGACAGGCCTGGGCGCCCTGCAGGTCGGTGAGCGTTTCAAACAACGGCACCGTGCGCAGTGGCGAGCGCACGCCGGCCTCTTTCTGGAGCAGCTTGACGGCGAGGATATCCGAGGGCTTGGACGCCATCGAGATCACGTAGGCACCCAGCGAGTCGGCGCCCATCTCGGCGATGACGCGACAGGTATCGAGCACCTCGGTGACCGCCTCGTCGCCCTTGAAGTCGCGCGGGATCAACGGCCGGCGACTGTCCAGTTCGCGCACCAGAAAGCGCTGGCGCTCCTCCTCGTCCCAGTCCGCGTAGCTGCCGATGCCCAGCGCCTCGGTCAGGGCGTTGAGCGCCTCGGTATGGCGGGTCGATTCCTGGCGGATGTCAACGCGCATCAGCGTCAGACCAAACACCGACAGACGACGCAGCAGATCCTTGAGCCGGCCCTCGGCGATCATGCCGGCACCGCTTTCGTGCAGCGAGCGATAGCAGATCATCAGCGGCTCGCGCAGCTCCTCGGTCCGCCAGTAGATGAGTCCGTCGGTGGGGCGACGGCCGGCGAGCCGGGCATCGAGCCAGTGCCGCGTGGCCAGCAGGCGGTCTCGGACCGCCTTGAGCGCCGTGCGATAGGGCTCCCAGGCGTCGCCCACCCAGTTGCGGAGCTCGTCGCTGGCGCACTGCAGGGACAGATCCTCGATCAGCTCGTTGACCTGGTTTTCGTAGAGCTCGACGGCCTTCCAGCGATTCAGCAGACAGACCTCGCGGGTCACGCTCGCGGTCACCCGCGGGTTGCCGTCCCGATCGCCGCCCATCCACGAGCCGAAGTGGATGGGAGCGGCATCCAGCGACAGAGGCTCACCGGTCTGGCGCTTGAGGTTGCGATCGAGCCGGCGCAGAAAATGCGGCACCACATCCCACAGGGTCTGCTCGATGACCGCCAGCCCCCAACGCGCCTCGTCCTGCGGCGCCGGGCGGCGGCGACGGATTTCATCGGTTTCCCAGGCGGCGGTGATCTCGCGCTTGAGCGCCTGATGGACTTCTTCGATTTCCTCGGGCGTGGGGTCGAGCCGGTCGCCCTGCCCCAGCAAATCGGCGATGTGGTTGTACTTCTGCAGCAACGACCGACGCATGACCTCGGTGGGATGCGCGGTCAGGACCAGCTCGATGTCGAGGTTGGCGATGGTCTCATGCAGCGCACCGGTGTTGCCGGCGGCGTCCATGCGCTTGACGAACTCCTCGAGCGAGCCGCGCAGCGGTCCGGTCCGGGTATCACGCACCCACGCCCGGCTGCGGCGGATGCGGTGATGCTGCTCGGCGATGTTGGCCAGGTTGAGGAACTGCGAGAACGCCCGGACCACCGGCACGATCAGCTCGTCGGGCAGTTCGCCCAGGCGTTTTTCCAGCGCCCGGGCCGCCGCCTCGTCTCCCGCCCGGGCGCTTTTCGCCAGGCTCCGGATGTCTTCCACGGTTTCGTAGACATGCGCGCCGGACTGCTCGTGGATGGTACTGCCGAGCAGCCCCCCCAGCTGGCGGATGTCCTCGCGCAAAGGCGCATCGCTGCGATCGTCACTCATTGCTGCGGCCCTCCCGGCCAACAAAAAGTCCGGACGGCAAATGCGCCGGCCGGACTCTCCCTGTGCAGATCATTCTGACCAAACGGGCAGGGGCGATCAACAAAGCTTGCTCCGCCCGGCGCCTTGCCCGAGGATGCGGGCATGAATCAAACACCCCGGACCGGGCGCTGGCGCGAGGCGATCATGATCTATCGCCGCCCTACCGTCCTGGCCATGCTGTTTCTGGGTTTCTCGGCCGGGCTGCCGTTCATGCTTGTGTTCGCCACGCTCAGCGCCTCGCTGCGCGAGATGGACGTGAGCCGCAGCGCCATCGGCTTTTTCAGCTGGGTGGGTATCACCTATTCGATCAAGTTCATCTGGTCGCCGGTGGTCGATCGGCTGCCCATCCCGGGGCTCACGCGGGCACTGGGCCGGCGCCGGTCATGGATCATGCTCGGTCAGATCGGCATCGCCACGGGGCTGGCGGGTATGGCCTTTGCCGATCCGCAGGCCGCCCTGCTGCCCGTGGCCCTGCTGGCGCTGCTGGTGGCCTTTTCTTCGGCCACCCAGGATGTCGCCATCGACGCCTTTCGCATTGAATGCGATCTCGACCGCCACCAGGCCGCCCTGGCGGCGGCGTATCAGCTGGGCTATCGCGTTGCCATCCTCGCCTCCTACACCGGCGCGCTGTATCTGGCCGATCTGGTGAGCTGGCGGGTGGCGTATCTGGGCATGGCCGGGCTCATGGGGGTCGGCATGCTGACGGTCCTGCTGCGGCCCGAGCCGGTGGCCGAGCACGAGCGCATCCGCCGGGGCGATGACGCCCGGGCCCGGGCGTTTGCCGCGCGTCACCCGGACATGCCGGCATGGCTGCGGGCGACATTGGCGTGGCTGCTGAGCGCGGTGGTGGCACCGGTGCGCGAGTTCTTTGCCCGGTTTGGGCAATTTGCCCTGGTGATGCTGGCGCTGGTGGCGAGCTTTCGGATCACCGACATCGCCATGGCCAGCATGGCCAATCCGCTCTACATCGATCTGGGCTACAGCAAGGCGGTGATCGCCAACATCAGCGGCGCCTGGGGGCTGGGCATGACCATTCTGGGCGCGCTGCTGGGCGGCTCGCTGGCCACCCGCTTCGGTATCCTGCGCCCGCTGCTTGCCACGGCCTTTCTGGCCGCGATCACCAATCTGCTGTTTGCCTGGATGGCCGGCCAGGGGGGAGCGCTTCACGCGCTGGTGCTGACCATCAGCGCCGACAACCTGTCGGGCGGGCTGGCCGGCTCGGTGTTCATCGCCTGGCTATCCAGCCTGACCAATGTCCGCTACACCGCCACGCAGTATGCCCTGTTCAGCTCGCTCATGACGCTGCCGGGCAAGTTCCTGAGCGGATTTGGCGGGATCGTGGTCGACGCCATGGACTACCCGACCTTTTTCATCCTCTCGGCCCTGCTGGGTCTGCCCGCCGTGGGGCTGATCCTGATCATCATGCAATACCAACCCACCGACCCAACGGTAGACGCCGCAACACGTGGCGATGGAAAATAGGGTTTTATTGTTCCGGGAGTCCGTCATGTCCGAAGCGCGCCACTGCCGCCTGTTGATCCTCGGCTCGGGGCCGGCCGGCTATACTGCCGCGGTCTATGCCGCCCGCGCCAACCTCGACCCGGTGCTGGTCACCGGCATGGAAATGGGCGGGCAGCTGACCACGACGACGGATGTGGACAACTGGCCGGGCGATGTCTCGGGGCTGCAGGGCCCGGACCTGATGGAGCGGATGCGCGAGCACGCCGAGCGCTTCGGCACCGACATCCGCTTCGATCATATCCACACCGCCGAGCTGGGTGAGCGGCCGGTGCGGCTGATCGGCGACAGCGGCGAGTACACCGCCGACGCGCTGGTCATTTCCACCGGCGCATCGGCCATGTATCTGGGCCTTGAGTCCGAGAGCCAGTTCATGGGCAAGGGCGTTTCGGCCTGCGCCACCTGCGACGGGTTTTTCTACCGCAACCAGGATGTGGCCGTGGTGGGCGGCGGCAACACCGCGCTCGAAGAGGCGCTGTATCTGTCCAACATTGCCCGGCATGTCACCATTGTGCATCGGCGGGATCGATTCCGCGGCGAGAAGATCCTGCAGGACAAGGTCCAGCAGCGCGTCGAGTCCGGCCAGATCAGCATCCGCTGGAACAGCACGCTTGACGAGGTCCTTGGCGACGACAGCGGCGTCACCGGCGCGCGGCTTCGCAGCCGCCTTGACGATGCCACCGACGAGCTGGCCCTGGCGGGCGTGTTCATTGCCATTGGCCATCGTCCCAATACGGAACTCTTCCAGGGCCAGCTGACGATGAGTGGTGGATATATCCGCGTGCACAGCGGTCTCGACGGTAACGCCACCGCAACCAGCGTGCCCGGGGTCTTCGCCGCGGGTGATGTCATGGACCATGTCTACCGGCAGGCAATCACCTCGGCAGGCAGTGGCTGCATGGCGGCGCTGGACGCGGAGCGTTACCTGGACACCCTTGAATCCGGCCAGTGAGGATCAGCATGGAACAACCCAACCATCTCGCACTCTACGAACACGAGCTGTGCGGCTTCTGCCAGAGCGTTCGCCGCTCGACGCAGGATCTGGGCGTCGAGTTCGAGTCGCGCAACATCCTGCGCGAGCCCGGCCGTCGTCAGGAGCTGATCGACGGCGGCGGCAAAGGGATGGTGCCGTGCCTGCGCATCGAGTACCCGGACGGCCGCGTCGAGTGGATGTACGAATCCTCGGATATCGTCGATTACCTAAAGCGGCTGGACGCCGAGGACGGATCCGGCCAGTCGTAGTCGATGATCAGCGGGGCGTGGTCCGAGAAGCGATCGGCGCGATGCACGCGGGCATCCCGGACCCGCGCCCCGATCCCCGGGGTGGTGATCTGATAGTCGATGCGCCACCCGGTATTATTGGCCCAGGCCTGCCCGCGGAATGACCACCAGGTGTATTCGTCGTCGCGGTCATTGACCTGGCGGAACGCATCGACAAAGCCGGCTTCGCCAAGCAGGCGATCCATCCACTCGCGCTCATGGGGCAGAAACCCTGAGTTCTTGCGGTTGGATCGCCAGTTTTTCAGATCGCGCCAGGTGTGGGCGATGTTCCAGTCGCCGCCGATCACGTACTCGCGGTCGTCGGCCGCCCGCGCCTTCAGACGCTCGAGCAGGGGCTCCATGAAGGCGTCCTTGATGCCCTGGCGATGCTCGCCCGAGCTGCCCGAAGGCATGTAGAACGACACCACGCTCAGCTGACCGAAGCGCGCTTCCAGCCAGCGCCCCTCGTGATCGATTTCGGGCAGACCCAGGCCTTCGTGGTAACTGTCCGGCTCGCGCCGACTGTAGACGGCGACACCGCTGTAGCCCTTGCGCTCGGCGTCGGCAAACGCGGCGTGATAGCCGGCGGGGAAATACGGCCCGCCCTCGAGCTGCCAGCGCTGGGCCTTGGTTTCCTGGATGCAGACGATATCCGGGCGCTCGGCGTCGAGCCACTCGAAAAACCCCTTGCGCTGGGCAGCGCGTATACCATTGAGATTGGCGGTCATGATGCTCAGTGTCATGGCAGGCAGAATAACCGATGAGCAGGCAGTGACCCATGCAACGAAGCAACGACCTTGATGAAGTCTGCTATCCCTTCATCCACGAGATATCGCCGCTATGCGACTTCGAGGTCATCACCGATGAGCTCTGCGGCAATATCGGCGCGGCGCTGTCGAACCTGCCCGCGGCCATGGACGACCTGTATGCCGATCTCGACACGCTCCAGCCGCTGGCCTTTCACCTGAACGGCTCGATCCGCGGGCGGCTGGCCATCGAGGAGGCCGATCTGACCTGGGCCAAGGCGCGGCTGGATACCTACCGCCGCGAGGCCGACGGCCGCGCCGACGGGTTTGTGCTGCCCCGCGGCGAAGTGCCGGTCCCTTACCTCAACCTGGCGCGTTCCGGCGCCAAAAAGGCGATCCGGCAGATGGTGGGCATCGAGGAGGCCGGTATCGCCGTGCCCGCGGTGTTGCCGCGCTTTTGCAACATCCTGTGCAACCTGTTCTTTGCGATGATCCTGGTGATCAATCAGCGCCGGGGCCATCGCGAGGTTGCCTTTGTGTCGAAAAGCTATGGGCCGAGGACGCGCAGCGACTGAAACACCGGCCCGTGATCGGTGGACTGCAAAAATGCCTCGATATGGAAAATGCGTGCCAGATTGTCCGCGGTCAGCACTGTTCGCGGCGGGCCGTCCGCCACCACACCCCCGTCCCCGATCATTATCAGCCGCGTGCAGTGACGGGCCGCCAGCCCCAGATCATGCAGCGAGACAAACACCGATCGGCCGCTGGCGGCGATGGCCTCGAAGGTCTGCATCGTGGTGATCTGATGGGCGGGATCGAGGCCCGCGATGGGTTCGTCGGCAATCATCAGTGGTGTCTGCTGGGCCAATGCCCGGGCGATCAGGGCCCGGGTGCGCTCACCGGCAGATAGCCGTGTCACCGCCCGCTGCTCGAAACCGGCCAACCCCACCTGCCGGATCGCCACGGCCACCTGCTCACGATCCTGCGCCGTCGGGCGCTGGCCCGGCGCGCGATGCGGCATGCGCCCCAGCATCACCAGCGCCTCGACGCTGATCGGCCAGGCGACGGTGCGATCCTGGGGCATCCAGGCCACGGTGCGGGCCCGCGTCTGATCATCCAGCCCCGCCAGCGAGCAATGACCCGATGCGGGGATCAACCCCAGCGCCGCGCGCATGAGCGTGGTCTTGCCCGCGCCGTTGGGCCCGATCAGCCCCACCAGCTCGCCGGGTTCAATAGCCAGATCCACCCCTTCAAGCACGGGCCGATCGCCCAGCGTGACGGATAGATCGCGGCAGATCAGCGCACTCATGAGAGCTCCCGACGCGTCTGATAGATCAGGTGCAGGAACAGCGGCGCGCCGATCAGCGCCGTGACCACGCCAAGCTTGAGATCGGCTTCGGGCAGAATCATCCGCACCCCGATATCCGCCAGCAACACCATGGCGGCTCCGCCCAGAGCACTGCTTGCCAGCAACCGCCCCGGCATAGCCCCCACCCAGGGCCGGAGCAGGTGCGGGACCACCAGCCCCACAAAACCGATGGTGCCGGCCACCGCCGTGCTGGCCCCCACCACCAGGGCCGAACCGATGATCAGCCGCCAGCGCACCTGCCGCACCCGCATGCCCATGGCCTCGGCGGCATCCTCGCCCAGCGTCATCGCGTCCAGCGGCCGGCCCAGGGTCAGCAAAAGCGCCGCGCCCACCAGCACGAACGGCAACGCCAGCAGGACATGCTCCATGGACCGATCCGCCAGCGAACCCATCATCCAGAAAACGATCTCGCTGGTGGCAAAGGGATTGGGGGAGAGGTTGAGCACCAGCGACACCAGCGCGCTGGCCAGCGCCGAGATGGCGATCCCCGCAAGGATCAGGCTGAGGGTGCCGCCACGACGGCCCGCCAGCAGCATGATCAGCAGTACGCCGATCAGTGCACCGGCAAGGGCCGCCAGCGGCAGCCCCAGGGCAAACCCGGCCGCCAGCCCGGTCTGAATGGCGAGCACCGCCCCCAGCGCCGCGCTGCCGGATATCCCCAACAGTCCCGGCTCAGCAAGGGGATTGCGCAGGTAGCCCTGCATGGCCGCCCCCGAGAGGCCCAGACTGGCCCCCACCATCACCGCAAGCAGCGCCCGGGGCAGACGGATCTCGCGCATCACCAGCGCCAGTGGTGTCTCGCCACCGGTCAAAAGGGCCTCGAGACTTGTCAGCGGCCCGATCGGGGCGGGACCCA
>Ga0102936_1000911_pt1 | contig 11750 bp, 15 predicted proteins | sample SalPon2_A_H2O_MG_FD_78502 | JGI IMG/M metagenome (GOLD analysis project Ga0102936, IMG submission 78502) | Salt pond water microbial communities from South San Francisco under conditions of wetland restoration - Salt Pond MetaG R2_A_H2O_MG | ecosystem: Environmental > Aquatic > Non-marine Saline...
ATACCGAGCGGCCGAGTGATCATCGCGCCGCGTTGACGACCCTCTGGAGTTCCGAGGCGCACACCGGAGATATCAGTAGATCGGGGGTTCAAATCCCTCCGTCCCCACTGGATTCTTCTAATTTTTTCACCTTTCGCTGACACTTCCAGAGTACTGAAAACCGTCATTTTTCACCCTCCTGACATTCGTCCTCAGACAGATCTTCGGGAGCCAGGTGGCGCTCGATATCGATGTGTTCGGTGTCGGCCCGTCGACGGTCGAGAGCTTCATCGAGATCGGGCTGATCGTAGTAGCGACGGATCACATCGGGAGTCGTCGCCGCTCGGCTCGCCACCTTCTCGACGGGAATACCGAGGTTTCGCTGCCAGGTGATCGAGCCGCGCCGAACAGGATGCGGTGATCGACTCGATGGACACTTACTCGATTGGCTCCGGGGAACGTAGGAACAGTTCGGCCGACGTCGACCGTGCGGACACTCGACAACGTTGCACGGAAGGGTCGCCTCGTACACCCAGCTCGTGATAGTCTGTTTCGTCGGTCGACCGTTCTCGCTCGCGAAGAGAGGGTGTCGGCCGTGATCGTCCCGAACTCGGATGCGATGAACGGACAGGTATTTATCGATCGCCTTTCGGGGAGCCTCGGAAAGAACGATTTTCCGTTCGTGACTATCGCCGCGTTTCAGGCGAGTATCGGTTTCGGGACGGTTGTAGAACGCGAGCTCCCCGTCATCGAAGTCGTCGACGTCGAGTGCCCGGACGCAGCTGCGCCGAGGACCGGCATGCCACAGAAGTTCGAGCAACGCATGCTTACGAGTTCCAAAGTATCGGGGATCGTCGCGATAGTTCGTAAGCAAGATCCGAGCGTCTTCGGGAGCGAGTTTTTGACTGCTCACTTCCTCCTTGTCGTCGAGTCGAACCGTCTCCACAGCGAGATGCAACCCGAGATCAAGGAGGCCCTGGCCTTCGAGGTACTTCAGCCAGGTTCGAACGTTCTTCTGTTTCGAGGCAACCGTCGCCCGAGCGTACTCCATCTCCAGGAGGAAGTCGGTGTAGTTACCGACGTACCACCGGGAGAGATCATCGAGAGTTTCGAGATCGTGTTTGGCAGCGTAGTCGGCGAAGGTTTCGAGACTCTTTCGATAGCTCCGTTCGGTTTCGCCCTTCCATTGGGGCCGTTTTCGACGGAGGTAGAGTTCGATCGCCTCATTAATCGGAAGATCGGGCTTCTCGTCGGGATCGGGTGTCATCGCCCGATCACCCGGCGGATCTTCGAACGGAGCCGATGGTAATTCGTCACACGAGGGGAGTAATCGAACTCAACATCATCGTAGTATAGAGGAAGTCGAGGACGGGAATGGCCGTTCGCGCATTGATCGAGTTTCCGACCAACCCACGACTCACAGTATGGACAGTACCACGGGGAGGGTGTCGCTTCGTCATCGTCGACGATCATTCGATGATCACTCCGTTCTTCGATACACGAGAGACACCGGGACGGTGTAGACGGTCGAGCGAAACACGACACCGAGCGCAGGGAGCAGCCAGTTCGGACGCGCCCGAACTGCATCAAGAACACCGGGGGAGAACAGGGAGGTTCGTCATTCGTGACCCCTCCGGTGGATCGGATTGCGACACTCCGGACAGTCGATCGGGTGCCCTGGCGATTCACGCCACTCGATCGTGAAACCGCCACAGTCTAAACAGTAGTAACAAAGCCGAACCCGATGCAGTACGCCGGGTTTTTCAGCAGTCGATACGTCTCCGCTCGTGCGGGCTTCGCCCGCGCAGGTTGGTTCCGACATTGGGTGCTGCCTCGGAGCCACCGTTTGGGACCGTGTGGGCGCACGGTCCCGCTCTTACTGACGACGAGTGACGACGCCAGTAGGGGCCGGTGGCCCGCAGTTCGCTAAACAGAACGCTATTAGATAAATCTAACGCAATTTCTAAACGATGTTGAAGTTCTTTATAGCTAGCAAAACGTAGAATTAGGTATAGAACTGGAGATATATAACACAGTGAGACGAAGTGGTTCGTGGCAAAGCGTGTGGGACGATCGCATTCTAGAAGCCATTGCTGACGACGAAGATGGCATCAAGAGCGTCGGAGATCTCGGTGATAATGACTATATTAGAGTCTCAAAGTCCCAGATATCAGAACGATGCAAAAAGCTCGGAGAGAATGATCTTCTAAGGAAGGTCGGACATGGTGTTTATATGATAACCGAGGAAGGGAAGGCATATCTCGACGAGGAATACGACGCCGAACGGGGCGTCTATATGAATCAAGATATTTCTAACGGGAAGTGTAGGAAGGGCGCAGATACGGAAAGCGACGTGTAGACGCGGTGACCCTCCATGACGATACGCAAGACAGCAAAATGGCAGCGGGCTCTCGACGAGAGAATCCTTGAGCACTTAGACGACGAACCGTGGTCAACCCCTGAACTGATGGAGCTGGTTGAGGGAATCGACGCGACAGCGGCACAAATCAGGGACCGGTGCCGGGTTCTCGCAGACGCCGAACTGGTTGCAATTTATAAAAAGAATGAATGGAATGTAGAACTGACCACTCTAGGGCAATTATATTTGATCGGTGAGGCAGATATTAACTTATATCCAAGACCGCGGCATCCTCGGTCACTTGAAGACTAGAATAGACTATGGATTCAAATTCAATAGACAGCATCGATTTTGAGATTGCTTTTTCTGCCCTATTAGCGACTACAGTTACCAAACTAACGACCCCATATTTACAGTATTCAGATATAGTAGAATGGATGGCAATCGGTCTTTTATTACTAACTCTAATACGAAGAGTAGGGATTGTAAACCAATTAGACAAGAAAGAACCGCTGTTTTTGTACACTAATCACTTGATGAAATCGATCTCACTAGTCTGCTTGGTATATATATTATTCTCAATATCCAACCTCGTTTATGTTAATACCGGCATTGGCAACGGTTTGATTATATTCTGGATAATAACGATCCCGATTGCGATTGTAATCCCAGTATTTCAGGAACTCACACTTGGTGGCGGGTATATGAGTGAAGCACAGGATGCATTTTCACGCGCTGCAGAAGAAAATCAAGGAACCTTAGGAGGGAAAGTCTGGGATTTCTTCGAGTCGATATCCAAACCTACAGAGAATATAAAGAGTGATGTTGGAAAGCAGGCTGCGATCGATGATTTTGATTCAAAAGAGAATACTTCTAAGAACGTCAAAATAGACAAAGAGTTATTGCTTTCAGCTATAGCGCATATATTTGGCACAGTTTTAGGGCTTCTTCTCCCAATAATTCTATATGGTATAGTTGCAACCGTAATGTCTCGTATACTTGTGATTTCTATATATGAGGCATTATGGACCGCATTATGCGTTTTATTCTTAACAGGTTTGACTGATATTTGGTTTTCCAAATATGGCTTGATAAAAGTGAACGAGACGGGCTGGGCTGGAAAAGCAGCCAGCGTAACAGCAGCGACTGTTTTTTCGATGCTGATGTTACCGTTATGACCGTCCAACATCACCCCCCCACAAGGAGGGGGTTCTGGACACCACCCTGTCAACGGTGGGAGGGTTGGTCGGTCGATAGACGGGCTGTATTGGTCAAAAATACCAGATGTCCAGCCTAACCAGAGCAACGAACGCAGCCTAATTTTCGACACTATTTCGCATCCAACACTTTCAAATCACTGAAAAATAATGGTACAAACAGTTTTATTATAGGAATATAGTTTGAAGAGTATGAGTCATGGATCATATTTAAAAAGTTCAGAGGACAAACTGTCGGAAGTATCGGCATCATATGAAAAGGAATGGTCCGAAAAAGAAAATGGACAGTTGATATGTACAGACTCACGGATTATTTTCTTTAATAACTCAGATATTATAGACATAAGTACCGATAGCATCGACTCGATGGAATACACCTTGTCAAGCTTTGACAAGTCAAATTTCGCCTTGGGGGTTCTATTTTTACTGTTAGGAGGGGTGGTAGCTATCTCGGGCACGATTATCGGAGACGGGGGCTTAGATAGTACAGGGATTATACTTGCATCATTACTGGGCCTCATCGGTTTAGGAATAATTGGATGGAGTCTAATAAACCGAAAAGAGACATTAGAACTCCATACACCGAAGAAGTCATTTACATTTGTGTCGAAGGGTGATAATCTGTTGAATATCGCAGAGAGTACGAGAGAATGATTGATTGGGACTGCATCCATCGAAAATACCAGATGTCCAGCCTAACCAGAGGAACGAACGCAGCCTAATTTTCGACGCTACTCGGGACCCTGACGCTTCAGCTCATCTAGGAGTTCGGACCAGTCGAGATCGTCGGCGAACAGATCGGCCTTCAGGTTACACGACCAGGGAGCCGCATCATCAGGGTCGTACTCGGCACCGGTCGGTTCGAGATCGTCGATATCACCGCCGAACAGTCGATCAGTCGGGAAGTCAGCATCGGCGGGCCACCGTTCATAGAACTCGGCCACGTCGGGCTGTGTTTTGTAGAAACAGAGGGTCGCGAGCCGTTTTGCTTCGGGGTGGAGATCCTTTCCGGTGTGACAGATCACACCGCAGGTATCCACGCCGATCTTGGAGAACCGTTGCGCGAGGGGTGTCCATTGGGTCGCCACTTGTCGGCTGTTGGTACGGGAGTCAAGGTGCGTTGAGGCTTCGTCTAGGACGATCACCTTCGGCACGTCACGGTGTTCGAGCAGAGTCACGGCGAGATCGTGCGCGCTGGTGACGACGTGATCTGTCCGCTCCCAGCTGCGAACGTTCGAGAGCACCAGGAGATCGTCGAGGACGTAATCACGAAGCTCGACGAGCAGCGACATCGTGTTTGTCTTCCCGGTGTTGGGGTTGCCAGCGCCAACGACGAACGCGGTCGCACCGTGGTTATCCAGATGCTTATTGAGGCGCATAGGAAGCCGTAGGGCGGAGCCGTCGAGATCCTGCTCGGTGATACCGGTCAGGTGCGAGAGTACGGTCGAGTCGCCGCTGTGGACCGCCTCGGTAGCGGTGTCAGTCGCGAATGCCTCGAAGCAGATCCGTCCGAGTTCGCTGTCGGCGAACTCCGCCGCCTCGATCGTGTCTCGATCGGGGCCGCTTCGAAAGACCGACTCGACGAAGGAATAGGCAGAACGGTGGTCGTGGTCCGGGACGATCCCGCCGTGACGGTAGGTACCGTCGCCGCCGTCGAGATCGCCGCGAAGCTGTTCGCGAAGCTTTGCCGCCACGAGTAGGTGTTCGTCGGTGTCACTCATTGGGCTGGGTCGGTTGTGGTGTCGGCCTCTCGGCGCCGTTCGTGTGCTCACGGCGTCGATCGGCCTCGGGTTGTTCCGGCTCCGGTTCTTCGTTCAGATCAGCGCGTTCAGATAGGTCTTCGAGAGTCGATTCGACCTCTTCCTCGAAACCAAAGTCCTCCAGAGCGTTGTCGACGGCCTCGTTAATCGACGCGCCTTGATCCGGGAGCGTACCCGATTGAAACATCTCCACGACGTCCAAGGCCGCGCCGCGAGCCGCCGAGCGAACGATCGTAAACGCAGAGGTTTCGAGGACGAAGCCACGTTGTGCGTCTTCTTGAAGTTGGCCACGACATTCACGGACCTTTCGAAGCGATCGAGCGAGTTCGCGATCATCGAGGGTACCGCGCCAGGTACCAACGCAGGTGAGTTCATCGAGATCAATCTGTTTACCAGCGTAGAGGCTGGGAGCTAACTGGGTAATATCGTAGGGAGCTTCGGGGTTACCGTTCTCGTCGGTGACCTCGAGTTCACGGAAGTCCTCGGGCGGGAGTTGATAGAGGCCGCCGTCGGTCCGGGTAGCATCGAGATCGACGAGGTACTGATAGTTCGGATCGTGCAGGATACCGACCAGCCAGTTCCCGAAGATGAAGCCGAAGGGAGCGAACGCGATCGCAGTGAAGCCGACGAGTCGGACCCAGCGCGGGATCGAGAGATCGAGGCCGATCGACAGCGCGATGCCACCACTGACCAGGAGGACGCCCACGATCGAGAGGAACCGCGCTCGGAGGAAGTCGAAGAACATCTCCGTTCGCGATCGCTCGCGGAACTGCTCAGGGTCGGTGTTCATGCTATCCGCTCCGGATCATCGGTTCTCCCGTAGATCGCTCGGAGGACAACCACACCCGAGACGATCGCAGTCGAGAGGCCCGCCGCGAGCGCGCCCAACTGCACGTCGGATTCGGACCAGGGAGGCCCGATCAACGTCGTCGAGGTTTCAAGCGGGACGGCGTAGAGGACCGGGCCGGTGTCGATCGTGACCCCGGCGAAGCCCTGGGACGTCGTGACGCGAAAGCGAACCGTGTTCGCTTCGTCCTCGCGAAGGGTGAAGCGTTGGCGGTTGACCTCACCGCCAGCCATGACGCCGCCCGCATCGGTCAGAGTGATGCGTTGGTTGCGATCGCTTCGAAGGACCAGCTCGGCGGTATCGCCGTCGAGTTCGGATTCGCAAAGGACGGTGTTCGCGTCGATCGCCTCCGGCTCGGCGCAGGTGTCGTCGTCGAGGCCGTCGACGAGATCGCCAGTCGTTGCGTTCTGCTGGGCGATCGCCGCGCCCGGCACGAGTGCCGCTGCTATCAGGATCGTAACGAGCAAAAAATGGGGTTTCATTGGAATCTCCTTAGTTGTCGTCCTGGCTAAACAGCCATAGCACACCGCCAATAGCGATAGCAACGACACCAGTACCGGGGATACCCCCGATCGAGAATTGATCGAGGGACATACCACCGCCGCCGCTGGTTTGGTCGGCTTCGGCCTGGGTTTGCATTTCCTGTTGTAGTTCGTTCAACCGATCCATCTGTTCCTTGATTTTGGTCGCGTCGTAGTCTTGATAATTAGACTCCTGGGGCGTCACAGCGCTCACGCTACTGCCGTCAGATGTGTCAGTCGCAGACTCAATTGTGAACGGCTGATTGATTTCGACGAGTTCGGTGTTCGTCGTCGTCGACGATGTGGTAGTCGTGTTGTTCGTCGAGTCGGTGCCGTCGTCGGTTGTTATCTCTCGCGAGTAAGAGATATAGCAGGGCGTTCCGCCCCACAACGTCGGGTCGTACTCTTTCCCGACTTGGAAGCCCTCACCACCAGGATCATAGTCGGTGTAGAGCGAGCCACGAACAACGACGTTATCGTTGTGCAGGAAAATTTCGAGGTTCCTGTTGGTCGTGGAGTCAAGACCCAAGACGGCAGCCTGAGCGCCAGCGTAGGCGTAGTGATTTTCCTCGGAGGCTTGGGACGCAAGCGTAAGGGGATCGAGCATATCCTTGTGGTCAACGTCGCCAGCCTGGTAGTTGGCGTAAATGTCAGTTACCATCTGATCGAGGTTATTTTGCACCGTCGTCCTGACAGAGTCGATAGACGACCAGATAGTACGGTACCGCTGGGTATCGTACGCCAGATGGGTGGACCCCCCATCAGACACGTAGGACACTTGCAGATTGTTGCCCTTGTTGAAGCCAGTCGTCGCATTCCGGTTGCTGGCAGACGTGTCACCTAAAACCGTGATTTGGATGGAGTTACCATCGGCAAGCGTCACGGTCTCGGTGGTAGTCATGGAATCACTGAGGTAGTTATCGCCTTCGGACCACCCGGAGAAGTGAAACACGTCCCCGACAGTAGTGCTGCCGTGATTCTTTAGTTGGTCCCAAATGTGTTTCATATGGGAGTTTTGAGTATCGGCATGACGGACGAGGTTTTCCTGAACGATCGCGTAATACTGATCGACGATCGTATCAACCTCAGTTTTAGCCGTCGCTTCGTCCTTACCGGAATTGAGGGCTTTCATGGCCCTCTTTTTGCCTTTCGAGATAGCGACCATCTTCGAGTCTTCAACGTGGTTTTGGAGCGAGGTATGGACGCCTTCATCAGCAGCAGCGAGCGCCGCTAAGTCGCTCCGGGCGGCTGACCTAAGGGCGTCAGCGCCCGTATAACCAGATAGGTCTTCGCCACTATCTCCGGTGTAGGCATCAACCTTCTCGGCGGTGTAATACCCGAGGGCGGCTGCCCCAGCTGCCGCAGCGACAGCAGCGCCACCGGATATAACAAGTGCTTCGGCTTCATCCGAACCGTATTTGAGAGAGGCCGCACCGGAGGCGGTTGCGGCCCCTCCAGCAGCGAGACCCCTTAGAAAGCTCCGCTTACTGAGAGTAGGACCGCTCCGGCCGCTATCAGATGCAGCAGGAGCAGCCACAGTATCATCGCGATCGTCAGCCAGCGCGGGGGTGTCGTCCTCAATCGGCTTTTTTTTGAAGCTCATCGGACGGCCACCCCCCAGCCGATGACCGTGACGAGGAACGCCAGGATCGAGAGGGTCGGACTGTTGTTCGTGATTTGGGTGTTCACCCAGCCGACGTATTGGTGCCCAACGATCAGCAGGGGCGAAGCACCGATGAACACCATTTCCCAGGTTTCGTAGTAATCGAAGGACCGGGTTTCAGAACTCATGAACGCGATGGCGAACACCGCGATCGAGGCGATCGCCGCGTGTTCGGCGGTGATCGTGTAGTTGAGGCCCCAGTTCAACGTGAACTGGGAGATGCCGCCGAACTGGTAGAGGCCGGTCGCGATGAACAGCACCGAGAGCAGCGCCGGGACCGTGCGAAGATGGGTGTAGTCGTTGACCATCCCGCTCATGGAGCGAGTCGCCATCTACCGCACCCCCACGGTGAAGTCCTTGCCGTTGTTCGAGTGTTCGGTTTCGTACTCTCCTTCGTAGCGGAGTTTCACGACGCTCCCGACGCTCACGTCAAGCATATCGAAGTCGCGACGAATTGAAGCGCAATCCCACACCATGACGTACTCGCCGGGGGCAGTCGAAAACTTGTAGACGCGGTTATCGTTCGCGCCCGCATTTTCAATGATGTCGCGCAGCTCGCCCTCGAGGAGTTCGCCCTCTTTCCACTTGTCCTTCCACTCTACGTCTTCGTCTTCATCGTAACCGGAGTCGACGGTTTCGAACCCAGCGAACTCGGAGTCTGTATCTTTCGTTGCCATGATACAGTATATATTCTAGTTCCTGGGTAGGTAGTAGTGACATTAAGCAGAGTGTAAGTAGAAATCGACATTCTATACTTCTTATATTTCCTCCTACAACGGGTCAAATGGGTATTCAGTCTCGGGACGTTTCTCACCATGTCGATCGTGGTAGTGTTGATACCAGAGCGCCCGATCAGCCGGTTCCGGCTCCTTGATCCCGTGTTCATGGTATATATGTCCAGCTTGTACATGAGCTTCCATCGTACCGAATCCGCAGATCCTGCAGCGATAGGTCTCAGCACGCTGCCGAGGTATTGAAAGACGAGTATTCTCGACGAGATTCTGCACCGGGAGATGTATATCGACCATATCAACGCCACCACTATCGCTGGGTTTGTGCTCTTCTCCGTCTCGGTCGATTATCGCGTCAATCTCCCATTGCTCAGTTACAGGTGGAGGATTTTCAAATGAATCTGTGTCGGGTTCACGAGCACCCGTCTCAACAACTTCAGCAACGAAGGATCGATCAGACGGATCAATAGACAACTGGCCCATCAGCTCAGGAACGGTCCAGTCATCTCGGGGGGATCGGTCGAGGAATGATAGAATCCGTCTTCGGAGTTCCGAGCGAGTCAGCGTTTCACCATATCTTACCGCGGAATCAGCAGACGGCCACAAGTCCTCCATCGGCATATCAAAATAAGACTGGTCTGAATCATCGTAGCCATCGTCACCGGGATCGCAGTCAAGATCGACATCATCCTCCGGTGGTTCTTCGATCCGATCCTGATCAACACGCCAAGAAGATTCACAACAGGTACAGACGACATCGGCACCACGGCCGTCGTTCCATTTAACCATCTCAGCGTGTGGGGTATCTTGTTCTGCGTGTTGAGATTCAAATCGTTGATCGCAGGCGTCAGCAGAGATCGCTTCATTTGCCAGATCAGAGCGAGAGACACGACGCCGTGATCCGGACCAATAGAGAGCGCCCCAAGCAAGGTATTCAACGGGTTTCTCTAAGAGATCCTCAGTGTAACCACCCATATAGGCAGCCATGTACGAACCCATATTCTCAATATCACCGTTGATCGAAATACAGCCATCCGAATCCTCTACATAGGAATCTATCGAGGTGTAGTCGTGAGCTTCGAAAGAAGCTGGTTCACAAACCTCGATATGCTTGTTTATCACCCGTTCTAACTCACTTCCGACACCTTCGAGAGAGATCGAGGGATCGAGAGCATCCTGATCGAAGTAGATACCGACGTGAAGATGGGTATAGCAGGCATTCGCGCCGGGTTCTTTCTCCGGATCGGCCGCAACACCCATTCCGTGTGGTTCGGCCTGACTCCAGTAGATCCATTCATCCGAATCAAGATTTAGGTGATACTCCATCGTGTTACGGAGAGCATCGCGAACACCGTCTTTCGAAAAGGCGTCATGAATTGCATCCAGGTGATCAATCGGAGGGAGCCGCGCAGAAGGTGTCGATGAAGCGGTGAGCGTCAGCATCGCGGTTGAGGGATTTGACCACTCGCCAGCTGATGAACCACCGGTAGGCCGTTCACCACCGGACATCTCACGCTCTAAAGCCATCGCCTTGGCGTACTCCTTTTTACTATACGATTCACCCCATGCATCCATCAGGGGTATCTCGAATGTCTCTCCGTACTGGTTCGCGAATCGAGCAGTTAGACCTCTATATTCAGCGTGAGCAAAGAGAAATGCGGAGATCGCATCGGCCCACGAAGCTGCTTCACGGCGTTGGAGTTCTGAGACTGTGAAGTTCGAATCAATCTCCTTCTCGGTTTCAACGTACACGTCTTCGTACTCGGCCTCGGTAACGATCCGGCGGAGGGAACGACCATGTTGCTCAGAGATTGGAAGGTCTGCTAGGTGCGGATACTGAGTCATGAACTCAGTTACCCGTTCGTGGATCTGTTCTTCAATGTCGTCAGCTTGAAAATCGTCGGTAGAGGCCTCTACAGAGTTAGTCTGCTTGGAGGGCCGAGAGGCCGCCGGGGTTTGATCGGCATCGCTCATGCAGACTGTGAAAGAGAATCGCCATGCAGGTGGTGTCGCGAATGCGCCTCAGGTTCCACCGCTTCGAGGTTACCCGGCACGTTGTGCCAGGGAATCGAATCACGATGATGAACCTCGAAGTTAGGCGGAAGGGCTTCAAGTCCGTGTTCCGCGACGTACAGGAGCCGATGAATGTAGACAGTATCATCGGCTCCATTGACGCGACAACGAACATACTCGTAGCCCTCACCGGTAAGATGAATCGAAGGCGGGTCAGGCATGGTCGCCCTCCGTCGCTTCTATTAGGAACCGCTCGCTCGCGCAAGAAACGCCGTATTCTCGCTCGCTTTGCTCGCTCCGAGACGGGGATTCCGCTCGCTCGCGGACGCTTGTACCGCGTGAACTCGTGGCCGCCGGGGAGAAAGCGGGGAAGTCGAGATCGAGGCCGACTGTCCAAAGGAGTTCAGGGTGCAGCTCGTCGACGAGGTCGCGACGGAGATCGGGAAGCCGATAACAAGATCTGCATTCACGGTGCCGAGTAGCCGGATCGGATCGTTCGTTGAGGCACCATTCCTTGCAACTACCACAACGGTAGGCAATATAGGCAGGAGACCGCATTACAGGGCCTCCTTGACGAGATATATCAGAAGAACAGTACGGTGTTCGAGAGCTAGGCTAAACTCCCTCCGTCCCCATTACTACACCTCGTTCGGCAGAAAA
>Ga0102936_1000914_pt1 | contig 11722 bp, 9 predicted proteins | sample SalPon2_A_H2O_MG_FD_78502 | JGI IMG/M metagenome (GOLD analysis project Ga0102936, IMG submission 78502) | Salt pond water microbial communities from South San Francisco under conditions of wetland restoration - Salt Pond MetaG R2_A_H2O_MG | ecosystem: Environmental > Aquatic > Non-marine Saline...
CTCTTAGTGAAGAGACAACTGAACTATTCAGTCTTGTTATGGATAATGATGAAGATCTGGATGATGTCTCTCGAAAAGAAGTAGCCGAAAGACTATACACGTCTGATATGGAAGATAATCCACTCACAGAAAATACAACAATGAGAGAAGAAGACTTAATGAGAGTCAAAGGAGCAATCAAAGACAATGAAAATAGAAAACAACGTGCTGAAAAGGTACGAGATAACTTCGTTCAAGGTGTTATTGATAGAACCATTGAACGAGATAAAGACTCTTCAGAACCAGTTGTAGACCAAAAAAGAGCAAGAGAACTAAAAGCCCGAAGATAGATACACGGCATTATGAGATGACAAATTGGTATTCGCTCCCATATTCCTGAAGTTCTTGTAGGAGGTCAATTGTTTTTCGACCACCAGCCATATCTCCAACAGATTGGAACTCTTCTTGTGCGTCTCGTGCATCAGACTGGATTTTTCGTAGGTCTTGGTATGTGAAGTCGATTTGGTCAGGTTCGTGGATTTGAACATCCAGTTCTGAACGAGCGAGTAAGGCATTTACTCGTTGTACCTGTCCAAGAATTTTCTTGTTTCTCTCAAGAACTTCTTCGAACACTTCTTGGTTTTCTTGGTACTGTGTGAGTTGTTCGTAGACAGTAGTACTCGATCTGTAAATAAGATACCCTGCAAACAGAACAAGAGGTGTCCCGAAGCTCAGAGCAAGAACGGTAGTTGTAACTTGTCCGGTAACAACCATTCCTAACACAAACAGGAGTACAGCATTACTTAGTGTAAGAAGCACTCTGGTCGGAGGGTTTAAGCTTGTGTACCACATATCGTCTTTTAGTGAGAAATAAATGCGTCTGTTGACAAACGCAATTCCAAGAACAGTTGCGACTGTAAGGACAGATAGTGGTGTAAATGGAATTAGGAATAGTCCTGCGTAGACAAGTGTAACTACGAGGGACAGTACCATAGACATTTGGTACGCATATGGTTTAATATTTCCTGAACCAGAGCGTGGCATAACAAACGAACTAATTGTTGATAGATAGATTGCTCCAGCTACAGCGAACCAGAGTGGAAACTCAGCAACAGTAAGGAAGATACCAACAAATACCGCAAACGAGACGACTGATGAGAGGGAATAATTAAAGATTCCCGAAGACAGCATAGTGTAGGCTGTTGATACCTCCAGTGTTTTTTGACCGGCAGAGTCCTGAGGTTTTGTAAAGAAATAACCTTTTAGGGAGGCCACATTCATTGTATATAAATGTTTAGATGTGGGGATATTTAAAGGTTGTGTTCTCGTTTTAAGATCCACAGAAATAGATCTGAAATCACTAGAATCTTCCAAAAGTACGTCTCAAGTGCTAAAGACCACATTTTCTAAAGATATTCTGTATTTCTGTACATTCACAAATGTTCTTTCAATAGTCTAAATGCTCTAAAGGCTCTAGGTAATTCATTAGATTAATGCCAACTAGCCAAGCGACAATTCCAAAAAATTTGGGAGGAACGGATTATCTATATGAAGACCTCCCGGTAATTGGAAATGTGATGTTATCCGACGCAGGAGTAATTGCCGTTCCAATTTTTATCGGCTTATCGATTGTTGATTCACTCCCTACAGAGCTATCGTTTTTAAGTATTCCAACTTATTTAGTGACAATTTTTATCGCCTTTGCATTACTAAAGATTAAACCGTCGTATATGTCTCTCACAGAATTCCTTGTAGAATATAAGGATTTTCGATTAGAAAAAATTGGAACATTCCACAAAAACACAGAACCGCTACAGGAGTTAATTCAAGAAGGATCAGGATCAGAAGACACACGACAGAAAGTCGGATTAGATAGAATGTACCCACAATACGGAGTTGCAAAACCACTCGATGAAGACTCTGTTGTTTCTATTGTGAAGTTTGAAGGGAAAAATATGGACATGCAGGGTATGGGCGCAGAAGTTCAAAGTAACGTCAACAAATTCCAAGAGTTCCTTGATGATCGATTAGATACTGATATTCAACTGTATCTTCCAAAACGACAATACGATCCCTCACGTCAAGTTCAAGCACTACAAAGCAGAAAAGCAGATCCAGAAATTCGAGAAGATGAAGGACTTCAGCTATATCTAGAAGATAGAATTCAATTCCACAGAAATCTCTCCGAAAGAGGCTTTTACAGACAATATTATGTAGTTATTAAGACTGATCCAGATGAAGTGATTAGTGGAAGCAAGTACAGTAAGAGTGGTCTAGAACGTCTTGCAGATGAAGATCCAACAAATATTCTCTCAAATCTCTACACCTACAGCGCACGAAGAAGTAAACGAATTACAGACTCTGAAGCAAGATTTAGACAAGTTGTACTTGCAAGACAAAAAGCTGATGAAATTGGACAAAAGATGTCTGGCTTCGCAGGAGACTACCACGTTCTTGATGGACAGGAATATCTTGCAATTCTAAAAGAATTCTGGAACAGCGAAACAATTACAAAAGAAGAATCTGAAGGACTTATGCGAACAAAACCATATGTTACCGGAAATACTGAAGATGATACAGATGATGACGGAGTTGATAATCAAACACGGTCTGCTATCGAACAAAAAATACAGGACAACTAACTAGTTTTCGAAGTCTCGTTATATGCTAATTCCCTTAATAATCCACCTACTTCCTTTGTATATATGAAGATTATTTCCGCCATTAAAAATATGAGAGGTTCTTCCGAAGAGTCCGAAGAACCGACAACTGAAGATTCATACGAAGATTTAGGCCTTTCAGGTGGAGAAAAAGAACCAGATGATGTTATGGAAGATATGGATAACTCTGATTCTAACACAACAAGTGAGAATCTTTCCAATATTGATCTAGACGAGTTAGAAGGAAAAGACATTCCTGATATTGCAGAGTCTCACAGAGATGTAATCGCTCCCGGTGTAATTACACAAACAGATGATCCGGCAACAATTCGTGTAGGACGAAAAGAGATCACCACATTGATGATGCGAGAATGGAATGAAGACCCAGACCCATTATTCCTTTCAGAAGCACTTGACGCTCAAGACATTGTGAATGACGTATCCATTCACATTTCGCCATACAGTTCGGAAAAAGCCGAAAAGAAAATTGAAAAAGAAGTACAGGATGCCCAACGTGTTGCCAATACCGAATCAGCAAGTGTTCGGTCATTTTCCAGTAAGGTACGGGATGAGGAACAAGCAAAATTCCTCCAAGATCAAATTGTGAATAAAGGAGCTTCATTGTACGAAGTTAGTATGTATATCACAATCCGATCTGATGAACCAGACGATTTATCTCGGCTTACAAATGAAATGATTAGTGAACTTCGAGTCAATCCAGCAAAATGCGACCCCGAAATTGACTTTATGAACCAATTAGAAGCACTTCAATCAGTACAGCCTCTTGGAAACGATGTACGGGATATGACCAAAGATATGATTGGCCGTGGAGCCTCAATGTTATATCCATTTACCTCTACCAGCTTCGTTGAAGAAGATGGTATTGACCTTGGAGTCCACGCAGGAAATGGGTCGCCTGTTGTTGTCAATAGATGGGCACGAGACAACGGATATAATTCACTAACGTTCGGAAAGATCGGTTCAGGTAAGTCATTCAGTGTAGCTATGGAGATTCTTCGAGAATTTGCGGCAGACTCTAATACACGAATTGTTATGATTGATCCAAAAAGCGGATTTAGACGTGTGAATCAATTCCTTGATGGAAACGAAATTCTTGTTGGTGGAAATCTTGGATTGAATCCATTAGAAATGGTTTCCGATATTGAAGAAGAACAAGTAGATGGGTACTCTCTCACAAAGACCAAATCACTTGAATTCTTCGAAATGTACTTCGGTATGCAAGATGGTCTTCAACCACTTAGTGAGATCTCTAATGGATATTCGACCCTTTCAGATGCTATCGATGTTGTATTCCGACGAAATGGTGTTGATCCACAAGACGAAAGTACTTATGAAAAACAAGCGGCAACAATTTCTGACTTATCGAACGTGCTTCAAGAAATGGCAGAAGAACCAGAAAACTTCTCAGATATTGACACAGAACCACACCTCGAACGGAAAGCAGATTCTGCAGCAACATTATATGAAGATATTAAGCCAATTACTGAAAAGAGTGGAGAGTTTTACGGGCTCTCAAAAGAAACGGATGAAAAGCTACAGCTAGAAGAAGATAGTCATAAAGTTCACTATATCAACCTGAAGACACGAGAAGACTCAGATAAACGTGGTCTAATGATGCAGATTCTCTTGTCTAGAGTGTATGAAATGGCGAAAAACACAGATGATAACGTTGTTGTGTATATGGACGAGGCACACATGATGTTGAAAGACGAACGAACCTCTAGCTACCTTGAAAAGGTTGTTCGACACAGCCGACACGAGCATCTTGGAATCAACTTCGTCACCCAGAGAATCGAAGACTTTTTCCAGAGTGAAGCTGGAAAAACAATTGGTGGTCTTTGCTCAATGATCAGAATTCTGTATACTGAATCAGGTGTTGATGACGAAGAAATTAGAAATATTCTCGATCTTGAACCACATCACGTTAATTACATACAGTCTGCACAAGTTGGAAATGGTAGCAGACCATCCGAATCACTACTGAAGATCGGAAAGAAAGGGTATGTCCCGAACCTTGTCGTTGCTAGCGAAATGGAACAAGAAATTATCGGATAAAGTCTCTCAAACACAATAAGACGTTAAAAAATTGATATACGGCTCTTTGTTGCGTAACATACATAAGAAAAAACTTAGAATATAGTAACTAACAACAGATTAAATGAAAAACTACACCTCGATACAACTCACAGGAGATACACTCCATCGAGCAAGAGCCGCAACCAGTCTCTTCTCTGACGAGGAAAGTTTAATCCAATTTCGCCCACCACAAAATAACGGCGGAAAATCAGCCCAAGAAACACTATTTGAGACACTCCATAATGTTCAAATACATCGGAATAATTTTACAATTGAGAACACTAGCCCTGTATTTGGATATGAAGTACTCATTGATTCAGAGAATATAGACTTCCAGTTCTACACCCCGACAACTGAGTTTACGGAACGTCTTACAAAACAGATTGTTGTCCACTATCCCGGCGCTCAACTCGGAGTTCCAGAAGATAAATTCTTATCCTTAGAAGAAGGAAAATATGCTTCTGCAACACGGTTCCAACTAAATAACCACTATTTTGAACCACTTCGGAACAATGGTCCGTCACAATCGACACACAGATCAGACCCCTATGAAACAATCTTTGGAGAATTACAAATACCCGACAATATGGAAGTAATGATTCAATGTATGTTTAAGCCTGTGGAACCCGGTTGGACTGAAATTCTTGGACATTCACTTGAAGATCAGGCCGAAGAACTTCTCGAACGGAGTTCAACTGTTGAAGACGAATTCTCACTCTCTGGATCTCACGAACGGTCTGATTCTAAAGCGAAGAAAGCGGCAAATGCAGTTAAAAACCAGTCAGGTGTTGAACACGCATACTACATGGATGTCCGAATTGCTATGATTGGATCGGATAAAGACTACATTGAACAAGAAATGGAAAGCCTCTGTACGGTCTACCAAAAATTGTTTGAAAGCGAGGGTGGCCAGAAACTTATTCCCTACGGTGTAGACAATTCTCAAGATCAACAAGATACGTTAGAAACAATCATTTTGCGACGACCACAGTTTATGAGACAGCCAAAAACAATTAAATCATGGTTGGAAGAGTATCGTACAACAAACTATGATACGCTCATCATGAATATTTCAGATGCAGCGGACCTCGCACCAATTCCCAATGGAAGTAACTTTGGGAACTTTACTCGAATTAATTGGTCTACAAATATTCTTGATGGCCCTGTTCCAACAGTTACGGAAGATTGGGATGTTCCCACAGAAACTGAACGAACAAAACAAGTCAAGAGATTACTTGATATTGAAGATACAGAAGTTCAAGACACAGAAGAAGAAACAGGAGTACCCTCTGCAGAAAGTCTTGAAGAAATCCCAGATGAAGTTGAAGAAGAGTTGTTCTCTGAGGATGAAGTTGACCCCATTTATGAAACGTAAACACGTAGAAACAGTATTTTTCGCCTGTTAAACGTGTTTATAAACTCGACAGACCTCCTGTATCGTAATCCCCTTAACGAATATTCGCCTACTATAGTTTAAACAAATGAGTATTAAATCCCGAATATTCTCAAAAGTATCTGGAGACGATGACACCTCGAAACCAGAAATAGACCCCGACAAGAAAAAGTTCCTACCAAAAACTGCAGAAGAGAGCGACGACGACGAGTCACGCATAGACTTCTCATATGAAGAGATAGAAGCACACGTTCAAAATGGAAAAGAAGTGAGATCACTTGGAATTCCAGAAGAAGATGAGTTAGATAAAGATATTGAAACATATGCTGGAAGCTGGCCACAAAACATTATTGAATCTAGACTTACAAGGCCAGAAGATCCAACATGGCTAGGTTATTCAGAAGACGGAACAAAAGGACTGACACCACAAGGGATTAAGTTTGACACACTCTTCCAGCACAATGCTTTCTTCGGAGCAACAGGAACAGGAAAAAGTACACTCTTAAAAAATATTATGTTGCAATGGATTAATTCAGGATACGGCGTGTGCTTTTTGGATATGCACGGGAAAGACTCCCGAGAACTTCTTCAGTCAATTCCTCCAGACAGAATAGACGATGTTATCTGGGTTGAACCCGGTGGAGACAAAGAGAAAGAAGTTGGATTTAACTTCTTCGAACCATCGTCCGACAGAGGAACTTCTGAGTTCACTCAAGAAGTCCGTCGAATTACCGCAAACATGACCGATATGCTTGATTTAGATAATGGTAATCGGATGAAAAATATTACTGCGGGAATCATCCAACAGCTAGCAAAAGCAGAAGAAAACTTTACACCAATTGAATTCTACAAAATTCTCTCAGATGAAGAAGAAAGAGAGTATCTTGCCGAAGAATTCGGTAACAGCTTCGAAAAACCATTCCTCGAACAAATTTCAGAGATGGATGATGAGGCTCTCGATCACGTGAGACGGCACGTTCGAGAATGGGTTGAAGATCCACAAATCCGACAAATCGTCGCTCGGAGAGAATCCTCGGTACACATTGAACAAGCAATCGAACAAGGAAAAATTCTAATCCTTGACTACGAACACGTGAATGATGAAGATCTTATCCAGACAATCTCAAATACCATCTTTAATCGTATCTGGAGTAGTGTTCAAAAGCGTTCGAACCAATCTACGTCCAATTACACACCATACTTCATTGTTATTGACGAATTCGCTGCCGTGGAGTATGATGGAATGAATCTAAAGGAGATGCTTGCACAGGCACGGAAGTTCGGACTCTCACTTACGATCTGTACCCAGCAACCCAACCAGATAGAACACGAAAAGAATCTCCAAGCAGTAAACAACAATTGTAGAAATTACTTTACATTCCGTGTTGGATCTAACAATAATAAGATGGCACGAGAAATCGCTAAATCGCTCCCCGGAATTAGTGCCACAACCCTCCAAGAAATTGACGACTATCTTGCCGTTGGAAAACTTGTTGGAGAGAACGATGAAACCGAAACAGTTCCAATTAACACATTTGCACCATACCCGCCAATACGATCAAAACACGAAGTTGAAAACATTATCAAACAAAGTGTTCGAAAATACGGAACGGAGTTCAATACGGAAGCTGAACAAGGATTAGATGCTTTCTCCATTAAAAATGTTCTTAGCGACGGTGAATCCTCTGTAGACCCTGAAGAACAAGAACGAAAACTTCTTGAAGGTGATAAAGGAACTCAAATTACAGAACCACAACTGTACACATCTATCCATACAGCAGGAATCAGAGAAGGACGAAGTACATTTAATAACCACGAAGACTGGGTAGAATATAAAGCTATCAGAAACGAAGTCGATAGATATCTTGACCCTGACGAGAAAATTCCAGACCCTACATTCGCAAATGTTATTGAAAAACTTCCTGAAACACACGTTAAAAGCTACATGGAAGGCGGAAGTATGTACTTCCGACTCACAGCAGATGGAGAACGTGTTGCAATCGACCCCGGAACTGGATCAGGTGGCGCTTCAGGAAAGATCCGACACAGAGAACTACTCAAGAAAGGCTACGAGGAGTTCACCCGACTCGGATACAGAGTTAAACGACCAAGCAACCAAGGAGGATCTGCTCTTCCTGACGGAGTTGCTGAACTTCCTATCCGACCACACGAAGCCGAATCCGCTCAAAAAGCAGAAGAACTCAGAGAACGATTATTCGAAGAGTACTCCGATGCAATCCAACTATTCGGATTATCAGATGTGTCACTAGAAAGCGAATCCAATACCTATAAAACACCATGCCGAACACTCAAAAACCTTCAAAAAGCACTCGATAGTGAACGACATTGTGTGTTCCTCGCCCCAGACGGATCGTGGGAAGGTGAAGACAAAGATGTAGACTATATCGCAAGACGAATCTGGAACATTATGCAAAAGCCACCATACGTTCGAAAACTAACAGATAACAAGAAAATCTACTATAATAACAATGGCACACCACTCCAACTTAATGACGGATCAATTCCTGTCTTTAAGAAAGGAAAAGGTAAACGATCTATCTGGTGGAAAGACTTAGACACAGGACACATCAAAATGATGCCAAAAGGCGCTCAAAGACCACTTGCTAAGTTCCGAACACTTGCCGATCTTCGAACACCCAACAAAAAGAAATTCGACCACCACTATTACAAAAAGTCTGGTGACTACTACGTAGTTGAAGATAACTCGGGATACATCGTTGATGAATATGAAAATGAATCACAACTCAAAAATGATTGGACAACAATCCCACAGCCATTCATTCCCGAACAGAAATTCCCCAACGGAGTTCCAGCAACAAACAACTGGTCTATCCTGCTCTTCCCTGACGAAAACAGAGACCTCAAACAACCACACCTCTATGAAGACGGAGAACTAATCCCTCTCTACGAAAACATCGAAACAACTATCGAAGACTATCAAGACACAGATAACTCAACAGAACAAGACACACTCCAAAACGCAACTGATAAGACAGATACAAACTCACAGAAAGAACAGTCGGCAGAGACAAAAACTGAGGATTCACAAACGGATACCGATACAGAAAACTCCCCAGACGAAGATACTACTACAAGTTCAGAAGAACATACCGAAGAAGACACAGAAGAAACTGTCCTTGATGACCTTCTCTCACCAGCTTCAGACCCGAAATCCTCACAAAACAACAACTAACTATTTCCCTGAAGACAAATAGGCTTAAAGATACTTTCAGTTATCTTCTATAATGCCTGACAATCCAAATAATTCTAACACGTCTAAAGACTCTGAATATGATAATCGTGTTGAAACAGGAATTAAAGTCTTCGATAATCGTAGTAATTATGGAGGGCTTCCAGTCGGAAAGCCAATCGCATACCAATATGATCTTATCTACCAAGGAGACGTTCTACTGTACTCCCTTGCAAACAACCAAAATACAAAGTTTGTAACAACTACAAAATCTCCAGAACGTGTCAAAGAACTTGTCTACTACTCATCCTCAAAATATGTCGAAGAACGAAACTACCACGAAAACCTCGAAATCTTCGATGGTCTCAACCAAAAAGGAAAGAAAGCCGCAAAACAAGCTGCTAATGCCGTTGAAGAAGGCGACCTACTAATCATCGACAGATATCAAGATGTCGTACAAGATATGAAACGACCAGCAGAAGCCGTCGAATTCACCGAACAGATTATTGAAAAAACAAAAAAGACAAACAGTCTATGCTTCCTCTCTTTCAACAATGGTGAAAATCTTTCAGAACTTGAAGAAATTATCATCGGCCAACTACCCGGCTTGATGGAAATGAAATACACCGATGTAGGAGGTAAACTCAAACAAGTTCTCCGAACACACCGTATCAGAGGATTTAACACCGGAAAGAAAACACTTGCCGATATTAACACAACACACGAAGTATCTGTTGAATCTGGGGAACTAAGAGAAAATGCAGACACAACCAGAGGATAATTCTTACGTTCTGTTTCGATGTTCTGAAACACTACTCGACGCTGTATTATCTTCTGAAGAAGAAGACATATCCTTCTGTTTTAATTCTTTCTTTGCCTCTTTAATATTTGTATCTAGCGAGATTCCTGAAGAAGCAAAGGCTTTTCGAACACCAAGAATAAACGAACGTAAACTCTTCTGCCAATTAAACAAGTCTTGAATGTCATCCGATAAATCCCCAACCCACGAATTTAAACTTGAAATTGACGACTGCTGTTCTTCCACGGTTTCAGATAACACATCCACTTCCCTCTCAAGTGATTCTATATCTGCCTGAAGCTCTTCATATTCCCCCTTTGTTAATACTACTTCTTTATGGAAATCTTTCTTCTCTCCAATTAATCCCCGACGAATTAATTTCTTTCCTTTCTCTGTCAACCGAGCCTTCCGAGCGGTATATGTCTTCCCCGGAGGTGAAACACGTTCTAGATCCAGAATATTCTCATACCTCTCCTCACCAAACTTCCGAAATCGATAGTCTACATCTTTCCGAGACATATCCGTATATTTCTTCAAATCAGTAATCAATACAAATCCGTCCTCATCTACAAGGTCTGAATCAGAAAGAACGGATAATACCTTTCGATCCTTCTCATTTATCGGGATGTTCTCTAAGGTCACATATTCTTCCTGTTTATTATCATACACAAGAAGCTCATCTACAGATTCGGGCATATTTACTACAACAAATCCCTCCCTTAAATGAACTCCCCCTCAAGCAAACACCGAAATCTCTTTATACTTTGTCGTCTAAAAATCTCCTATGGTCGATCCAATCGAAGTCGTCAAAACAAACGCTGAAGAACAGATCGAAAATATACATACAACCGAAGTGGATGACGAAGAACACCTCACGATTTCACTCACAAAACCCTACCCACGATCCGAACTAGAACTCCGACAAGAATTAACTAACGGAAACCCGAATAGAATCAGCATCTCTGACAAGTATATGGAAAATGGAAACTACTGCCTCCAGATATATTACCCTGCTCACACACAAAACTAACTCTATAACTTATCAGGGCCATCATGTAACGGAACTTCCGATTTAGAAATATAAATCTTTGTTGGGTGATCGTCTCCACAATGAATATAAATAACAATCTCTGAATCCTCATTCTCTAAATTTGTTAAGAATGCTGGAATTACATGAGCAAGTAAACTACACAGTAAATCTTCTGGCATATCGTGATCTACAGAATACACTAATGGAGACGTATCCTCACGAGAGACAGAATTCACTTTATACAACCTCTCGATAGAGTCTTTTAGCACATCTGTTCTGACAAAATTCTCCATAGTAGTTCGTACTATATACTACCTCTTCCTTGTTTAAGCACTCTCTTTATCCTACAAACCATGCACAAGAAACCGCTCCTGATAACTAGTAATATATCTATGAATAAGCCGTGATAACTCTTCAAAACAGTCCGTATGGAATGCGTTAAACGAATTAATTATTAATACCTGCCTCTCTGTTGTATGTGAACCACTACAAACAGAACACTCCCCAAATAACGACTGATCCTCTATTCGTCCAGATTCCAATTTCACAGATC
>Ga0102936_1000918_pt1 | contig 11708 bp, 10 predicted proteins | sample SalPon2_A_H2O_MG_FD_78502 | JGI IMG/M metagenome (GOLD analysis project Ga0102936, IMG submission 78502) | Salt pond water microbial communities from South San Francisco under conditions of wetland restoration - Salt Pond MetaG R2_A_H2O_MG | ecosystem: Environmental > Aquatic > Non-marine Saline...
GACCTTTTTCAACGCCGCGACGATGAACGACGTGCCCGAGGGCGCGTACCCGTTCACCACGATCGACCCGACCGTCGGCGAGGCGTACGTCCGCGTCGACTGCGCCGCCCCCGAGTTCGACGAAACCTGCACGCCGAGCGTCGGCGTCTGCCGCGACGGAACCCGCTTCGTCCCGGTCAAGCTCGTCGACGTCGCCGGGCTCGTTCCCGGCGCACACGAGGGGCGCGGGCTCGGAAACCAGTTCCTCACCGACCTCAACGAGACTGACGTGTTGATCCACGTCGTCGATTTCTCCGGGAAGACTGACATCGAAGGGGAGACGACAGAGGGCCACGACCCGCGCGAGGACATCGACTTCCTGGAAGAAGAGCTCGACGAGTGGTACCTCGACGTGTTAGAGAAGGGCTTAGAGAAGTTCGAGACGCGGTACCACGGCTCAGACGCCGCGATCGAGGAGGAACTGGCCGAGCAGATGTCGGCGTTCGGCATCGACAAGGACCGGATGAAACAGGTGATCTTAGCGCAGGGGCTCGACCTCGACCCCGAGACGTGGGACGACGAGGCCAAGGCCGAACTCGCGCGCGAGATCCGCAAGCGCACGAAGCCGATGGTCGTCGCCGCGAACAAGATGGACACGCCGGCGGCGCAGGCGAACTGGGAGGCGATTACGAGCGACCCCGACTACGAGCACCTCTCGTTCGTCCCCGCCAGCGCTCACGCCGAGAAGGCGCTGAAGAACGCGGACGAGGCGGGCGTCGTCGACTACACGCCCGGCGAGTCCGACTTCGAGGTCATCGGCGACGTCTCCGGCGATCAGGCGGCCGGACTCGACCAGATCGCCGAGTTCGTCGACGAGTACGACGGCACGGGCGTCCAGGGCGCGCTCGAAGCCGCGGTCTTCGACGTGCTCGGCTGTATCGCGGTCTTCCCCGGCTCCGCGAACGGATCGAAAGACGAGAAGGGCGTCTTTCGCGACTGCTTTCTCCTCCCCGAAGACTCGACGACGGAGGATTTCGCGTTCCACATCCACTCCGACATCGGCGAGGGACTGCTCCACGGCACCGACTGCCGCAGCGGCCGACAGGTCGGCACCGACCACGAGCTCTCCCACCGCGACGTGATCGAACTGATCTCGACGAAGCAGGCCGCTCCCTAACGGCCCTCACAGCCTTCGACGCGCCGCAGCACGTCGCGGACCTCGCCCGGCGTGGCGTACGGCCCGCCCTGCACGCGGTGGTCGGGAAGCAGTACCGGAATCGGATTCTCGTGGAGCGCGCGGGTTACGGTGTCGAGGTCGTCGGCGTCGTTGTCGTCGTAGCCGGCCGATCGCGCGAGCCGGCTGACCGAGATCGACTCGCCAGCCGGGAGCGATCGCAGCGCGTCGAGGACGCGTCGCCTGTCGGTCGGGACCGTGAGTCCGATCTGCACGTCGCCGAACGGGTCGGCTCCGCGAGTGGTGGACTCGGCTCCGCCGCCGGCTGCGTTCCCGGTCGAGACCTCGTCGACCGGCTCGCCCCGCAGATGCGCGCCGATCCGGTCGAGCAGCTCGTGGTCCGTCTCGGCGTCCGCCGGCGTCTCAGCCGGAAACGAGACCGCGATCACGCGGCCGCCGGCGAAGCCGACCTCGACCGCGCGGCCGATCGCGTCGAAGTGCCGGGCGAACACGCCCGACGTGTCCGTCGATTGCATGGCTTCGGGTCCGCGGTCCCGACGGTTAAATCGCGGGGTCACCCCCCGTCTTCGCGCCTGCGACACGCTCCGCCGGTGCCGAGTATCCCTCCGCCGCCCGCAAGCCTTATGCACAGATGAGTCCATTAGTGTACACTAATGGAGGATGATTCCGCGCTGGCCCCGGCGGTCGAGTCGATACTGGCGGCCGCAAGGGAACGAGCGGCCGAGGGACGGACCGACCGCGTGGACGCTGACCCCCGAGACCTGCGAGCCGCGTTCGATCGCGCCGAGGCCGACGGTCGCGTGCCCGTGATAGCCGAAGTGAAGCCGACGAGCCCGACGACGGAGGGGACTCGCGAGGACGACCCCGTCGCGCTCGCGGAGGGGATGGTCGCGGGCGGGGCCGCGGCGCTCTCGGTGCTCACGGAGCCGGCGCACTTCGGCGGGAGCGTCGACACGCTCGAACGCGTCCGCGCGGCCGTCGACGTGCCGGTGCTCCGGAAGGACTTCGTCGTCGACGAGTCGCAGCTCGACGCCGTCGCGAGCGACGTGGTCCTGCTCATTGCGCGGTTCGTCGGCGACGACCTCCCGGACCTGCTCGCCGCCGCCCGCGACCGCGGGTTTCAGGTGCTCGTCGAGGTCCATGACGCCGCAGAGCTCGCCGCCGCCGTCGAGGCGGGCGCGACGTTCGTCGGCGTGAACAACCGCGACCTCGCGAGACTGGAGGTCGACCTCGAAACCTTCGAGTCGGTCGCGCCCGACGCTCCCGACGACGTGACGCTCGTCGCCGAGAGCGGGATCGGCTCGCCCGCGGACGCGCGCCGGATGCGAGCGGCCGGAGCCGACGCACTGCTCGTCGGCAGCGCGATCATGGACGGCGACGTGACGGCGAACACCCGCGAACTGGTGCGGGCAGAGCGCGACGCGGACGCCGAGGCGACGGACGACAGCGACGAGACGGTCGCGAGCGACACCACGGAGACACCCACATGAGCGAATCCGACACGCGGACGGCTGAGGAACCGGACACGGCGGTGCCATCGCGACGCCCCGGCCGCGAGCGCGGCCGCGGCGACGGGAAGTTCGGCCGGTACGGCGGCCAGTACGTTCCCGAGGCGCTGATGCCGGCCATAGAGGAACTGACCGACGCCTACGAGCGCTACGTCCTGCACAACGAGGACGGGTTCATGGACGAGTTCCGCGAGCGGCTCGCGGACTTCGGCGGGCGGCCGATCCCGCTCCAGCGGGCCGACCGGCTCTCGGAGCGGTACGACCGAGACGTATACCTCAAGCGCGAGGACCTGCTCCACGGCGGCGCACACAAGCTGAACAACGCCCTCGGACAGGTGCTGTTGGCGAAGTACATGGGCAAAGAGCGGATCATCGCGGAGACCGGCGCGGGCCAGCACGGCACCGCGACCGCGATGGCGGCCGCCCACCTCGATATGCCCTGTGAGATCTACATGGGCGAACGCGACATCAACCGTCAGCGCCCCAACGTCTTCCGGATGAAGCTCAACGGGAGCGAGGTGAACCCGGTCACGGCCGGCCGCGGCACGCTGAAAGAGGCGATCTCGGAGACGATGCGCGACTGGGCGACGACCGTCGAGACGACCCACTACGTGATCGGCTCCGTGGTGGGTCCGCACCCGTTCCCGGTGATGGTCCGCGACTTCCAGGCGATCATCTCCGAGGAGGCCCGCGAGCAGTCGATCGAGAAGACCGGCGACCTGCCGACCGACGTGGTCGCCTGCGCCGGCGGCGGATCGAACACCATGGGGTCGTTCGCGGCGTTCGTCGACGACGAGGACGTGGCGCTCCACGCCGTCGAGGCGGGCGGCTCCACGCTGGAGGTCGACGAGGAAGCCGGCGTCGCGCCGAACTCCGCGTCGCTGTACACGGGCGAGGAGGGAGTGCTCCACGGCGCGCGTACGAAGCTCCTGCAGGACTCGAACGGCCAGATTATGGAGAGCCACTCGATCTCTTCCGGGCTCGACTACGCCGGCGTCGGCCCCGAACTCGCCTACCTCGTCGACGAGGGGCGGGTGGACCCCGTCGCCGTCGACGACGACGCGGCACTCGAAGGGTTCCATCGCCTCTCGCGTACCGAGGGGATCATCCCCGCCTTAGAGACGGCACACGCCTTCGGCTTCTTGGAGGAGCACCACGAGGAACTGGGCGAGCGCGTCGTCGTCACCGTCTCCGGGCGCGGCGACAAGGACCTCGACGCCGCCATCGAGGAGACGGACAAACGCGACATCGCGGAGGCACCCGACATGTCGATGTTCACGGGGGGGATCTGAATGGCGGGAGAACACGCGGAGCCGGACGTGGAGGCGGGAGCGGAGACCGCCAACTCCGCGGCTATCGCCGCCGCCTTCGCCGACGGCCCCGCGTACGTCCCGTACCTCGCCGTCGGCGACCCGGACTACGAGGCCTCGAAGGCGTACGTCGAGGCGCTTGACCGCGGCGGTGCAGACGTGATCGAACTCGGTCTCCCATTCTCGGAGCCGATCGCAGAGGGGCCGACGATTCAGGGCGCGCTCGTGCGCGCGCTCGACGCCGGGATGACGCCGGAGCGGTTCTTCGAGTTCGCGGAGGAGCTCGACGTCGACGCCCCGCTCGTCTGCATGACGTACTACAACCTCATTTATCAGTACGGGGCCGACGAGGCGCGAAGCGCCTCGGATGCGAGCACCGGGCCGAGAGCCTTCGTCGAGCGCGCGGCCGCCGCCGGCATCGAGGGGCTCGTCGTCCCCGATCTCCCGGCCGAAGAGGCGGACCCGCTGCGCGAGGCGTGCGACGAGTTCGATCTCGACCTCGTCTTCATCGTCGCGCCGACCACCGTCGGCGAACGGCTCGACCGGATCATGAGTCGGGTGTCGGGGTACGTCTACGTGCAGGCGCGGCTCGGGACGACCGGTGCGCGCGAGGATGTCTCCGATCAGACCACGGAGAGCCTCGATCGCCTCGCCGACTACGACGTGCCCAAAGCCGTCGGCTTCGGCATCTCGACCGGCGAGCACGCGGAGCGCATCGTCGCCGGCGGCGCAGACGGGATCATCGTCGGCTCGGCGTTGGTCGACATCGTCGCAGACGGCGTCGAGAACGACCTCGCAACCGCGACGGTCGCAGAGCGGCTGGAGTCGCTCTCGCGGGAGCTGAAAGACGGTGCAAAGCGGGGCTACGCCGCGCGCGTCGAGCCCGCAGAGTCACCCTGAGGCGGTCGATGACCGCCGCGCCGATCGATCGCCCCGGTCCGCGGACCGGTTCGAGCCAATACGTCCCCGAACGAAACCGACTTACCTTCGATTGCCACACGTTCACACAACGACTGACTTCACAATGACAGCAGGACTCACAGCACGACTCCAGCGCATCTCCACGAACGACCGATACCTCATCGTCCCGATGGACCACGGGATCACGATGGGCGCGGTCGAGGGGCTCGTCGACATCGAATCAACCATCGACGGCGTGACCGCGGGCGGCGCTGACGCGGTGTTGACCCAGCGGGGTATCGCAGAACGCGTCCACCCGAACAAGAACGACGCGGGGTACATCGTCCACCTCAACGGCTCGACGACCATCGGCCCCGACGAGAACGACAAGCGCGTCACGGGCACGGTAGCGGACGCCGTTCGAGCCGGCGCTGACGCCGTCTCCTTCCACATCAACGTCGGCTCCGACTACGAGCCGTCTCAGATAGAAGGGCTCGCGCAGCTTACTTCGGAGGCCGAGCGGCTCGGGCTGCCCGTGCTCGCGATGGCGTACGCCCGCGGTCCCGGCGTCGACGAGAGCGATCCCGAGTCGCTCGGTCACGCCGTCCGGCTCGCCGAAGAACTCGGCGCGGATGTGGTAAAGACCGGCTACTCCGGCGACGGCGACTCCTTCGAACGCGTCACGGAGTCGACTCGGCTGCCGGTCGTTATCGCCGGCGGGTCGAAGGGGACGGACCGCGAGACGGTCGAGATGGTCCGCGGCGCGATGGACGGCGACGCCGCCGGCGTCTCGATGGGGCGGTCGATCTTCCAGCACGACGACCCCGAGGGGATCGCCCGGGCGGTCTCGGCGGTCGTCCACGACGATGCGACGGTGGACGAGGCGCTCACCGCGGGCGGATTCATCGAGGTATAGGAGACGGCTACAGGTTCTCTTTGATCACCGTTTCGACCGCTTCGACGCGGTCGCGATCGAACGTCCACTCGCCGAGCCACTCGTTCGTTCCCACCTCGATCGCGACGAGCGCGGCCGCCTCGGCTTCAGACCGATGGACGACAAACCACGTGCGCTCGTAATCGACTTCGTACCCGCCATGGAGTTTCAGCCCCGCCTCGCGCGGCGGCACCCAGTCCGGGACGCCGTAGACGTGGACGTCGGCCGCCGAATCGCCGAGTCTCCGGTAGACGTTCGCGGTTCCGCGCTCGTCGTGGATCCGGGAGAGTCGCTGGAACGACGCGCGGTGCGTTCCGCCGTGGTCGTGTGAGAGCCGCTCGACGTAGCGCGAGATGAGAATGAGCGGGAGCTTCTCCGAGTTCGACTCGGGAAATCCCCTGACGTGAAACGTCGTGTCTGCGAGCCCGTGAATGACATCCGGGAGTTCGATCTGGTCTACGTCGACGGCCCCGGTGATGTACAGGTCGGAGTTGACGTGTAGTATCGTGGCCTCCAGTTCCGACAGCGGCGACTCAGCGACTATCTCTCCGTCCTCGAAGAGCACGACGCGGTCGCACTCGGGTGACTCTTCGGAACCGAACAGATCGGAGTCACCGCCGGCGAGTTCGCCGCTGCGGTCTAGGGGGTCCACCTCGGTCACCACCTCGACCGGCTGTCGCTCGAACAGGGATCGAACCATCCGCTCTGTCGGCTTCGGTCGCGCGTTCCCGACGACGGCCAGCGATAGCGACTTCGCCGGATCGATATCGACGAAGTCGATGAAATGAGAGTCCGCTGGGAGCGACATATATGCCCACAGGTACGTCGTCCACCCCCTTGAGACTGACCCGCCGTCGTCGTCCGTGTTCGTTTCGGTGACCGCCGACGCGACGAACGCGTCGGCGTCGCGGCTTCCGCAGTTTTCAAGCCCGCGCGCCGTGAGGTTCCGACAATGACACGCACGGTCTGGGTAAAAGCCGACGGGAGCGTCGGCGACTGGGAGGCGCGGAAGCGACGGATCACGGCCGCCATCGAGGCCGGCGCGGATTGGGTCCTCGTCGACGAGGGCGACGTGGGACGCGTCCGCGAGCTGGGCGACGTGAACGTCGCCGCGTTCCGCTCCGAGGCGGACGTCATCGACGACGCCGAGAGCGACGCGGAGGCGGACGCCTACTTCGTCGGCAAGGGCGGAGAGGGCGACGGGACGATCGACCTCCCCGACGACTTCTCGGGCTCCGCGGACCTCTCGACGCTCCGCCGCCGCGACGACCGCGCGCAAGGTGCGTACGTCCGCGTTCTCGGCACCGAATACGAGGCGTTCGCCGAGGCGGCCGCCGAGGACGCGGAGTTCACCGTGATCGTCGGCGAGGACTGGTCTATCATCCCGCTCGAAAACCTGATCGCCCGCGTCGGCGAGGAGACGCACCTCGTCGCGGGCGCGACGACCGCCGCAGAGGCGAAGACCGCCTTCGAGACGCTGGAAATCGGTGCCGACGGCGTCCTCCTCGACGCCGACTCGCCCGACGAGATCCGCGGCGCGGTCGACGCCCGCGACGCCGCAGACCGCGAGACGCTCGATCTCCGACACGCAGAGGTGACGGCGGTCGAGCAGACCGGGATGGCGGACCGCGTCTGCATCGACACCGGCTCGCTGATGGACGACGACGAGGGTATGCTGATCGGGTCGATGTCGCGCGGGCTCTTCTTCGTCCACGCCGAGACCGCAGAGTCACCGTACGTCGAGTCTCGACCGTTCCGCGTGAACGCCGGTGCAGTCCACGCGTACGTCCGCAACCCCGAGGGGGGCACGAACTACCTCGCCGAGCTGTCGAGCGGCGACGAGGTCCAGGTCGTCGACACGGACGGCCACACCCGCGAAGCGATCGTCGGCCGCGTAAAAATCGAGAAGCGGCCGATGTTCCGGCTGCAGGCGGAAGTCGAGACGGACGACGGCGTCGACCGCGTGGAGACGCTCATCCAGAACGCCGAGACCGTGAAGGTCGCGGCCGCAGAAGGCAAGAAGGCGGTTACCGACCTCGAAGCGGGCGACGAGGTGCTCGTCTACTACGAGGACGTGGCGCGTCACTTCGGCGAGGCCGTCGAGGAGAGTATCATCGAGAAGTAGCGGGGCCGGCCGAGCGGTGCGGCGGATCGGGGAGACCCGACGACGCCCCCAACGCTGCCGTCGCGCGTTGTGTCAATCGCAATTACTATCTGTGACACTCGGGATCAGCCCACATGGCAGTCGCGAACGAGAGCCAACGCGTTCCGGAGCAGGGCTTTTTCGACCGCGTCCGTCACCTCGCCGACGCCGCGAACCCGGCGTTCGCGGCCGGGTGTCTCCTCGTCCCGCTCGTCGTCCTCGCGGTGAGTGTGCTCGCGTCGAGCACCACCCTGCTTTTTTATACCCACGTCGCCGCCGGCGCGGTGTGGTTCGGGTTCGCGCTGATCTTCCCCGCGCTCATCGGTCCGACGCTCGGTGGACTGAGCGAGGAGGCCTCGGCCGCGGTGACGGGGACGCTCGTCCCCAAGGCGGTCTTCTTTCTGGTCGGCTTCTCCCTTACCACGGTGCTTTCGGGAACGGCGCTTTTGACCGGCGATCTCGGACTCGACTACGGCTTTTCGAGCGCGTGGTCGTCGGCCGCACTCGGCGTCGGCTGGGGGCTGTTCGCCTTCGGTCTCGCGGTCCCACACCGGCTCCAACTCAGCGCGTACTACGAGAGCCAGTCGCCGGATCCGGACGCCTCGCGGCTCGAATCAATCGAGAAGAAGAACCTCGTCGTCGGCCTGTTCGAGGCGGCCGTGATGCTCGTACTCGTCGCGCTGATGACCGGATTTCGACTGGGACTCTGACGGTCGACGCGATCGGGAGCCGTCGCTTCAGAGGTCGTACAGCTCGCCGTACTTTTCTTCGACGTAGTCGGTAAACGCGTCCGCCGACAGCCCCTCGCCGGTCGCGCGTTCCACCAGTTCGTTGGTCTCGTAGCGCGCGCCGTGCCGGTGAACGTTCGATGCGAGCCACTCTTGGAGGTCGTCGAACTCGGCGGCCGCGACCTTCGCGTCGAGGTCGTCGATGTCGTCTTCGGCGGCCGCGTACAGCTGGGCGGCCATCACGGAGCCGAGCGAGTACGTCGGGAAGTAGCCGAAGTTGCCGTGGCTCCAGTGGATGTCCTGCAGACAACCCTCGCTGTCGGTGTCGGGTCGGATCCCGAGGTACTGCTCGTACTTGTCGTTCCACGCCTCGGGAACGTCCTCGACGGCGAGGTCGCCACGGATCAGGTCGCGTTCGATCTCGAACCGGACGACGATGTGGAGGTGGTAGGTCAACTCGTCGGCCTCGACGCGGATCAGATTGTCCTCGTACACCTGATTTACGGCCTCGTAGGCGTCTTCGACGGTCGCCTCTGCGGTCTCGGGGAACCGCTCTTGGAACGTCGGGAGGAACTGTTTCCAGAACGCGCGGCTTCGGCCGACGTGGTTCTCCCAGAGCCGCGACTGCGACTCGTGGACCGAGAGGTCGCGGTCGTCGCCGAGCGGCGTGCCGAAGTCCTCCTGTGGAAGTCCGAGTGCGTACTGCGCGTGGCCGTACTCGTGGATCGTCGACCCCACCGCGGCGAGCGGGTCAGACTCGTCGAACCGGGTCGTGATCCGGCAGTCGAACTGGTTGCCCGACGTGAACGGGTGCGAGGAGACGTCGAGCCGTCCCCGGTCGAAGTCGTAGCCGACGAGATCCAGCGCGTCGCGCGCGAGCGCCTCCTGGTCAGCCTCGGGGAACTCGCCCTCGAACGTGTCGACGGTGAGGTCGGCTTCGGACCCCCGTATCTCGTCGATGAGCGGCACGAGCGTCTCTCGGAGTTCGTCCAGGATGGCCTCCGTGCGCTCCATCGAGAGGCACGGCTCGTACTCCGCGAACAGCACCTCGTAGGGGTCTCGGTCGGGGTCGACGTGCTCGGCGTACTCGCGTTTTAATTCGACGTGCCGCTGCAGGTGCGGGGCGAACCGGTCGAAGTCGTCCTCGGCTTTCGCCGCCTCCCACGCCTGCAGCGCCTCGGTGCTCGCCTCGGAGATCTCCTCGACGAGTTCGCGGGGGACGGCGTCGGCGCGCTCGTACTCGCGGGAGACCTCCCGCACGACGGCCGCCTGCTCGTCGGAGAGGTCGGCGTCGGCGAGCGCGTCGAGCAACTCGCTGGTCTCCGCGTCGGTGATCATCTCGTGCCGTATCGACGAGAGCGTGGAGAGCTGTCTCGACCGGGCGGGCGTGCCGCCCTCCGGCATCATCACCTGTTGGTCCCAGCCGAGCACGCCGGCTGCGCTCCCGACCGCGTTCCAGCGTCGAACGCGGTCGAGCAGGGCCTCGTAGGCGTCCGGTGCGCCGGACGCGTCGGCGGCGTCGTCTGCGTCGTCTGCAGCGGCTTCCGTTGCCATACGACACGGATGGATCGCGCGACATAAGAACTGCCCGCCGCAGGCGACGGCCGTGGCGACACCGCCGGAGCGGACGGGTCATCGCGACGACGAGCGCGACCTATATCTCTCCGGCCGCCGAACCCCCGCCAACGAATGACCGACGACGACTTCATCGACCTCCGGTCCGACACCGTCACGCGTCCGTCAGACGCGATGCGCGACGCGGCCGCGACCGCCGAGGTCGGCGACGACGTGTACCGAGACGATCCAACCGTCAACGAACTGGAGCGGCGCGCCGCCGAGACGGTGGGTACCGAGGCGGCGCTGTACGTCCCCTCGGGAACGATGGCCAACCAGATCGCCGTCCGCGTCCACACCGACCACGGACAGGAGCTGCTTCTCGACAGAGAATCGCACATCTACCGGTGGGAACTCGCCGGCGCGGCGACGCTCTCGGGCGTCCAGACGCGACCGGTCGACGCCGGCGCGCGTTGCGTTCCGACCGCGGATCGGGTGCGCTCGGAGACCGTGACGGAGGACCTCCACCGACCCGGAACCGGCCTGCTGGCGTTGGAGAACACGCACAACTACCGCGGCGGCACGGCGGTCCCCGTGGACCGGATCGCCGCGGCGGCCGAGGCGGCACACGAGGGCGGCGTGCCCGTCCACCTCGACGGCGCGCGCGTGTTCAACGCCGCGGTCGCGCTCGGCGTCGACGCGAGCGAGATAGTCGCCCCCGTCGACAGCGTCACCTTCTGTCTCTCGAAGGGGCTCGGCGCGCCCGTCGGATCGATACTCGCGGGAGAGGCGGCGTTCATCGAGGAGGCCAGACGGGTCCGGAAACTGTTCGGCGGCGGTATGCGACAGGCCGGGATGATCGCCGCGCCGGGGCTGCTCGCGTTGGAGGCCGTCGACCGCCTCGCCGACGACCACGCCAACGCCGAGCGACTGGCCGCGGGGTTGGACGCCATCGACGGCGTCGACGCCGCAGCGCCCGACACGAACATCGTCGTCGCCGATACCGAAAGCGCCGGGATCGCGGCGAGCGACCTCGTCGCGGCCTGTAAGGAGCGCGGCGTCGGGTGCGTCGAGTTCGACACGTACACCGCGCGGTTCACGACTCACCGCGACGTGGACGCGGACGATGTCGACGCCGCGGTCGACCGCGTCGCCGCCGCGGTCGGCGACCTATAGAGATAGCGGCTCCAGAACGCGCCTCACCGGCCGAAGCCGTTCTCGGCGACGATCCGCCTGACGCCGACATACGCGACCGCGGCGATCCCCACGTATGCGGCGGCGAGCGCCGCGGTCGTCGCGTCCGCGCTGCCGATCGCGAGCCGCGCGACCGCGTTGGCCGGGCCGCCGGCCATTGCCGTCGCGCCGCCGAAGAGCCCGAGGACGCCGAGCGAGTAGAGGAACTGCGCGGCGCGGCGGTCGGGCGCGAGCGCCGAGATGGCGACGGCCAGCGCGACGAC
>Ga0102936_1000924_pt1 | contig 11685 bp, 9 predicted proteins | sample SalPon2_A_H2O_MG_FD_78502 | JGI IMG/M metagenome (GOLD analysis project Ga0102936, IMG submission 78502) | Salt pond water microbial communities from South San Francisco under conditions of wetland restoration - Salt Pond MetaG R2_A_H2O_MG | ecosystem: Environmental > Aquatic > Non-marine Saline...
AGATCACGGACTGCGGTCGGATGATCGTCGACGAGCTGGTCGCGCTCACCGAGAGCGCGTCGCTGGCCGTCGAACTCCGGCCGGCGCTCCGCTGGCTCGACGTCGAGCGGCTCGGGCTCGACCTGCGCCACTTCGAGCGCGCGGCCATCACGACCGCGGACTCGACGAACCCGTACGCACCGGTCGAGGAGCAGGTCGCACTCGTCAGGGACGCGACGACGGTCCGCGCCGCTTTCCCGACTGTGAACCGACAGATCCTCGAGGCGTGTCGCCGGACTGCCCGGGCGGACGGCGGCGAGGTCGAGCTCCTCTTGGAGTCGGCGGCGGTCGACCGGCTCCGGTCGGGCGACCGGTACGAGGAGCTGTTCGCGGACGTGCGTCGGCACTGCACGGTGCTGGAGTACGACGGGACGCTGCCGTACTACGTCGGCGCAGCTCCGGGCGCGGTCCAGCTCGGCACGACCGACGGCGACAACCTGATCCGCGTGCTGCTCCGGTTCGACGTCGACGACGACGTGCGGGCGTGGGCCGACGACCGCTTCGCCCGGTTCGAGCGCGACGCGCACCACGTCGAAGGACCGGAATAGCACGGCTCTCGCTGCGTATCTCTGTTTTTTCGGCGGCTCGCGAGCAGGGCGTACACTCGTGCGCGCCGCACACGAGCGCGAGCGACGAGCGAGTGCGTCCCGCGCCGTCGCCCCCGCGAGCGCGGCCGTCCCGCGTCTGACGACCCCGTCGAGCGGGCCGTCGGCCCGCATCCGAGCCCGCGGGTCGGCAGGGGGTCGGCCGCCGATCCGCCGCGGCGAGCGGTCGGTCGAGAGCGCAATCGGTCCGCGGTCGATCCGAGACGCCTCGGCGTTCGTCGCGGCGCACGCCGGGTCGGCGGCCGAGACCGGCGACGACGCGCCGGACGCCGGCGGGACAATGAGTGTTTTCGGCGGAGAAACCGACGGACTGGGTCGGTTCCGCACACACGTAGCTCTCGAACAGACGAGTCGTTCGAGTACGTGCAAGTAGTGCACGAAATCGCAGCTCGCAGCTATGCGTGTCCCGAACTCCTGCGGGGTAGGCTCTGATTCGGGAGTACGGTCCTGTCCGCAAAGCGATAAACATCGACACGCGTTGCCGTCCAATGTGTGTTATCGTTCGTCGTATCTGCGAACGACAGCCGCCACAGATGTCCGGTAAACGCACTAATATGTTCTATTATTCTACATTACTTCGGCGTCACAGCCAGCTATGTATTCGACAGACACGGACGGTGGAAGCGTTCGACAGTCCGCCGGGGCCGTACTGATGGCCCTGGCGGTGGTCGTATCGATGCTCGCCGCAGGCGGATTCGCGGCACAGCCCGCGGCGGCGAACCACACGGGAGACTTCCCGTCCGGCGAGGAGGAACTCGATAGCGACGAGATCCTCGTCGACGACGAATTCGAGGAAGGGGAAGTCAACGAATCTGACCAGATATTCAACGAGATCGGTCCGGCGATCGAAGAGGCGGAAGCCGCCTTCACCGTGTACGTCAGAACGGGCGAGTACACGGAGAACGTCGACGTCGACACGAACATCGACCTGATCGGCGAAGACGAAGGCGACACCCAGTTCGACGGGGTCCAGCTCGAACCCGAAGACCCCGCGGAACCCGTCTTCGACGTCCAGACCGACGGGCTCACGGTCACCCACATGACGATCGTGGGCGGCAGCGACGCCGGCGTGCTCCTCTCCGGGAGCTCCGGCACTGACAACGTGAAGAACCTCGAGTTCGAGCACAACATCGTCGCGGCGGGCGACGGTGGCACCGGGCTCGAGGGGGTGCCGATGTCGATGGGCGAACCCGACGACGGGAACGCCCTGACCGACAACACGTTCACCGTCAAGCCCGGCGCGAGCGCGGATTCGCTCGTGTTCATCGCCGGCGGCCCGGTTAGCGGCGGCGAACAGCCCGACGGCTACACCGTCGCGGACAACACGTTCACGACGGAGACGTCCTCGGGTAACGTTGACGGGACGACCGACATCTCGCTCCACCTCGAGAGCGACCACGCCACGGTCGAGAACAACGAGTTCCCGTCTGAGGGCACCGGCGCCTACGACGTCGCCGTCGCCGGCGACGAGACCGAGGTCCTGAACAACGACCTCGACTCCGACGGCTTCGCCGACGGGCTCTATCTCGTCGGCGAGGTCGTCTCCGTGACGGACAACACGATCGACGGCGCCGACGGCAACGGCGTCAACGTCCTGAACGGCTCCGCCGACGTGGCGATCGAGAACAACGAGATCGCCGGAAGCGGCCTCTGGGGCGTCAACGCCGGCGCGGTCGCCGACCTCGACGTGTCGAACAACGCGATCGAGGACAACACCGGCGGCGTCCTCGCCCAGGGCGGTTCGGACGTCACCGTGAGCGGGAACGACATCCTCGACAGCGAACTCGAGGGCGTCGAGATCGGCGGCGCCGAGACCGTGAGCGTCGAGTCCAACACGATCGACGCCGCGGACGACATCGGTGCCGGCATCGCCGTCGCCGAGTCGAGCGACGTGCTCGTCGCGTCCAACGACGTGACGGCGAACGACGACGGCGGCATCGACCTGTCGACGATCGACGCCGGTGCCACGGTCGAGGACAACCTCGTCGACGGCAGCGGCGGCGGGATCGCCGCCGAGGCCGTCAGCGGCGACCTCGCGGTCACCGGCAACGACGTGACCGACAACGACGACGGGGTCGACGTGAGCAATATCACCGGCGCGCTCGACGTGACCGACAACCTCGTCGACGCGAACGAGGACGACGGGATCGTCGTAGAGGCCGTCGCGGACGGCGCGACGACCGTCGCGAGCAACGACGTGACGAACAACGAGGCACAGGACCCCGCCGAGTCTGAGAACGGTATCTTCGTCAGCGGCGTCGAGGCGCTCGACGTGAGCGAGAACCTCGTCGAGAGCAACGACGACGACGGGGTCGTGATCACCGGCGCGGGCGACGTTACCGCCGCGTCCAACGCGATCGCGGACCACTCCGGTGACGGCCTGGCCGTCTCGAATGCCGGGAACGTGACCGCGGAGAGCAACGAGATCAGCGACGCCGGAGCCGCGCTCTCGGTCGTGGGCGTCGAAGACGTCGACGCAGCCGACAACGACGTCAGCGACGCTGAGTCCGGTATCGGCGTCTTCGAGGCGACCGACGTGAGCGTCGCCGGCAACGACGTCAGCGACATCGACGAGGGCGCCATCACGGTCAACACCGCGTTGACCGCGATCGTCGAGTCGAACGGCGTCGAGAGCGCCGGCGACGGCATCGCGGTAAGCGCGGTCGACGTCGACGCGAGCGTGACCGACAACGACGTCAGCGACGTCGGCGTCGGCATCGCGATCGACGCGGTCGGCACCGACGAGCCGGTCGACGTCGAGCGCAACGTGCTCGACGCGTACGACACCGGCATCTACTTCGAGGCGTTCGACGCCGAACAGCCGCCGTACGCGGCGTACAACGACCTCCTCGACGAGGAGGCCGTCGACGTCGCCAACGACGGGCCGACGACCGTCGAGGCGCTGTTCAACTACTACGACACCGACGCGAGCGTCTCGCACTCGGATATCGACGGGAACGCCGCCTTCGAGGGCGACGTGCTCTACGACCCGTTCCTGACGGTCTCGCAGTCGGACGTCAGCGTGCAGGAGCCGGAGAACACGCAGGAGTTCGGCCACGAGCTGACGCTCGAGGCCACGCCGAACACGAGCGACCCGCAGGTCGTCGCCTTCCCGGCGGCGGTCGAGGGGACGGTCGGTGAGGTCTTCTCCGACCTGCCCGCGGGCGCGTCCGTGTTCGCGTACGACGCCTCCGAGGACGAGTTCGTCCCCGGCGGCGACATGGCCAACGAGTCGATCGGCGCGCTCGACGCGTTCGTCGTGACCGACCTCGACGAGGACGCGACGGTCGCGTTCGAGTACCCGTCCGACGGCACGGCCAGCCCCGGCGTGAAGCAGCTCGACGAGGGCTGGAACCTCGTCGGTGCGCCCAAGAAGACGACGGTGAACACCGCGTTCTCCAGCGTCCTCAACGGCGACGAAGCGCAGGTGAGCCACCTCTACGGCAACGCCGCCGACCAGCCGGACTTCGTGGACGACACGACGGCGACGCGGGACGGCGAGCCGCTGTGGTTCGAGAGCACCGAGGACGCCTCCGGCCAGGCGCCCTCGTTCAGCGTCCTGGGCGACGAGCCCGGTAACCAGATCGTGAGCCCGTACACCGGGTACTGGGTGAGCGTCGACGCCGGCACCGAGGACGCGAGCGTCACCGGTACGCTGCCCGACTCGGGCGCTACGGCGCTGGAGGAGATCCAGACGCTCGAAACGGACGAAGAGGAAGACGAGATCGAGTAACGAAGACTCATGACGCACACCACCAGAACGCTGCTCGTCGTCGCCGTGGTCCTGCTCGCGCCGCTGGCCGCCGCCGCTCCGGCGGCCGCGCAGCCGAATCCGCCGGCTGAGTTCTACGGGTCCGCCGCGGTCGACGGTGAGCCAGCGCCAGAAGGCACGACGGTCCAGGCCGTCCTCGACGGCGAGGTCGTCGACGAGACCACGGTCGACGGTGACGGTCAGTATGGTGGCGCGGACCCGCTCGCCGATCGGCTCACCGTTCAGTGCGCCGAAGGCGACAGCGGCACCGTCGAGTTCCAGCTCGCGAGCGGCGTGAGCGCGAACCAAACCGCCGAGTGCCAGCCCGGCGAGGCCGTCGAAGTCGACTTGACGTTCCCGTCGCTCGGAGACGATCCGGACGGCGGCGACGGCAGTGACGGCGGCGACGGTAGCGACGGTAGCGATGGTAGTGACGGCAGCGACGGTAGCGACGGTAGCGATGGTAGTGACGGCAGCGACGGTAGCGACGGTAGCGACGGCAGCGACGGTAGCGACGGCAGCGACGGCGGCGATGGTAGCGACGGTAGCGACGGCGGTTCCTCCGGCGCGCCGAGCGGTGGCGGCGGTGGCGGCGGTGGCGGCGGTGGCGGACAGGTCGGCGCTTCGACGCCAGACGGTCCGAGCGTCGACGTCATTCCCGTCGACGACGGCGCGACGCTTCGCGTCGAGGACGTCCCGGGTAACGATCCGGTCGACGTCGACGTCGACGGGGCCGCCTCCGGTGCCGGCGTCTCGCTCCGGTCGATGACCGTCGATCACCGGCTCGAACCGGACGACTACCGCATCGAAGTGACGAACGTCGCCGAGCGGCCGACCGGCGGCGCGTCCGCGCTGGACGACGCCGAGGCGGTCGGCTACCTCGACGTGGAGCCGATCGGCACCGACCGGATCCGGTCCGCGACGCTGCGGTTCGCGGTCGATCCGGCGTCGCTCCCGGCGAACGCGTCCGCGGAGGACGTGGCGCTGTACCACTACGCGGACGGGTGGGAGCGGCTCGACACCGAAGCGGTCTCCGCGGACGGCGACCGCTACGAGTTCGCCGCGCAGATCGACGCGTTCTCGCCGTTCGCGGTCGGCGTCGCCACCGCGGACGTCGCGGTGACGGAGGCGGGCGTCACCGCCGATGAAGTCGCCGCGGGCGAGGTCGTCGAGGTGAGCGCGACCGTGACGAACGACGGTGCCGCCGAGGGCGCGGCGACCGTCACGCTGCTCGTCGACGGCGAGGAGCGCACCGACCAGCGGGTGACGGTGCCCGCCGGCGAGTCGATCGAGGTGCTGTTCTCGACGCCGGTCGACGAGGCGGGCGAGTACTCGTTCGCCGTCGACGGCGTCGACGCCGGCAGCGTCTCGGTCGTCGAGGGCGACGCGACCGCCGACGCCGAGGGCGGCGACTCGGAGAGCGCCGACGCCGAGAGCGGCGGCGACACGCCGCTCGAAGAGCAGGCGCCCGGGTTCGGCCCGGTCGTCGCGCTGCTCGCGCTGCTCGGTGCCGCGCTGCTCGCGCGCCGTCGCTGACGCGCGCGAGCGGTCCGAACAGCCGCTTTTTCTTTTTTACCCGACTAAATGCGAGCCGCGAGAGCGCGCGCTAGAGGTCCCGGAACGACGCGGTGTACACGAGGAACGCGCCGGTGAGGAGGACGAACGCGAGGAACGTCACGAGCGCGAGCACGTTCGCGACCGGGGAGAGCGGCGCGAGGAAGGACTCTCCGGTCGAGTCGAGCACGAGGACGGCGAGGAGGGCGGCGATCAGCCCGAGCAGCCAGTTCGTGAGAATGTCGTCCATGGGTCGCTCGACACGACGGGCCGACAAAAAGCCGCGGATGACGCGGAGCCGGGGGCGGCGCGGAGGCGCGGACGACTCGGGACCGCCGCGGCCGCGTCGACGCCGCCGGAGCTATGAGAGTCGGGACCGTTGATCGTTTCGTGAGCGACCGGACGACCTGCTGGCTGCTCGGCGACCAGCTCAACCCCGACCTCGACGTGCTCGACCGGGCCGACGACGTGCTGCTGATCGAGGCCCACGGGTTCGCCGACCGGAAGCCGTACCACGCCCACAAGCTGACGCTCGTGTTCTCGGCGATGCGGCACTTCCGCGACGACCTCCGCGAGCGCGGCCACGACGTGACGTACGTGCGGGCCGATTCGTTCGGCGAGGGGCTCGACGAGTTCTTCGCCGGCCGTCGTCCCGAGGCGGACGGCGGCGACGACGACAGCGGCCCGCACCTCCGGCTCATGCGGCCCGCGAGCCACGGCGCCGGCGAGCGGCTCCGCGAGCTGGTCGCCGAGCGCGGCGGCACGCTCGAACTCGTCGACAACGAGCTGTTCTGGACGACGCCGGGGGACTGGCGTGGGTGGGCCGGCGACGGGGAGGCCGCGATCGGCGAGGACGGGGCCGCGGAGCGGACCTTCCGACAGGAGAACTGGTACCGGCACGTCCGCCGTGAGGCCGACGTGCTGATGGACGACGGCGACCCGGTCGGCGGGGAGTGGAACTACGACGACCTGAACCAGGAGACGCCGCCGGACGACTGGACGCCGCCGGGGCGGCCGACGTTCGAACCGGACGAGCTGACCCGCGAGACGCACGCGTGGGTCCGCGAGCGGTTCGACACGTGGGGGAACGACTCGCTCGACGAGTTCGGGTGGGCAGTCACTCGGGAGGAGGCCCGCGAGGCGCTCGACCGGTTCGTCCGAGACGGGTTGCCCGCGTTCGGGCGGTACGAGGACGCGATGGTCGGGGGCGAGCCGTTCCTCTCGCACTCGCTGCTCTCGCCGGCGATCAACCTCGGGCTGCTCGACCCGCGCGAACCCGTGCGGGCGGTCGAGCGCGCCTACGCGGAGCGCGGCGTCGAGCCCGGCGCGTACGACCCGGACGACCACGGCGACGGGGGCGGGACGGCGACGTCGCTCGACGAGTTCGGCGGGGACGCGGCGGACAGCGAGGACGGAGCGACCGGGGGCAGCGCGGCCGAGAGCGGCGAGCCGGCCCCGGTGCCGCTCAACGCCGTCGAGGGGTTCGTCAGGCAGGTGATCGGCTGGCGGGAGTTCATGCGCCACGTGTATCGCGAGGCGATGCCGGAGCTCGCGGACGCGAATCAGTTGGACCAACGGCGGGAGCTCCCCCCGGCCTACTGGGACGGCGAGACGGACATGCGGTGTCTCTCGGAGGCGGTCGGCCACGTCCGGGAGTTCGGCTACGCCCACCACATCGAGCGGCTGATGGTGCTGTCGAACTTCGCGCTCGTGTACGGCGCCGACCCCGCGGAGCTGAACGAGTGGTTCCACCTCGGCTTCGTCGACGCCTACCACTGGGTGACGACGCCGAACGTCGTCGCGATGGGGTCGTTCGGCACCGACGTGCTCTCCTCGAAGCCGTACGCCTCCTCGGGGAACTACGTCAATCGGATGAGCGACCACTGCGCCGACTGCCGGTACGCCGTCTCGCGGACCACGGGCGAGGGGGCCTGCCCGTTCAACGCGCTCTACTGGGACTTCCTGAAGGAGAACGAGGAGACGCTCCGCGGGACGGGGCGAATGGGACTGATGTACTCGCACGTCGACAAGAAGGACGACGAGGAGTGGGCGGCGATCCGGGAGCGGGCGGACCGGGTGCGTGAGCTCGCCGGAGACGGGGAGCTGTGAGGCCTACTCGCCGCTCGCGAGGCGGCGGAGCCGCGGGAGCGCCTGCTCGTACCCGAGGCCGACGAGCCCCACGTACAGCGCGAGCAGCCCCATGCCGACGGCCCAGGCGCCGAGGACGAGATCGCCGCCCGAGACCGCGGAGAGGCCGAACCGTTCGAGCACGACGCCGACCGCGGCGGCCGCGCCGGCACCGACGGTGACGGCGAGGAGTTCGACGAGTTCGACCGCGACGGCAGGTACTTCGACCATACCCGAGGAGGGACGGGCGGCGATTATGACTCTTTCGGGACCACGGTGAGCGCCCCGTCGTCGGCCGAGTCACCGGCAGCGACCCGCTCTGGGCGACTCACTTCAGGCCGAACGACCGCATGACGGTGTCCGCGAGCCCCTTCGCGATCAGCGCCAGTCCCGCGAGGAGCACCATCATCGCGCCGGCGATGACGGGGTCGCGATAGGTGATGATGCCGACCGCCACGACGACGAGGAGGAGCCCGACGATGCCTTCGAGGCCGAGTTTGCTTCGCATGTCGTCGAGTCGCCGTCGAGCGTTGTTAAATCGGACTGATTCGCGCGCACGCGACTCGGCGGCGGCCCGAGAACGCGTCCGCGTCGCCCGGCACAGAGCGGCCCTTTTATTTCCGCGAGCGCGTATCATCGCGTACGCATGAGCAACGGAGACGGTGGCGGTCGGAACGACCTCCGGATGCCCGACGACGACGAGGTGTTCGCGGAGGTCGTCGAGATGCTCGGCGCGAACCGCGTGAAAGTGCGCTGTGCGGACGGCAAACAGCGAACCGCGCGCATCCCCGGCCGGATGCAAAAGCGCGTGTGGATCCGCGAAGACGACATCGTCCTCGTCGAGCCGTGGGACTGGCAGGACGAGAAGGCCGACATCTCGTGGCGCTACGAGAAGAGCGAGGCCGAACAGCTCCGCGAGGAAGGCCACCTCCAGCAGGCGGAGTGAGCGTCTCGGCTCTCCGACGGCGCGCCGAGCGCCCGTCGCGTCGCGTCGGTCGGCCGCGTTCCCCGCGCCGCCCGCGCGGCGCTTAAGTTCGAACGGGCCCCAGCGAGCGTATGCTCCGGCTCGCGATGACGACCGACGCGGAGACGTTCGAACGCGTGCGCGGGCCGCTCGCCGACCGCGGCGTCGACGTCGGTCACGTGCGGGCGAAAGAGCGATCGCTCCGCGTCTCGGGCGGTGACGCCGAGGGCGACGGCTCCCCGGCGGCCGACGCCGACGAGTTCGACGGGTTCGACGTCGGCCTCGTCTACCCCACCCGGCTGATGGAGGGGGCGGTCGTCGACGAGCGACTCGGCGTGCCGTGGGTGAACGGCCGCGACGCGGTCGTCACCTCGCGCAACAAGGCCGGCGTGCTGGCGACGCTCGACGCCGTCGGCCTCCCGACGCCGAGGACGACGCTCGTGTCGAACCCGGTCGACGAGTCGGTCGTCGTCGACGCCGTCAGCGAGTTCTCCTACCCCGTCGTCGTGAAGCCGAACTCCGCGACCCGCGGCGTCGGCGTCGCGGCCGCGACCGACCTCGACTCGCTCTTAGGCGTGGTCGACTACCTGAACCTGATTCACGACTACCGCGCCACCGGCGACAAGTCGTTCCTGATCCAGGAGTACCTCCCCGACGCGCGCGACTACCGCGCGATGGTCGTCGACGGCGCGTACGCCGGGGCGGTGCGGCGCGAACTCGACGCCGACGCGCTCGCGGCCGGCCGGTGGAAGCACAACGTCCACCGCGGTGCGACGGCCCGGGGCGTCGACCTCGACCCCGAGGCGCGGGAGCTCGCGGAGCGCGCGGCGGCGGCGCTCGGGATCGACTACCTCGGCGTCGACCTGCTCGCGACCGACGACCGCCTCGTGGTCAACGAGACGAACGCGCGGCCGACCGTCGACGCGGCGACGAAGTACGAAGAGGACTTCTACGACCGGTTCGCGGCGCTCGTCAGGCGAACCGCAGAGAACGAGTGAGAAGCGGGGAGTGACGGGCCGGCTCAGACCAAGTCGATCGACGCGCTGTCGTCGTCGCGGTCGAACGAGACCTCCAAGACGCCGTTGTTGAACGTCGCGTCCGCGGAGTGCTCGTCGACGGGCGCGGGGAGTTCGACCGTCTCGTCGTACTCGCGCCGGTCGGAGACGGCCGAGATGGTGAGCGCGTCGCCGTCGCAGCGGAGCGAGAGGTCGTCCTTCGAGACGGCGGGGAGGTCGGCGACGAGACGGACCGACTCCTCGGTCGTGTACGCGTCGACGTGGGTGTCGGAGCCGAACCCGGCGTCGTCGGCCGACGCGGCGTCGCCGGTGGCCATCTCGTTCATCATCCGCTCGATCTCCTCGAAGAAGTCTCCGAACGGATCGTCGCGGTCGTCTCTGTCCATACCCCACGTGAAGTCGGTGACTCCGATAAGCCTTCTGTCGGTCGCCGTATCGGCCGGTATCCGCTCGTCGCCCGGCGGCGACGACCGGCGTCGGCCGACACCGGCGACGGGTGACGATCCGTCGACGAGACGGCGGATCCGTGACGCCGATCGTAACAAATTCGAACGATTATGACGATCTCCGTCGGACTGAGCCGGATTTAAGTAGTTGCGGCTCGGCTTTTTCGAACATGAGTAAATCGTACCTGTCAGCCGGCGAAGACGTGAGCGACGACGAGGTCGTCCGGGTGGGGCTCAACGGCTTCGGTCGCATCGGGCGAAACGTGTTCCGCGCGGTGCTGGAGAACCCCCGGATCGAGCTCGCCGGGATCAACGACGTGATGGACTTCGACGACATGGGCTATCTCGCCAAGTACGACACCGTCATGGGCCGGCTGGACGGCGTCGAGCGCGACGGCGACGCGCTGACCGTCGGGGGGACCGAGGTGCCGCTGTTCAACGTCCAGGACCCCGCCGACCTCCCCTGGGACGAGCTCGACGTCGACGTCGCCTTGGAGTGTACGGGCATCTTCCGCACCCGCGACGACGCCAGCGCGCACCTCGACGGCGGCGCGGACACCGTGATCATCTCGGCCCCGCCGAAGGGCGAGAAGCCGGTCAAACAGCTCGTCTACGGCGTCAACCACGACGAGTACGAGGGCGACGACGTGGTCTCGAACGCCTCCTGTACGACGAACTCCATCACGCCGGTCGCGAAGGTGCTCGACGCGGAGTTCGGCATCGACGCCGGCACCCTCACCACCGTCCACGCCTACACGGGCTCCCAGAGCCTCATCGACGGCCCGATGAGCAAGCGCCGCCGCGGCCGTGCGGCCGCCGAGAACATCGTCCCCACCTCCACCGGTGCGGCCGGCGCCGCCCAGAAGGTCCTCCCGCAGCTCGAGGGCAAGATCGACGGCATGGCGATGCGCGTCCCGGTCCCGACCGGCTCGCTCACGGAGTTCGTCGTCAGCCTCGAGGAGACCGTCACCGAGGAGGAGGTCAACGCGGCCTTCCGCGACGCGGCCGACTCCGGTCCGCTCGCCGGCGTCCTCGGCTACACCGACGACGAGGTCGTCTCCTCCGACATCGTCGGGCTCCCCTTCTCCAGCTACGTCGACCTCCAGTCGACGAACGTCATCGCCGGCGGGAAGCTGCTGAAGATCCTCACCTGGTACGACAACGAGTACGGCTTCTCGAACCG
>Ga0102936_1000928_pt1 | contig 11651 bp, 12 predicted proteins | sample SalPon2_A_H2O_MG_FD_78502 | JGI IMG/M metagenome (GOLD analysis project Ga0102936, IMG submission 78502) | Salt pond water microbial communities from South San Francisco under conditions of wetland restoration - Salt Pond MetaG R2_A_H2O_MG | ecosystem: Environmental > Aquatic > Non-marine Saline...
GTATGCGATGTATTTTCGCAGTGTTTTTTGGTCTATTTCTGCGTCTGTTTCTTCTGGGTCGATGTGGTTTTGTAGTATGGTTCCTGCTAGTTCTTTGTCTTTGGCTTCGTCTGGTTCGTCGAGTACTGGGAATATCATGTCGAATCTGGAGAGTAGTGTGTCGCCGATGTTGATTTGTTCTGGTATTGGTTCGTATGGGTCGAACCGGCCGAATTTAGGATTTCCTGCTGCCAGTATAGAAGTCTCGGCGTTCAAGGTTGCTTGTATGTTTGCTTTGGAAACAGAGATTTGTTGTTGTTCCATTGCTTCGTGAAGACTGGATCGGTCTTCTGCTGCCATTTTGTCTATTTCGTCTATAGCGGCCATACCTTTGTTAGCTAAGACAACAGCACCGGCTTCAAGACTGAACTCTCCTGTACTTTCTTCCTTTACTACACTCGCCGTCAAACCAGCGCCTGTGCTGCTTTTTCCGACTACATACCGTCCTTTTGGTGCTAGTTCTCCTGTGAATTTTAGCATTTGGCTTTTTCCGGTTCCTGGTTCTCCGATTAGTAGTAGGTGGAGGTCTCCACGGCTTTTGACTCCGTCTTCTCTTGTTTTTTTGACTCCTCCGAAGATTTGGAGTGCAATTGCTTCTTTGATTCGGTCGTGTCCGAAGATGCTTGGTGCTATGCTGTTTACTATTTTTTCGTATATGTCGCCTTTTTCTGCCATGGCTCTGATTTCGTCCATTTCTTCTCCGGATAGTTCGAATTGTTCGAATTCTTGTTGTGTGGGTTCTACATGGTTGGCTTCCATGTAGATGTCGAATTTCTTTGATTTCTTCTTTAATGGTCTTTCACGCATTATACCGGTTACTTCTACAACATTACCTGGTACAATCTTTTTCTGGAAGTCTGGGTCAACTAGGTCGCCTTCTAACCGGACTGATAGGCTGCTTGGTTGCTCTGAACCTTCTCTGCTTTCTGGGTCTTCTTCTAGTGTCACCATTTGTGTGTCTGTCATGATTTTTTCTATTGATTCAAACTTTTTGCTACCGCAATCACACTTGTAAGGACTTTTTAATTCTGAACTGTCTTGTTCTTTTTCGTATCTGTCGCCACAGGCTGTACATTCGAATATAGCTGAAATTACTTCTGGTTTTACCTGTGAAGCTCTTTTTATCATTCCTTCTACTGGTATGAATTTGCCTATGTGCTCTGAACGCAGATTCTTTAACAGTATTTGATCTTCTTCGGGCATATCTACGAATCGTACTGAGAAGTCTTCTCCTGTGACTTGTTCGTGGCTTTGAACGCCTTCTTCGGCGGCATCTACAGCTGAAACCGGGTTGTCACGGAGGTAGTCGGTTAGTTCGAAGCTGAACATGTCTAGTTCTTCAAACTCTACTACTACACTGTCTCTACCGTTCTTGGCTGCCTCAACAACTTCCTGGAAATATACTTCCGAGAAGAATTCCTCGAATTCAGTTACTGCCTCCCCATAATCCATGAAAACTTATGTGCTGACAAATGATAAAAATCAAAAAATCCCTGCCCAAAAAACTGTTCTATGGCAGACGACGAGACATTTTCAAAAGATGAAATTGAGGAAAAACTGGAAAACCTTCAAATCTGGAGCCTTAGCGGCGACAAACTTGTGACTAGGGTAGAGTTTGACAACTACAAGGAATCAGCCTTCTTCGCCAATACAGTATTTACAATGGCCGAAGCCTATTTCCACCACCCAGAGGTCAAAGTAGAGTACGGAGCAGTAGAAATCGACCTATGGAGCCACGACGCAGAAGGAATAACAGAAAGAGACTTCGAACTAGCAGAAGAAATCGAAGAGAAGCTTGGTGAAATTAAGTGGAGTTAGAAAAGTTCTAGGTTGTTCCAGAGTATGTCAAGATTTTGACTTTTATTTTCTCTATATTTTCTGAGAATTTCTTTTCTGTTTTCATGCCGGAAATTTAGTCCATCTAGATCTTCAACAGGAATCCACTTTTTCTGTATTATATCGTTTTCAAGTCTTTCAGTCTTTTTCTCTACTGGAATTCCTGTAAACATGAATACAATTGTCTCTGTTCCATCTTTCTTGTTTTTCTCCTTATATGCTCCGAGAAAGCCTTTGATATCAGCTTTATAGCCAGTTTCTTCTAAAATTTCTCTCTTTACACATTCTATGATAGATTCTTGATGTTCCCAGCCTCCACCAGGGAAATTCCAGGTCTTATGAATATGCTCTTTAGCTTCTTGGACCATCAAAATTTTTCCATTTTCCTCAATTATTGCGCCAGCTGCTGCGTAGAAAGAAGACATGATTTAAAGTAAAAAGATGGAGGTGTTGAAGGTTAGAGTGCGCCTATTTCTTCTAGGTTTTCTTCTAGTTGTTTGATTCCTTTTTGGACGTCTTCGTAGGTTCTGCCTCCTGTGCAGACTAGGTTTCCGCTGCTGAATAGTAGGAATACTACTTTGGGTTCGTCGAGTCTGTATACTAGTCCTGGGAATTGTTCTGGTTCGTATTCTGTTCCGACTAGTTCGAATGCGATTCTGTTGAGGTTTAGGTTTGCGCCTAGTTCGCTGCTTGCTACGATGTTTTGGACTGTTACTTCTGGTTTGTTGCTGATTTCTACGTCTGCTTCTTTGAGTTCGTCGATTATTTTGTGTGTTGCTTCTTTTGCTTGTTCTGGGCTTTTGGTTCCTGTGCAGACTACTTTTCCACTTCCGAAGAGTAGTGCGGCTGCTTTTGGTTCTTTGAGCCGGTATACTAGTCCTGGGAATTGTTCTGGTTCGTATTCTGTGTTTTCTAGGTAGATTGCGATCCGGTCGAGTGGAAGTCTTTGGTCGAATTCTGCGGATGCTACTACATTTTGGATGTCGATGTCGTCGTCATTTACCATTTTTGATTTGTTCACCTTAGTATAGAGTTTTCTGAGATTTAGCTGTTTTAAACCCTTTATATAGTTTATAAACAAGGAAACCTTTTAAGTGTGCTCAGAAAACTCGGTAAAAAAATAGTTTCTGTAAAAAGTCTATAATTTGGTTAATTTCAGAGGTTGAAGGGTTTTAGCTTTTTTTCAGATTCTTCAGTGTTCCTGATACTTTTTCTATGCTGAGGTATGTTTGGTCTTTGAATCCGTTGTTGATTGTCAGTGCTGCTCTTAAGTTGTTTTCTGTGTTCTGGTTTATTCTGATTATTCCTTCTTGTTTTTTCTTGTTGTATTTGTTTCCGATTATCCTTATGTTGGCTTTGCTGGTGCCTTGGGTTCCCATGTATTTGGTTGCTGAGTTCCAGACTGCGTCTACTACTTCTCCCAGGTTTTTCTTGTTTCCTCTTACCTTGAATTTCAGGTACCGGTGTTTTTCCTGTATTGCTGGTGGTTTCTGCTTCATTCTACCACTTCGACTCCAGAATAACCTGTATCTTTTTCTCTGGCTTTCAGGTTTTTCTCTAGAATGTTTTCAGGATATTTTGATGTTGGTTTGTTGTTTTTTCCGTTTAGTGATTTGGTGATTGCTGCTAGGTCTCTTGGCTTTCTTAAATCGTTTTCTTTTTGTGCTTGGGTTGTTATCAGGTATTTTGTATTGTATTTTTCGCAGAGTTTAATGTTTTTGCGCCATTTTGAAAGTAATTGGCTTTGTTTCTTTGAGTCTGCAGGTATTTGTTTGAGTGTGAATCCTATTGCTACATTGTTTTTGGCTGCTTTTTGTGCGTCGACATGGTTCATTCCTGGGTCCTTTCTATTTTTTTCTGGGTGTAGTACTACGTCTATTTTTGGTGTGGAGAATGCTTTGCGGTTGAGTTTTTGTTTTCCTCCTTTGAACGCTAGTATATCGTGGTTTTCTCTGTTATTATCTATTTTTTGTTTGAGTTCGCTCCAGTCAGTTGCTTCTATTATCTTGACTTGGGCTTTGACTCCTTCTCTGCTCCATCCAAGTTCTTCTGCTTTTTCGTTGAGGCTGGGTTTGATGAAGAAGTCGTGGAATTGTGGCATGAGTGTTCGTTGTTAAGTTAGTTTGAAAATGTTGGCTGTGTCAGAGCCTGGTAGAGAAAAGGATTTTTTTTGGGTGAAAGTTTTTTTTATTTGCCTTGGTTGTTGTTGGCGTTTTGGCTTGGTCTTACTTTTTCTGCGCCTTTGCCTTTGTTTTTGAGTCCTCTGCTTTTCTTGGCTGCTGGTGTTTGACCGTTTTCCGCTCGGTTTCTGTTGTCGGTAATCCAGTTGATGTCGTCGTCTGATTGGATTTCTGGGTGGTCTGGGTCTACCATGATGATTTCGAACCATTTGCGGTTTCCGTCTTCAGCTGCCCAATATGAATTGAGTACTTCTAGGTTTTCGTATTTGGAAGATACTCTTTGTTCTGCTATTACTCTTTTGCTTTTTTTAGGAGAGTATTTGCTTTGTCCTGTTTTGCTTGGTGCTCTTCCTGCTTCTACTCTCGCTCTTTTGGTTCCTCCTTTGTTGACTTGGACGCGGATTATGTTGTATCCGTTTTTTGCTTTGTATCCGAGCTGTCGAGCTTTTGGGATTCGGGTGGGGTTGTCTTGTTTGACTATTTTTGGTTCTCTTCTCCATTTTTGTATTCTTTCTTGGTATATTTCGCCCAGGTTCTCTTTGGGTTGGTCGTAGTGTTCCTTGGCGTATTTGTAGAAACTCATAGTTTTTAATCAGCTCTTATTGAATATTTACCGGAGAAATTATTATAAATGGTGAATCCCATGGGCGGATTTGTTAAATGGTTTTTGACACTTACCAATATAAGAGTTTTTTGTTATTGTTTAGTTGTGATACAAAAATGAGTCCTGTACTGAAAATTTTCGTTGGAGCACTTATGATGGTGCTCGGAATCTTTACATCTGTAACTTACTCAAACCAGTTAATAAACCTGATTCTAGGAGGAATTGGACCGCTACTTGTACTCCTTGGAGCTTTCATAGTCTGGCTTGAAAGCGACGAATGGAAAATGCAGAGGAAACAAAGTTCTACTCAATCAAGTGAGTCAACCGGTCAGCAAACCCTTACTCAAAGTGAAAAAGAAGCTGATGTAAGTCAAGAATCTCGTGAAGCAGCTCAAGAGATTAAACAAGCTGTATCCAGTTCAACAGACTCTAAAGCTGAGGAACTAGTGAATAACAGCACAGTAGAAGAAGTGAAACAAGCAGTCAGAGAAAGAGACGACCTTGAATCCGAAAAAGTCCTGGAAGCAGAGAAAAATAACCAGAACAGGAAGACCCTGGTCGAATACCTACAAAGAAGAGTAAATTAAAGGAGATTCTTCTTTTTTCCTTATTATTAAATTTGTCAAATTAAAATTGTAGTTGGCGGTTATTGTGGATTCTAAGGTTGGCGAGGGATTAAAGTTTAGAGTATATGAAGCAAGTAAACAGAGAGTGAAGAAAAAGCAAAAAAGTTCTTCAGAGGTAAGGAAGTCTTGTTTGTATCAGGATCCGTTAGGAATACTTTTGGAAGGTGGTTTGGACTCGTATGCTCAGAGGATTATTGAGGCTCGTAGAGAATCTTTGTCAAAAATTAATTCGTTGGTTTCTGATAATCAAGAAGTTGCTAACTTGCTTGGAAACCCTGAATTTGATGGAGATGTCATATATCAAGATGAATGCCGTACATTTGGTCAAAGATTAAGAGAAAATCCTGAGGAATATAAGAGAATTATTGAGGATGTAATTGAATTGACAAAAGAGTGTTGGAAATATGGGTTTGCTGATAGAACATACAACTTTACTGTAAATTATGGATACAATAAAGAAAATCAACCTGTGTTGATTGACTTCGATGAACTTACATTTTCAAAAGAAAGAATTAGCGAAGATATGACTCAGGGCCGTTGGAAAACTCAGATGTCGGGTCTATGGGAGATTCCTCTTATTGAAATTTGGAAATTTTTAGAAGAATTCAAAAGATACTCTATGAGGGAATACTACTTTCAGAGGATGGAAGAGGAACTTAATCAGGCCGCATTGGACGATTTGTGGAGATCGGAACTTGATTAGAATTTATTGACTTTCGTACAAGTTTTCTATTTTTTTCTTTGAGTCTGCTTCTTCTTTGTCGTCTCTGAAGCTTTTGAGTCTTGGGAAGCGTAGTGCGTACCCTGAGCTGTATGTTGGGCTTTTTTGTATTTCTTCGTATTCGGCTTCTACTATTATTTCGGGTTTGACATGTACTTTGCGGCCTTCTTCTTTTTCTATTAGCGGTTTTAGTCTGTCTGTTATTTCTTGTAGTTGTTCTTCGGTGAGGCCGGTTGCCATTTTTCCTACTTCTTCGTATTCTCCGGTTTTTTGGTTGTAGCAGCCTAGGAATAGTCTTCCTAGCCAGCCGGCTCTTTCTCCTTCGCTCCATTTGGCTGCTATTATTGCTAGGTCGAGTGTTTCCATGACGGGTTTGAGTTTGACCATGTATCCTACACGGTTTCCTGGTTTGTATTCTGCGTCGATACTCTTCATCATGATTCCTTCGTGTCCCTGTGAAAGGCTTTTTTGCTGCATCTTCTGAACCTTTTCCTCGTCGCCGGTTATCTCGCTATCAACTAGCCTCAACTCTTTTTCTTCCTCATCAATTATTTCCTTAAGTTTTTCCAGTCGGTCGGCGTATCTTTCTTCAAGTATGGGTTCTTCTAAGTAGATTAAATCGAAAGGCCTGACCTCAACTGGAATATCTTCAACCTGTTTCTGGATGTTGTACTTCCTCTTAATTCTCTTAGAAAGCTTCTGGAACTCGATCATCGACCCGTCTTCCGGATTGTAACCTACTATCTCGGTGTCTAATATACAATTTTCCGCTTCTATATGTTCCTCTACTTTTTCTACGACATCAGGAAACTGTTTGGTAATATTTTCAAGCCTACGAGTAAATACTCGTACTTCTCCATCTTTTACATGTATTTGAGCTCTCATACCGTCGTATTTGTAATCGATGACTGCTGGGTTGCCTACTTCTTCGAATCCTTCTTCGATTGTATCTACCTTTTTGGCAAGCATGGAGTTTACTGGGCGGAAAAGTTCTAGCTCTAGCTCTTCTACTTCCTCTATACCTTTGGTACATGCTTCTGCTACTTCTGTGAAGTCGTTGGTGAAGTCGTATGCTTTTTGTATTTTTTCTTTGTGTTCTCCGTCGAAGAATGCTTCTACCAAAGCGTCTCGTATTGTTCCTTCTCCAATACCTATTCTTAGGTGGCTTAGTACTGTCCGTGTTATGTATCGTGCTTCAATTGGTTCAGCTGAGGAGATGAGGTCTGCGATTTCTTTCTTTTTCTTGTCTTGGCTTACTGATTGGCTGCTTCCGTCTTTGCTCATTTCCGCTACTTTTCGCAGCCTTTGAATTACTTTCTCTACTGTGAGGGTTGTAGCCATCAGTTTTTGTTGTTTTTTGTTTTTGACTAGTTCTTCTGCTGCTAGTCCTAGGTCTCCCTTGTCTTTCCAGAGTTCTTCTACTTTTTCTTTCGAGTAGCCAGTTGCTTCTGCTATTACATCTTGCGTCATGCGGCTGGACATTCCTATGTCTCTTTCGTCCCAGTCGGGGTAGATTTTGCCTCGCGCTAACAATACAGTGTGGTTTAGGTCTTCACCTGAGGTTTGGAATAGTTCGGCGAGTATGTCTGTTTTTTCCAGTGTTTTCTGTGTGGATTCCAGTCTTTGGTATGTGTCGGCGAGTTTGCTGTATTTCACAGTGTTTAGTTTGAGGTTGTAAAGTTTAAACGGTAGCGGCTACAATACTCGTATATGAGTTGTTTTGATACTATTACTTCGTTGAGTTCGTTTAGGAGTGCTCGGGATGAGGTTGTTGAGAGGAAGAAGGTTGGCAGGATTTTGGAGGCTGGTCGTAATGCGCCTTCTCCAGGTAATGTCCAGTCTCTTGAGTTTGTTGTAATTGAAGATGATCATACTTTGAGTGATCTTTCTCAGGTTGTTGGTGATCATCGTGTTGGTGAAGCACCTGTCAGTATCTTGGTTTTGTCTGATGAGGATAGGATGGAGAGGAAGGTCGGCAGTTGGAGTCAAAGGTTTAGTTTTGCTGAGGGATCTATTGCTGTTCAGAATATGCGTTTAGCTGGTGAGGAACTTGGTTTGAGTTCTATCTGGAAGGGTGGTTTTGATGAGGAGGCGGTTGCCGGCTTATTGAAGGTGCCTGATGGGAAGTTGCCAGTGGCTTTGGTCAGTTTTGCGTATACTGATAATCCTGTGAGTAGTGAACCTTCATTCGGTATGAATCAAGTTGCTTTTTATGATGAGTATGGTCATCAGGTGAGCAGCTTTTTTGATAATGTCGAGTGGAAGGGTTTGCAGGAGGAGAAGCGGATCTACGGTAAGAAAAGTCAGGGTTTTTTGACGAAGTTGAGGCGTAGACTTGAAGAGGTTTTATAAATGTTCAACCCGTATTGTTTACTACTGGATGATAAAACCAGAAGGTTTTGCTGGGCAGGGTAAAAGAAAAGTTTATAACTACCTGTCAGTAAAGGCTTAACAAGGTGTTTCACAAAAAATGGTAGCAAGCAAAGAGACATTAGACAAACTAGAAGACATCGGTCTTAACATGTACGAGAGAAAGATTTACTCTGCACTTCTAAGCAGAAGCGTCTCCACAGCAGGAGAACTCTCCGAAATGACCAATGTCCCTCGTTCAAGAGCATACGATGTATTAGAAAGCCTCGCAGAAAAAGGCTTAGTCGTAATAAAATCTTCAAGCCCAATGGAATATGTTTCAATCCCGCCAGAACAAGCAATTGAAAACATAAAAGAAGAACACAAGAGGGAACTTGAAGACAAGTTAGACGACTTGGAAAACTTCAAGGACTCCGAGGCGGTAGATGAACTAGAAAGCCTTTATGATCAGGGAGTGGAACTTGTTGACCCTGCCGAAATGAGTGGGTCGCTGAAAGGAAGCCATCAAGTTAACCAGCACATGGGGACCATGATGAAAGATGCTGAGGAAAGCATCAAAATAATGACATCAGAAGCTGGCGTACAAGACATAGTTGACAATCACGCAGACACACTTGAAGGAGCAAAAGAACAAGGAATCAGCGTCAAAGTCCTCGCACCTATAACAGAAGAAAATGAAGAAGCTTTCAGCCAATTAAGCCAGTTCGCAGAAGTGAGACACCTAGGCGGCTTGGAAGAAAAACTTGATGAAATTGAAGCGCCTGAAGGAGAATTCTCAATCATTGACAACGAATCACTTACAATGTCAATGACACATGATGAAGTACATGAAACACAAGACACAGCTTTCTGGTCCAAAAGCCAACACCTAGCTGACTCAGTTCTAGACCCAATGTTCGATACAATGTGGCACCAAAGCAGCGAACCAGACCAAGCACCAAAGAAACCTGGAAACAAACCAGGCCAATAAAAAAAATTAACTACTTTTAATTTACTCTATTTTTCCTTCCTTTCACGATTTCTCAATATAATTATTACAAATTCGACTATCCGATCTCTGCTTCAAAACCTGGCGGATTGGTAAAAAGGTTTTCAAGTGATAATTGGGCTGATAGTAGGGATAGGAAGTTGAAGCTGGGCGTCGTCTCAATTTTGAATGTGTCAAGTTTTTTACCTGTAAGGTTTTCTGCTTCTTGGATTGCTGTGTCTCTTCCACCTAAATCATCTACAAGTCCGACTTCCTGTGCTTCTTCCCCTAGAAATGGTTTTGACGAGGCTACTTCTTCTTTTGACTCGTTGGTAAGGTTTCTACTGCTGTCAACTTGTTCAATGAAGTCTGCTTTCAAACGGTCAACCATGCTCTGCATTATTTCTCTTTCTTCCTCAGAGATGTTTTCGTATGGGTTCCCTACTTCTTTCAGGGTTCCGTTCGAAATACCGACATATTCCACACCTAGCTTATCCATCAAGCCAGGATATTGAAGGTAAGAACTTCTTACACCAATGCTCCCAGTTAAACTCGCGGAATCGGCTACAATCCGGTCACATCCCAAAGCTGCTAGATATCCTCCTGATGCAGCTGCATCCCTGAACCGACAAACAGTAGGGACTTCAACATCTTCGATATCCCTGTATATTTCTTTTGAGGCAACTACTGCCCCTCCTGGAGAGTTTATTTCGTAGACTATTGCATCAGCACCTTGTTCTACAGCTCTATCATTCAGGTCTCTAACCTGTGCAGGAGTTATTCCGGAAGCTGTGAAACCAGAACCTGCTGAGGACTGAATAGTTCCTGATAACTGTATTAAGGCGGCATTTCCTTTATCATTTTGAAAACTGAAACCTGATGCGATTCCGATAGTCAAAAATACAGTGGTTATCAAAGCTAGTTTTTTCATGAGAAAGATTTGTTCGAAGACTCTTTTTAACTCTCACCTACCCCAGCACATACATGTCAGAACTCAAAATCCTATCCAGAAAAGTGATTGAAAAAATAGAAGACGAAGAAATAGACGATAAAGAGAAAGTAGAACAGATTAAGAAGAATTTTTGTAGTGAACTAGGCTTTGGCGGAATGCCTAAAAACAGCGACATACTAGAATTTGTTGAAGAGGATGAAAAACAGGCGCAGAAGACTTTGAAGACTAAGCCGATGCGTACAATTTCGGGTATTGCGAATATTGCGATTATGGCCAGGCCTGCGCCCTGTGGCGGAGGATGTATTTATTGTCCTAAAGGAAAGGATGCCCCACAAAGTTATACGGGTAAGGAGCCAGCAACTCGTAGAGCTATCAGAAACGAGTACGATCCATTCGACCAGGTCAATGACAGGCTTGGACAATACGAGAAAAATGGGCATAGCATCGACAAATCCAAACTAATCATAATGGGAGGAACATTCCCTTTCCAAGATCCAGACTACCAGAAACAATTTCTCAAAGAAGCATTCAACGGCTTCAACACCTATCCAGAAGACTCAGATAACGAAAAAGTTGATACCTTGAAGGAAGCTAAGGAAATCAATGAAACAGCTCAGGTGAGGAATGTTGGAGTAACCTTTGAAACCCGTCCTGACATCTGTGAAACAGAACACATTGACAGAATATTAGAGATGGGCGGTACAAGGACTGAGATGGGGGTTCAAACCGTTTTCGACGAAACACATGAGAGAACCAATCGTGGTCACGGAATGGATAAAGTAGTAGAAGCCACCCGGAAACTTAAGAACGCCGGATTCAAAGTAGCATACCACCTAATGCTAGGACTACCTGGCGAAGGCTATGAAGAAGATATCAAAAAATTTGAAGAGGTTTTCAACAATGCTGACTACCAGCCGGATGAAATCAAAATATACCCATGTGAAGTCATTCAGGGCACGGAGCTTTACAGACAATATGAGGAAGGAGATTTTGACCCAATTGACGATGAAGAAGCCAAGGAAAGACTTAAGAAGGCTCAGAAAGACATTATACCTCCACATGTCCGAGTCAAAAGAGTAATGAGAGACATACCAAGCACAGAAGTAGACGCAGGACCACAGCTGACCAACATGAGACAGATGGCCTTACAAGAACTACGAAAAGAAGGAGAGAGATGCAGATGTATTCGCTGCAGGGAGGTAGGGCATGTCAAGAGGACGCATGACTTAGAACCGAGAGAAGAAAATATTGAGTTAATTGAAAGGGATTATGAGGCTTCTGGAGGCCACGAATACTTCCAAAGCTTTGAGGACACGGAAGCTGATATTATACTAGGATTTACTCGTTTGAGAGCAC
>Ga0102936_1000929_pt1 | contig 11650 bp, 17 predicted proteins | sample SalPon2_A_H2O_MG_FD_78502 | JGI IMG/M metagenome (GOLD analysis project Ga0102936, IMG submission 78502) | Salt pond water microbial communities from South San Francisco under conditions of wetland restoration - Salt Pond MetaG R2_A_H2O_MG | ecosystem: Environmental > Aquatic > Non-marine Saline...
AACTCTAGTCGGTTCACTCGGCTCCGTTGAAATCCTCAGCAGATACCACATTTCAGGTGGGATCACCCCAATCTCTTCACATAGGCATGTCAGTATGCTGTTTCCACGTCTGGTCTGTGAATCCCTCATATCGCTAGTATACCAAATACATGTACCAGTCGGACTCAATCCGAACATGATGGATTCACACACTTCTCTCACCCCAACGGAGTGGCTCTTATGTCTATGTATCACAGCTCTCGTCGTGGAATGGCAACTCTCCGCTAGCGCTTCGATCACTTCAAAGATCGCCGGTATACTGACACTTGGAGGGCTCACTCTTGGGATCAGCATACATGCGTTTGAATGGTTTCGTGAGCAGTACGCAGACTTGAGCTAACAATAGAACCGTGCCACACAGTGACAGATCAATTATCATGTGATCGTTTTCTGACACCATGTTATGTAGCCATGGTTGAGTCAGTCGGAAGTCGGACACAGTATTCTATGTGGAGCTATTCAGATGTGTTTCGCAACGAGATCCTAGCACGAGAATATAATAACCGGGGCCCTCATTTTTTTGTATGGATTGGGGCTTCCGAATTCGGAAAGATGTTCCATCGTGGGTGATGATAGTGATACTAATTACTGCTATCTTGCTGATTTCCGGACTTCAGTATTTTAATATCATATAGATTGTAATAACCTGCTGTCTTCGTTATTCACTACTACTCCGATGAACGTATGTGTATATGAGGACGACCGCAATACCACCTATAATAAAATTTGGTTCAAATTTTTCTTATAGCTGAGATGGTTGAAATAAGGACTAACAGTCCACCGAGTACAAGTGCGATTATAGGGGAATTAGACGTTTCGTTCTTCAAAAACGCATCCTCCGGTTGGTCTGGAGAGACATATGCGGTCGTCTCTGATCCTTGTTCGTAACCTTCGATCGTTGATTCAGCTGCTGACCGTGTATCATAGCTCTGCTCAATATTTGCTGGATATATCTGTGTACCGGTATATCTGGTACCATTGTATGTGTACTCGAACTCAACAGTCGGTTCGTAATTCGATCCCGGGTTTGCCGAGGTTCCACTGTCCGTCTCAATACTGACTTCCGTGATGGTCGCATCGACTTCAGCCGAGTTTCGAACTGCCTCAGTCTGCTGAACGTAATCGTATCCTCCATAACTGATGATCAAAATCCCAATAACAATATACAGCACTGCACCCCCTAAGCTATCAGGACCATTAACGCTCAAGCCAGAATCATCGGCCATACTAACAATCACCCCTGAATCGGTTGATTTCGGATGACAGCCAACTGCCTCTAAAACCCTCAATTAATTGATTAGAAGATGATATATTCGAACGAGAGTGGTAAGAGAGACAGTGCGGAGTCATAAACCGGGCGACGTGCCGTATGAGTACTTGGGAGTACTCTTGGAGGGAGGTACACACAGGCTAATTCCCCTTCAGCCGGCCACTAAAATCTGTATATAACCACGATTTGCGATGATATACGGATTCTCCGCACACGAGATCGATTCCTTGATAGTGCTAATTCAGCAACTCGTGACTCTATAAAATTTTCAGCCGGCGATTCATTCTAATCCGGCTGCCATCACCATGAGACAAGAAATACTGTGAAGTTGTTGACTGTTAGGAAAATTCTCCTTCGATAGAGAAACGTAGTACTTCATTCTTTCTTTGATTCGGCTTGGAGCGGTGTTAGGACGTTCGCACCGAGAGAGCAAGTCGTGTGGTAGACCACAAATATCCGTTTACAGTACGGAGAGGCCCAGCGTTTGTGCCGGAGAGGATGTCACCGGTGATTCACTGTTGCGTTTTCTGAGGTAGGATCTCCTAACTGAATAACTATTTCTTCCACGGAGAGTGCGTAGACCGTCATTTCTGTTCCTTTTCTAGAGTACCACGTATCGACGGGCTCGATGATGTTAGCCTCGCAGAGGTGATCTATGTGATACTTGGCGTTCTGGATGGACGTGTCGGTAGCCTCAGCGATGTCTGAAGTTGTTGCTGGTTCGCCATCAAGTGTCGCCAGTATCTGCTGTGCAGTAGCCGAGGAGACTGTCTGGAGTACATCACTCGGTGGCTCATCGTCAACGACGACGTTCATCCGTTCATGCGGCGTGTGATCGACACGAGTGCGGTACGGGAATGCAGTTGGCATTGGTATTGACTCGAGTAAGTTACCGTCCGGCGTAGCTGGTTACGCGATCGTCCAGTTGGAGTGACCCGTCGCGCCAGTGGATATATGCGATTAGTATCAGGCCGCCAAGGATGGCGAAGCCGACGAAGACAAGTCCCTCTTCTCCGACCCAGCGCGATGGGCCCACGATGTCAACGGAGAAAAGTTCCGGCGTCTGCTGTGAATGTCCCAGTCCGAATATCGCGCTTTGGGTGAAATTATAGAACACGTGAAAACCGATGCTAAGAGCGAGCTCACCGGTTAGCACGTATACGCCACTCAATACTAGTCCAGCAATTAGGTAGTATCCGTAGTGGCTGGGATTTGTTATTTTTCCGCCGTGTAGAAACGCAAACACAAGCGTGCTGAGAGTCACTGCGATACCAACGGCGATCCACTGGGAGACAAACCTGTTCGATCCCTCAGCAAGGTTCTTCAACATCGCACCACGCAAAATGAACTCTTCCCACGTGGCCGCGAGCGCGATATACGCGAACACGACCAACATTGCAGGTACGAACGGGAGATCGCCGGAACCGCGCATCACACCAACGAACGTAGCCCAACCAGCACCGAGGGACATTACGAGTGCCCCACCGTTGATTGCGGTGGCGACGAGCCCACCAACAGCGAATGAGTGCCACCACTCTCGGTCGAACGAGAGTCCGAATTCACTCACAGGGCGTCGGTCAATGAATCGTGCACTGAGAAGAATTGCACCAATGAGAATGACGCCAATACCAGTCAATTCAAGGAGTTCTCGGATGGGATGCTCAAACCTGGCTCGGAGCGCAGTCTGAAGAATTGCGAGGAGAGTGAAGGTTAGTACCGCCGGCAGTAGCGCACGAAGCGGTGCACGCAATCGCCGTTGCTCAGTGTTCCAGACCGGCCAGAGGAGTTGAAAGACCCTCTGACGGAGGGCGGTCGGGAGGATGCGATCAATCGTCGATTGTAACGACATACACAACTCAAGAGGACGGATACAAGTAGCACCCAAGCCACGGCTTCCGACCCAGAAGCTGTGACGGGTTTTTTTACTTGTACCCGTGCCTGGCACGTATATGGACGAGGACGAGGATACAGTCTTGGCGATACTCGACGACGAGTACGCCCGAGCGATCCTCGCTCACCTCACAATTGAACCGATGTCAGTCGATGAACTCTGCACGGCCTGTGAGATGTCCGATGCGACGGCGTACCGCCGTCTCAACCGGTTACAGGACGCAAACCTCGTGACCGAACAGCAGGAGCTTGACCCCGACGGCCATCACTACAAGCGGTATGCGGCTACGGTCGAGACTGTCACCGTCACGTTCGATGATGGGGGCTACGAAGTAGCAGTGACGCGCTCGACAACCGATCCTGCCGATCGTTTCACAGATCTGTTCGAGGGGTTGTCCTGAGATGCTTCTCGTACAGTTGGAGGCGACTGGGACTGACCCGCTCATCGCACTCGGTGTGATCGTTCTTTCCGTGCTCTCAGTAGTGTTGTCGCTGACTATCGCCGTAGTTTTGATTCGTGGCTACCGTCGAGGACCGGCTCACCGTGGAATGCTTTGGCTCGCAGTCGGTCTCATCTTCCTGATAACAGTCCCCGAACTGCTTCGCGTCGGGTTACCAACAGTGACCGACATCGGGGACGTCGGTCGGTCGATACTTGTCAGTGGCTGTGAGCTATTCGGGTTGGGGACGATCCTGTGGGTGGTGTACGGGGGTGGGATGCGGTGATAATAGAGAGTTTGCTGATGATAGAACCGCTCAGTGTGGTGTCGGTGACCCGTAGCGTGACTGCTCTCGTTGGATTGTTTGTCGCTACGCTGGCTTATCGTGGGTACCGACGTAATGGCTCTACGAAGATGCGGGCACTTGCCATCGGTATCGGTCTGCTAACGGCAGGCGTTTTTGCGGCTGTTGTATTGACTGCGATGATTGGCGGGGGGAACGGCGTCGTCTTACTCACCCGAGGTCTCGTGACAGTTGTCGGTCTCTGTGTCGTGCTGTACGCCATCACCGTGGCATAGCCGTTGCTGTCGCAAAGACTGTACACACATCCTGGACGGTGCAGCGTTCACCACACATTTGTCTCGGTCGGTATATTCGGTGGATGGTCCCTGCTTCTTGAGTATTGCACCGATCCACGCGTCACATCGAATTGCCCGATTTAGGTCGTTATACTACCGAGAGCGGCACTTATTTTTGTCACGCTCGTTCATACTGAACTATGACAGCCCTCCAACAGTACGAACTCTCCGCGATTGACCTCTCCGGAAGCCAGTATACTGTAGAGCAGACTGGCCGCGATGAGAACTTTCGACCCGAGTACGAAGCCAGAGACGTCACTGGAAACACCATCTTTCGCACCACGTACCAGATGTACGAGGGAAAAGATGAGTTCCCATTCATCGACACCGATGGGACTGAGATCTGTCGTGTGAAAGCTATCGATACATGGGATATCGCTGGCGACTATCTCCTCACGGACAGCCATACCGACGAAGAGCTCGTTATCTTCGATAATGATCTATCGTTGTTACAAGACACCTGGCGGCTCCGCGATCCCGACGACCAGTCGCTACTTGCCGAAATCAACTCACGTGGCGGGCTCATCACCCTCGCACGGAAACTCTTGCCGGCCGGTCAGGGTATCGCCCACAAGTACGAGATAACCGACTCAGAAGGCAATTCAGTCGGCTCAATAGAAGGAGAGTTCGCCCTGTTCGACTTTGATCAGTACGAGATTGCGCTGACCGATACCAGCTCGATCCCGACGGAGCCGGTCGTGATTGGCGCGATCGTCATCGATGCAATTCAAGGGAACTGAAACCTCAGCACAACCCCCGGATCACGACACGATTCCTTGGACGTAGATGTGTGCGTACGCGCTTGCCCACACGATCGAGAGGAGTTCGCCAGCACTTGACGAGATCACATGCAACACGGGATGTGCCAACGTCAGCCCCGTTTCGAGCTGGGGAAGAACTGTTGTGAGATAGAGACTAACTGCACTTCCAATGGCGATCACAACGATGAGCAGGAGCTTCCCGCGGTAATTCGTCGTGATACGCCAACTCACCCGGAGCGATTCGAGAGGACCGTACTGGCCGATAACACAAGCCTCGGGTGCGAACCAGAACTTGAACAAAAGACCAAGAAACGGCACAGCAAACACAATGCCGCCCAACGCTGCAACGATTGGAAAGCTCATCAACCCCAGAGGAGTGACAGGCACCGTACCAACCAACAAGATCAGTGGTGCCGACACGAAAAACGGGAGCGTCATCACCGAAAATACAATGAGGAGGATAACACCGACCAACGCTGGTGTTCGGGCGATGCTTCGACGCAGTCCCTCACGTACCGTCACCGGGTTATCGGTTAAGTTGCCAGCGACGATCGTTCCCACGTAGGCACGGATCGAAATGATAAACGCGAACGCTGTCACGAACTCAATGACGCCGATAGCGGGTGCCGGAAGCAACGCGATACTGTCCGTCTCGAGAAGGCGGTTTGCGAAGATAATCACGCCAGTGAAGGCGAGAATCGACGGGTAGGACCGAAACAGGCGAACCGACCATACGAGCGTGTCGAGGACAGTTCGATTAGTGGTAGTCGTCTCGATGTTTCGGCATTCAAGACAGCCACACCTATCGATATCGTTGCGGGCTTTGATCGTCGGTGCCACGGCATCCGTGGTTGTATCGTCCGCGGAAGAAGTACTTCGAACCGCTGAGTCGGTGTGTTCGCTCATTCAGTAGTAACGAACTGGGAGATGGATTCACCGGCCGCAAGCAGAATCGACGGTGGGCCGAGTAGTGAAGCGAAAGATTTGAACGCGTGTTTAAGACTCGGTCGATCGTCCTCAGTGCCGAGAAACAGCAGTGTCGGGTCTTCGGAGACGACGAACACGCTCATCTCACGGCCTTTCTCTGAATAGCAAGTGTCTGTAACTTCAATTACGCCAGCTGCTTCGAGATTCTCCAAGTGATAGTGGACGTTCTGCACACTCTGATCGAGTTGATCAGCGATCCGCGACGGGGTCGCCGGCGTCTCGTTGAGCAGCCGGAATATCTCGTAGGCGGTTTCCGAAGAGAGTGCTTCGATAACGTCTCGTGTCGCGTCGTCGTCGAGACTCAGTACGGCTGGGGTGTCACTTCGTTCGACGGCGGCGTCCGTTTGTGTCGGGAGGAGTCGTGGCATGGGTGCAGTTAGCTTATGTGGATCGTGGTTGCGGGGATCTGTGTCGGTCGGTGATTGTTCGAACCGGTCGTTCGTAATTGTTTGTAGGTGTTTATGTTGATTCCGGGGCGGCGGGTGAGAGAGCGATCAACCGCATATAGTAGGCCGTGTACACCGTATAGAAGTACGCAAAACCGATCGCCGAAAGGGTGATTCCGATCGGAAGCAGGACAGCGATCGGGATTCCGAGATCGATCGGTACTACGTCAGCAGGCCTAGTGTCCGTCATCGTCAACTGGAGCAGGTAGTCGGGGATGAAGAAGCCGTTCAGCAGGACGAGCCACGCCAGCGAGAATCCAATGACGCTTTTCAGGTTCGAGCGGACGAGTCCGATGCTTCTCTGGAACGCGTCAGTAACACTCTTGTTTTCGATGACGATTGCGGTGTCGTAGAACTGTACGAACATAATGACAACGAGGATCGACACCAGCCAGAGCAGCAGCGATCCGACGCCCGCGGCGAACCCAGCCATCTCGTGAATCGCAGCGAGCGCCATCGTTCCGATACCCAAGACGAACCCGATGACCCCGAGTCCCATGGCGGTTCCAAGGACGACCAGCACGAACAACACCGTTGCGAGGAGCAGTCGGAGATAATGTGTCCGGGCGGCAGTGAAAAAACAGGAGAGCGACGCGCCTGTTCCGTCGATCGCACCTTGGGCTGTACCGACGAACCCGCCGAGAACGAACGGGAAGACGAGCAGCCACGCAAGCGAGACGCCTGCCGAAATGAGTGGTGATTCGATCAGGTGATCGACGTATTGGAGCTGGCTGCCGCCCCCAATGAGGAGGCCGGCGACAAGCAGAATTGGATTCTCGCGGAGGGCGGTGAATCCATCTTTGAATGCGGAGACTATGACCATCACATTCACTGCTTACCACGGCCATATATTAGGTCGCACGTAGTATCAAAACCAGATTTAACCATTTTGAGGCCTTGTAACGCCTGTTTGTAGGAAAAGTGCAAAGAACAAATTCGATTTGAGCTATCGGGGTCTTGAAACACCCCGCCAAGCGATACCTAGATATCCGTGAGAACACGTCAGTCTCGAGTTGAACAGTACTGTGAGAGAGCGCCGTTTCGAACTCTACCGGTACCCGGTAGATGTAGCAAATGAGTGCCCGATATACTCGACGGACGCTGTTGACGACACTCGCGGCGGCAGGAGTCACGAGTGTTACCGGCTGTCTCTCATCAGGGGATAGTCGTTTTCGGTTGAGTGCCTATCCGGCAGAGAATCCATACGAGAAATTCCTACGGACAGATCCGACGGCACAGCGAGCGCAGTTCGCTATCGATTATCCCGACGAATACAAGCGCACCGTTTCCGACGAACTGCTTGCGAGTGGCTCCGTCACAGTGCTGAACTACGAACTAGCCTACGAGTACGAGTTCGGCTCTGAGCAACGGGAACGCCCCCAGTTCGCTACCGACGGCGACCGATACTACCGGATCCACGTCGATACGGTTCGGACTGTCGAACGAGACTGGTGGGAATTCTATCTTGACCTACTGGATTCGAAACCATCCGACGGTATCGAGCCGACAACGGTACCGATCACATCACTGTCTGATCGGGACCAGCAGATACTCGATCGGGCGATGGAAGCCGCTGCCGCAGATCGAAATCCAGCGATCGATGTCGGTGATCGAGAGCCTGGTTCACGCGGCGTCACGTATCACAACCACCTCGACACGGACGAAAGCGATCTCGTTCCATCGCCGCCGTTCGAGTATCTCCAACACAACGATCATCTGTTTCAAGCCCGAGCCGAGCAAGATACCATCTCCGTCACTGAACGGACGTTCACTGCCGAGCAGATTGGAGGATCTCGATCTGAATACGAGCAACACGTCCGCGACACCGTTCTCGAAGTCGACTTTTCGACAGTCTCACTCTCAAGTGAGGCGGCAGACGTACTCGACACAGCAACGGATGGCCGACCAGTCTCAGGGTTCTACGAAGAATCGCCACCGATGTCGGACGGACTCAAAGCAGTCCTCACACACCTCGATGCCGCCGACCACGTTAGCGAACACAGCGAGTATGGGGAGTATACGACGTTTCCGAATCTGTACGCAATCTACGACGGGAGCTGGTACGAATTCGAGTTAGCTGTCTATCCCTGAGCGGCACCCGACCTACTGTCGTTCCCCAAGTGCCGCTGTTAGTGCCCGGAGTTGTACCCAGCCGTTGGATCGGAGTGCTGCGGGCAAGCGGCGACGTGCTCCGTCAAGTGCCGTCCGCAGGGCAGCCGAGGCGTTCTCAAAGATTCCAGATCCGTGTCCGACGAGGATTCGGTGTGGAGACAGCCCCTTGAACACAGCTCGTGGTGGGTTGAACCGACACAGCAAGTACATCCCGAGTCGCTCCTCACCCACGGTGAACAGCGGTGCAGTCCCGAGTACGTCGGGGACGTAGAGCGTTCGATCAGCCGCGCGGTAGGCAACTGCTTCGGACCAGCCCGGGAACGGCCGACAGCGACGCAACTCGAATCCGGACGTACCGATCGTATTCGTCTCCGGTTCGATCGGAGCATCAAGGTGAGATGCCGCCCGGGAGAGCCACGGAGGACAGTACACGGGGACATCGTGACGCGTCGAGAAACTATCTGCATCACGGACGTGGTAGTTCGAGCAAACGATCACGCCACGTACGTCCCCAAGCGTCGAAAGCTCCTCGTCGATCCCTAGCGCGTCGATCGGATCGATGAGCCTACGCCATCATCTTCTCCAACGACGGCGTGACTCATCCGGAGACCGGTTTCGTTCGGATGTGCAAGCCACCCGATCCCAGCCTCGTACCGGTCAACGATCTCGTACCTCGAAGGGGACTGCCGGTCGTAAATCGGCATCGTCAGCTCTCGGGGAAGACCGTGTCCGGATCTCGCCCGTCGAACGGGCCGACCTGCTCACCTGTCGTCGCATATCGATACAGCGCGGTCCGGACAATCGCAGAGGCCGTCTGCGAGCCGACGATGGCAGCGACGACAATCCCGCCACCACCGACGAGCGCTGCCGCAGCGAGCACGCCATCGAGGACGAAGTATCCCACCGCACCAAGCGCGACACCCGGAAGCGAAACCAGCAGGAAGATGAAACTTACGCCAAGCGTAGCGGAGACGCTTTCACCCCACGTCTCTCGAAACAACGACCCGCTTCGCCGGAGTTGGTCGCGCAGGTTCCGGCGTTCATCGAGGACGATGACTGGCACGATGAAATACGTCAGGAGTGCCCACGCGAGATTGAACACGGCACGCGTCAAGCTCCCGACTACACCGAACTTCTCGTCGAGAATGTACAGGACCGTGCCGAGCGTCGCGGCGACGACAGCCCACACGGCGATCTGGCGGCGAGCACGCCACGCCGCGGCGAGCCCATCCCGGACGGATGTCGAGTTCCCCTCGAACAGTTGTGCCGCGCAGTGTACCACAGCGGCGTTAAAAAACGTCGCCAAACTCGATGAGATCGCGATCGCACAGAACAATGCACCGTACTTGTAGATCTCATTGGTAACAACTAACTCGACGAGTCCCTGTTGGAAGAGGATCGCTGCGAGGACGGCGAAGGAACTCCCCACAGCAAGGAGACTCAACACCGGCAGAAGCAGTAGACTCGGTTCTCGCGTGAATACGCGCAGACTGTCGCGGGCGATGTCGAACCCGCGTCGGTATTTCGAGGCCATCCTGAATCACCACGTTAGGGCGGCGTCGCAACAACGAACCCGATCTCGTCCGTCGACACACCGATCGACAGTGCGTTCTCCGGATCAGTCCGCTCCCACCGATACGAATTCTCCAACCCAGTGTCAGTCCGAATCTTCACGTCGAGCGGTTCGTTGGCAGCAAGGTCCGTGTATCCGTGGTCCCCGTTCGCTGAAATGGATGCCGTATCGTTGACGAGTTCCTCACCATCTTCAGCGGTATGGATCACCGTCGTGGTGTCCAGTTCGCTCTCCGTTTGATTATTTACGATCAGATGCGGTGCGTTCTTCCGTGTCGTCTGTGCAACGGCACCGCCTATTGCTCCGAGTGCAACACACCCTGAGAGCAGGGTAATCGCTTTTCGTCGTGTGATGGAGGGCATATAGAGGTGATTCAACAATAGTACATATAAAAACTTGGAAGAGTCAAAATCAGTTTGAACGCGAGCGAGTAGAGCCGTTTCGCAGTGCTTTGCAGGTGAAACAGACAGTCCCGGTCACGCCTGTGCGAATTCGCTCAACGACTCGCCGACGGTAAAGCCGATCGCGTCGTCGAACTCTTCTGCACCGAACGCAATCGCAAGCATCTCTTCGCTCGTGTCGTCAATCGAGATGGATGCTGAAGCAGTAGATTCTCCCTGAACCTCGGACTCATCCAGTTCGATGCTTGCTTCGTACGTGCCAGTCTCGGTCCATACGTCTTCGTAGGCCGTCACGCCGTCTTCGTCGTTTTCCTCGTCAGTTTCTTCATCGTCGGTATCCGGTGGCAATTCGAATGATTCCGACAACACAGTTTCGTCCGACGGGTCAACAAGCGTCACCGTACCGGTAAGGACAGTGTCGGTCTCATTGAAGAGATTGACATCGCCTAACGCGAGATCGGCAAGGTGGTCTACGATCGCCGTACAGCCGGCTGTGCCGCCGAGAAGTCCGGCACCACACGCGGCGAGGAATCTGCGTCTGGTTGTGTTGTCCGAACACTGACGAACTGTCTGGTGAAGGGCCATACAGCGTCATCAGAGTGCAGACGACATCAATATCCTGAACGTTCAAAATCTGTTTTGAGAAACTTAGGTGTCATAGAACTCGCATCACGACGATTTATTTTGCAATTTGACAACTGAATCAGCTGTGAGAACCTATCTGCGTATGGAGCACTCTGCCTAATTATGACTGCGTTCTTGCTTCGGAATATTTTCTAGATAGCCAGGGGAGACAGTATTATGGCCAATATCAGCCGTCCTCTCGTACACGGCCTCGCAATCGCAGTCGGCACAATAATCGGCCTCGTCGTCCTTGGCGGCTCCTCGGTTGGAAACGGTCTACTAGGTGCAGTTGGCGCATTCGTTGTAATGTTCGTTCTGAGTTTCTTTTTTAGATAGGACTATACCCTGTCTTGAGCGACTCTCGTTTAGGGTAGGAACCCTTCTAACACGCTCTTTTGAGAAACGACTATCGTTTCCTTTCAACCGCGGTGATTTTAGTGCGTGTTCGAGGAAGCCACCAGTATGGCT
>Ga0102936_1000932_pt1 | contig 11630 bp, 12 predicted proteins | sample SalPon2_A_H2O_MG_FD_78502 | JGI IMG/M metagenome (GOLD analysis project Ga0102936, IMG submission 78502) | Salt pond water microbial communities from South San Francisco under conditions of wetland restoration - Salt Pond MetaG R2_A_H2O_MG | ecosystem: Environmental > Aquatic > Non-marine Saline...
GGGCTACCGGAGCGTCGCGGACACGGGCGCGGACGACCTGGAACTCAAACCCGGGGCCCCGCGGCTGGAGGTGGGGACCACCTCGCCGGCGCCCTACCGCGGCCTGATCGCCGCTATCGACACCGTCGACGCCCTCGGCCACGACACCATCACTGGCCGGATCGAGCGTCTGACCGATCGGCTGAAAGACGGGGTGGGTGATCGCCTCCTGAGTCCCCGCGAATACGAGTCGGGGCTCGTGACCTTCACCGCCGAGGACCCCGAGGCACTGGTCGAGCGCCTCGCGGACGAGGGCATCCACATCCGGTCGCTCCCGTATCCCGACGCGGTTCGAGCGTCGGTCCACGTCTTCAACACCGCCGCCGACGTGGACGCGTTGCTCGACGCGCTGTGAGGCGATTCGTGGCGCCCGCGCCCGGCACCTATTTGAATCGCCGACCGGAAGCCGTTGGCATGATCGACCGTCGCGACGGGGTGAGCCGATGAACCGGCTCCACCCACGGATTCGCGTCGTCTGGGCGGTGCAGGCCGCCGTCACGGCAGCCGTCCTCGGCCTCGTCGCCTTCGGCGTGAGCCGTCTCGTCTTCACCCTGCCGATCTGGGTCCCGGCCGCCGTCTTCGTCGTCTTCCTCGGCGGCGGTGTCGGCCTCGCACTCGTCCGTTATCGGGTCTGGCGCTACGAGGTCAGAGACGACGCGCTCTATCTCGAACGCGGCGTCTTCACCCGCGTGCGGACGGTCGTCCCCTTCGTCCGTATTCAACACGTCGACTCCTCGCGCGGCCCGCTGGAGCGACTGATCGGCCTCGCGAGTACCGTCGTCTACACCGCGGGCTCCCGCGGCGCGGACGTGACGGTACCGGGGCTGACACCCGACGGCGCCGACGACCTGCGAGAACGGCTGAAGCGACTCGCCATCCGCGCCGAGGGCGAGGACGCCGTATGAGACATATCTCATGAGCCGGACGCTCTCCTCACTCTCCGTCCCCTATCGCGTCGTCGAGCGCGGCGGGAGCATCATCTTCACCGCAGTCATCCTCTTTTCGGGCGCGTCGGCGGCCTTCGGCCCGGCCGGCGGCCTCGCCGGTGTCGTCCTCGTCGGCCTCGCGCTCGTTACCCTGATCGCGTACGAGGTGACCTACCACCGTCGCTTCGAGTACGACCTCGGCGCCGACACGCTCGACATCCGCTCGGGTGTGATCTCGCGGCGGAACCGCGAAATCCCCATCCGGCGGATTCAGAACGTCGACATCAGCCGGAACGTCGTCCAGCGCTTTCTCGGAATCGCGGCCGTCGACTTCGAGACGGCGGGCGGGAGCGAGACGGAGGCCTCGCTCCGCTTCGTCGACTTCGACGAGGCCAAACGCCTACAGCGGGAAATCGGGCGGCTGAAACGCGGCGTCAGCGAGGCGGCCGACGAGGATCGCGATCCCCCCGCCGCCGACGAACTGTTCGCGCTCTCGCCGCGCGAACTCGCCCTCGTCGGCGCCCTCTCGTTCGACGTGCGGATTCCGGGCCTGCTGTTCGTCCTCGTCTCGGGCAGTCTGCCCGCGATGTCGTCGGTCGTCCCGTCGGGATCGGGAACCGTTGTCGTCGCCCTGGGACTCGTCGCCGTTGCCCTCGTCGTCCTCCTCGTCTCGTGGATCGCCGGCGCGGCCGCGGCCGTCCTCAACTACTACGACTTCCGCTTGACGCAAGTCGAGGACGAACTCCAGTACGAACGTGGCCTGTTGCGTCGGTACGACGGCTCCATCCCGCTCGATAAGATCCAGACGCTGACCGTCGTCGACGACCCGCTGAAGCGGGTCTTCGGCTTCGCGTCGCTCCGGATCGAAACGGCGGGCTACGCGCCCGGCAGCGGCGAGAGCGGGTCGGAGGCGGCCGTCCCCCTCGCCCGGCGCGACCGGGTGTTCACCCTCGCCAATCGGATCGAGTCGTTCGGGACGCCCGAGTTCGAGCGGCCGCCGAAACGCGTGCGCCGTCGCTACGCCGTCCGCTATCTGCTCACAATCGGCGCCCTCACGGCGCTTCTCTACGGCATCGAGTTCGTCACGTCGGGCGCGCTCCCCTGGCCGCCCTACACGCCGGTCCCCCTCGCGCTCCTCGCGCCGGTCGCCGCCCACTACAAGTGGCGCCACCGCGGTTACTGGCTCGGTGACCACCACCTCGTCACCCGCAACGGCTTCCTGCGCCGGCAGATCAAGGTCGTCCCCTACTACCGGATGCAGACTGTGATAGACTCGCGGACAGTCTTCCAGCGGCGGTGGCACGTGGCAACCGTGACCGCAGACACGGCGGGATCGCTCTCGCTCGTCGGCGGCGACGCCGCCGCTGTCGACGTGGACGGCGCGGACGCCGACGACCTGCGGGCCACGCTCGCGACGCGACTCCGGGAATCGCTCGCGGCGCGGCGAGGGTGGATCGACGGGGCGACGCCGGCCCCGGACGACGCCGCGTCCGCGGGCGAGGCTGGCGGTCCCGAGGCGGGCGACGCCACCGAACCGTCGAGCGACCCGAACACCGATCCCGACGACGCGTAACGCCCTACTCCGTGTTCGGAACCGCGAGGGCGCCGGCCACGAAGAAGGCGAGAGACACCACCGCGAGGACGAGGAGCGCGACGGTCGGATCGGCCCCCGTCGTGGCCGCTCGGACGCCCCGCGAGAAGTACGTTAGCGGCGAGAATGCCGTCACCGATCGGAACCACGCTGGCAACATCGACGGCGGGACGAACGTCTCCGAAAGAACCCAGACGGGAAAGGCAACGGCGTTGCTGACGGCGATGACGCCGTCCTGCGAGTCGGCGACGCGGCCGATGATCGATCCCAGCCCACAGAACAGCGCGACACCGGCGACCACCAGTGGGAAGAGGACGAGAAGGCCCGGGCCGACCACTACGCTCGCGCCCGTCACGAGGAGGACGAGGACGAACAGAAGCAAGGCGGCGAGGCCGATGATAGCGACGTTGACGAGCGTGTTCGCCAGCAGCCACTCCCAGCGTCGGAGCGGCGTCGTCGCTAGCTTCTCGAAACGGTTTCCGTCGCGGTGGCGGGCGATGGTGCTTCCGACTCGCGACAGCGGCGTAAACACCACGACGACGCCGAGATATCCTGGGATGTAGTACGCCGGCGGTTGGGCGAACAGACCGCCGCCGGTCGGCTGGGTCTGCACCAGCGCCCCGAAGATCAGGATGATCAGAATGGGGAAAAAGAAGGTGAAGAAGACGGCCGTCTTGCGGCGAAGGAACGCGCGGAGCGCGGCGACGAACGCCGATCGGATGCGACGGAGCCGGCTCATTGGGCTCCCTCCCCGAGGACTCTATCAGTTCCCGCGTCGGCCATCTCCTCGCCCGTCAGCCGGAGGTATACGTCCTCCAGACTCGGTTCGGCCCAGGTGAAGGAGTCGAAGTCGACGTTCGCGGCCTCCAGATCCGCGACGATGTCGCCCACTTCCGCGAGCGCGACGTTTCGAACGACGAGTCGACCGTCGCGTTCGCGCACGTCGGCGTCCAGCGCCGCGCCGACGACGGCGGCGTCCAGCGCCGCGCCGTCGACGAGCAGATGACTGTCGCCGCCGTGATCCGCGATCAACTCGTTGGGCGATCCGACGGCGACGAGCGAGCCGTCGCGGAGCAGTCCCACGCGGTCCGCGAGTCGTTCCACTTCGGTCATCGAGTGGCTGGTGAGTAAGACGGTCGTCCCGCCGGCCGCGAGGTCGTCGACGAGCGCCCACAGCGCCCGTCGGCCCGCCGGGTCGATGCCCGTCGTCGGTTCGTCCAGAAAGAGGACGTCCGGGTCGTTGACGAGCGCCGTGCCCACGCAGGCCCGGCGGCGCTGACCGCCAGAGAGGTTCTCGTACCACGTGTCGGCGTCGTCGGCGAGACCAACGTCGTCGAGGACGGCGTCGACGGACCGGGCCTCGTCGTAGAGGCCGGCGTAGTAGGCGACCAGTTCGCGAGCAGTGAGGCGATCCGCCGGGTGAAAGGACTGGGGGAGCAAGCCAACGCGCTGTGGATCGACGGCGTTCGGTTCGGCCCCGAGGACGCTGATCGACCCCTCACACCGAGTCGTCCCCGTCAGCGCGCGGACGAGCGTCGTCTTTCCCGCGCCGTTCGGCCCGACGAGTCCGAACACCTCACCTGCGGGGATCGAAAGCGACACGCCGTCGAGCGCCACGGTGTCGCCGTAGCGTTTCCCGACGTCGTCGGTGACGAGCGCCGCCCGCTGCCCTGTTTCGGCCTCGGCCATGCCCGACGCTGGCGCCGGTGCGGAGGTAAGGGTTCTGTTTCAGCCGTCCGCGACACGCCGGCCGTGGCCGACTGTGACGAGGGCCGGACTCGACGGCGAGAACGTGTCGTGTCTCGGTCCGCCTCGCACGAATCGGTTCCTTTATAATCGACCGGCGTTCGATTACGGGTTACGGGGCGCTTAGCTCAGCCTGGACAGAGTGTCTGGCTTCGGACCAGATTGTCGCGGGTTCAAATCCTGCAGCGCCCATGGCTGGTTTTCCGGTTCGTAATCGCACGACAGCGTCGGGGTGATCGTCGATTTTACCCGCTCTCGGTGCAATGGGCTTCCTTTCGTTCAGCTATCGAACGATTCCGAATTGCGGCGGTTCGATCTGTGGTTCGCTACCGTTAGCACGTACCACACTATCCCTAATCATTGGCCCGTTGAACATCCCCCACTCACCAGCAACTGAACCAGAGCGAGATCAAGAGCGGATTCTACTGGTAGCTCTCGGAGACGGGCGTTCCATATCGAGAAACTACTAGTAGATTTTCAGCAGACCACATTTGCCGAATATGCGTGTTATCGGGGCTGAAATCCGGATCTCCAGCGTCTACGCTCTTCCCACCGATCAGAAAGCACTTTCTGTTCACTAGAGTCCCGAATGCTGTGTTGAATAGCGCCCTCTGAGCGAGGATGACGCTCTCCTTAACCTGAGATTACTGGTAACAGATGTACACGCCTGCCTAGAGAGTGATCATCAACGAAGACACCGCTATTCAACAGAGCAGAGTAGAATAGCTGCAAAGTAGGCCTACGAACTGACTACTGGATTTCTTACTAACTTCCGATGATGTCCCCATCACCATGCAAGATACATGGCACAAGTCTTGTACTGGCGAGCTGTTCAGATTGAGGTAGCTGGATCGGTCGGTACAGATGAGGTACGGTTCGCTCACTATAGCAACTGTTGTGAATACAGCATTTTTATTCACCGGAGGTGATTAAACAGCCGCAAAGTGAGTCTGCAGACTCGGCGACAGTTGTTTCGATCAGTCATCGGCTCCATTACTGGAGCAGTACTTTTGTACAGGTCTACCGACCCAACCTACGCCCAGTCGGCTGAGAGATGGCCGCAGCCTGGATACGACAATGCGGGGACCGGGCACGCGCCGGAAAACACTGGGCCAAGTGCGGGAATCGAAGAACAATGGTCGTTCGAAACAAATCATGCGGTGACATCATCGCCAGCGGTGGCTGATGGCACTGTCTACGTCGGGGGAGGCAGTACTGTCTACGCGCTGAGTGCCGGGGACGGTACGGAAGAATGGTCATTCGGTGGTCCTCAGTCCGAAAGAGATGGAGTGAAGTCGTCGCCGACAGTAGCCAATGGAAGCGTATACGTCGGGAGTTCAAGGGGGGGACCGAACGGAAGCGTCTACGCGTTGAGTGCCGGGGATGGCACCGAACAGTGGTCCTTCGAACCAAATAACGCTGCTCGCACGTCGCCTGTAGTGGTCGATGGAACCGTTTACATCGGGAGCAGGGACAATCATCTCTACGCGCTCAATAGTAATGACGGTGCGGAACAGTGGTCGTTCGAAACAGGAGGAGAGGTAAACTCGCCAGCGGTGGCTGATGGCATCGTCTACGTCGGGAGTGACGACGGAAGTGTCTACGCGCTGAATGCCGAGGACGGCACCGAACAGTGGTCGTTCGAAATAGGGGCCCGCGTGGACTTACAACCGGCGGTGGCTAATGGTAGCGTCTATGTCGGAGATTCGTATGGAAGTGTCTACGCGCTGAATGCGGAAGATGGCACCGAACAGTGGACGTTCGAAACAGGTGACGGGGTGTTCTCGTCACCAGCGGTAGCTGATGACACTGTCTACGTCGGAAGCGCTGACGAAGCCGTTTATTCTCTGAGTGCCGAGGACGGTACCGAACAGTGGTCATTCAATACAGGCAACCGCGTCCTCTCGTCGCCAGCAGTAGCTGATGGAGCAGTTTATTTTGGGAGTGAGGATAATAATATCTACGCGCTGAGTGCCGAGGATGGCACCGAGCAGTGGTCGTTTGAAACAAGCGACAAAGTGTGGTCATCGCCAACGGTGGCTGATGGCACCGTCTACGTCGGGAGTTGGGACGGGAGCGTCTACGCGGTAACCGAAGACACGGCGAGTCCAACCGATACGGCGGGCCCAACCGATACAGCGAGTCCAACCGATACAGCGAGTCCAACCGATACAGCGAGTCCAACTGATACGGCGGGCCCAACCGATCCCTTCACTACGACACCATCTGGTCCGCAGACAATCGGTGGCATCCTCACAGCAATCCTCGTCGGGATCTTCTCTACGGAGGCTTTGGTCGTAGTCGGCATCTCAATTATCGTCGTGCTGATCGTCCAGACATGGCCGGAGGACGAATGAATATTACGGAGACAGCCACCCTCCTGTGGCCGGCGCTATTCTGTCTGTCTACCCTGATCGTGTTCTTGCTCATCGCAACACAGCGCGGCTACAGCCGACAGAGCCAGTATCTGGGTGCCACCGCTAGCCTCGGACTCCTCATACTAGCATACACGTACCCACCTGCAGTCACACTTATCCGATGGGGGCTGACACTGGTCGGCTTTGCTGCCCCGGTTGCACTGAGTATCGTGGGGATTCGCTACTTAGTTGACGAGACATGATGGCCCAATTCCCGCTCCAAGTAGCGTCGTTTCTGGAGGTGGTGCCAGCGTGGCTCCCGGTTATCACCGTCTCACTGGGCGTCTGTCTCCTCCTGTTTGGCATGGGCGAGCGGTACATCGCGGCCCATCTCAGCCACTGGAAGGCGTACACGGAGCGCACTGGCGTCCTGTTGGCGGGAAGTCTCACCGGCAGTATCTCCGGGGCGACCTATCTCACCGTCAGGCAGTCTGAGCTGACCTTGCTGTTTATCTTCTTCACGTTCATCAGCGGCCAGCTAATCCAAGGTGCGGTCGCAGCTCGTATCATCCAGAAAATCATCGATTTCTTCAGACCCACTGATGCCGGGAGAGATAGCGACCGAAGCTTTCTCTCGCGAGGTTATGCGTTTGTAAAAGGGAAGATCAAGGACCGGCTCATCATCGTAGCCGCCACCGGCGTCCTCTCAATTTACATGGTGTTGAGTATCCTGTCTGTCTTCGTGCTTGGGAGCGGGGAGCCACTCGAAGCCATCGAGCGGTTCTGGACCGGTTTTCTCCTGCTGACAATTGCATCACTAGTTTTCGATTTCCGATACTTCGCTCACCGACTTTCGTGGCCTGCTGCACTCGGCTTGGTCATCGCAGCGAGTGGGGCATTCCTTTATAGCCCGGTCGGGTTCTCGAGCGTCACCACGGCGTTGGCCCCATATCTGGACAACCCGCTACCGGATTGGATGCGACTTCCGCTTGGCGCATTCGGGTTCTTTGCAGGTGTCGTCTTCTGGGCGATATTTTATCTCAAAGATGGCGAAAGCAAGGACCTATGAAGTAGAGATGAATCGACTCCAGACCAATCTGTCTGTCCCCAGAGTCAAGATGACTGACAAGATTCTCTCCAGAGGTAATTAGCGCGATAATCATAAACAAATGGATATCTGACATGAAACGTCAGGAAATATACTAATGTTTGATTCCGCGGGATGGAGCCAATATTCTCTACGTGAGCACCTATATTGACATATCACACAAGTTTTAATTCGCTCAGTACGCAGATATGCTCTGCTGGCTGGTTCGAAGATAGAACGACGAAATAAACGGATCTTCTGTGCTGTATGGCTGCTCTGTATCTTGCACAGCAATTCTGCTCGTCTCCAGACAAGCACTACACCTCGTCAGTCACCATATTCTCTAAATATAGCGATTGATTGTATCTTGAGATTGTACTAGTAGACTCTTGCTGTGGAGCAGCCGCACTCTCTGAGGCACTCTCGTTGTAGGGGCGTTCCATATCGAGAAACTACTAGTAGACGGTAAAATGCGAGGCCTGACAGAAAACCGCCGACTGTCGATATTATATAGCAGCCTTCGGCTAAGATTCCAGCCGTCTACTGCATACAGGGGACACACCTAGTTGAGCAAGTATTGTAAATATGAGTCGACTCGTAGTCAGTATGAGCAATTCACCATCAGACCGTTGTGGATACACATGGCCTGAAGGCTACGAAACTGGCGATACTCCACGGCATCAGAGTTGTTACTGGCGGGAGACACCTTCTGAAGATACTGACCGGTGCCTGTGGCACGCTAATCCCGATGAGGTCACGAAGACTAGACAAGCACTTATGAACGATCTCGTACGTGAGACGCGTGAACAGAACTCGCCGTATGCAGAGTTACTTGACGGAGCTAACCTTTCTAACGTTAAATTAATCGACAGGATCTTCTTAGAGAATGTCGCATTGCGTGGAAGCCTTCTCAACAATGCAGAATTCCGGAATATAGACCTCTCGGGGGCAAATCTTCAGGACGCCGACCTCTCGGGAGCAGACCTCCGGGACGCCGACCTCTCGGTAGCAGACCTCCGGGATGCCGACCTCTCGGAGGCAAATCTTCAGGATGCCGACCTCTCGGGAGCGGATCTCCGGGATGCCAACCTCACAGAGGCATCTCTTAGGGCAGGTTTCTCGGGGGCGGATCTCCGGGGAGCCGACCTCTCAAAGGCAGACTTCTCGGGGAGGGCCGTGGGTGCCAATCTCTCGGGAGCAGATTTTCGGGATGCCATCCTTTCGGCGGCGGACCTCCGGAAGGCCAACCTCTCGGGGACGGATCTCCGAGCCGCGGTTCTCGTGAGTGTCCTACTAGGTAACACGGATCTGTCTAACGTCCAGTTGGATCACCGGACACAGTTTACTTCACGTTCTTTGCGACAGCGGTTCAAGTCCATTTTTCTACCCCGCCCTCGAAAGGTCGGAGTTGAGTCGAACACTTGGAATGCACACGCCCGTGACTTCCACAAACTCGCCGCAATCTGTAGCAGGGAAGGTCTGATCGGGCAGGCGCGTACTCTCACAATATTGGAGCGACACGCCCGCCGTAATGAAACACTATCTAACGGGAATATACTGACAGCATTAGGTGCTTGGCTGAACTGGCAGGCTACAAGCTATGGCATCAGCGTTGGTCGTGTCAGTCGTAACATGCTGTTACTCTTTCTTGTATCCTCCCTGACGTACCTGCTCAATGGCATCCGAACAGCCGAGGAAGCGATTCGGATTTCCGAACTCATGTCTAGACCGTTTCTGACAGAATCAGTCGTCAATACCGTCTATTTCAGCGTCGTCACATTCACCACTTCCCCACCCTGGACCGTCTTCGTCGAAGTAAGCCAATGGATGGCGATGATCGAGACCTTCTTAGGTACGCTGCTGATCGTCCTGTTGGGCTACGTCCTCGGGCATCGAGATCAAATCTGAATTATGAGCTACTAGCAGTTCTCAGGATTTGTGGCCGCGCATTCTCAGAGGGACTCTTCGGAAAGCGGCGTTCCATATCGAGAAGCTACTAGTAGACACAACATTGGCGAAAATCGAAAGCCTACAGCCTCCTCAAGGATCGAAATCATCACTATTTGATAAGAATTGAGGCCGCTGCTGAATACAGGGCGCTTACACTGCACTCCGGCCGATTACGCCCTGAAATTGGCACTATACAATATCCGTAACGGACTGCATACAGAGGCGCAAAACCACTTCCTTATACCCATTCAGATGATAGATATGGGAATGGTTCCCGCTAATAACCTCTCCGAGCGTCAGCCGTCCCACAAGGCAACGCTCTACTGTCCGAATTGTAAGCACGAAAACCGCATTAATGGGGACTGGATCATCCAAGTCCACTCCAGCCATCTCGACTACGAATGTCCCGAGTGTGGAGATACGATTGAGTCCCGTCCGACTGGACCAGATACGATTACCCCAACATAGAGGAGTGCTTCAGGTCTGGGATCTACCCAGCAACTCTACAGAGTAGTTGATTCTTGGAGTATAGTGTGTAATTAACGCTGTTCGAGTGCTGCATTCACGCTCTACGTCTTGCACCCTGCTTCTAACAACTTCCTGAGAAGTCCATCCGGCGTATTGAGTCAGCGCGTGTCGAACGCGTGGATCACGTCGCTTGTCGAGTATCTCTCGACTACGTTCTGTTCGTCGAAGTCGGAATCATCGCTCCAGATGGCCGCATCGCTGGCGATTGCACAAGCTAGGTAGAGCACGTCGTCGGGGTCAGTGTCGCCGATCACTGCATCTGCCTTCTCGATAGCGTGATGGAACTCGTCGACAGGAACGACCTCGATGTACTGAAATAAGAGGTCGACGAACTGTGCTACTCGATCCGGATCCATCCCAGATTTTTCCACGATCAACTCCTCGTAGTTCTCGATCTCGTCGTAGACGAACGCGGGAGTACGGAGATCGGGTTTGAGCGTGACGATGAGTTCCCGCGTTTTCGAATCGGCGATGAGTGCGGAGATGACGACGTTCGCGTCGACGACCAGCTTCATTCGTCGTCTTACGCCGATTCCTCGTCGACACGCTCGCGTCCACGCTGGTTTATTTTGTCGGCGATTTCCTGCACGTCGCTCTCAGTGAGTTCGCTCTCGCTAGTGAGATCGTCCATGACTTCGAGCATCTCGATTTTCTCTTGGATGGCTTGCCGGGTGACCTCGCTCCAGTTGATTTCCGGGTGCATCTCCATTCGCTCTTTGAGGGCATCGTCGACGTTGACTGTGATAGTTGGCATACAGGAATCTATGAAAATGCAGAATACTGTGTCTTTCGGTGTGTTCATTATCCCTCGAATTCGACCGCCTCACGCCCGAAAGGACGATTCGTTCACCGAGCGAGCGAGCGCCTGCAGCGCCCATGGCTGATTTTCCGGGTCGTAATCGAACGACAGCAGCGGGGCGGTCATCGATTTGGCCGGCTCTTGGCGCAATGGGCTTCCTTTCGTTCAGCTATCGAACGGTGCCGAATTGTGGCGGTTCGATCCCAAAGTTCGCTACTGCTACGACGGGGGCACACCATCCCTAATCATTGGCCCGTTGAACGTCTCTCACTCATTAGCAACTGAGCTGGAGATCAAGAGCCAAGTTACTGGTAGCTCCCGGATACGGGCGTTCCATATCGAGAACCTGCGGGGATATTCTCAGTACCTCATATTTGCGAGGAGCTTTCTGCGGGTCGAGAAAATACCGTTTCGATCGCTGGGGAATGTTTATACAATCGTATAGAGTACATGACGGTATGAGTAGTGACCGACAGGCTGTTCCGGTTTCTCTCCCGCCGGAACTCGTTGACCGTCTCGACAGGCTCGTTGAGGACGGCGTTTTCGGATCACGGTCGGAGGCGCTCCGATACGGCGCTCGGCTCGTCGTTCGCGAAGAGAACCTAGA
>Ga0102936_1000934_pt1 | contig 11619 bp, 9 predicted proteins | sample SalPon2_A_H2O_MG_FD_78502 | JGI IMG/M metagenome (GOLD analysis project Ga0102936, IMG submission 78502) | Salt pond water microbial communities from South San Francisco under conditions of wetland restoration - Salt Pond MetaG R2_A_H2O_MG | ecosystem: Environmental > Aquatic > Non-marine Saline...
GGTGTCCCCTCGTACATCACCGTCGTCGTCCCGAGTGCGAGCGGGCCGTAGACGATGTAGGAGTGGCCGGTGATCCAGCCGATGTCGGCCGAACACCAGTAGGTGTCCTCGGGCTTGACGTCCAGTACCGCGTGGCTGGTCCAGGCGGCATAGGAGAGATACCCGCCGGTCGTGTGTTTCACGCCTTTGGGCTGGCCGGTCGTCCCCGAGGTGTACATGAGGAACAGCATGTCCTCGGCGTCCCGTGTGACCGGCTCGACTTCGGCGCCCTCGTGTTCGGCGACGAGTTCGTCGTAGTCGTGTTCGCCCGCAGCCATCGGGTGGTCGTAGTCGTCGTCTAACCGGTCGACGACGACCGTCTCGACGTCATGACCGACGTCGTCGAGACCCTCGTTGGCTTTCTCTTTATGTGGCAGTGGGTCACCGCGGCGGTAGTAGCCGTCACACGTCACGAGGAACTCCGAGTCGGCTGACTCCATCCGGGTCGCCAGCGCGTCCGCGGAGAAGCCCGCGAAGACGACCGAATGGGGCGCGCCGATGCGGGCACACGCCAGCATGGCGACGGGCAGCTCCGGAATCATCGGCATGTACATCGTGACCACGTCGTCCTCCTCGACGCCCAGATCCCGCAGGGCGGCGGCGAACTCGTTTACCTCGCGATGGAGCTGTGCGTAGCTGTAGGTGCGTGTCTCGCCGAGTTCGCCGACCCACTCGATGGCCGCCGCCTCGCCTCGGTCGTCGAGGTGCCGGTCGAGGCAGTTCGCCGAGGCGTTCAGCGTCCCGCCTGTGAACCACTCGTAGAACGGGGCGTCGCTGTCGTCCAGGACCTCGTCCCACTCGTCTTCCCAGTCGAGCAGTTCGGCCGCTCGCGCCCAGGCGTCCGGGCCTTCCGCCTCGAACTCGTCGTAGATGGCGGGGTCTGCGACGTTGGCCTGCTCGACGAACGACTCCGGTGGCTCGAAGACGTCCTGTTCTTCGAGCCGTGCTTCGAGTTGGACCTCTTCATCTGACATGGTCTATCATAGACGACTCGGCGGTAGCTCATAAACAGCGGGGTCGGTCACCACCGGTAGGAACTCCCTACGAACCACATCTTTGCACTGCAGTGCCCGGAACCCGTCACCGTTGGCGACCGGTCGCTGCCGGCAATCGCGGTCGGCCCTGTTCTCAGTATCGACACTCGCGGCGGAACCTATTTGCGACCGCCTCGATAACGAGGGCATGAGAGCGGCGTATGAGCGACACAGAGAAGAAAATCGCCGATATGCAGGGACAGTTCCTGCAGGCGGTTTCGCAGGGTCACCAGCACACCGACGCCGAGTGGCAAAACTGTCGTATAATCCTCACGACCGAACGAATCGCGCTCATCGCCGACGGCAAGCGACAGGTCGCGCTGACTGACATCGACCGCATCGCCGACCGGTTTGACGTGAACCAGCAGAGCGCTGGCGTCTCCGAGTACCTCGCCCTCCACGTCGGCGAGGATGTCCTCCTGGTTTCGGCGTCGGACCACGCGGCCCTCGAGACGGATTTTTACCGGGCAAGTCTCGACGGCGCGGTCATCCTCGTCCAGCACCCCGCCGTGAAAGGGGGCGTCGTCAAGAGCAACGAGTGGACGAAAGGCCGGCTGAAGATCTCCGACGAGTCGGTCCGACTCGCCATGGCCGACGGCCAGGCCGTCGACATCGAACGGACCGATATCGGGGATCTGACCGTCGAGGACAAGCAAGTCTCCGGGGAGGAGCGGACCGTCATCCAGGTCGAACACAGCGAGGACGACATCAGCGTCGAGACCCACCTCGCCGGCGAGGAGTTCCACGCGACCGTCCTCCGGACGATGCTTGAAGAGAGTGCCGAGCAGAACCGCGCCGACCTCGATCTGTCCTCGACCGAAAAGCGAGTTATCATGGCCCTTCACTCGGGCGTGTCTCCGTTTGATATCCCGAACTTCGTCGGCATCGACGTCGAGAAGACCGAGGCGATATTCGACCGCCTCATCGAACTCGATGTCATCAGCGTGCTTCGCGAGCGGACCGAGGTGTCGCTGACGACGAAGGGACGGCGGGTCGCTGGGGATCGGATGGGCGAGCAGTAAGGCGACTCCGACAGCGGCGCGGGGACCGACCCGACAATGTTTCAGACGCCTGCGTGCGCAAATATTGTCGTATTAAGGGCGCCATATTCAAATCCCTCCTCGCAGTGATACACGTATGGACATCGATACGGCGGTGGTTCTCGCCGCTGGCGAGGGGACCCGACTGCGGCCCCTGACGCGCAATCGACCGAAACCGATGTTGCCAGCGGGGAACCGTCCGATTCTCGAACACGTTTTCGACGCGCTAGTCGAGGCGGGCGTCGAAGAACTCGTCGCAGTCGTCGGCTACAAACGCGATCGCGTCCAGGACCACTTCGGCTCGACCTATCGCGACGTGCCGATCACCTACGTCACACAGAGCAAGCAACTGGGCAGCGGGCACGCGCTCTTGCAGGCCCGCCAGGCCGTCGACGACTCGATGCTCGTGCTCAACGGCGACCGACTGATCGACGCCGGCACGGTGGCAGCCGTCGCGGACAGCGTCGCCGAGACGGGCGACCCGTCACTGGCGGTCGTCGAGCGCCAGGAGACGAGTCGCTACGGGGCCGTCGAGATGCACGGCGACGATATCGCGAAACTCGTCGAGAAACCCAGAGACGGTGACTACCGCCTGATAAACGGCGGGGTGTATGCGTTCTCCGCCGACATCTTCACCGCGATCGAGGAGACGCCGCGACAGGAGGGCGAACTCGCGCTGACTGACACTCTCGCCCGCACCATCGAGCGCGACCGCGTCCGCGGCGTCGAGGTCGACGGGATGTGGGTCGACGCTACCTATCCGTGGGACCTGCTGACCGTCGCTCGCGAGGTGCTTTCCCGGGGTCGGGTCGTGGAGGCGGCCCGCAGCGACGGCGTCTGGATAGCCGATTCTGCGCGAGTCCACCGGGAAGCGGTACTGCAGGCCCCGGTCGTCGTCGGGCAGGACTGCGAGGTCGGCCCCGACGCCGTCATCGGCCCGAACACGGCGCTGGGCAGCAACGTCACCGTCGGCTCGAACGCCGTCGTCCAAGACAGCGTCATCGATGCGGACACGCGCATCGACCCGGGCTCGACACTGATGGACACCGTCACCGGGCAGGACGTCCACCTGGGTGCGAGCACAATCGTGCCCGCCGGCCCGGCCGATGTCCAGGTCGGGACGAGGGTCTTCGAGGAACAGCGTCTTGGTGCGGTTATCGCTGACCGGGCGCGCGCTCGGGGCAACGTCAGCTTCACACCCGGCTCGCTCGTCGGCCCGAAGGCCCACCTCGACGTCGGTGTGACCGTGCGTGGCAACGTCGAGGAAGGCGTGGAGGTGACTCGCTGATGTGTGGTATCATCGGCTGTGTCGGCCGCGGCGACGAGACCCTGGACACGCTGGTTCACGGGCTCTCGAAGCTGGAGTACCGCGGCTACGACTCCGCGGGTGTCGCGATGTCCGGCGACTCGCTGTCGCTGTGTAAGACCTCCGGGAAGATCGAGGACCTCCGGGACGCCCTCTCGAAGACCTCGCTGTCGGGTTCGGTCGGCATCGGTCACACCCGCTGGAGCACCCACGGTCCGCCGACTGACGGCAACGCCCACCCGCATCAGGACTGCCGGGGAGACGTGGCCGTCGTCCACAACGGCATCATCGAGAACTACCAGAGTCTGCGCGACGAGCTGGTCGCCGCCGGCCACACCTTCACCTCGGATACGGACACCGAAGTCGTCCCGCACCTCGTCGAGGACGCCCTGGCCGCGGGCGCCGACCCCGAGGACGCTGTCCGCCAGGCCATCGCCCAATTGGAGGGGAGCTACGCCATCGCGGCCGTCGTCGCCGGCACTGACGCCATCTTCGCGGCCCGCCACGACTCCCCGCTCGTCCTTGGGCTCGACGACGGCGCGACCTACCTCGCAAGCGACGTTCCCGCCTTCCGCGATTTCACCGACCAGGTCGTCTACCTCTCGGACGGCGAGTTCGCCCGCCTCGACGCGAGCGGCTGGGCGGTCACCGACGCCGACGGCGTCCGCGTCGAGAAAGATGTCGACACCGTCGAGTGGGACCCAGAGGAGACCGGCAAGAGCGGGTACGACCACTACATGATCAAGGAGATCCACGAACAACCCCGCGCACTACGGCAGTGTCTGCGCGAGCGCGTCGACGAGATGGCCGGCACCGTCGACCTGGATGATCTGGGCGACCTCTCGCCGACTGGCGTCCAGTTCGTCGCCTGTGGCACTTCTTACCATGCCGCGCTGTACGGCGCCCACCTGTTCCGTGAGGCCGGCATCCCGGCCCAGGCGTTCCTCGCCAGTGAGTTCGCCACGTCGGTCCCGCCCATCGGCGACGCCTTGGTCGTTGGCGTCACCCAGAGCGGCGAGACGGCCGACACCCTCTCGGCGCTCCGGGCCGCCCAGAAACGCGGCGCCCGCACGCTCGTCGTCACCAACACGGTCGGCTCCACGGCCGCTCGCGAATGCGACCACGCCTTCTACATCCGGGCCGGCCCGGAAATCGGCGTCGCCGCGAGCAAGACGTTCTCCTCGCAGTTGGCCGCGCTGAACCTGCTCACGCTGGGGATGACCCAATCGGACGACGCTCGCGAGGTCATCAACGCCATGCGGGAGCTTCCCGGTGACCTCCAGCGTATCTTGGACGAGTCCCGCGCCGAGGAGGTCGCGGAGCTGTACGCCGACGCCGGCGCGTACTTCTTCATCGGCCGCGGCCTCCAGTTCCCGGTCGCGCTCGAAGGTGCGCTGAAGATGAAAGAGATCACGTACAAACACGCCGAGGGCTTTGCCGCCGGTGAATTGAAACACGGGCCGCTGGCACTCGTGACCTCCGAGACGCCGGTGTTCGCTGTGGTGATCGGTGACGACGAGAAAGCGCGGAAAACCGTCGGGAACGTCAAGGAGGTCGAGGCCCGCGACGCGCCAGTGGTGGCGATTACCGACGGGCAAACCGACGTGCATCGGTATGCTGACCACGTGCTGGAGATTCCCGAGACCCACGAGCGGGCGGCCGCGGTGCTGGCGAACGCGCATCTGCAGTTGCTGTCGTATCACACCGCGGCGAAGCTCGGTCGGAATATCGACAAGCCGCGAAATCTGGCGAAAAGTGTGACTGTCGAGTAATACTGTCGGCTGTCCCAGTACGGACGAATTCGGCACTCGCTACCCGGCTTCTCTGTCGTTCTCGTCAAGAGTGTCTGGTGGTTCCAGCAGTGCGGGAGTCCGGCCGGTTCGCGAAGCCGAGAGTATTCAACCACCGGTCGTCGCGAGCGATGTCAACCGCGAGTTCGCCCACGCTCGCTCCGGAGATTCGAGCACCGTCGCCGCCAGCCGAACGAACGGCCCCACTATGCGTGTCTCCCGCAGGTCGATGACGATGACATTCGGCTCAGGCGTTGCGGTCAGCCAGCGGTAGACATAGGAGTGGCCAATCAGGGTTTCGACGCAGGTCGCGAGCGATTCGACTCCCCTGGCGAGCACTGATCCATCGCTTACCCACCTCACCCGCTTCTCGACTGTTTGGAGCAGACGTGCCGTTCGTGATTGATCCCACGCCATTTGTCACTGGTCGATGTTGACGACGGTCGTTTGTACAGTCACTGGCCCGAGATCGAGGACGACCGTCGAGCCGTACTGTATCCGCTGCCCTCTGAATTCGATACCGCTTACGGTCTCACTGACCCGTAGCTCGGTCGTGAGCGTCACGCGACGCAGCGTCGGGTGGTCGTTGACGACGACCGACCCGTCCTGTGCAGTCGCGATGATGGGGCTCGGTTCATTCGTCACGCCGGTGACGTAGGCCGTTGGTACCGTCCCCGCCTGTTCGGTCTGGCCCGGTCGGATAGCGTTCGCTGTCTCTTCAGGAACCTTCGTTAGTTCGAGTGTCACCGTCCGGTTAATTAACTCCCTACTCTGGAGACTGGTATCGACCTGTTCGATACGGCCGTTGATCGTGTACTCGTCTGTGGGGAGTGTCAGTTCCTGGCCGGTGCGCAGCGTCGTCGTGCCAAAGCGGCGGGTGTCCTGTTGCCTGTAACTGGATACGTTGGCTTCGACCAGCACCCGTCGTCTTTCCGGGTTCGTGGTCGGGTAGACAGCCACGTCTTCGATTGTGGCGGCGATGTCGCCGTCGACGCTGATTTTGTCACCCGAACTAATCTCGCTCGCGTCTGTTGCCGAGACCGTATCTCGGAGCAAGACGGTGGTCGTGCTCGTGTCGAGTCCACTGCCGAGTCGCTCAATTCGGCCGGTGAATGTGGACTCCGCTGTCGGAAGCTGCACCGACTGTCCGGGACGGAGTGCCGTTGCGCCGAAGCGCTGAGTGCCCTGTGACGCGTAGCTGTTCACGTTGGCCTCGACACGCAGTACTTTTCTGTCGAGGTTCGACGTCGGATACACCGCGACGTCTTCGATGGTTGCAGCAGTACGGCCGGCGACGGTGATTTGGTCCCCTGGGGCAACTGTGTTTGCGTCGGCTGCGGACACCGTGCTCTGGAGCACGACTGTTGTGGTGTTGGTGTCCAAGCTCGACTCGCCGCCGATATCGCTTATTCGGCCCGCGACGTTGTACGCGTCCGTGCTAATGTCTAAGACACGACCGAGACGTGGCGGTGCACCGTCGTACTCGATGCTCTCCTTGCTGGAAAGACCTTGGAGTTCGGCTTGGACAACGACACGCGTTTGTTCACCCTGTGGCGTGAGATAGAGGTCGGTGACTGTCAGGCTCGACTCCCCGGCTGGACTGTACGTGTCGCCTTCGTTGAGTGCGGCGACGATGTAATCGGGTTGAGTTCCGAGGTCCAGCGTGATGAACGTCGTGTCTGTCTCTTGGTTGCTGTTGTCACCGACGCCGAGAACGAGTCCGGTGCCTGCAACGGCAACGACGAGAACAAGGAGGAGGACGAGCGCATCAACGACATTGACGACGCCGAGGAGATTTCCCTCGTCGTCGATGAGTCCGTCCATATCTGTAACAGGGGGCATAGCTATCGACTTTCCGCATGGTGTATGTTTTTTTTTTGGATGCTACTGTCGGCTTACTTTTTCGCTGACGATAGTTCCGACATCGACAACGACTCCGTAGAGCTGCCGGACGACGATCTTCAGGTCGAAACTGAACGACTGGTTTCGGATATACCGGATGTCGTACCGGAGCTTCTCGCGTGGGTCCGCGCTGGTCATATCGTTTATTTGGGCGAGGCCGGTCAACCCAGGCTTGACGAACCAGCGTTTTCGCCACTCGCTGGTCTCGGCTTCGATATGTTGTTCCTCGTCGGTCCAGGCCGCCCGCGGCCCGACGACGCTCATATCTCCAACGAGAATCGACCATAGTTGCGGTATCTCGTCGAGATGTGTCTGCCGTAGATACCGGCCGACTCGGGTGATGCGGTGGTTCTCCTCTGACGCCGGCGAGGTATCGGGCTCACCGCTCCGCATCGTCCTGAATTTATAGATGGTAAACACTTCTCCGAACGCCGCCGTCCGTGCCTGGCTGTACAGTAGCGGTCCTCGAGAGTCAGCTTTGATAGCAACGGCGATGCCGAGCACGACGGGGGCCAGACAGACGAGGGCGAGACTCGCGAAAGCCACGTCGAAGGCCCGTTTGACCACATAATCCTGCCAGTCCCACGGTTCGAGATGCGTATCGACGAGATCACCGCCGGTCGCGTCGGCGATGAGGACGCTGTCGGCGTGCTCGCGATGGACTTTCGCCTGCACGCCGTGCTCGAAGCAGGTCGCCAGGGCGCCGAAAAACTCCTCGCGGTCGGGCTTCGAGAACGCGAGCAGGACGGTGTCGATATCGTGTTCGACCAGCACCGCGTCCAGCCGTGAGAGGCCACCGAGTCGGGGCAGTTCTGCAGCGCTCTCGATAGTCTCTCCCCCGTCGGCGAGCTGTCGCGGTTGTTCCGACAACCTGACACCTGACGGTGCGACGACCCCGGTAACGGGGACTGCCGCACTTTCGTACAGTTTCTCCATGACCGCGGTGTCGTCACCGACGATGATTGCCCGTCTCGAAACACTCGGGCGTCGGCGGATGACGACGAACCACACTGGGAGGACGACACCGAGGAGGAGGACTGTCGCGACGAGTGTCGTCCGGGGCAGGCGCGAGGACCAGTCGAAGTAGCCGATGGTTGCGAGCACTGCGGCGGTCAGAAACACTCGCCTGTGGGTCAGTGCAATCGTATCGAGGATCCTCCGCGGACGAGGTTTGAATAGCGGCCATAGAACAGCGAGTGTGACGACGAGCGTCGTCGCTATCTGGTCGAGTAGCTGTCCGTTGGTGTATGTTGTCGGTTCCAGATTGTCGAGTGGCGGGACAGCCGTGAGCGCCATCTGGACGGGTTGCGTGTTGGCGGCGGCGACGGCGACAGCGACCCACAGTACCACGCCACAAACAGCAACAACTCGGTATCGCCACCCAGACTGCATCACGTGGTAGGTTGTGAGTACAGTATAAAAATACTGCGAGGCTCTGTATGGATGCTCACTCGATCGGCACGTACTTACTGGTGCAGTCGGACCGACGGATATGCGCATCCTCCGCGTCGCCCAGAAGCTCTATCCGGAGGTTACCGGCGGCGGTCCGTATCATGTCCATGCGATGTCCCGGGATCAGGCCGCGATGGGTCACGATGTGACGGTGCTGACCGTTTCTGACGATTCCACGCTCCCTCGACGTGAGCAACGTGATGGGTATACCGTGGTCCGTCGGTCCCGAACCGTATCGCTATTGGGGAACGATCTCTCGGCTGGTGTGGCTGCGTTTCTCCGGACAGCCAAGGCGTTCGACGTGATCCACGCTCACTCGCATCTGTACGCGTCGACGAATCTGGCGGCGGTGAAACGGCAGTTCAGCGAGATACCGCTCGCGATAACCAACCATGGGCTCTACAGCCAGAACGCGCCGGAGTGGCTGTTCGACCTGTATCTCCGGACGGCCGGGCGGTGGACGTTCAACCGGGCGGACGTGGTGTTCTGTTACACTGACGAGGACCGCCGGCGCGTTCGGGAGTTCGGCGTGGACTCGCCGATCGAGGTGGTCGCGAATGGCGTCGATACGGACCGATTCACACCTGACGGACCGGCGACCAAGCGTCTCGACCATGATGGGCCCGTCGTTCTGTTCGTCGGCCGTCTGGTCGAGGGAAAACGGCCACAGGACGCTGTCGAAGCGGTCTCTCACCTGTCCGACGAACTGAACGCGAAGCTGTACGTCGTCGGTGATGGACCGATGCGGCCGGAGCTGGAAGCGATGGCTTCGGGGAATGTGGCGTTTCTCGGTCAGGTCCCGTACGACGAGATGCCCGCAGTGTATCGCTCCGGCGACGCGCTCGTGTTGCCGAGTCGGGCCGAGGGACTCCCCCGGACGGTGCTGGAGGCGTTCGCATCGGGCGTGCCGGTCGTGTCGAGCCATCTGGAGCACACGGTACCCGTGGTTCAGCAGGCTGGTGAGACCGTTCCCGTCGGCGATGTCGGTAGATACAGGTGGGCACTTGAGCGGGTCCTGGCCGAGCGTGAGCGGCTGGGTTCGCAGGGGCGTCGCGCCGCTGTGGATAACTTCCAATGGCGGGAGACGGTGGCAGCGACGACTGCGCGGATCAAGATACTCGTCTGATATTCTGTCGCTCTCGGGAGTATCCTGATTAGAGACACACAAACGATTTGAACGTATGCATCCTTACTCCGCCAATGGGACCGGACGAAGATACGATACTCCGAAAATCAGTAACCTATCGGATGTTCTCCTTGGTCTGCCGGTGGACCAAAGGGAGCAGTGTCTGTCGATTGCTCGGTGACGACCGAGTGCTGGTCGGGGCTGTTGGTCTGTTCCTGGTTGTGAGTCTCGTACGTGTTCTGTTCTCTACTTTAGGCGCCCCGGTGAAGTTCCTGAGCTTCCTGTTGCTGTTTATAGTCCTCACCGTCCTCACTTGGAACTACACCGACCCACACGCGCAGACGTAGCCACCACTGGTGGAGCACGGGACTCGCGAAGACGATGAGGAGGTAATCGAAGGCAATTCTATGCCGGACGTTGGTCCCGAAGTTGGAGTTAATCGTCCCGTAGCCGACGATACCAGTGATGTACACGACGACGAGTAGCATCGCTACCGCCGTATCTGTCTTACATTCGGACAGCGACCGGACGGCGCTCACAGCGAGCACGATTATCGGCACTGTTCCGAGTAACGCGAGCAGGTGGAACATCGAACCTACGTGCAGTGGAAAGGGAGCAAACTGGAAGTAGAACCCTCTCGCAGGGGAAGCAATGAGAAAATCGAACCACGAACCGTAGGACATCCCATCGAGGTACACTGCCCCACCTGTCGACCGAGACTGGAGCGCGCTGTTCACTCTATCGAACGAGTACAATAGCTCCGAAAACAGGCCGACCCCGAGACTACCGACCCCGCCGAAGAGAACTAGGAGCGACGGAACCGACAACTCTGCGTCGAGGACGCGTAGGAAACCGATACACAGGACCATGAGTACGCCCAGCACTGTAATCATCGCCAGCTCCACCCGCAGGAGAAAGAGCATTGCCCAGAGTGGTATCGCCCGGAGGCCCCGCTGTAGATTTCCCGTTCGAATGACCCTTGTCAGTGTTGCGAGGAGTGTGAAGAACAGGATCACAGACAGCGCGTCCCGCATCGGGATGCTGAGGATGAGAAACTGAACGGGCATGAACAGAACCAGTAGCATCACTGCCGGCGTATCTTGCTCCACCCTCGGATAGAGACTGCTCGCGATATACATTGCTGGAATCACGGTCAGTACGGCGAACAGGCCGTTGAAAAGACCGATTGTCTGGGGTTGTGGCGTGAATAGCGTATACACCAGTGCCTGGACTGTGGCAAACGAAGTAACTGACGTCGAACTGCCTGGGACTGTCCCCGCAGCGATCTCGATGGCCGTGGTGTGGAATGCTCCGATATCCCAGCTGTAGGACAATCGTGGTATCAGAACCAACGTGGTGATGACGTGCCCACTCAAACTTAGGACTGCGGCTTTCCGATACAGCGCATCGTCGTAGTATCTCGTCACAAGTAGAAAGAGCAGCAGAACGACCAGAATCGCTGAGAGCACCATGACAGTTCTAGGGTTACTGTGCGGATATAATTTGGTTACTCAGTTGGCGGTTAATATGTGTCTCTTGCAGGCAACACGTGATGGCTTGGTCAAACTGCTGTCCCGCAAGGAGAGTCCGGGGAATAACTGGACTATCACTGCGGCTGAGTGGGACTTGCCGAGTCGACCCACGTCGGTATCAGGACGGAAGCCGGTCGTACAGGTCGGATATCGTCTGGGCCCTCGATTTCCACGAGTACCGCCCTGCAATCCGGTCACGGTTCCGTTCTGCGACAGCCGCCGAATCCAGTCGTTTGGCCGCTTGGACACTGCCGGCTAGTGCGTCTTCGTCGTGCGTCTGGTAAAGAATCCCGTTGGAGTCCGGTTCGACTATCTCCGGAATTCCACCAACCGCCGGAGCGACGACGGGACAGCCGCTCGCCATCGCCTCGAGCAAGACGATAGGGTAGTTCTCGTTA
>Ga0102936_1000935_pt1 | contig 11610 bp, 7 predicted proteins | sample SalPon2_A_H2O_MG_FD_78502 | JGI IMG/M metagenome (GOLD analysis project Ga0102936, IMG submission 78502) | Salt pond water microbial communities from South San Francisco under conditions of wetland restoration - Salt Pond MetaG R2_A_H2O_MG | ecosystem: Environmental > Aquatic > Non-marine Saline...
CGGGCCTCGTAACTCGCGGTGGCGACGGCGCCGAACGTCTCGCCGGGTTCGTACCCCATACCGACGACCACGGGCTCGCCGCGGAGCGCCGGCTCCCGGAGCCGCTCGCACGACGCGTAAAAACAGTCCATGTCGACGTGGAGAACGATCCGGGAGGGATCGCCAGTGTCGACGCCCGGAAGGGTGCCGCCGCTCATCCGTCGTGGAAGCGCGCGGACGGCGGCTCCGCGGGTCGGGTCTTCGGGAGCATCGTGGCTCGCAGATCGGTGCGTGCACGCCACGTCGCGGCGCATCGCCTATAGGGTTTGGCAACCGGGACGGAAGCCAAACCGGACGGACCGTGGGGAGGGTGGACGGCGGGCGCCGCGGGCGCGGTCACGCCTCACTTCAGCCGTTCCTGGAGGAACGAGGGATGCGCGGCCGTGACACCCTCGACCGACAGCAACGTCTCGGAGATCACGTCGCCCAGGGCGTCGCCGTCGGCCGCGCGGACCTCGGCCATGAGCATGTGGTCGCCGGAGGAGGTGTACAGCGATTCGACCGCGTTGAGCGCTTTGAGCTCTCGCGTCGCCTCCACGTAGCGCTCCGACGCCACGTCGAGGCCGACCAGCGCGATCGACGTCTCCGAGAGCTTCTTTGGGTCGACGTCGGCGGAGTATCCCACGATGATGCCCTCCTCCTCCATCTTCCGGATGTACTTCCGGACCGTCGGCTTCGAGACGTCGGCCCGGTCTGCGATCTCGGCGTACGACGCCTGGGCGTCCTCCTCCAGGATATCGAGGATCCGGCCCTCCGTCGAAGTAGCTTCCATACGTATATCTTTCGTGTGGCGGAAAAAATACCTTCCGAACCTGAAAAACACGGTTTCGACCCCCGAAACGGGACGGGGCTCCCCTCGACAGGGGGGCCGAAGCGGAACGGCGCTCCCCCGATGGCGGGCCCCGAAACCGTCCGGTCGCCCGTGCCCGGGAGGCAGTCCGTGCTACTTGTGCCGGTCGAGGAACGTGTCGTAGACGCGTTCCCACTCGTAGTCGTCGTCGAAGTAGCGTTCGGCCAGCGGTTCCTCGGGCATCTCGCCGATCGCGCGCTTCTCCTGGCCGTAGGAGGGCCGCTCCTCGTCGACGTAATACCGACCGGTCAGTACGGTCCCCTCGTGGAGGACGGTCTCGGTCTCGTACATCATCTCGGAGGCCTCAGTGCGGTCGGTATTGTCGAACTCGTAGTCCTCGGAGTCGTTGATGTCGATGTACGGGACGTACTGCTTGGCGTCCTTGTTCCAGGTCGGACACTGGGTCAGGAAGTCGATGTGGGAGAACCCGTCGTGTTCGATGGCCTCCACGATGATCTCCTTGGCCTGGTTGGGGTTGACCGCGGCGGTCCGGGCGATGTAGGAGGCGCCGGCGGTCAGCGACTGCGACAGCGGCCGGATGGGGTCCTTCGCCGACCCGTGCGGCTGGGTCTTCGACTTGTGGCCTTTCGGCGACGTCGGCGACGTCTGGCCCTTGGTGAGCCCGAAGATCTCGTTGTTGAACACGATGTAGGTCATGTCGTGGTTCTCACGGGCCGAGTGGGCGAAGTGGTTGCCGCCGATCCCGTAGCCGTCGCCGTCCCCACCCGCCGCGACCACGGTGAGACCGGGGTTGGCGAGTTTCGCGGCTCGCGCGACCGGCAGCGACCGGCCGTGGATGGTGTGGAAGCCGTAGCTGTCGAAGTAGCTGTTCAGCTTGCCCGAGCACCCGATGCCCGTGCACACGAGCATCTCCTCGGGCGAGAGCCCCAGTTCGGCCGCGGCGCCTTTCAGGGCCTTCAGGACCCCGAAGTCGCCGCAGCCCGGACACCACGTCGGCTGCGGCTCCACGCCGGGGGTGTACTCGTTTCGATCGTGTTCGTGGTCGTCGCTGATCGCGTTGAATGCGCTCATGTCAATCTCCTGTTGCCGGAACGAACTTGGTCTCGTGGCCGGGAATGGTCCCGTCCTCGACGATGCTCGTGACGAACCCGTCGACGATCTCGCCGGGCTCGAAGGGGTTGCCGTTGTACTTCAGGAGGCTGGAGAGCTTCTCGCCGTAGCGACCCAACTCCTTCTGGGTCAGACCGCGGAACTGCGCGGAGGCGTTCATCTCCACCACCAGTACCTCGTCGACGCTCTCGACGAACTCGGTCACCTCGTCGACGGGATACGGCGCGAGCTCCGAGACGCCGAGCAGCTTCGCCGAGTGCCCCTCCTCGTTCAGCCGGTCGACCGCCTCGGCGGCGGTGCCCTGCTGGGAGCCGAACGTCACGATTCCGTGGTCGGCCTCGGCGGGACCGTAGTGGACGTTGCGCTCCCCGTCGTCGCCGTCGAGCTCCTTGCGGATCGTCTCCATCTTGGACATGCGGCGGTTCACCTGGTTCACGCGGTTCGCCGGGCTCTCGGAGATGTGGCCGGCCTCCATGTGCTCGTTGCCGGTCGCGAGGTACCGCCCGCCGGTCTGTCCGGGGAGCGAACGGGGACTGACGTCGCTCCCGGGGTCGTGTTGGAACCGGTTGTACTTCCCCGAGGGGTCGTGCGGGGCGTCCTCGAGTTCCGCCTCCGTGATGACCGACCCCAGGTCGGGGTTGGGTTCCTCGTCGAAGACGCTCGCGGGGACGTTCCGAAGCTCGCCGCCGTTCTTCTGGTCGTAGAGCACGATCGAGGGGATCTGGTACTCGTAGGCGATCTGGAACGCCCGCCGGGTTTGGCGGTACGCCTCCTCGGCGTCGGCGGGCGCGAACACCACGCGGTGGGAGTCGCCCTGCGAGGTGTAGAGGACGTGTTCGAGGTCGCCCTGCTCGGTCTTGGTCGGCATCCCGGTGGAGGGACCCGCACGCATCGCCTCGATGAGGACGACCGGGGTTTCGGTCATCTCTGCGAGCCCGAGCGGCTCTGACATCAGTGCGAACCCGCCGCCCGACGACCCCGACATCGCCTTCACGCCGGCGTGGGAGGCACCGATCGCCAGCGCCGCCGCCGCGATCTCGTCTTCGACCTGTTCGGAGATCCCGCCGACCTCCGGGAGGTTCTGGGACATGATCGTGAACACCTCGGTCCACGGCGTCATCGGGTAGCCCGCGATGAACCGACACCCCTCGTCCAGGGCGCCGTACGCGATGGCGTCCGACCCGGAGATGAGGACCTGCTCCTCGTCGTGGTCGCCCGAGGGGACCGAGATGTCCGGCGCGTCGGCGTCGAACGAGTCGTGGACCGCCTCGTAGGCGTCGTCGAACACCGACATGTTCGGCTCGAACACCTTCTCCGGCATCGTGTCGTCCATGAGGCTCTTGATGACCTCGGGTTCGATGTCCGCGATGGCGCAGGTGACCGCGACGCCGGCGGTGTTCCGCATCACCTCGCGGCCGTGTTCCCGAGCGATGGTGCGGAGGTCGATGTCGTAGACGTGCCACCCGTGCTCCGCGGCGCGCTCGTCGAAGTTCGGGATGTCGTCGGTGTCGAGTAGTCCCGAGTCGTAGACGATCACGCCGCCGTCGTCGAGGTCGTCGAGGTTCTCCGTGAGCGGCTTGGTCTCCTCGTTGCCGTAGTACGCGTTCTCCTGGGGGTTCCGCGCGAAGGAGTCGCCCAGCGCCAACAGGAAGTTGTACCCGTCGCCGCGGGACCGGACCGGCTCCGCGGAGACTCGGACCTCGGTGTAAGTGTGACCGCCGCGGATGCGCGACGGATAGTGCCGGTGCGTGAATACGTGCAGCCCCGACCGCATCAGGGCCTTCGCGAAGTTCTGGCTGGTCGAGGCGATCCCGTCGCCGGACCCGCCCGCGATCCGCCAGATGAGTTCGTCGGTAGTCATAGTTGAGCTCACGGCCCGTGGGGGCCACTACCGAATTCTTTCGGCACGAGTTGATTAAAGCCTTTGCTATAAGTTACCAAGGAAAGATGATGATAGTCCTATTATGTGTGCGGTATTCATTTTATTCGGGGCCATACCGCACGATTCACGCGCGAAACGGCACGCATACCAGTAGTACGTGTACCTAAATTCGTCACGCCGAACGGATGCTCAGAAGGGGGGCGTCAGCGACGGCCGGAAACGCCGGCCGTCCGTGTCCGGGCGCTACTCGTTGTCGGGGCTCGACGGGTGGTAGTCGGTGTCGTACTCGCCGGGATCGTCGTCCAGCCGATCGGGGTTGATCCGCCCGCCGAGGAGCATGAAGTCCAGGATGGTGAGGTTGAGCATCGCCTCCACCACCGGGACCGCACGCGGCGGCAACACGGGATCGTGGCGGCCGACCACCTGGATCTCCTTCTCTTCGCCGGTCTCCCAGTCCGCCGTCTTCTGGGCCTTCGGGATCGAGGTGGGCGCGTGCCAGGTCGCCTCGCCGTAGACGGGCTGGCCGGTGGTGATCCCGCCCTGGAGCCCGCCGTGGGTGTTGCCCTCGGGGACTGGATCGCCCGATTCGGAGAACTCCCAGTCCTCGTTTCGGTTCTTTCCGGTCCACTCCCGAGCCTCCCGCCCCAGCCCGAACTCGAAGCCCGTGGTCGCCGGGATCGCCATCATGGCCTGCCCGAGCCGGGCCGGGAACGAGTCGAACCGGGGCGCACCCAGCCCTCGGGGCACCCCACGGGCCTCGAAGTAGATCGAGCCGCCGATGGAGTCGCCCGCCGTCTGGTACTCGTCGATCCGCTCGCGCATCTCCGCGGCGGTCTCGGGGTGTGCACACCGGACCTCGTTGTTCTCGGTGTGTTCGAGCATCTCCTCGAAGGTCACCTCCGGCGCCTCGATGTCGCCGATCTGGTTCACGTGCGCTTTCACCTGGATCCCCTCGCGTTCGAGGATCTTCTTCGCGATTGCGCCCGCGGCGACCCAGTTGAGCGTCTCCCGAGCCGACGAGCGCCCGCCCCCGCCCCAGTTTCTGGTGCCGAACTTCGCGGAGTAGGTGAAGTCGCCGTGGCTGGGGCGCGGCGCGGTCACGAACGGCTCGTATTTCCCCGAGCGGGCGTCCTTGTTCTCGATGACCATCCCGATGGGGGTGCCGGTGGTGTAGCCGTCCTGGGTTCCGGAGTTGATAGTCACCGCGTCGGGTTCCCCGCGCGAGGTCGTGATCATAGACTGGCCCGGCTTCCGCCGGTCGAGTTCGGCCTGTACGTCCGACTCGTCGAGTTCGAGTCCGGCGGGGCAGCCCGAGACGGTCACGCCCATCGCGTCGCCGTGGCTCTCGCCGTAGGTCGTGACCTGGAACAGCCGCCCGAATCGGTTCCCGTTCATTACGTCGCGGTCGGGGTTCCGCGCTTATAAACGTTCGAGAAGAGAGTGTGAGGAGAACTCCCAGAGAAGCCGGATCACCCCTGGAGACAGGGCCCGCTCACATCGGACCGATACGTCCGCAGTCAGTACTGGACAATTATGAAATACTTATACAGCGGTAGTCTAATAATAACTCAGATCGAAGCCACAGTCAAGTGATCGTAGCAACCATCGTGACGGCTCTCGGGCTGTTTCTCGTTGGTGGGATCACACAACTGTACGGGTACCGGCTCGGGGGGGCGATCGCGATCCCGGTACTAGCCGTCTACACGCTCAAGAACGTCGTTATGCTCCCCATATTCGTTCTCAGTACGCTGCTGGCGTTCGTCGGGCTCTGGCTCATCAAGCAGAAATCGCTGATCTACGGACGGGACGAACTACTCGTCTCGATGGCGATCGGAAGCCTTCTTCCGCTCAGCATTCTCGTCGTGTTCGACATCCTCGTCGGCGGTGTGCTCCGCTCGGTGGTCTTCGTCGGGAGCATCCTCCCGGGACTCGCTGCGTACAACTACCATCAGGTGAAGCCACAGTACCGCCTGAACGATGCCGTCGCCACCACGTTGCTGTTCTGTGTCCTGTTCGGGCTCGGATGGCTGCTCATCACCCCCGAACTCGCGGCGGCGATAGGGACAATCACGCCCCCGGCACTATACACTGAGACTAGCGACATCGCTGTGTATAAAGGTGCTACTGTCACCGCGTACCTCGATCCAACGATCCTCCCGCGCGCAAGCACTGTTACATTGTTTCTGTTCGGACTGTTTGCGTCCGAGCGCGTCCGCGGACGGTACGGACTCCGGATCGGGCTCGTTTCGCTGCCCCTCCTTGCGATCTACACGCTCGCGAGTATTTGGCTGGTCGTCTTGTACGTGCTACTACTCGTCGCCGCGTTCGTGTTCTTGGAAGGTCTCCACCACGCGTCGCTCCTCTACGGTCGCGTCCTGATATCGCTCACGACCGCCGTCACGCTGCTTCTGGCGCTCCCGTCTGTGCTGGCCCTCCCGATCGTACGCGGCCTGTCGGCGTACTTCGTCGCCATCCTCGCCGGCATCAACGCGTACAACCTCCACACCGCCCCGGAGTCGAAACGGCCGCTCTTTGTCCCGATACAGATCGGGATCTACGTCGGGATGGTGCTCCTCGCGCGATCGACGACAGGGGTGCGCCCGCGCGGGGCCCCACAGACGTTCGGATTTCCGGAGATCGTGATAGGGGTGGCTATTGTGCTCGTCTGCTTGATACTGGTCGAGTACGCCGTGGTCGACCTTCCAGACCGGGACGATGTGTTCGCGGCGTCGATTCTCTCGGGTGACGACGAATGAACCAACAGGTGGTTTACGAGGTGATCAGGGACGATACCGGGTGGTTCTGGCAACTAACCGACGCCGACACGACTGTCGCAACCGACACGACGTGGTACGAATCTGCAGGGGATGCCCGTGCGGCCATCGACCGGATTCGGGGTGCGGTCGCCGCGGTCCGCAATCCAGAACTCGACGGCGACGGGTTCTTTTATCCGTTGGATACGCCCCACGACCGTCCCGGCTTCCACGTTCGCGGCTCGGACGGGATCAACGCCTACGAGTGGGAGTTCCACCACGGCGACGACCTGTTAGCGGTATCAAGCTACACATACCAGACGGCCAAAGCAGCCCGTGAAGCGGCTGCGGCGTTCAAACAGACCGCGCTCGGCGGCGTCCCGGTCCACCTCGTCGGCGGGATGTCTGACGAGGTGATCGACGGCGCGTTCACCATCGAACAGACGGGATTGCGCACTGCCCTCGGTGCGCTTCGACGGACATTCAGCCGGGGGAAATCCCACCGACAGTATCTCGCCGACATCGACACGCGGATCGTCGTATCCGGGATCAGAGGTAAATCCTCGACGGCGCGGCGACTGGACGACGTGTTCAATCGGCGCGGGTACGACGTGCTGACGAAGATCACCGGAAATCACCCGATGCTGTTGCGGAACGGTGACGTGATCCCGATAACCCGTACCGGACCGTACACGACACTCTACGAGAACATCGATGTTCTCCGGGAGTTCGGTCCACAGCTGGAGCAGTACACGCCCGATGACGTTGCAATCTTCGAGAACCAAGGAATCACGGAGTATACGACCAGGTTGATCAACAAACAGTTCGTCCGTCCGCACATCGTCGTCCTCGGAAACGTCCGTCAGGACCACCAGGACACGCTCGGCAAGACGCTCCGTGCACTCGCTCGGGCGTTCGCGCGGTCGATCCCGTCCGGTACGACGGTGGTGAACGGCGAACAGAATGACGTGCTCGCGGAGTATATGCGCAAGGAGATCGACCAACAGGGCGCTGAGATGAAGCGGGTTGAGATCCCGCCCGACCAGCGGGGGCGGATCGGCGCGGAGACGGTCTACGCCTGCAACGAGGTCCTCCGCCTGCTCGATATGGAACCGATTCCGAACGCGCAACTGAACGCGTATCTGGACGCCATACAACCGCATTGGATCAGGCTCCCCCGCGGACGGGTGTTCAACGGGGCGGAGATCAACGACATCGAGAGCACCGAAGCGGTCCGCAAGGCTCTAGCCGGCGACAGCGAAGTCCTCCCGCTCGTCTACCTTCGGTCTGATCGCCGGAGCCGGACGGCCTCGTTCGCGTCGTATCTGAACACGCTGGTCGACCGCGGCCTGATTACCAGGGCACACGCCGGCGGTGCGTTCACCGATGTCTTCGCCGCGAACGTGAACGTCCCAGTGACACAGCACGACCGAAACGAGGACGCGGGAGTCGTCCTCGACGAGATGCTAGCTGAGGGCCCTCCCGTACTACTTATGGGGAACACGGTCGATGACTTCATGCGTGATATGGAGATCGAGATAGCCGATCGGGCGCGGCAGGCCGCGATCGAGGGAATCACGGGAGAATGTTGAGCCTCGAACGCGCGGGACCAATACCCGGACGGTCGCAGGCATCGAACCGCGGGGTGACGTGATGAGGGGTGGTCCTACGCGGCGGCGGTTCCTCGGAGCGATCGCCGCCGGTTCGGTGATCGGTGTCGCCGGCTGTTCGACCGGCGAGAACCCGGAACCCGTCGGGTCTATCCGCGGCACCGTGACGGACCTCGACGGGTCTCCGATTCCCGGGGCGACCGTGGAGACGCTCGCCGACGCAGGAACGGTCGTCTCCGAAACGCAGAGCGACGAGCGTGGGCGGTTCGAGGTGTCGGCCAGCCAGTCGCGGTGGCTCCGCGTGACCCATCCCGACCACGTCCCGCGGATGCGGGCCGTTGCTCCGGACAGCGAATCCACAGTGCGGCTGACCCCGGCGACGGACACGACAGTGAGCCTCGGGTTCGGCGGGGACGTGATGTTTGGTCGGCGGTTCTACACAGTCAACGACACCACCCTGTCGACGCAGGCATATATCGACGCCCGGGACCGGGCCGAGGGCCACCGACGGATCCTCAGCCACATCCGGCCGCTCTTGGAGCACACGGACATCACGTCGGTGAACCTCGAAACGCCACTCACGACGACTGACTGGCAGTATCCCGGCAAGACCTACCAGTTCACGAGTCACCCGGAGGCCGCGGGAGCGCTCGGCCGCGCCGGCGTCGACTACGCCGCACTCGGCAACAATCACGTGTTCGACGCGTTGACGCCGGGGCTCGACGACACGTTCGATGCGCTGGCAGACGCGAACATTCGTCACTCCGGGGCTGGCAGGTCGAGCGAGCAGGCGTGGCGGCCGGCGATCTTCGAGCAGGGAGGCTTGCGTGTCGCGTATCTCTCCTGCACAACGGTGGTCGGCGGACAGTACGAGATCGACTGGTCCGCAGACCGGACGGCGGAGGAGACGTACACCGTGACACAGGGTGGGAGGACCCTGACGGTTCCGGGCAACGCCGGCGTCGCGGAGGCGTCGACCGATCGGCTCACCGCGGCGATCGAACGGGCGCGAGAGCGGGCCGATATTGTCGTCGTCCAGATTCACGGTGGGGAGGAGTACCAGCGGCGCCCGACCGAGACCCTGCGCGAACTCACGGACAGCGCCGTCGAGTCGGGCGCCGACCTCGTCGTGAACCACCATCCACACGTCACCGGCGGGCTCGAGTACCGCGAGGGGGCGCTCGCCGCGTGGTCGCTGGGGAACCTGGTGTTCGACCAGGTGCTGTGGGAGACGCTTCGGTCGTACGTGCTCGTCGCGCACGTGGATCGGACCGGGGTCCGTCGGGTCCTGGCCGAGCCGATACTCCTGGACGGGTACATCCCGAAAGCGGTCACGGGCGGCATCCGTACCAAGCTGGTGGGCGACACGGCAGCGCTCTCCACGGGGGCGCTCCGGCTGGGGACTGCCGGCACCGACGGGCTCGTTGGATCGGCAGTGCGGGAGACGACACGGAGGTCGAGTGTCGACGCCGAGGGGCGGATCTACGAACGGAACCGAACCGGTGCAACAGCGATCGCCGACTACAGCGGAACAGTGCTGTTCGGCCGTGACCGCCTGTACACCGGCGCGTTCGACGAAACCTTAGTCGACGACGCGGCGTATCAGGCACCCCTGTGGCGGTTCCGGCGCCGCGAATCCGCGACAGGCGACGATGTCGGCCGCGAGTCCGGCGGCGTCAAGCTGACGAGTTTCGCCGAGAATACGCGCCGGAGTGTCCTCACCCCCGCGAGCAGAGCCCCGATCGAGGGCGACTCCTACACCCTGACCGGATGGTACCAGTCGAGTTCGCAGGCGGACGCCGAGATCCTGGTCTCGTGGTACGATGCTACCAGCGGCCCGTCGTTCGAGCGGGAACGCCTCGATTTGGCTCCCACGGACGGTGCGTGGCAGCGGTTCCGGACTCGAATGTCGCCACCCGAGGGAGTCGCGTTTGTCAACGTGTTCGCCTACCTTTCGCCGCCGGAGGACCAGCGCTCTCACGAGCTGGTGTTCGATGACTTTCGCCTCATCGAGTGGGTTACGCCGGCCGACGCATCCGGGCGATTCCCTGACTATCTCTACGTCGACGGATCCGCGGAGATCCGAACCGAATCGATCCGCGGGGCCCCTGAGATCACGTGGACCGAGTTCTGATCCCGTGCCGACGCTCCGTGAGTCGTCTCCCAGTGTGGAACGGACTGCTCTCCCCGCCGCTCGTAGCCGGGAGCGGCCCGGCCGCCGCGATCTGTTACCCGTCCGTGGTCACGTCGGCACCCAGCGACGACAACGCGTCGAAGAAGTCCGGAAACGACACGTCGACGTGTTCGCCGCCCGCGACCGTGACCTCGCCGTCCGCCACCAACCCGGCGACCGCGAGCGACATCACGATCCGGTGATCGCCGCGACCGTCGACGCGGGCGCCGACCAGGTCGCTCTCGCCGCCGTGGACCGTCAGCCGGTCGCGTTCCTCGGTCACGGACGCGCCGAGTTTCGCGAGTTCGTCGGCCATCGCGCTCACCCGATCGGTCTCCTTGTACCGAACGTGCTCGCAGTTCCGGATGACCGTCTCGCCGTCGGCGACCGCGCCGACGGCGGCGATCGTGGGGAGCAGGTCGGGAGTGTCGCCCACGTCGACGGTCGTGCCCGACAGCGACGCCCGCGGGACGGTGAGCTCGCCGGTCTCGCGGTCCCAATCGATCGACGCCCCCATCGAGTCGAGGATCTCGACGATCGCGCTGTCGCCTTGCGCGCTGGGGCGCGCGCCCTCGACGACGACGGCCTCGCCGTCGGCTGCGGCGACGGCACCGGCCGCCAACAGGTACGACATCGACGAGAAGTCGCCCGGAACCGCGTACTCGCCGCCCGATGGACGGTAGGACTGCCCGCCGGGCACCCGGAAACCCTCGGCCGTCCGCTCGGCGTCGACCCCGAAGTCCGCCAGGACCTCCAGAGTGATGTCGACGTACGGTGCCGACTTCAGCTCGGTCTCCAGGTCGATCCGGATCCCCGAGTCGGTGACCGCGCCGGCCAAAAGTAGCGCGGTAATGTACTGCGAGGAGACGTCGCCCGGGATCGAGACCGCGCCTCCCCCGATCTCCCCGCCCACGACCAGCGGCGCCTGGCCGTTCCCGCGGGTCGACTCCGCGCGTCCGTCCAGCTGCGTGATCGCGTCCAGAAGCGGTCCCTGGGGGCGCGACCGGAGCGAGTCGTCGCCGGTGATCACGCTGAGGCCGTCGGCGAGCGCCGCGCAAGCGGTCACGAGTCGCGTCGTGGTCCCGGAGTTGGCGCAGTCGATCACGTCGTCGGGGACCGCGGGCCGGCCGTCGAAGCCCGCGACCGCGACCCGGTCCGAGTTGCCGTCGCGGTCGAGGGTGCCGCCGAACGCCTCCACCGCGCGCATCGTCGCTCGGGTGTCGGCGCTCACA
>Ga0102936_1000936_pt1 | contig 11609 bp, 11 predicted proteins | sample SalPon2_A_H2O_MG_FD_78502 | JGI IMG/M metagenome (GOLD analysis project Ga0102936, IMG submission 78502) | Salt pond water microbial communities from South San Francisco under conditions of wetland restoration - Salt Pond MetaG R2_A_H2O_MG | ecosystem: Environmental > Aquatic > Non-marine Saline...
ACCATCGGGCAGGTCTCCGGGACCGGCCTCCTGCTCACCGTCTCCATCACGTACAAGCTGTACGAGGAGATCGCGGAAGAGCAGTTGATGGAGATGCATCCGATGATGCGCCAGATGTTCGGCAGCGATTAAGAACAACTCTAGAACGCATACGACCGTTCTAGGGGTTCTTACGCTAATTTTATCGAACTCACGTGGTCGATTCTGCGACTCGCTCGGTTCTGAGCATCAGCTATCGAGCCTCTCTCGCCTCTTGGCGTTTGATAGCGCCGTTACGCGTGTTCTGTAATATCTCCGAGCTCGAACAGTTGTACGTCATCGCGCTCGGACACGGCTTCCTGAACGGACTGTGTCGCACCATTCCGGGTGAATAAGGCGTACTTGGTGTCTCTCTCACCGCCGTCTGGCGTCCATCGAATCTCGGCGGCATGGTCTTCGAGCGAGGCGAGAGCTCCGTAATCAAGCGGTGCGTTCGTGAACTTGCATTCCCCCACGACCATCGTCCCGTCCGTGGTGAATCCGACGACGTCAACCTCGTGTTCCTTGTACCACCAGCGACCGAGATCAAGGAACGTCTCTGCGGGATAGAGTCCCGGGAGTGCGTCTTGGCATAGTCTCTCGAATTCGTGACTCACGAAGTCCGCGAGCTCCGGTTCGATGACGGCGTCGTAGGCATTCGCTCCGAGACGCTCGTATCGATCTTCCTTGCCGTAGACGAACCGGAACCAGAACCGGAACAGGGGATCCAGGATCCGATAGCGGCCGCGGCGTGACTTCGCCTTCTCTTCGGTGATCGGGACCTCCCGCTCGATGAGTCGCAGACGCTCCAACTTCTGTGTGTACGTCGATATCTGCTTCCCGTCGATTCCTATCGCTTGCGCGATCTCGTTCGACGTCGTCTTTCCGGCAGCGATGGCGGTGAGGATCGCAAAGTATCGGTTCGGATCCGTGAGTTCGGTGCGGAGCACGTACTCCGGTTCGTTGTGGAGATATCCCTTCTGGGAGAGGAGTTCCTCGGTCAGAACCGTTCCGAGGTCTCGTCCGAGATCGACGCCATCGAGATAGTACGGAACGCCACCGAAGATCCCCCACGTGAAGATCCGGTCTTCGGGCGAATACGCGTCCGGAACGAACTCCTGTGCAGCAGCGAAGCTGAGGGGACGGAGGTCAAGTCGTTCCGTGAATCGTCCGTACAAGGGACTGTTCCCGAGCAGCGTTGCTTCTTCCATCATACTGATCGACGACCCGACTAGAATGAGCGTTCCCGAGGTGTTCTGGAGCCGCTGGTCCCACAGTCGCTGAATGACCGACGGGAGACTCTCGTCGGCGTCGATGAGGTATGGGAATTCGTCAAGGACGACGATTCCGTCCTGCTCACCCAGATATCCAAGCAGCGCTTCCCAGTTCTGTTTGATCTGCGTGATGCCGGGAAAGTTCTCGGAGGCGACATCGACGAACTCGTCAAGCTGTATCTGGGAGGTGGTCTCCGTGGCCTGATAGACGACTGCGTCATCACGGTTGGAGAGCGAGTGCTGGACGAGCTGTGTCTTCCCGAGGCGTCGCCGACCGAAAATTACGACCATCTCTGCGTCATCGGATTCGTAGCATCCGCGTAGCCGAGCGAGTTCGTCTTCCCGATTCACGAAGTGATCCATACGCCCACTCCACCGTGACAGTGAATAATACTTTTGAATAGCCTATTTTGGGATAGGCTAATTCAAAATTGTCTATTGAACTTTCTATCGTCTCTCTTGATCTGCGGAGGTCAGACGACAACGCATATCCGGACTGATTCACCGCTATGTTCAGTAACTGAACACACCTATCCTTTCATGCGCCAGATGTTCGGCTCGGAGTAGCACCCGCTCCGCGTTCAGTCGGTCTTTTCGTTTTCTTCGAACTGTATCTGAGGTTTCTTCGAGTCGTGATGCATGTACGCTCGCACGTATCGTAGATAGCTGGTCGTACGCCCATCCCAACCTATACACGCATCCTCCGCGTAGGACCACTAACTGACGACAGAGATGGACGAACACGACACCCCGGAAGGCGGCGGAGCGACGCGGTACCGCCACCTCGTCAGGCACATTCGGGACGCAGTCGTCGAGTTCGAACTGGTCGACGGGGAACCGGTCGTAAGACAGGTCAACGAGGCGTTCGTCGACGGCTTCGGCTACGAGCGGGCGGCGCTGCAGGACGAGTCGCTCAACCGGTTGATCGTCCCCGAGTGGAAGCGGGACGAAGCGAGGGAACTCGACGAGCGAACCGCCGCCGGGGAAGTCAACTACCGCCGCGTGACACGCGAGACGGCCAGCGGTCTCCGCGAGTTCCTCTACCGGGGCGTCCCGTACGAGGACGACACGGTACGCACCGACGGCTTCGCCGTCTACACCGATCTGACCGACATAACCCAACACCAGCGGCAACTACGGGTGTTGAACCGCGTTCTTCGGCACAACCTCCGAAACGAGGCGAACGTGGTGATCGGAAACACGGCCAGACTAGCCAGCCAGTTGGACGACGCCGACAACGAGACGGGGGAGACCGCCACGGCGATTCGGGAGGCAGCGAGCCGACTCGAGCGGTTGACACGGGAGGCGGGCGACATCGTCCGGGTGCTGTCGAGTCCGGATCCGGCGGCGAACGACAAAAGCGTCGACTGCGTGCGTCTCGCGCGGTCCGTCGTCCGATCCCACGCGCAGTCGTCGCCGACGGCCGACATCGAACTGGAAGGACCGGACGCGATGTGGGTCGGTGCGAACGAACGGCTCGAACTCGCGCTCGACAGTCTGGTCGATAACGCCATCGAGCACAATCCGGCGGAGACGCCACGGGTAGGGGTGGTGGTCGCTGCCGACGACGCCGATGGGTGGGTTCGCCTCCGGGTCAAGGACGACGGACCGATTATTCCCGAGGCGGAGCGAGCGGTCGTGACCGGGGATGCGGAAATCACGCCGATCCGGCACGCGAGCGGGCTCGGTCTGTGGCTGGTCAGGCTGACAGCGGACGCGTTCGGCGGCGAACTGTTGTTCTCGACGAGCGAGTGGGGTGGCAACGTGGTCGACGTTCGCCTCCCCGAGGCGTGAGGCGGCCTCGGGGTTTATCAACCCGCCCGCGTCAGCGACGTACGTGTCACTCACACCCACACCCACATCCACCGTCACGCCCCGTTGCTGTGGCTCCTTCCGCGTCGACGCCGACCTCCTCGTCGCGGGCGCGGAGGGCGTCGTCGAGGCACCCTCGATCGTCTACCTGATCGAGGCCGAGGAGACGATGCTCGTCGACACGGGCTTCGGCCCGATCGACCTGATGGCGGAGTTGCACCCGAGTTACGCGTGTCACCGAGAGCCGGGTCAGGAACTGGCCGCCATCCTCGACGACGAGGGGTACGCGCCCGGCGATATCGACGCCGTCGTCCTCAGCCACCTCGACTGGGACCACTGTTACGGCCTCGACCCCTTCGACGCCGCCGGGGCCGACATCTACGTCCAGCGTCGGGAACTGGCGTACGCCGTCGCCCCGTATCCGATGCACGCCGACCGCTACGAGGCGAAGTCGCTGGGGCGGGAGCCGCCGTGGCTGACGGTCGATCTGACGCCGCTGCGAGGAGAGACGGAACTCTGCCCGGGCGTCACCGCGTTCCCGACGCCGGGACACACGGTCGGCCACCAGTCGGTGGCGGTGGAGACGGACGCAGGGACGACGGTGGTCGCCGTCGACGCGGTGCAGACGTTCGAGAACGTCCCCGACGACGGCGACCCGGTGCCGGGACTGCCGATGGACGACGTAGCGTGGTGGGAGAGCGCGGCCGAGGTAATCGACCGCGCGGACCGCCTCCTGCCGGGCCACGAGTGGGGGATTCTGGACGCGGAGCCGGCGGGGTTGGTGTAAGTTTAACTCGTCGCCGACCGCCGTTCCCGTATGAACACCGAAGCCGTCTTCGGCGCCAACCGACCGGTCGTGGGCATGGTCCACCTGCCGGCGCTCCCCGGCGCCCCTCGATTCGACGCCGACGGGGGGCGCGCGGCGATTCACGCGGCCGCGCGCCGGGACGCCGAGCGTCTCGACGCGGGCGGCGTCGACGCCCTGATCGTGGAGAACTTCGGCGACGCACCGTTCTACCCCGACGCCGTCCCGCGCCACGTCGTCGCGGAACTCACGGCGCTCGTGGGGACGGTACGGGAGGCGACCGACCGTCCGGTCGGGGTGAACGTCCTCCGGAACGACGGCCCGTCGGCTGTCGCCGTCGCGGCCGCGGCGGACGCCGCGTTCGTCCGCGTCAACGTCCACGTCGGGGCGCGCGTGGCCGACCAGGGAGTGCTGGAGGGGCGCGCCCACGAGACGATGCGACTCCGTGAGCGCCTCCACGCGGACGTTCGGGTGCTGGCGGACGTGGGCGTCAAACACTCGGCGCCGATGGGTCGGCGGGACTCGGAGGTCGGCCCGGAAGCCTTCGGCGACGCCGTCGACCGCGGCCTCGCGGACGGCGTGATCGTGAGCGGATCGGCGACCGGACGAGCGACGGACGACGACGACTTACGGGCGGCGGTCACGGCCCGCGACGAGGCGGGACTCGACACGCCGGTGTTCGTCGGGAGCGGCGTGACGGCCGAGACGGTGGGCGACGCACTCACCGTCGCGGACGGCGTGATCGTCGGGAGCGCACTCAAGGAGGGTGGGGACGCCACGAACCCCGTCTCGGTCGAGCGCGTCGAGCGACTGGTCGCGGCGGCGGACGCGGTGCGCTGATCGCTGTCAGGCGCGCACGTCGGCGGCGACGCGCTCGAGCGTCTCGAACTCGGACTCGCCGTAGGCGATCACGCGCACGTCGTCGAGCGTCGTCGGATCGTGATCGTTGAGCTCCTCGCAGACGAGACGAGCGCCGGTTTCGAACTCGAATCCAGCGGCGCCGGTGCCGAGGACGGGGACGACGAGCGACCGACAGCCGAGTTCGTCGGCGCGTTCCAGACTGCCTCGCGTCGCCTCGCGGATGCTCGTTTCGGTCGCGCGCCCGTCGCCGTAGTGGGGCATGGCGGCGGCGTGAATGACGTACTCCGCGTCCAGTTCGTATGCCTCGGTGAGCGCGACACCGCCGAGGTCGACTGGGCCCTTCGAGACGGCCGCCTCGTCGATCGGACCGTTCGCGCCGCGGCGGAGCGCGCCGGCGACGCCGCTTCCCATCCGGAGGCTGGTCCCCGCGGCGTTCACCAGCGCGTCGGCGGACTGTGCGGCGATATCTCCTTGGACGACGGTGAACTCCATGCACGAGCGTCCGGCCGACGCGCAGAAAAGTACCGGTTCGCCTCACACTCCCCACAGCACGACGATGCCGGCGACGGTGACGAAAGAGAGAAACAGTTGGAGGGGCGCGCCGACTCGGATGTAGTCGGTGAACTTGTAGCCGCCGGGGCCGTAGACGAAGAGGTTGGTCTGGTAGCCGACGGGGGTCATGAAGGCGGTGGACGCGGCGAAGGTGACTGCGAGGACGAACGAGAAGGGGTCGGCACCGATCAGCGTCGCCGCCTCGACGGCGACGGGCAACATCAACACGACGCTCGCGTTGTTCGAGATGACGCCCGTGATGAGCCCGGTCGCGACGTAGAACACCCAGAGAACGCCAACGGCGGGGAGCACGGCGCCCGACGCGGCGACGAGGCTTCCGAGCACGTCGGCGCCGCCGGTCTGTTCGAGCGCCATGCCGAGCGGAATGACGCCGGCGAGGAGGAAGATCACGTCCCACTCGACGGCGTCGTAGAGTTCGGTCGGGACGAGGACACCGGTGGCGACCATCGCGACGACGCCGGCGAGCGCGGTAACGAGGATGGGAAGCGAGAGGGCGCCGAGCGCACCGAAGGCGCCGACGCCAGTCACGGCGGCGAGGGCGCCGCCGACCGACGCCCACGGGACGGCGGCGACGCCGACGACGCCGAGCATGATGGCGATAGCGTGGGGAATCTTCTCCGTTCGGTAGTGGGGTTCATCGGGTTCGTGCGCGACGATGAAGTCCTCGTTGTCGGAGAGGCGGTCGATACTGTCCGGCGCCGCCTGGATGAGGAGCGTGTCGCCGACGCGGATGCGGCGGCGGTCCATGTGGTCGCGGACGGTCTCCCCCCGGCTACGGAAGGCGAGGACGTTCGCGTCGTAGCGCTGGCGGAAGGTCGAACTCGCGAGCGACTTGCCGGCGAGAAATGAGCCACGCGGGATGACGACTTCGACGAGGGTCTGTGCCGTCTCGGTCGCGGGTTCGAGTTCCTCGCCCGTCCGCGGCGGGTGGCCGGTGAGGGTCAACGTGTCGCGCTCGACCAGCCGTTGGAGCGTGTCGCGGTCCGCCCGGAGCCGGAGTACGTCGCCGGCGCGGATCGTCAGTTGGCCGAGCGGCTCGATGAATTCGTCGCCGTCGCGGACGACCTGGAGGATGTCGGCGTCGAAGTCGACGTGGTGGATCGCGGTGCCGACGGTCCGACCCACGAGCGGCGAATCCGGCTCGACGACGACTTCGGTCAGGTACTCCTCGATGGCGTACTCCTGAACGTAGTCGTCCTCGACGGGGACGCGTTCGGGGATGAGGCGGTGGCCGACGGTCACGAGATAGAGGCTGCCGGCGACGAGGATGACGACGCCGAGTGAGGTGAACTCGAACATGGAGAAGGGGTGACCGAGCAGGCGGGCCGACACGTCGCTCGCGAGGATGTTCGTCGAGGTACCGATGAGGGTGAGCATCCCGCCGAACATCGAGGCGTACGAGAGGGGTAAGAGGAGCTTCGATGGCGACGTCTTGCCCGCGTGCGCGAGGTCGGTGATGACGGGAACGAGGATGGCGACGACGGGCGTGTTGTTGATGAACCCCGAGACGGGGCCGGCGACGCCGATAGTGGCCAGAAGCTGTCGGTCGCGGTCCTCCCCGGCGAAAGCGGCCATCTTCCGGCCGAGAATCTGGACGAGCCCCGTCCGGCTGATGCCCGAACTCAGGATGAGCATCGCGAGGACGGTGAGCGTCGCGGGGTTGGAAAAGCCCGACACTCCCTCGGCGGTCGAGATGCGGGTGAAGTTCACGACGCCGTCGCTCCCGAACACCATCAGGACGACCATGATCAAAATAGCCGTCACGTCGATGGGTAGGAGTTCCGTCACGAACAGGCCGAGCGCGAGCAACACGATGCCGAAGACGACGAGGGTGTCGGTCGACATCGCGGCGGTCGCCAAGGGCGCGGCGGCCACGACATCGACCGCAGGACCAACTCGGGACACGTCTTCGACGGACCGAAGAAGTCGAGGGCATTCAAGATACCGACGTTCGGGGGTGCGCCGTGGGACCGCGTGCCGTGGTATCTTACCCAGTAACGATCATGAAGGTTTATTATGGATGGGCGCTATGGACGAACTACGATGCAACGCGTCGTACTCGTATGCTGATCGTGGCCCGATGACGCAGTGCAGTTCCACAACTACCACAGCATACGACACATCCCAATGAGCACGTCCCGACGCACGACACAGAAGAACCGTTCCACCATCACGATCGACCCCGTCATCCCCCTGCAGCCGCGATCCGGAAGCGGCCCGACGACCGACCGAGGGCGGGATCGACCGGAGCCGGATCCGACCCCGGAGCCGACGACCACGATCCCGATGATCGACCGCGGCGGACTCGGCCCGAAGCCCACCACGAACTAGCGGCCCCACATCCTCCCACATTTTCACCGCGGATAGCGACGCGACCGTTCCGGCAAGGGTTTTGACCGCCGAGATGCAAGACCGGGTATGATGGACGAATCCGAACTCGAGGAGGAACTGCGGAACTTCGGCGTCGACATTCACGAAATCGAGGACGTCGAACCGGTCGAACTGTCGTACATCACCGGCTATCCGGGCGACGAGGTCAATCACATGGAGATGGGGAAGGTGCTGAACGCCTTCATCGACCTCGACGAGGAGGACAAGTGGAACCCGAAACGCGTCGAAGCGACCGTCCTCCGATTCGAGGACGACGTGATGAACACCTGGTACGCCAAAGCCGAGTGGTTCGAGGGGCTACGCGACTATAGCATCTCCGAGACCGAGTTCTCGACGCGCGTCCTCGAAACGCTCGAGGAAGACCTGTAATGTCGGTGACCGCGACACGCCCCCGACGCCGGTTCGACGTGGCGACGACGACGCTCTCCTTCGAGAGCGAGGGCCGGACGTGTCGTGGTCGACTCTACCGGCCGGACCGACCCGCCACGCCGCCGGTGATCGTCCTGGGGCCCGAGTTCGCGGCCGAAGCCTCGTTTGGCTACCCGCGGTACGCCGAACGCTTCGCCCGTGCGGGCTACGCCGCCTTCGTCTTCGACTACCGCGGCTTCGGCGAGAGCGAGGGCGAACCACGGAATCTCGTCGATCCGGCGGGACAGATCACGGACTGGAACGCCGCGGTCGACCGGGTCCGCCGTCTCGACGGCGAGCGCCGACGGATCGTGCTCTGGGGGTTCGGCCTCGGGGGCGGCCACGCGGTCCGGGTGGCCGCGAACCGGCGCGTGGCGGCCGTCGTCGCCGTGGCCCCCCTGCTCGACGGGCGGGCGTTCGCCCGCGCTCGGTCGCCGCGCGCGCTCGCTCGGGCAGTCGGCGCCGGCGTCCGCGACCGGCTACTCGCCCCCCTCGGCCGGTCCCGATCCGTCCCCGTCGTCGGCGGGCGCGAGGAGTTCGGCGCCCTGCCGCGCCCGACCGGCGACACGTATCTGGATCTCGTTCCGCCGCGGAGCGACTGGCACAACACGACGCCCGCGCGTGGACTCCTCTCCCTGTTTCGCTACCGCCCGCTCGCCGACGCCGAGCGGGTGCGCTGTCCGACCTTCCTCCTCGCCGCCGCCGACGACGACGTGGCCTCGCCGGCCGTCGTCGCCGACGCCGCCGACCGGATCGAGGGGTCGACGTTTCTCCGTCTCCCGATCGGTCACGCCGACGCGCTCGGCCCGGCATTCGAGACGGCCGCGGCCCACCAGCTCGCCTTCCTCGACGGGGTTCTCGGGCGGTAGGCCGGGTGCTTGCCGAACTGTGGTCGGGAGTGGTCCTCGGTCGACCGGGCCGCCCAGCCCCACAACTCTGATACGCGGCTCTCCCCTCAGTCGTGGTAATGACTCACACACGAACCGTGGAGCTAGAGGGGCACATCATCGACTCGGGGACTATGGGCCGGTGTTTCGGCCTCGTGATGGATCTGGGTGGGGAGTTCGAGGTGGAGGAGTTCGACATCGGCCGCCACGAGGACGAGGAGTCGTACTGTCGGTTGCAGGTTCGCGCCGACACCGAGGCACAACTGGGGTCGATCCTCCACGAACTCCACCAGAACGGGGCGAACCTCTCGGACCCGGTCGACGCGACGCTCGATCCGGCGCCCGCGGATCGGGTGGTACCCACCGGCTTCTACTCGACGACCAACCACCCCACGCAGATCCGGTACGAGGGCGCGTGGCTCGACGTGGAGGACGTGGAGATGGACTGTGCAATCGTCGTCGACCCCGACGGCCCGCGGGCGCACACGGCGGTGTTGAACGCCGTTCGGGAGGGCGATTTCGTGGTGACGGGCGAGGCCGGGATCCGTGTCGACCCGCCGGACCGTCCCCGCGGACCCAGCGGCCCGTTCGGATTCATGCAGGGGGGCGTCTCCAGCGAGCGTCCCTCGGAGTCGCTCATCGAGCGGGTGGCGGAGACGCTAGTGGAGACGGCGGAGGCGGGCGGGCGAGTGCTGGTCGTCGCCGGGCCGGCGGTGATTCATTCGGGCGCCGGCGACGACCTGGCCCGCCTCGTGCGTGAGGGGTACGTCGACGCCATCAGCGCGGGTAACGGGTTCGCCGTTCACGACCTCGAACGCGCCATCTACGGTACGTCGCTCGGGATGAACATCGAGACGCTCGAACACCCGCGCAAGGGCCACAAACACCACATCTACACGATCAGCGAGGTGATCCGGGCCGGCGGCATCGAGGCCGCCGTCGCGGACGGACTGGTCGAGGAGGGCGTGATGTACGAATGCGTGCGACACGACGTGCCGTACGTCCTTGCGGGGTCGATCAGGGACGACGGCCCGCTTCCCGAGACGATCACGGACGCCGTCGAGGCCCAGAACGCCATCCGGGAGCAAGCGCACGCGGCCGATATGGTGGTGATGCTCTCGACACTCTTGCACTCGGTGGCGGTCGGGAACTGCCTCCCTTCGACGACGAAGGTGGTCTGTGTCGACATCAACCCCGCGACGGTGACGCAACTGCTCGACCGGGGGAGTTCGCAGGCGGTCGGCATGGTCACCGACGTGGGAACGTTCGTGCCGACGCTGGCCGAGAAGGTCTGTTAGCTCCCCTCGGTCAGCGGGACGACGGCGACGGGGCGCGCGGAGCGCAGGAGGACCGCCTGGGCCGTGCTGCCGAAGACGATTTTCGATGTCGGATTGCGCTTGCGGACGCCGATGACGAGTTCGTCGGCGTCGACGGCGTCGGCGTGGGCGAGGAGGTCCTCGTGTGGGTCGTTGCCGCGGACGAACTGGTGGGTCTCGACCGTCGCGACGGGTCCGAGTCGCGACTGGACGACCGTGATCGCGTCCTCACCGTCGCGGGCGTCGGTGGCGTTGGTGGCGTCACCGCCGGGAAGGGAGTTGACGGCGTGGACCGTATCCCCGGCGTCGAGGCGGTGGTCGAGGTAATCACACAGCGCGGCGCTCGTATCGACGGTGTCGGTTCCGACGACGTAGACGGTCATGCGTGTCCCATCGAAGCGGAGTAGCATAAAACAAGGTTTCACCCTCCCCAAAACATTTGCCCGGTCCACGAGGATGGCGGCGTATGCGCCGCGAAACCACGCTGGCCGCCGGTGCGGCCGGCGTCGCCCTCCTGACCGTCGTCGCCGCCGTCCTCGTCCCCGGCGCCCTCGCCGATCCGAGCGAGGAGCGACCGGTTCGTCCCGGCCCGGTCGACATCGCCGACATGGAGATTTCGGCCGGCGACGTGACCGGCGATACGGTGACGCTGAACGTCACGACGCGCCTCTCCCATCGTGGCCCGCCGGCCCGGAACGTGACCGTTCGGGTGCAGGCGGTCGACGCGGAGTCGGGGCTCGTCGAAACGACGCGAACGACGGCCGCCGGCGACCTGACCGGGGAGCGCGAGGTAGCGGTGCCGACGAACCTGACCGTCGAGCGCGAGGGTGGCTACCGGATTCGTGCGGTCGTCTACCGCGACGACCAGCGGGTCGACAGCGGAACGCGCGAACTCCGCGGCCTCGAAGCCCTCCAGCCGCCGTACGCCCGGAGCGCCGTAGGCTTCGCCGAGGCGGACGCCCTCCCACCCGTCGCCTTCTCCGTCGCCGAGACGGCCGATAACCGAACCACACTTGCCCTGCAGATGGCGCTGACCAACGCGGGCGACGACCGGCCGGACGACCTGCGCGTCACGGTGACGCTCCGGCAGGCCGACTCGAACATCGTCGCCAACCGCACCTCGGTCCCCGTGGGGTCGATCCGTCCCGGTCGCACGGAGACGGTGGCGACGCGGCTGACGGTGCCGACGGGCTACAACTACTACATCGACGCCGTACTCTGGAAGGACGGGGTCGTCATCGACAGCGCCCGCGGGGCGGCGAAC
>Ga0102936_1000937_pt1 | contig 11609 bp, 9 predicted proteins | sample SalPon2_A_H2O_MG_FD_78502 | JGI IMG/M metagenome (GOLD analysis project Ga0102936, IMG submission 78502) | Salt pond water microbial communities from South San Francisco under conditions of wetland restoration - Salt Pond MetaG R2_A_H2O_MG | ecosystem: Environmental > Aquatic > Non-marine Saline...
GGGGGCCGTACCGGTACGGCGATTGGTTCGACCTCCCGATGCCGGTGTATCTCGTCCACGACGACGAAACCGGGGACACGTTTCGGGTCGCTGTCCGCGACGGAACGATCCGGCTGTACGTCCTTCCGGACACCGATCCTCCGGGGCTCCGGGCGTTCTACGGTCGGCTGGACCGGCGGACCGAGTCGGCCTGGAACGTGACCTGTCGAACCGACTGAGGGAGCCGACAGCGACCGGCGCGAGTCCCGAATCAGGCGCGGCGCATCCCTCCCGCAGTGTGGGACCGATACGCAGCTCTCAAAACGCGCGCCGCGGAAGAACGGGTAGTGACTCAGAGCGTCGCCGTGATGGTACGAAATCTCCTCTCGGTGTTGCCAGCTGTGGTGCAGGCGCTAAGCCCACCCTCAGCGAGTACCGCAGTCCGCGCCAGCGGACAAGAAACGCAGTAGAGTGGGGATACAGCGCCGTCATCATCCACGCAGCCAGCGATACTCAGACAGCGATACAATTAGTATCCGAACACCCGCTATTGGTAGTACGATGGGCGTTCCGTGTCATCGTTCCAGAGCCATACTGATGGAGAAAAATACATCAGTTGTAGACCCGTTAATTGGGTTGAACACAGCCTGTTCCTCTTGCCCTGGCCACGAAATCGTTAGGAACTGTTCTCCGACAGTATCACCTGTCGTCCCACACGGGACGACTCGATCCTTGCAGGAGTCGGACAACAGGCCGATATTTAAACGAACATAACATTTTACTGACACTATCTCGGAGGGCAAGCCGAATCGCTCTGCCCGGTCTCGAGGAATTTTCTCCTGTGATTGAGGATACTGTTCGGATCGGGCGCGCTTGATCGTCTAAAAAGTCGGAATCGGTGTTTGTCAGTGTGAGCGACAGGTGTATACCGGTGTTACTGTCGAACGACGTTCGCCACGCGGGGCCTTCGGGCGAGGACTCGATGTCGAACTCGACATCGGTACCTTCCGTGAGGCCTTCGCCACCGACGTCCTCCATGTGGAAGAACACGTCCTCGTCGTCAAGATCGCCGTCGTCTGTCGAAATGAAACCGTAGCCAGTGCCGTCGAAGAGCCCATACCGACGGACAACCGAACGAACACACGGCCCAGGAGGCGCACGCCGTTCGCCGGTCGCGCCGTCGAACGACGGATCACTCGTGCGTCGTGTGTGCGTTCGTCCATCAGCATGAACCATCGATACGCTTCGGGTGCTGTCCAATCATATGCCTGTGTAAGCTTTGCTTCGTTTGTGACCGCCGTGCCGGGAGTCGAATCGTCGCTCAGATAAGCAATCGCCATCCCGAGGCTAATGATGAATCGGCTCCAATCGCCTCTACGACACGCCACGTCAGTCGTTGCATGTCTGGTCGAGTTGCCCAGCGAGCCAGCCACCAAAGAAGCCGCCGAAAACGCCGACCAGTAGCGCGAAGGTGACCGTGGCGAGAACGAAAAAGCACAGGAGCACGACCGCGAAGACCGGTCCGCCTTCCGCCGCTGACGTGACGACCCACCCGCGGAGGGAGTCGGACGACCACGCAAAGGCAGGGACCGTTCCGAGGATACCGGCACCCATACCGGCTCTTTCGAACTGCCCCGACCTGTTCGCGGCGAGAAATCCAGCCACCCCGCTGCCGGCGAACACCCCGGAGAGGCTGTAGTACGACTCCGCGCCGACGACCAGATTGTGTGCGGTCACCACCACCATCCCGACAACACCCCCGAACAGCGCATACACGTACGTCGACGTGTCTACTTCGACCAGCCAATCCGGCCCCATACTGACGAATTCAAACGAGATGTATTTATAAGCCCCGTTGGCTCAAACGGCTCTCGGAGCTATTCGTTCCGATCCGGAATCGATGGGAACTACCTAACGGCGCGGACGGGGACGCCGAGTGGACGCAGATCGTATCGATTCTGTTCTGCGCCGAGTTATACTGTCAGACAAAAGTTCCTAACGATTTCGTGGCCAGGGTCAAGAGGAACAGGCCGTCTTCAACCCAGTCGACGAGTCTACAACTGATGTATTTTTCTCCATCAATATGAGCCTACCCCGACGCTGTCTTGTGTTCAACAGGGCATCCAACGTCCCGCGACGTCGTCAGTACGCTCACGAACGAGAGCAAACTGTTCCGGCGGCACACAGCCGATGGCCTCGAATGGCAACGAACCGCCAGCGGACCAGCGGTGACCCTATGATCAACGGCTCCGAACTATCATCGAACGCACCGTCGTCCTTCGGGTCCGAGGTAGTGAGTCCGACAAACTGGGGAACCTGCCGCTTGACGCTGCGCTCCGAGACGTTCACCCGGGCGCGATTTATCCTCAACAGGGCCAGAACTACGAGGTCCAGTCACTCGATTTAGACCGCGACGTGGCTTGGCTCGCCCAAACGGAGGACAACCATCAGACCCGTGGCCAGTACGAGGAGTCGATGACCATCGAGGAAGATATCGCTACCAAACCGCTGGCGACGCGCGATGACGTCGCGGGCATCGACAGAACCGCCGATCAACAACGACCAGTTTTGCCGTGAACTCGACAATCTCGAAGCGCGATACGAACAAGATTCTTGATCAACTGGCTGTGGGTTGGTTAATTGATCACCGACCCAGTAGACGAGATGGAGGCTGAACCCGAGGAGATAGATGCGGAACGTACCGATGGCTCGGACGTTGTCTTCGGCTAGTAATGGCAATTACTATCGTTGGACCTTACTCGGTCGAGCCTTTGGCCGGAGCGTACAGTACGGTCATGACGAGTTCGTCTTCGAAATTGAGGAACTGATGATCAGTCCCTGGTTCGAGATGGACGACGTCACCCTCAGAAACGTCGTAGGTGTCTCCCTCGACATTGAGTTGTGCGTTCCCGGAATCGACGTGATAGATCTCGTCTTCGGCGTGGGCGTGCATCGGATCCTCGTCACCCTCCTCGAAGGTCATTATCTCTAGGCTGACGGCATCGGTTCGAAGCTTTTCGATTGACTCATCATCATCTGAAACGGTCTCTGCAGTATCGCTTACAGTAAACGAGTCCATGCAAAACATGGGTAGGACTCGATGGGCTTAATATCTCGGCTGCCGGGTTACGTGTCTGTGCAGTAGAGTGCACACGATTCGTTCGCACCGCGAACGGTGAGGCTTTCTCGCTGAAGCAAGATAGCTTCCCGCGAGATTGATATTTATTAGCGTTCAAGATACGATCGAGACAGCGCACTCACGGGACATATATACAATAGAGATGAGAGACCACTCGGGGCCGTCGCCGAGAGTACCTATGAGAGCCTTCTGGAAATCATGAACGTCAGCAACGGCAGACCACATAGTGATACATACGCCCGATTACTCGAGGCAGACTTCGCAGGCGGCGATGCCGAATATGCACCTGACCAACTATTGAGTCGCGGCTATCTATACGCGGTCGATGAGCAACTGTTCGTCACCGAAGATACAGATATCGACGCACATCGCGAGGAATGAACCCATCACGCCTACCGGTAGCGTCCAGTGGTATTCGGTGGTTCGGTTATAGAGAATCAACAAGGAGGTGTTCTACTCATGGCTGCTGCAATAGCTGACGCTATGACAGCTGACAAGTAAAGTTCAGAACAAGTGAATATTCGATCACTCGACATACTGGGAGACAAGATTCCTAAGTGGATTTCGTACCTGCCCGTTACCCGTCACCTCGCCTCTTGATACTGACAGAAAAAATACATCAGTTGTAGACTCATCAATTGGATTGAAAACGGCCTGTTCCCCTTGACCCGGCCAGAAAATCGTTAGGAACTTTTGTCTGACAATATGAGTCCACTGGTTGGCATGAATACAATTTTCTACCGAGCGGGTTCAAAACGGGTTTGGAGCGCGTCGACCGTTGTATCACCGTGTGGGCTTTCTCCTCGTTTACCGGTGAGTGTCCTGAGTTGAAAGGAGCGTGTCATAGAGAGGTTCGCACGCTCTGATTGGTCGCGTTAATTTAGAGGATGAGGCGGACGAGTTCTGAGTGTCTATGGCGGAATTCGACCGCCTCAACCATGGTATCGCATGGATTGAGTTGTCGTTTGTGGCGCGCGATCGAACGCCGCTCTGAGCGATCGAAATAGGGACCTGCTGTCACTTGGCTGATATATCACTACAGGAGGTAAGCAAATTTCTCGAGGAATATGTGATTGATCGGAGTCACGTCGCTATCCACGACTGGGTTGATAAAGCCGATCTACAGCCGCTCTCGACCGTCTCCGGGGATCAACTTGCGGTTGACGAAACGATGATCCGCCTCAACGGTCAGCAGTTTTGGCTGTACGGCGCGGTTGATCGATATACGAACGAAATTCTTCACGTAAGCCTCTATCCAACCGCGACAAAACAGACAACGCGCTGGTTTCTGACCGAGCTACACCGGCGCTACTAGCCCGATAATGTGAAATTTCTCGTCGACAACGCAGACTGTCTTGGACCAGTTCTTACCGAGGACGGGTATCGATTTCAAATCATTCAATATGGAAATCGGAATGCCGCCAGACCTGTCTTTTGGAATACAAAACGAGGAACATTATCGTTTGCAAATAGTTTTAGCAACGTCGCGCTAGAGACAGCTCAAAACTGGCTTGAAGCCCTCGCCGTCTACCACAATTCACGCCAAAATTAACGCGACCCTCTGATTATCCAAGTCTTGTCAAGGCTCGCGTGCAAGATACAACGCGCGTATCGGTAAGAACGCCTGCGCGAGTCGGTTAGTATGTACGTTCATTCTTACATCATATTATCGGAGTTCTTATCGAGCACAGGCCGGCTTTTCAGTTACACGCACGCTTTACAGGGCCGAACTCCTGGTGATACATATTGAGTCTCTTCCATAGATAGTGTTCCGTGAGCCAGATGGACGAACGAAAGAGCTCATCATGGTTTTATTATCGTTCATCTGTCTTCTTATTTGCGTGTACACTGCTGTCGTGATCAACGATTCTGAGTTTTTCATCTGTTTTACCATCGCGCTTGGATTCTCCGGAGTCGCCGAGTCGCTGCCACCGGACCGACGATGTTCGGCAGGAACGCTTCGAATGCTAGTCGTCGGGGCCTTCGCTGTCTTCCTCGGTGTCCTTGCATCGGTCCCCGAGTACTATTAGCGTAGGGGAGGCCACTCATTTTATATATTTCTGATATTTCTCGGTGGCAATCCGAGACGGTCAGTAACTACACAAGCGTATTCTATCGGCTGATTCAGGATTCAGACACATCGGATTCGAAGAACGTGGTGGGTTCAACTAATATAAATACTTATAACCTAGTGCGCGGGAAATGACATCATGAAATCGCAGCATAAGAATAAACCGAAGGGAGTGCTCCATGTCGAACGCATCGGAGGGATTCGAGAAACAACGGTCGAGTTTTCGCCGGGAATCACAGTGCTCGTAGGCCGTAACGCCACAAACCGGACGTCGTTTTTACAGGCTATCATGGGTGCGCTGGGGAGCGAAAACGTGGCGATCAAGGGTGATGCCGATGAAGCGTCCGTTTCGTTGGAACTCGGCAACGAAACGTACACGCGTCAACTGAGCCGTCGGTCGGGTGCTATCGTGACCGACGGTGATCCATATCTCGACGACCCGACACTGGCAGACCTGTTCGCGTTCCTCCTCGAATCCAACGAGGCCCGTCGCGCCGTGGCGGCCCACGATGACCTGCGCGAACTCATCATGCGGCCGATCGACACGGCGACGATTCAGTCCGAAATTGACCAACTCGTTGCGGAGCGGGAGTCTCTCCGAGACGAACTAGACGAAATCAACAAAGTCAAAAACGATCTTCCTGAGTTGGAAGAAACGCGAACCCGACTCACGCAGGAAATCGAGGACAAACGAGCCGAACTTGAGGCCAAAGAAGCGGAATTGGAGGCGGCAGACGCGGGCGTCGAAGAGACCCGCGAGGAGAAATCCGAGCTTGATGATAAGCTCGAAGAACTCCGTGCGAAACGGTCACGACTCGACGGCATCCGGAACGATCTCGACATCGAGCGGGAGAGCCTCGAGGCGCTCATTCAGGAGAAACGCGAGCTCGAGACGGAGAGAGATGAACTCTCCGAGACGCCTGTTGGTGAGATCGAAGAGATCAACTCCAAAGTGGAGCGGCTCCGCGAACAGAAACAGGCCATCGAAACGGAAATCAACGAACTCCAGGGCGTTATTGGCTTCAACGAGGAAATGATTGAGGATAGGGATTCGACGCCGCTCGAAAGCCTGTCCGATGAGGGGTCGAAAGAAGTTACCGAACAGTTGCTCCCGGATGATTCCGTAACCTGCTGGACGTGTGGCAGCGATGTCGAGAGAGAGCAGATCGAGTTGACGATCGACCAACTGCGCGAGCTCAGCCGGACAAAACTGAGTACGGCGAATGAACTGGACGACGAGATATCCGAGCTCCAGGCTGAGAAACGGGACTACGAGGAATCACAGCGCGAGCATGAGCGAATCGAACGTCGGCTGATTGAGCTCGACACCGAGATCGAACGTAGCGAGGACGCTATCGAAAACCTCCAAGACAAACGGGAAGCAGCGACAGAGGCGATCGAGCGCATCGAAGCGGACGTCGAGAAGCTGGAAGATGCCGAAAACAGTCGGGTCCTGGATCTACACAAGGAGGCAAATCAGCTCGAATACGAACTGGGCAAACTCGAAAATGATCTGGAACGCGTCGAAGCCGGGATCGGCGAAATCGAAGATCGCATCGCAACAGAAGATCAGGTCCAGACACAGCTTTCCGAGATTGAGGATGAAATCGAGAACCTGCGGACGAAAATCGGGCGTATCGAGACCAACGCCGTCGAAGAGTTCAACGGGCACATGGATACCGTTCTAGATATGCTCGATTATGCGAACTTAGAGCGCATCTGGATCGAGCGGGTGCAACGCGAGGTCCGGGAAGGGCGAAAAAAGGTGTCGAAAAAAATCTTCGAATTACACGTCGTCCGTACGTCGGAGTCCGGGACAGCATACGAGGATACGATCGACCACCTCTCCGAGAGTGAACGGGAGGTAACGGGACTCGTGTTCGCCCTCGCCGGCTACCTCGCCCACGAGGTGTACGATAATGTCCCGTTCATTTTGCTGGATTCACTGGAAGCAATCGACTCGGAGCGAATCGCGAGGCTCATCAACTACCTCAACGAGTACACAGACTACCTTCTGGTCGCGCTGCTCCCCGAGGACGCTGCTGCCCTTTCCGACGACTACCAGCGCGTGACCGAAATCTGAGCAGCTATTTTGATTCAGCGCGAAGGTCCTGCCCTTCCCGTGGGAAACGAGTGTTCCGACGAGTTGTCGGACCTGATGGCTGAACAGGTCAGGTGTAAAGCGCGTACGCTTCGGGGAAGAATAAACTGAAACCCGTTGGGGCCGAAAATTTGAGCAGTTATCAACGGAAAAGTAGGTGTAGTTTGGCGTTCACCCGCCAGTAAAACGTGAGCCTGCCCGAGTCAGACTCCGCCGTGAGGCGCAGTCTAGTGGATACTACCGTTGGTGTCGGTTTGTCCAGCCCCAAGCGCGTGGAAACCCCGGCGTTCACAGTAGCTGTCGAAGTGCCTTCGAGCGAGAATTCACCAATATTACTGCCAGACACCTGCAACTTGCCGGAGGTGACGCCCTTGACATCGAAGACCGCAGTCCGCTGGCGAAATCACTCCTGTACAATCTCGGAATAGTGGAGACGGACGCCATCGACAGTCGGCTTGACGCCGTCCATGACCGACTGATCGCTCAGGTGAAAACATGGAACTTCCCGCCAACTGCCGAAGTCGCACTCGATCCTGGTAAATGACTCTATTATCGCTCCGGCTAGACACCGATGGTTCCGCCGATCAACCCAGAGCGCCGAACGGACCTCGCCTATTGGTCACACTCACAGCCCCGGTCTGTAAGCAACTCGAAGAGGTTCTTGTGCGTCTCGCAGTCGGTACAGTGGACGCTGATGTCGACGAGCACGTCGAAATCTCCCAGGCTGATCGTTCCTGATTCCCGAAGTTGAGTGAGCGTGGTTTCGGACACCGCGATCAGTCGGCTTCGAAGTCGATTGATTGTCCCACGAGTGTTTTCCACGCGATTCGGTGTCTCCTCCTCTTTTTGAACGTCGCGACCCTTCCTCAAGTACGTGTGTATCGCTTGATGTGTGACGAAATCCTGCTTCAGTGCCTCAACGTCGATCCCGTCACGTTCCAGTGCGTTTCGTATACGCGTTCGGTCCCCACTGCTGACGTCGTCGTCGGTCAGAAGGTGGTAGATGTGGTCGATGCCGCCACTGAAGTGCTGATGATCGGTATCGGCGAGGGCAACGCGGAGTACCTCTTTGTTGAAGTACTCTGCCAACTCTCGGAGGCTATAGGAATCCGGATAGTCGCCACTCCAGCGTGCTTCCAGTTGGTCTCCCATCCCCGTGAGCGAATACTGGTTGATGACTTTTCCGACTTTGTACCTCGGCCCACCGTTCGCGTCCGCAGACGTGGTCATTACAGCAATCAATCACTGGGAGCAACTAAAAAGTATCCTGTCACGGGCGGGCGAGATCGTGAGTCTCAGATGAGACTCGGTCTCACGCATGAATCGTTAGGCCCGATGGCTTGGCTGCAGATGCCTGGTTCCGGTTCGACGCAATTTATTGAGGCGCTACAGTTCGAGTGACCTCACACAGAGACAGCGCGGACGCGTACAACTACGCTCCTATCTCTCAGCTATACGTCGATAGTCTTTAGTGTCACGTGTCAAGTGATCTCAACCAAGACCAAAGAGCAAGGAACTTTGGCTGAGACAGGAGCCGAGCGTAGTGCCTGGCCAGAGAACTTGGAAGATGTATACCTTGTGGGCGGTTCTAGCTGGATCTTCTTCCGGATTCTCCTGTCGAATGCTGGGATATCTGCTCTATCCCGACTGGAAAAACACATATTATGCTCACCGCAATTGTGAGTATCCTTTGATCATTCGTATCTATGGAGCCTGAATTATCTGCTAGTAACATATACGTTCTAGTATATGTTACTATTTGCCCCACCTTCGAGAATGCCATTACAACGCTAATGCTGTAATTTCACTTGTCGAGTTGATAGGTGTCTCCTGTATGGGCCGTTCGTTTTATCTGTTCGAATTATACGAATGTCCTCGGTCCATATCACTGTGTTTCCGATACCTCTCGTGGCTTCTAAATTAGAAACAACTCGAGTAACGCTGCAACGCAAACGTTTTGCTGTTAATAACAATCAACTAATGTATATGTGCCTATTCGTTTATTCGAGTAAATAGAATATACGCGACAACAGAGATCATGCTTGCTATTAATGCCCGTGCTGAGGGTCTGTACCGCAGATCTGTGCCAACACAGTTCAGGCGTCGTACGCCACGATTTTCTTGTCGAACCCCAACAGCAATTATATCAGTGCTAGATAGAAGGATGCTACCGGTTGATTTCACTAGATTCAACCGTGATGAACAGAGTTATTTTATCTCGACCCATTTATGATGAAGATGGGACAAAACACCACCGTTGGCTCGGACGAACGAATGCTCGACATTATCGAGGCGTTGAAAGAGCGGACGTCCGCCGGTGTAACGGAGTTAGCTGATGCACTGGAGATGCCAAAGAGTACGGTCCACGTCCATCTGTCGACGCTCAAACAACGGGGCTACGTCGTTCAGGACGAGTCACACGAGTATCGACTCAGCTTGCGGTTTCTGGACATGGGGACGACGATCAGACAAACGCAGGATATGTACGATGAGGTCATTCCCAAACTCAAACAACTCGCCGAAGAGACCGAAGAGAAAGCCTGGTGGACCGTCGAGGAGAACGGCAAAGCAGTGTTCATCGCGAAAGCCGTGGGCAGCCGTGCCATCCGTACGAACGCCTATATTGGGCAGCACATCGAACTCTATCGACTAGCCGCGGGGAAGTCGATCTTGGCGAACCTCCCGGACGATCGAAAGAACGCGATCATTAACGGGTACGAATTCCCACTCGCCGACGGAAACAGTCGCGAGGATTTAGAACGGGAGCTGGCCGAGATTCGAGAGATGGGCGTCGCATATGGTACTGAACGGTTCCTGCAAGGTGTCTCTGGCGTAGGCGTCCCCTTGAAAGACAACGCCGGGAACGTCTACGGTGCTATCAGCGTCTCGGGGCCAACTAACCGCCTTGACAGTGATCGCGTGGAGAACGAACTGACAAATCTTGTCCGAGGCATCTCGGGTGAACTACGGGTCAGTCTCTCGTATAGATAGTTCTTTTATTCGAACGACTTGTCATGACATATCTAATGGTTTAGGCAGCCTCTCCGGACTAAATACGAGATATCGACCATTCAGATTGTTCTATTTGTTCGAACAAGTGTCGATTGTGGAACGTTGACAGAACGGAGACCGGCACGTTCGGGTTGGCGATACGACTGGCCCTCACGCTCGCTACAGAGCAGAACAAGCCGTTCAGTGTTCAACACGACGGACTGGCTCACGCTCCCGAACAGCACGTTTCCGGCCGGCGACCGACTACGCCCGGCGACGCGGATGGCGTCGGCGTCGAGTTGTTTAGCGGTTGCGATGATCGACTCCGCTGGTTCGCCGCTTCCTTCGCGGAGTTCCACCGAGGCTCCCGCCTGTTCAAGAAGGTCTTGTACTTGTATGAGGCTTCTATCTGTGTCACTGAAGCATCTTCTGGATTGTCGACGAAATCGTAGAGCAAGTATGCACGAATGTTGTCGACATCGAACAGGTCGATGACGGTCTCGGCCTGTGCGGTCGCACGATCGATGCTCTGGTCGATGCCCAACACCACATCATTCATAGAGACTGTTTATTATACTGTTCGGGGATACGTATCGGACATTTTGACCGCCACGGTAGCAAAGCGGAGCCAGCGATGGGGTCAAGCCTGGAGAGCCCTATCACGTATCCGTTGAGAGGTGATGAGACCGAAATTGAGACCTCACCTAGTCGGCCATACCGACGCCAAGATGTTTGTCGAGTACCTCTTCATCCTCACGCACGTCCGCAGCCTTCCCTTCGTGGACGATGTGCCCGTGTTCGAGGATATACGTGTAATCGGAGACACCCAGCGCGACGGGAATGTTTTGCTCGACGACTAGGACGGTGATCCCCTTGTCGTTGAGGTCCTCGATGATGCTCTCGATCTGTCGGACGATGTACGGAGCGAGTCCCTCCGTCGGTTCATCGAGCAAGAGCAAGTCGGGATCGGCGATCAGCGCGCGGCCGATCGCGACCATCTGTTGTTCCCCCCCGGAAAGGACTGAGCCGTGGCTATCCTCGCGTTCCCTGAGGTTCTCGAACATGCCGATCACCTCGTCGACTGACGGGCCGCCGCTGGCTTCGACGCCGATATGCCCCATCTCGATGTTCTCGCGGACGGTCAGTCCGGGGAAGACGCGGCGCTCTTCGGGGACGAAGGCGATTCCGTTTCGGATGGTCGACTCGGTTTCGAGGGTTGTGATGTCCTCACCGTCGAAGGTGATCGAGCCGGCGTTCGGCGTGAGGTTGCCGACGATCGATCGGAGTGTCGTCGTCTTGCCGACGCCGTTGCGGCCGACCAGCGAGAC
>Ga0102936_1000938_pt1 | contig 11607 bp, 8 predicted proteins | sample SalPon2_A_H2O_MG_FD_78502 | JGI IMG/M metagenome (GOLD analysis project Ga0102936, IMG submission 78502) | Salt pond water microbial communities from South San Francisco under conditions of wetland restoration - Salt Pond MetaG R2_A_H2O_MG | ecosystem: Environmental > Aquatic > Non-marine Saline...
CGCGTGTATTCGTCGTCCAGCAGGTCGAGACGTGGCGGTGCGGAGTCGCTGGTTCGCTCGACCAGTCGGGTCACCGTGCTGTCGGTTCGTTCGTCGGGTCGGGTCACCCGGTCGGCGGTCGTTCCCATCGTACTCAACGTGTCGGCCCGACTTGACGTAGCCGTACTGTCTAACTGTACTACGGTCTGCCGTCGGGGGGGCTATCCATAATGATAGGTGGTGTCAGAGTGATTCGGGAACGTCGTGGGCCAGTGTCGACTGCTCGCCGTGCAGGACGTGACCGAACGCGATTCGGCGGGCGAGCCACAGATACTGGAGGGGTGGTGAAAGTTGCCTCCCGGGCCCGGGTTCCGCCCGCTCGTGACCGTGTTCCCACAGCCGTGCCGCCCGTCGGTGACGGCGGCGTTCGTACGCGTCGAGTGCGTCCTCGACACGTGGCGGGCCGTACGCGAGGGCGTCCGCGAGCGTCCACGCCGCTTCGATATCCATCGTCGGTCCGAGGTGGCTCCCGGGGAGTGGAGCGCGGGCTGCCGTCCCGATGCGGGTGGTGTGTGCGTCTGAACGCGACAACGGTGCATGGGTCGGAACGCGGCGGTACGTGAGGTCGTTACCGTCGAGCGCGGGAAGCGGGTTCGGCGTCGAGGGAAACAGAAGGCCGAACCGGTCGGCGACGTCGTCGGCCGATACTGCGGCCGTCGCGGGTAGCTCCGTAGTCGACACGACGTGTCCCTGCGTACTCTCTGCCGCTGGCACGGTGAAGGCGGCGGCCGTCTCGGTCCACACTTCCGTGGGCCCGTCGGGTGCCGGCCGCTCGTCCGGCCACTCGAAGGTCCACGTGTGGATTTGCTGTCCGGTGCTGGCGCCGTCGACAGCGAGACACGACCGCTCCGCCGTGACGGCCGCGTCGAACACCTCCGTCACGCCGGAGCCGAACGTGGCACGGACGCCGTTCGGCGTCGACTCGACCCCCGTGACGCCACGGGCCGTCGTTCTGACCTGGTCGAGCACGTGTGTCTCGAGCAGTCGCTGCCACGTCTCACGGTCGATTGCGACCAGGGCTGGCCGACCGTCGGCGTCGGAACGCCAGGACGCTCCGGTCGCGGGACAGTCGAGTGTCGAAAGGGTGCGGCCGCGGCGCACAACCGGCCGGCAGAGGCCGAGTCGTTCGAGCAACGCCAGCCCCGGTCGCCAGACGACGGGGACGTGCAGGTCCGCCGACTCGTTCGATGACGGGGCGAGTACGGGGTCGAGTCCGGCGTGTTCGAGGAAGCCGGCGGTCACCCCGGCGCCCGGGCTGTCGCCAATAACGAGAACTTGCGGGTCGGTGTCGTGACCGGGACGCTCGTCCGACTCCACCCGTCCCCCGTCGTGACGGAGGATGGCGTGTAGGGCTGCCGCCATGGGACTCAGCGCCCTCCACTGACAGGGGGAGAGGACACGGTAACTGCCACGCTGTCCGGCAACGACCGTCGGTCCGTCGGACGACAGTACATGGGAACGGGTACGACAGGAGCACACCTAAATAGCCATCGCGTGTTTCCGACGCTGAGAGCAACGGTCTATATGGATAGCCCGTCGTTGCCGGTCGGGCAGTCAATACTGCCATCACAGTTGGGTATGCAGGGACCGTTCGTCCGGTCGATGACGGACAACCGTACGCCAGCCCGCTCCGGTGTCACGTCGGAGGGTCAAAACGACAGTTCGGCCGAAGAGCTCCTGTCGCTGTTCGGTGACGAGTACACGTGTTGTATCATTCGGGCGCTCACCGATGGTCCGATGGCCGCCCGCGAACTCGTCGACGCCACCGGTATGTCGCGTCCGACCGCCTACCGACGTCTCGACCGACTGACCGACGCCGGGCTGGTCGCGGAGCGGCTACAGGTCGCGTCCGACGGCCACCATCGGACGGAGTTCCGGCTGGCCGTCGACGCCGTCGAGTTCGAGGTCGGGGGGAACGGGTTCCACGGACGGGTTCACCCGGCTTCCCCCGACATTAAATGACTGGAGACGGTCCGTCATCGGTCCCCCTGTCGCGTGCGGCAGCCAACTGGTCACCCCTTCTACTACTGGTGGCTGTACCAAACTGAAGTAATTCGCCGTCTCGGGATGGGCAATATCTTTAGGCACTTACAGCCGGCAGTGTAGCGCCCGTTCAGCTTCCGGCGCCTGCACGCCCGGAGCTGGTTTGTTTCCCGACCCAGTTACGCGTCCGGACCGAACAGCAGGTCGAACACCTTGTGCTCGCCCAGGCGGATGTGTTTGTTCACCGTCGGTTGCGTGATATCGAGCCGCTCGGCGACGGCCTCCCCGCTGTTCTCCCTGGGCCACTCGAAATACCCCATCGCGTAGGCCGTCTCCAGTGCCTCGTACTGTCGCTCGCTCAGGCGCCGTCGGAGGCGCGCACTGACTTCGTTCGGGGTGGTGTTCGTCTCGCTGTGCTGGCGCTGGGCGGTAAGTTCGAGACCGGGAAACGTGTCCTGAATCCGCCGAACTATCGTTCGCGTGTCCGCCTCCCGGGGCAGTTCGACGACCAGTTCGACACGGTCGGGTGTCGCCCTGCTGCGCCGGACCACGCCCCCGTACTCTGACACCAGCGAACCGAACCACGAGGAGCCGCTCCGTTCCAGTACCGTCTGTCCGTTCTCTCGCGAGATGACGGTCACCTCACCCGGGAGTATCTCGGTGGCCCGGTCTCCGACCCCGTCCCCTGGAACCGACTCGAGCGTGTAGTAGACGCTGACCGAGCCGTCCTGGCGCCGGACGGTCCGTTCGAGTCGGACCGGACAGCCGACGTCGCGGGCCAGACGGGCGAAGGGGATATCCATGTCCGTCCCGCGAAACTCCAGTTCGAGCGTGTCGTCGGATTCCAGCGCCCGCTGGCGTTCGACAGCGGTGATAGCGTATCCGACCGACGTTCCCAGCTGCGAGAGGACATCTACCACCCGTTCCCCAAACGCCTCGGGTTCGTCGGCGACCACGGTGAGCACCCCGTACGTGATCTCGTCGTAGGCGAGCGGGACCGCACAGAGTGAGCCGGCTCCCGACCGCAACAGTTCCTGTCGCCAGTCGCTGTAGCGGCCGCCGCCAACGAGTTCGTCGACGACACGCGGGGTACCACGCTGCCAACACTTCCGTGCGGGATGGGGGTCCGACCGGTCGCTCTCCCCGCCCAACGCTTGCTCGACGGCGTCACGGGTCGTGCCGGCGACGGTTCGGGGTGTGAGTCGGTCACTCCCCACTTCGGCGGCAGCGACCCACGCCGAGGTGAACGGTGCCACACCGACGAGTTCCTCACAGACGGCCTCCAGAATTCCCTGCCGGGAAGACCGTGAGGTAATCGCCGCCTCGACCCGCCGGGTCAGTTCCGTTATCGACTCCAACCGCTCGGCGCGTTCGGTCTGGGCGGCCAACTCCTCGCGCCGGTCTTCGAGTCGTCGCTCGCCCTGGAGCCGGTTCAGGGCCGCTTCCAGCGTCGCGGCGAGGATGTTCGCCGCTTCGGTGTCGAACTGCTCGCCCGACCCCCAGACCACGAGCAGGCCGTTGCCCCCGAGCGGGAGCAACAGGGCCTCGCCGGCCGATGTCGGACCGTCGTCGACGTCGCCCCGCTGCATGGTCTCGTCGACGAACACCCCCCAGGCCGCGGTGTCGTCCACCGTCAGGGGCCCGAGGTCGACGGTGTCCGGGGCGCCCGGACCGGTCGCCGTCGGCACCAGCTCGCCCGTCTCCGAGCTGTAGCGGTACACCGCCGTTGCGGGCATATCGAACACGTTCGCGGCGGCCTCCGTCGCGACGGTGCTGGCTTCAGTGACACTGTCGGCGGTGGTCAGTTCGGCGCTGGCGTAGTGGAACGACTCAAGTGTCCGTTCACGGTCTCTGCGCCCCGTGATGTCCCGGCTGACCACGACCACGCGTGTGGGGCCACCGTTCCAGTCGGTCGGGTAGAACTCCGAACGGACCCATCTGGCCGTGCCGTCGGGTCGCTGGATGCGGTACTCCGTGTCGTACCGCTGTGCGGCGTCACCGCGCTCGACCGCGCCGACGATTCGGTCGATCAACGACCGGTACGCGGTGGCGTCTTCGGGGTGGAGCGTGTCGAAGAATCCGTCCTCGTGCGTGGCGTGTAACTCTTCGAGTGGCTGCCCCCAAATCCGTTCGTAGCCCGAACTGACAAAGTCCGGTGCCGGTTCGGCCTCGGTCAGTTCGGCCGCCGGCGCGAGGAATATCGCCTCCTCGATACGGTCGACGATGGCCTGGAGACGGCGTTCGTTCTCACGGACCTGCTCGGAGTGGGCGACGCGCTCGAGCGCGGTGGTGACGTGCCCGGCCAGCACCCCCATGATGTCGACGAGATACGGCTCGAACTCCTGGCGACCTTCGTGGCCAGCGGCTAACAGGCCGTGCTCGCCCAGCGGGACGACGATGGCCGCGGTCAGCGGATTGTGGTCGTGGTGGCTGCTCGGGTCGTACGTCGTCGCCTCGCCGCGCTCGAAGAGTTCGTACTCGCGGTCCTCGGGTGTGAACGTCACCGGCCCGACGGGCATCTCCTCGACCGGGGCGGTCCCGGCGGCGTACTCCAGTTCCCGCCGGTCGTCGCAGTGTCGCCAGCAGGCCGTCATCGGCAGGTCGAGCACGTCCTGTGCGGTCTCGACGGCGATGTCGTACACCGCCTCCTCCGTCTCCGCCCCCTGGATTCGCTCGGTCGCCGACTGCAGCTGTTCGACGGCCCGTTCGCGCTCGCGACGCTCGGTCACGTCCCGAAGGGTCGCCATCGTCGCGGCCTCACCCTCGTGGCGGATGCGAGAGACGGACGTCTCGAGTGTCAGGCGCGTCCCGTCGGGCCGCTGTACGTCGAGGTCGTACTGGTCTGGCGGGGACTCGCCGTCGATACGCCGCCGGTAGCGGTCGGTGACAAGTTCCTGACAGTCGGGCGTGAACACCCGCTCGAAGGACATCCCCATGAGGTCCTCCTGTTCGTACCCCGTCAGCTGTGCGAACTGCTCGTTGACGAAGACGTACTCCCCGTCCCGGACGACCACGATGCCGTCGGTGCTCTGTTCGACGAGCGTGGAGTACTTCTGTCGTTCCTCCTCGATGGCACGCTCGCGGCGCTTTCGTTCGGTGATGTCGGTGTACCAGACGTAGGCCTGCCGCCGGTCGTCCGTCTTGAACGGCAACACACGCAGGAGGAACTCCCGGACGCCGTCGTCCGTTTCGCGTCGGACTTCCCTCTCGACTGGCTCGCCGGCGATGGCCCGCCGACGGATGTCTTCGTACCCCTCGCGCTCCGAGTCCGGAACGACGGCGTCGGCAAGGGGGCGGTCCGCGACGTCGTAGCCGTCGAACCCGAAAACCGTCTCGAACGCCGCGTTAACCTCCATGATGTAGGGCTCACCGTCGACGAACTCGACGGTCATGATGGGGTCTGGCGTGTTCTCGAACAGCACCGACCGGCGGTCACGCTCGGCTTCGAGACGCCGCTGGCGCTCGCGGCGCTCGGTCACGTCCCGCGAGATGGCGAGAAAGCGGTCTCGGCCGTCGATGACCGCCCGCGTGGGGTTGACCTCCAGCCACCGGCGCTCGCCGTCGGCCGTCTCGACGGCCTGTTCGTACGGTTCGACGTCCTCGCCGTCCATCACCCGCTGGATGATGTCAGGTACCTGCTGTGGGTCGAACCCCGACGTCGGCACGGTCAACCCCTCGGCACCGAGTTCGAGTACGGTCTCACGGTCGTACCCCGTCAGGTCACAGAGCGTCTCATTGACCGTTAGCAGTTCACCCGTCTCCGGGTCGTGAACGGCGATGGCGTCGTTGACGCCGTCGAATATCTGCTCGTACTCCCGGCGCCGGCGTCTGCGTTCTGTCACGTCGCGCTGAATCGAGAGGACACGTGTCTCCCCGCCGATGTCCGCCGTCGCAAGCGTCGCTTCCAACCAGAGCGTCTCCCCGTCGCGTGTCCGGCCGCGCCACTCGACAGTGCGGGACTCCCCAGTCTCCGCGACCTCCCTGATGAGACGCGACCCCCGTTCGGCGGTGTATCCCTCCGCCGTGACGCTCAGCCCCTCGATGCCTAGCTCGCGTATCCGCTCCAGGTCGTCGTAGCCGAGCAGGTCATGGTACGATTCGTTGACGTTGACGATATCACCGCTCTCGGGGTCGAAGACGACGATGGCGTCGTTGACGCCGTCGAATATCTGCTCGTACTCCGGTATCGGACGGTCGGCCCACTCACGGCGCACGACAGTCCCGAGGCGTTCGACTGCGACGGTCGGTCGGGACTCGACCACGGACAGCGGGAGGTGCTCGGTCGCTCCGGCCGAGAGGGCCGTCGCGACGGCGCTTTGCTCCGTGAGCACGGCGACGACTGGGAGGGTCGGCCGCAGGTCAGTCAGCCGACGAACCACCGATTGCCACGGCGCCGAATCGAGGCGTTGTGACACCACCGCGCAGTCGATTTCCTCGGGTAGCGCAGTCGGGTCGGGCCGGGGGGCAACAGAGACATCGAGTTCGAGTGAGGTGTCACCGCTGTCGAGTGTGCTCTCGAGTTCCCCCGCTCCCAGCACACCCACCTGAATCGATTGGATTCCACTGGCCATTGCTAACTGTTTGTCTGATACGTATTTCTGTCCGACAGGTCAAATATCATTGGTTCGTTTGCTGAACGAGAAGTCGTCCTGACGGCTGTCTCTCCGAACCGATGATATAAAACGTGTTTCACGCGTTTCTGTGTCAGCAACGCTGCGAGTGACCTACTACACAGCCGCCCGTGGCACCACTGTGGCCCTGAAAATCAGTTCCTCCCTGACCGGCGGCTTCAGTCGTGTCGCAAACAGAAACGGAGCGGTCCTCGCGCTTGCCTACGTCGCCCTCGGACTCGTCTGGCAGGTGGCCTTCTACAGCGCGTTCGTCACGTGGCTACAGGAAACAAACCCCGGGACGACCGGTGTCCCACTGCCGACGATAGAGATTCCCCTCGCCGTCTCGGCGACGGTCGCGGCTGTGACCCTGCTGTTACTGCAGGTGGCGGCTATCGTCTCGCTCCGAACCTTCGTCGGGGGGCATACGGACCGTATCCCGTCCGAATACTACACCCGAAACATCATAGTGGTGCTGGCCAACGCGCTGGTAGGCAGTCTCGTCTACGGACTCCTCGTGTTCTTCGGGTCACTTCTGTTTCTCGTCCCGGGCATCGTCGCCTACGTGGCGTTTACCTTCATGCTCGTCTACATCGCCGTCGAGGACGAGAATTTCGTTGCCGCACTCCGTGACAGCTGGCACCTGACTCGCGACAACTGGCTCCCGCTGTTCGCGCTCCTCCTGATTACCGCCGTCGCCCTGAGCCTCGTCCCGTGGACGGTCGCCGCGCTGGTCTCGTTCATCGTCGGCGCGTACGCGGGTCCAGCGGCGAGCACACTCGTGTCCGGCGTCATCACGCTGCCGTTCTCACTGTTGCTGCTGGGGATTCTGGCTGAGGCGTTCGTCCAGCTGCGTGATGACCCGGCTCCCGCGGACGTGTAACCAGCCTGAAAACGTCTCAGAACGAACGCTTTTGCGAACGGATTTCTCAGAACGGGCGGTGGAATCGCGCCCCGGCACTGCGACGTCTCGACGCCTCCGGACTGTCCGGCTGTTGATGCGATACGTGTCACGCGCGACACGGAGTGCCACACTCGCCCTGACAGGGCGTCTCGAACCGCTGGCTGTGGTAGCTCACCGAACAGTTCCGCCCTCGGATTCGGGCCCACCGTGGCCGGCCCGTTGGGCCAGCCACCCACCGAACCGTCCGGCGAGCGCACCGAGAACCGCCAGCAGCAGAACAACGAGGGCACCGAACCCGAGCAGCAGTGCCACGCTAACCGCTTGGAACCACAGTGGACTCGGGAGCGTCGGAACGGTCCGGAACAGTTCGACCAGTATCCATACTGCCGGGGCGCCGCCGATAACCCCGGCTCGGAGACCGGTCGCCGTGCTGTCCCCGCCACGGCGCTTGACGAGATACCCGGCCAGCGCGCTCCCGAACAGAAAGAGCTCGAACGTCGTCGTCCCCGACGATTGCCGGATTTCGAGTGCTGTAAACGGTAGGGAGAGCAGACCCCCGACCAGGGCGTACTTCCAGGTGTCGGAAATCTCCGGTCGAACAGCCATCAGCAGGGAGCCCCGTTCCAACTGCTCCCCGTTTGGATTACTGTCGCTGACCGCAGTAGTCGGCACACCCGACTTCGGCGGCGCGAGAACTCACGCATAGCTATCGATGGAGACCCATTCTTACGAGCTAGAGACACGGTTACACGATTCTGCGCTGTCGACGACAGTTTCGAGTCCGTCCGTATCGATGCACACGGATATGGTCGCAGGGACGGCTTCGAACTGCTCACGATGGTGGCCATCCATACAGATGGTCTGCCGGGAGTGGACGAGGCCGGCGTCACGGAGTTCGTTGAGGCGTCGGTAAACAGTCGGCCGTGAGACGTCGGCCGCTTCGGCGACGTCACGGGCACACCGCGGCTCCTCCATCACGGCCAGGTACACCTGGCGGGTGTACGAATCACTGAAGAGGTCGAACAGCTCGGCCGTCGTGAGGTCGACGTTTGAGGGGTCGTTCGAGCTGTGGTTCGACTGGGCTGCCAGCTGACCGGACATACACCTACAGACCGCCCCCAGCACAGTGGTTACTGGTTCTAGCTACTCCACCGCCCCGTCCCGACATAGTCTAGCTATGCAGACGTAGTGTTGACGTGAATACCACCAATTATACGCGTTCGGTGACGAATTCCCGGTGAGCAACCGAGATGTCCGCGAGTGATGATACGCCCGCTCTGCGAGCGCTCGTCGTCGACGACGAGCAGGAAGTGGCTGACGCGTACGCCCTCAGGCTCCGGGGTTACTGTGACGTCGAGACAGCCTACAGCGGTGCGCAGGCCCTCTCGCTACTCGACGAGACGAGAATCGACATCATGCTCCTGGACCGACACATGCCGGGGATGTCCGGGGACGACGTGCTGGAGGAACTCGTTGCCCGCGACTACTACGGTCGCATCGTGATGGTGACCGCAGTCGACCCCGGTTTCGAAGTGCTCGACATGCCCTTCGACGATTACCTCTGCAAACCGGTGGAACGCGACGACATCCAGGCAGTCGTCGACCAGCAGCGAAAACTGCTGGCGTACGAGACGCTGGGAGAGTATTTCAGCGCCGAGGCGAAGCGTGCGGTGCTCGCTGCGGAGATGAACGCCGAGAAGCGCGACGCCCACGACGGCTACACGGAGATGGCAGACAGAGCCCAACGCCTCGAAAAGCGCGCCCGACGGCTCCTCACCGACGACACGATTCTGGACCAGTTTTCGGAGATCCAGCGCGAGGAGTTCTGATTGCCGGAGAGTAGCGCCGGCAAGCAACGGCCCGAGATTGGAGGTCCCCGGGACAGTGCTGCACTGTAAGCGTGGCCTGGACCGCTACTCGCGAACAGCGTCTTCGGCGAGGTACGTGTCGAGCAGTTTGCGCTGTCCGGCTCGCAGGTGATACAGCAGCGTGGAGTCGCTGATATCGAGCGCCGACGCGACCTCCTCGGCAGTGCTTCCGCGGGGCGATTCGAAGTAGTCAGCGAGGTAGGCGGTCCGGAGGGCGGTCTGCTGGCGGTCGGTCAACCGCTCGTCCAGTTCGTCACGGAACTCCCGCGCGGTAGTGACTGTCCGCTCACGTTCGGTCTTGGCTACGAACTCGGCGTCGTACTCCTCACTCACTGTCCCGACGACCCGGCGGACGTCGGTATCGGGCGGGAGGTCGACGACGAGTTCGCCGGTGCCGCCGTCGAAGCTGCCCCGCCGCACGGTCCCGCCCAGCGACGCGACTCCGAGCAACGGCGTCGAATCGGCGATTCTGAGTTCGACAGTCCCGCCCTGGGGGGATTCGTCTATCACTCTGGCTTCGGCGATACCGTCGACGTCGGAGGCCCGGGACTGTACGGTCCGGGCGTCGCAGTCAACGACGGAGACGAAGCAAAGCAGCTCCTCGTCGCCGCTGTGTACGAGCCCGCCGAGGCGGACCGCGGTATCGAACGAGCGACTCATCCTCGCTAACACGGAGCCGGTACCGACCTCGAACGTTATCTCGGCGATCGTATCCGAGAGCAGGAGATTCCGGTTTCGGGCGGCAGTGACGCCGAAACCAGCCACTTCACCGAGCGTCTCGAAACTTGTACGTTCCCGTTCGGAGAACGCTTCGGTTCCGCTGGCGTAGACGCCGACGACACCGTGCACGCTCGACCCGTACACCAGCGGAATCGCCAGCGCAGACTGTACGCCGTCCGCGAACCCGGCGACTCGAACGCTCTCGGGGATGCGCTCACTGTCTGCGAGAGGCTGTGCGGTCTGTAGCTGTCCCTCCACCACGGCGCGCTCTTCGATGGTCAATCCGGTCTCGCTCGCGACTGACTCACGTACTGCCGTGGCCATCTGGCCGGTGTCACCTGCGACCGCCTCGACAGTCAGGTCGCCGCTCCCGATGTCCCGCACACCGACCCACGCGAATTCGTACAGCGCCGTTTCGCCGAGTCCCTGACAAATCGTCTCGGCGACCTCGGTACGCGAGGATGCACTGACGAGTTCACCGAGTATCTCTGCCTGTACCCGGTCGATGACGGCCGTCCGGTTGCGCTCGTTTTCCAGCCGTTCGACCGATTGTTTTCGCCGACGCTGGGCGGTGACGTCCTGTACGTACACCACAGTCTCAGTCCCGACTGGCTCGACCGAGACACTGAGCCACCGCTCTAGGTTCGGATAATACTCCTCGAAGGTGGTTTCGGAGACCGAGTTGCCCTCGAACGCGACCGGTAGGGAGTCCTCGACCGAGCGTGGAAACGTCTCGCCCACTGGCTCTCCGGTCGGGTCGTTCGACATCCCGAGCAGCGACGTCGCGGTCACGTTGGCGTCCAGGATTGACCCGTCGGACGCGACCGTGATGACGCCGACAGGAGCGCGCCGTAACCTCTCGTGCATGAGTAGTAGTGTTCGTCGAACGGGGATAATCCATCGTGTCCGAGACGAGCAGTCACACCGAGACGGTCACGGCCCGGACGGCGAGCCGCCGCTTACCGTGGTAGGGCCATCAGTCGGGCCCCTGCCAGCGTGTTACCTCCCCGGTCGCCCCGTCGACGGACGCCGAGACGACGACTTCATCACCGTCCGGGTCAACGCCGACCTCGATGGTCGTCCCAGTCCCGACCTTCGCCTCGCCACGGAGGTCGCCGACACGGTCGGCGAACAGGCCCGGCGCTTCCAGTGGCTGTGCAACGAGCGTGTCGGCGCCCGTCTCCGACGTGACCTCGATAGCGAGGGTGCCGTAGTCGCCCGCGTCCGGTGCCTTGTACGCGAACGACAGCGCCTCGGGCGGGACCGCGTCCCTCGCCGCCTCGCTCGTGAGGGCGTCGGTCGGAACGTCGACGGTGGTCACGGGGCCGCTCGCACCCGTGTCGTCGACGGCGAACACCGTCACCTCGTCGCCGTCCGTGTCGACCTGCACCGGGACACCGAGGTAGCCGGTGACCCTGCCATCCTGTGGTTGTATCTCGTTGGACGTGCCCGAGGCCGCCTCCACCCTGACTGCCGTCGCGTC
>Ga0102936_1000940_pt1 | contig 11592 bp, 7 predicted proteins | sample SalPon2_A_H2O_MG_FD_78502 | JGI IMG/M metagenome (GOLD analysis project Ga0102936, IMG submission 78502) | Salt pond water microbial communities from South San Francisco under conditions of wetland restoration - Salt Pond MetaG R2_A_H2O_MG | ecosystem: Environmental > Aquatic > Non-marine Saline...
CGCGAGTTCGTTGAGCACCGACTGTTCGTACGCCATCGGCGGGCTGTCGGGGAGTGAGTTCATCGCACCGAAGGCCTTCACGATGCGTTCGTTGGCCTCACGGACCCACGGATCGTCGTGATTGCCGGCAGCACACTCCTCATAATACTTCACGAACAGTTCGGGTGCGGCCCACGTGAGAATGCCTATGAAGCCTTTTGCGCCACGCATTGAGTCCTGCCAGAATGGGGCGTCATACGGGGAGATGAAATTGATTTCGTCTGTGACTGTCGCGAGGATCTCGTCGCGGTGGCTGACAGCCATATTTGATTCTTTGAGTGCTTTTAGCTCCTCTATTTCGAGGAGTTCTTCGCGCCACACGTCGGGAGAGATGTTAGTCTCGGTCACCGGCGGGAAATTGTACGCCATGATTGAGATGTCGCCCTCGGTTGCGTCGGCGACGTCACGGTAGAACGGCCCTATCCACTCTTCTTCGATAGGGAGCATGTACGGGATTTCGACCATCGTTCCGTCGGCACCCGCACGCTCGGCGTACGTCACCCGCTGAATCACTTCCTGCTGACTTACCCCGGACCCACCGATGACACAAGTGATCTCGTCGGCAGCGTCGACACAGATATCGGTTATTTTCTCGAACTCCTCCTCAGAGGGGGCGTTGATCTGGCCCATACTAGACAGTTGGATAAAACCATGTACCCCCTGCTGTTCGAGGAACTCAATGTTAGCACGGATGCTATCGTAGTCAATGCTCTGGTCACCGTTGAGACAGAGCGGATTTAACGCGAGGATCCCTTTGAGTGGCTTACGATTGAAGTTAGGCATTATTAGGTTCTCACCTGTACACTTCCGCCTCTCTTCGGACGGTTCTTAAGTTTATCGTCGTTCGGGAGATACCCCACCCATCAGGTAGCGCGTCGAGCTTGACACGGTGGTGAATATATTTCTGCTTGACATAAATTAGAGCCTGTTTCATAGAATGAAACACAATTTGTTCCACGGTTTTGTTTTTATACTAACACGCCTCTTTTTATATAATTCAGAAACATTTGACGGCCAACTGAACACTTTATTTCATAATATGAAATTACTATGCGTGCGTATTTTAAGATTATATAGATTTGGCGAGAAAACCCACGACTTCAGTCATGGGAGGATCTCACAGCTGGTTCTCATTTTGTACACCCGAGCAGTGCCTCCGCAGAGAGATGTTAATAATATATCAAAACGACAGGCCTGAGGTCTCTTATCGTTTGTTTTAGATGTGTTTCATAATATGAAACAGTTAGTAGACATATAAGGAACTATTTGGTTACACTTCACAAGCCTCAGTCCGTGCTATCGACAGTTCTAACAATTGTACTCTTGTTATTTTAATCCAGATATGGAAGGAGTGTTAGCGTCCTGCCTGTTTAGTATTACTACCACCTACAGATGACAATTTCACAGTAAATAACCGGCTAAAATTAGGTCACAGTAAGTAATTTCCACGCTACAGACCAGCTGTTTTCTTAACACTGGCAACAAACATCAAAAAAGGATGTACGAAGATGATTTCGTAACCGAATTCGGTGGCGCCCGACTTGGCATGACCGAACGTATTTGAGATTTGGTTTGTCGATCATATCACTTCACAAAGAGACGTTGGTCGACATCCTAATTCCCGTATGTGACGTGTTGAAGTCGGAAATCGTGGCATTGGCGGATCTCCGTAGCCTCGGAGTGCTGTTGACGAGGAAAATTCATATCGGAAAGTGAAATTCCTCACGGAGTCACGGGAGAGACGTCTGGGAGAGCAGACGGGTTCCCGTGGTATGGAGCTGAACGCGTAGCAAGCGGGTTGTGCCGGCATTGGCTGTGCGCTGCCGCCAATGCCGACCGTAATCGAGCCGAATCACAGTTTTACCGACCGCGACGTAATTCAGATTAACACCCCTGGCGGCTGTAGATCGCCCTCCGGACACCCCAATGAACAGTAGTTCGATAGCGATCAACACCCGACCTTTCAGAAACTGAGACGGTATCGAAAAACGGTAGTACAGCCTGGTAGAGTCAGATACCAAGTTTCATCGCAGACCCGGGCGTCGTCGCTCGCTCCAGAAAAATTCATTCGGTACAAACGATATTATAACTGAATAATTAAGATAAAAGTAACATACCTGAGCTGTCAGCTAGCTGTTCTTCAGCCTCATTTAAATATCACCGCACGACGGGGGACTAAATTCAACTAATACACAGGTTTTTTGACTCTAGCCGTTGTAAATATAGCATGGCCTTAAGCGATCAGTCATCAGAGACTGCGCGTTTCTCGATCGAGAATATTGGAGGGATTGATCGAACCGATCTCAGCATTCATCCCGGTGTAACAATTTTAACTGGAAAGAACGCGACAAACCGAACGTCGCTCCTCCAGTCGGTCATCTGTGCGATGGGCAGCGATCAGGTTTCACTGAAAAGTGACGCCGACGAAGGGCGAGTCGAAATGACGCTTGGTGACACGACGTATCGAAGGACGATCAATCGAACCGAAGACGGCGTCACATTTGAAGGTGACAGCTATCTCGATAACCCGGAGGCTGCGGACCTATTCGCGTTCCTCTTGGAAGACAACAAGGCTCGACGGGCGGCCAGTCAGGGGAAAAGACTCCGTGATATTATCATGCAGCCTGTCGACACCGACGCGATCCAAGAGCAGATTCGCCAGATAGAAAAGCGAAAAGATCAGATATCCGACGAAATCGACCGTATTGAATCCCGGAAGCGCAAGCTTCCCGATGTCGAAAGCCGAAGAGATACGATCCGTAAAAAAATCGAGGCAAAGCGCGGCGAACTCGGCGAACTTGAAGAAGAGATTGATAACAGCAAATACGACATCGAGCAAGGACAGAAAGAACAGGCCGAGCTTGAATCGAAACTAACAGAGCTCCGGGAGACTCGGTCAGAACTCGAATCCGTCCGTCGAAAAATTGAACGACACGAGGAAAGTATCTCGTCATTACAGCAGGAGGAGAACGATCTAAAGAACGAACTTGACGAGCTCCCAGACTCCCCGATGGAGGACGCAAATGATATTACGTCTGATATAAATCGGTTGCGGACGAGACGAGAGAACTTGAACGCCGAAATTAATGAACTTCGGAGTTTAATCCAGTATAATAACGATCGACTCGAAGCCGAGGATTACGAGCTATTAGACACAGTCGAAACGGAGCCCGACAATACAAACAGTTCTCCCACCGACCAACTGCTCAAATCTGAACCGGATACAGTAGTCTGTTGGACTTGTGGCTCCTCCGTTGAGCACGAGCAGATCGAGTCCACGGTGAATCGCTTGGCATCTCTCCGGACGGAGAAAGTTGAAGAGCTGAACGAGGTGAATAGCCAGCTAGATGAGCTAAAGAAAGAGCAGCGGGAAGCTAATAACAAAAAGCAGCGCCGTAGCGAGATCAAAGAGAAAATCGAGGAAATCGATAACGAACTTGACCGACGTCGCGACCAAATTGACACATTTAAGAATAAACGCGAATCACTGACCGACGACGTTCAATCACTCGAGTCTGAGGCCGAGAGCCTTGAGTCGGCAGACTTCGATGAGGTCCTATCGTTACATAAGGAAGCCAACCAACTTGAGTTCGAAATCGAGAGATTAGAATCGGATCTCAGCGAGGTCAAGGACGAAGTCGAGGCGATCGAAGCGGATATCGATCGAGCAAAGGATCTCCGAGTGGAGCGTGATGAACTAGCCGAAGAACTCACAGACAAGCGGACGAAGATCAAGCGGATCGAGGAACAAGCGATCGACTCATTTAACGACCACATGGAATCGATCCTCAATCTCTTGAACTACGATAATATTGAACGCATCTGGATTGAGAGTATCGAAGAGTCGGGAAGAGGCGGAAACAAGACGCGGTTTGAGCAACACATCGTCCGGACGACGGAAAACGGAGCGGCGTACGAGGACACGATTGACCACCTCTCTGAGAGCGAGCGTGAGGTGACTGGACTGATCTTCGCCCTCGCTGGATACCTTGTCCACGATCTTCATGAGGTAGCCCCGTTTATCGTGTTAGACTCGCTTGAGACAATCGACTCAGATCGAATCGCTTCGCTCGTTCAGTACTTCGCTGACTATGCGGAGTTCCTCGTTGTTGCCCTCCTCCCGGAAGACGCACAAGCTCTTGACGACAACTTTAGGCGTGTGAAGTCCTTCTGAATCGGGGACACGCAACTACCGTGCTTACATTGAGATATACGATAAATCATGAGTGATCAACGGTCCAATAAAGTAGCGAGAATCATTGACGAGTACAATCTCGGTAGTATAGGGGAAGAACTGGAAACCCGCTGGACAGGTGACGGCGTTGAGCGGATGAGTCTACGTGATCTCGCCGACCACTTCAACAGACGTCTACTTGAACAGGCATTGCTTGATGCTGAGATGAGTGCGTTTGAGAATGACACCACCTCGATTTACCACAAGCTAACTAGTGAGGATGTCAGCGCCGGCGTACGGACTGACACAAAACGTCAATTGACGCAGAACGGAGTCAATGTCGATAGACTTGAATCCGATTTCGTTAGTTACCAAGCTATTAGATCGTATCTGACGGAGTTTCGTGACGCCGAGTACAATAATATCGGAGATGAAGAAAAGATTCAGAAAGATCTGGAAAGTATCCAACGGCTGTTGACTCGAACGCTCTCGGTTGCTGAAGAGCGGGTTGACAATCTTGTCAAGACCGAACGGATTGAAGGCGATGAATTCGAAGTGTTGCTTGACATGCAGATTCTGTGTCGGTCCTGTGGCGAGCAGTACTCTGTTTCAGAGTTTCTCGAGCAACGCGGCTGTGAGTGTCAATATAAGTGATAAGTATACGCGAACGATCTGAGCTACTCGTCAGCAGTTTCTGCTTCGGCATTGCTAAAACAGTTTGAAAACGAAGACGTTCGCCATTGTACTTCTCTAAAGACACGTTCGACGGAATTTCTGAAGCCGTGTTGTTCGACGCGGTAGCTGTAGTCTTCGCGGCGGAACCCACCGATCAGATCGTCTGCGTCATCGACGAGAAACAGTGCGTCTTCGACGTCGTGTTTCTCAGCTACTTCGGTGAGAAATTCTCGTGCAATCGGAATCGTATACGTCGGAAACAGCCGCGAATGAAGAATTCTGTTTGTTTCAGGATCGGCGGCAGTGTACAGCCAGTACTGCTCGTCGTTGATCTGGATTGCCTTTTGATCGACCGCAACGCGATCCGGATCCGCACCGTCAGCTGGCTGTAGGTCGGCTTTCTGTACCCAATTATGAACAGCAACTCGACTTCGATCGACACCCAATTCCTCAAGAAAAATAACTGTATTTGAAAGTGATAAGCCAGCAAGATGGTGGCGAATACCCTTTTCAATGATCTCGCAGGGTGTCCGCTCTCGCTCCACAGACTCCAAGTCGATCAACTCGGTACACTCGGTGAGGCGGGCGGTTTTCGGCATAGGCACTGAATATCCGTCCCTCCTCTTTTTAATTTAATATCTCAGTGCCTAAAAATAAAATTTAACATCTCCTCAAAGTAAAAATGAGATAACACGTTATGAATACTTGATATTGAGTTCGATTTCGTTGACAAATCCGAGAAGAGTATCGCTGATCTCCTCGATTTTTTCGTCATCGCGAATTCGGTGGGAGGGCCCCGATACTGCACACGCGCCGACTAACTCTCCGCCGGACATCATGATTGGAGAAGCGATAGCGTACAATCCAATGGTACTTTCGGCGTTGTTCGTTGCGATACCGTTCTGCTTGACCTCCTCGAGTTCGTCAAAAAGCGCTTCTTTGTCGGTAATAGTGTTCTCGGTCTCAGCGGGGAGACCATAGGTGTCGATGATCGATTCCACCCGCTCCCGAGGCAGATGTGCGAGCATCGCCTTTCCGGAGGCGACTTGATGGATGGGAAGGTATCGACCGACCCGCGTCCGAGTCGACACTCCTTGGTTACCGGTCTCCCGATAAATCATAACCGATCGGCCCTGATGTTCGACCGCGAACTGTGCGACCTCGCCAGTAATCTCAGCGAGCTCTCGAATCTTGGGCTTAATAACGTGTGAATACGGAGTATTATTTCGAACGAAGCCTCCTAAGTCTAGATATCGGAGTGCAAGTTTGTAGCCTTCAGGCGTTTTTTCAGTAAAGCCATGCTTTCTCAGAGTGGCCAAATGCTTGCTTACGTTACTTTTTGAGTTACCTGTCGCTTCCGCAATCTCCCCGACCCTGGCAACTCCATGCTCCTGAAGACATTCAACTATGCTAATAGATGTTTCAACGGAGCTGATAACGTTCTTGTTTCCGTTATTTTCTGCCTCAGGCGTTGCGGCGTCTTTCATAAATATTCTCATGCCAACACTCCACTTGATATTTTCTATCGTTATTGGTTGCGATGCTCTGTTGAATGGCGGTGTTGGTTGAGGTGGTTAGAATGTGATACGGCTTATTACCGGCTGAGACTGGCGGTTACAAGACAGGTATAATCTCACCGCGGCTTAGGGACCGCTATTCAACACAGCACTCCCATCAGGCGTGGAATACTTCGATGGACACGAACCGTTCGAAGAACGTAACCTGTATCTCTCCTCGCGGTTTCGACGGTGCATCTTGCGGAAAATCGGTGAAACGCTTCGGATTCTGAAATCGTGCTAGCTGGCCGTCCCGCTGGCACGCGGCACACGTTCTGGTCTGGCATCGTCGGTTACGAACCCGAACAGGCAGCGGCGACCGCTGGTGGTGGGTCGGCTGTCACAGTGTACCCGGTTCTTGCGGTGTGCTACCGAAAGCTACTGAAAATTGGAACGGCGGGATAATTCACTGTTCCCCACTCTCTTCCCACTCCGGACGGGGTGTCGGGGTCGGGAGTTCGTCAACCACAGTTCGAAGTTCGTCCGCTGTCGTCCACGGGAAGCACCGATCGTGGAGTTCGAATTTGCGAAACTTGTTGAGATGGACCCAGCTGTACGTTGCTGGCTCTTCGCCCTCATTTGTCTGGTCGTTTATCACACCCCAAACATCCTGTTCGTCGATAGTAAGACCGCTCTCTTGGGCGCGATCAACGAGCGACTCGATTTTTGCTTGGACTTCATTTTTCGACAACTCGTCTGTGAACGCGATCTCAAGGGCTGCCTGAATGACGTGCTGTGTCGAGTCGAGGTTCTCGTCAGTTACCCACGCGTAATCGCGCGGGAACACGTACGACTTGTCGAAATACGGTGGGTCATCGATCTCGCCCAATTCAGGCGTCTCCCCACCACTCTCCTTCTCGAATATTCCGACAATGTAGTCGCTGTAGGTCGCGAGCAACGAAAACATGATATCGAACGTATTGAGCCGGTCAGTCGGAAGTTCAAGGAGGTCACCCATGATGAACGGATAGGCCCCGAGTTGCTTCGTGAGTTCGTTCTGGACGGCGCGAAGCCGGCGGAGATAGGGGTCGCGGTAGCTCCCCAAGATGAAATACGATGTCCGCTGACTCCAGAGATACGGCAATTCACGCCCGGTGAACCGCCAGATTTCCCGTTTCTCTGCAGGCTCAAGTTCGATGCCCGCGACGGCCTCGTGAACGACGGCCATAATCTTCCCAGCGTCCGGCGGCGGGCTTGGGTCAGTCATTAGCTGCCGATTCAAACCACACTAGCTTATCGTTTGTGAATCAGTTTGGTTTTTTCGCATTTAACCAACTTGGATAGCCCTAACTATTATAGCGCCCTACCTCGTACCATCACGTATGAGCGAAACCGACACTGGTGCGGCCGATGCAGGGCCGTTCGCGGAACAGCAGCGGCTGTTCAAGCTGCTGTCCCAGGACACGCGTCATCTCATCATCCAGGAGCTGCTGGGCCACCCCACCCATCTGATGTCGCTCGCTGAACTCGAGTATATGACCGGGAAGAGCCAAGCAGCAATCAAAGACCAGTTGGAGACGCTGATCGACGCCGGGCTCCTCGCACGCTACACGTACGGACCAAGCGAGGGGAAACGTGATCTCCCCTCCCAGTTCTACGGATTCACCGAGCGGGGCGTCGAGGTCCTCCACGACTACAAGTATCTCCGTGGGCTTCCGGTCGCACGCGCTCTCTACGAAAACACGCGCAAGACCGAGAAGATTGATCGCCACGAATCGGCCCCTCGCCCGGCGCTCCCCGACGCTGTCGCGAACGCACTCGAGTTCGACGAGCCCGGTCTCGACGCCGTCGGTGGTGACAGGAACCCATAGTCCGTCGTCGAACAGCACTGTGCTCAACGCCAGAGATCGAAAATACACCGGCTTCGTACCTTGGTCAGGACTCCGTCGGCTCCAGCGTCAGTAGTTGAGACTGGCCGTCTCAATGTATACGATTCTCGAACTGCTTCGACGAGGCTACGGGAGAAGTATCTCCTTCAGTATTTTCACCGCTTTCAGACCTACACTCATTACGGTTGAACCGTATCTCTGCTCAACGATGTCCGTCGACCGAGATACCTTCGAGAAGACGAGCGAGCGCTTGACAGTCGAGTTCACGGTTTGGGTCATAGAGCGCTGATTGTAGCGGTTATCGTCAATTCAACACAGCCATCGCACCCGAACTGCTCGGTGAGTACTGCCGTCCGTGTGCGCTACTCTTTCATTGAGAGCTATTAACAAGGAGACACGTGTTTCTCCGTTTGAAAAACATAACCGCACTCTTTGTTAGGTAGACGGAGTGAGACGTATGATGAGCGCTCTCAGGAGCAAGGGGGCAACTGCGTCTCCAACCAGCGCCACGATTCGTATAGTAACGGCCTTCGTGGTGTACTTCAGCCTACTCGTCGTCGTTGGTCTCGCGATTTCACGCGTCTCGACACCAAACGTGTTGAGCATCCTTCCGGGGCAGGTTCCAGCGCTCTGTAGTATCGCGGCAGTCGTGTTCGTCTCAGCCCGCGTCTTCGATGTTCCCCCGGCCGCGTACGGGCTCGACATCGATCGACAGTGGATAAGCGACCTACTCGGCGGTATCCTGCTCGGCGTAGTGTATCAGGGGATAGTAACGGTCGCGATCATTACCACGGGAGCCGGGACGATCGTCGATCGGTGGTCTATGGGAGTCTTCGACGCTCATGTAAACGTCGCCGTCGCGGTCGGGGCCACGGCCGTCGCGTTCATGATCGTCGCGGTAGGCGAGGATCTCTTGTTTCGAGGCGTGTTGATACGGGAGTTCACGACCGGCCTCACGTCTCGCAATCTCTCACGGACGAGCGCGACAGGCGTGGCAGTTGTCGCTGCGGCACTACTGTTTGGGTCCGTTCATTTCAACGCTGGGGCCGAGGGACTATCAACCGGAGTTGTCGTGTTACAGGCGGTCGTCGGCGGCTTGTACTTCGGGATCGCATACGTGATCACTGACAGTCTCGCCCTCCCGGTGGGCATCCACTTCTCGACGAACCTGTGGACGACGGTCGTATTCGGACAACCTGACAGCGGCTACCCCACGGTGTTTCGACTGACCAGACGGATTGATCTCGGAGCCGACCTCATCGTCCTCTTGGTTTTGCCGGCCGGGGTGCTCATCGCGGCGGTTTTCCTATGGGTGCGAGCGACGCGCGGCGAGATTCCCGAGCTGTCACTCGGGCCGCTGACATCCTCCCACGGCTAAAGCCGTGGGGTACTCCCACTGGGGGTTGAATCCACGAGTAGCGGGAGGTTCGCAGGTTCGTCGTCACGGTGGACGATGACCTGCGTTTCGGGCTGTGCCAGTACAGCCCCCGCCTCGGACAGCGGTTTCGAAAACTTGCCCAAGGCTCGTTTGTCGATGTTCAGCACACCGTTCTTGTCTGCGTTGTCGTCCAGCCCACACTCACGACACTCAAACCGTCCCTGGGTTTCACGGATCCCCTCGCAGGCACACCGATTACACGTCTTCGACGTATCATTCAGCCGTCATTGCACGCTACGCACGGCAGGCGCTCCGTGGGGTCGGTCCGACCCTGCGCGCGAAACTGTGATCGGGTTGCGGTTATCTTGTTCACGTCGGCTGGTAGGTACTGTTTGCTCCGTTCTACTGTTCGAAGGGTAGCCTGTGATTGAGGATAGTTGAGATGGGTGTCTCAATACAGATGTGGTCACAGGGCCGGACATTTTCCAAGGGAGACACGCCTGTCGTTACGGCAGGTGTTCGGACAGAAATCCCTGCCCGTACTGTTTGAGCACGCGCAGGGTCGGACGAGCGGCAATCCGGCGAGCGATCGATGTCTCCGGCGGTGAACTGCCAGCGAGCGAGGTGGCCCACCCGGTCGTATCCTGCAGTCGATCACGGGCGTCTTCGGCAGCCGTGATGACTGATTCCGGATCCATCGATTCGACCGTCCCCTCGTGCATCAATATCTCGCCGTCAACGATCACTGTCGCAACGTCACCGCCGGTCAGCGTGTTCATCACCACGGATGGGACGTTGCTGAACGGCAGATGTCGTGCCGGCTTCGGATCGAGAACGACTATGTCAGCGCGCTTGCCGACTTCGAGGTTTCCGACCTCATCGGCCAGTCCGAGCGCGCGTGCCCCGTTGATCGTCACTGTCTTGAGCAGCTCGTACGAAGTCCACTGCTGGGCACCGTACTCGTAGTTCGCCAGCAACCGGGCGTGTTTGGCCTCTTGGAGGAGATCCCAGGAGTCGAACCAGAACGGGTCGTCAAGCCCGATGGCGACGTTGACGCCGTACTCCTGTAACGCGGGGAGCGGGAACCAGGCCTGTTCGCCGGCTCGGAAATAGCTATAGATCGTTGGACAGTGGAGGACGTGTGCGCCGGATTCAGCGATCCGCTGAGCTTCCTCACGTCCTGCGTGCAGCACGTGTGTAAGCAGCGTCCGGTCGTCCAACAGACCATGAGCCTCCAAGAGCGCGAGTGGGTCGTCCGCGCCGCTTCCGGCGGCCATCGTGTCGGCCGCCGGTGAATCGTATATGTGCGTATGGAGCCGAAGGTCCGGATACTCCGTCCGCAGGTCAGCGATGCCCGCCCAGAGTTCTCCTGAACAGCCGGCTTCACCGCCGGGGGCGATACTCGCCGCAATCCGTCCTTCGTAGGCCCCGTGGTACTCCTCGATGAAGTCCCGTGCCTCCGCAAGTTGTGCCTCTGGACCGGCTGGTTTGATATGGTCGGCCAACTCGGGGCCAACGACGCCCCGGAGACCGGCCTCGCCCAGCGTCTCAGCTCCGAGCTCTGGAGTGAAGTCCATCGCGTTGACCGTGGTCACGCCGTGGGAGAGCTGCCGGAGCGACGCGAGTCGCCAAGCGGCGTCGAAAAACGCGTCATCGAGGTCGGCCTCTGCACGATGATACAGGGCGATCGCCTCTTTCAGGAGCTCACCCCCCTGTAGTTCGCTGAACAGCCCCTGAACGAGGGTAAAATCAGTATGGCGATGGGCATCGATCAAGCCCGGGATCACAATCTTACCGTCGACATCGATCACCCGATCTGCATCTGCCGGTGTTGTGTCAGCGGACGACGGTTCGACAGCGGTAATCCGACCGTCGCTGCCGACTCGAACGGTCCCGTTTTTGATGATACGGTTGTCTACATCGACGGTAACGATTGTTCCG
>Ga0102936_1000942_pt1 | contig 11581 bp, 15 predicted proteins | sample SalPon2_A_H2O_MG_FD_78502 | JGI IMG/M metagenome (GOLD analysis project Ga0102936, IMG submission 78502) | Salt pond water microbial communities from South San Francisco under conditions of wetland restoration - Salt Pond MetaG R2_A_H2O_MG | ecosystem: Environmental > Aquatic > Non-marine Saline...
AAGCTCTATAACATTCATGACACTATTACACCTCTTTTATCACTCACTGGAGAAATAGGAGACACCTCCACCGGTCAAAGTAAAGTAACCTGTGAAAAAGGCCGTTAAAGCAACTGCTACCAGTGTAAAACTCAGGTCAACTGATCCAGCGAGTAAGTATATCCCGTAAGTTATCGGAACCGAAATTAAAGCATTGATAAGGCCTTCCAGAAGACCGTCTTTCATTTGATTTCTATCGGAGGCGTACATAATATCTTTTTGGATTTTCCCCGTAAAAAGGTTTTCAACCTCCATCTTTCCGCATCATTTTATTGATTGAGACCTGATCCTTAGATATGAGCTGGGATGTTGAAGATATAGGCGAATATGAAGATGAAATAGCGATAATCACCGGAGCTAACTCAGGTTTAGGATTATCCGCAACAAAAATACTGGCTGAACATGGAGCAAAGGTTATAATGGCTTGCAGAAGCCTGGATAAAGCAAAAGACGCCAAACAGGAAATCATTGAGGAGTTAGATGATCCTGATCTCGAAGTTATGAAACTTGACCTATCTTCCCTGGAATCAGTAGAATCCTTTGCCGGAAAATTCAGGGAGGAGTATGATTCTCTCGATATCCTGTGTAACAATGCAGGTCTAATGGCTTTACCTCGTAGAGAAACTAAGGACGGCTTCGAGATGCAGCTAGGAGTCAATCATCTAGGGCACTTTGCACTAACAGCTCATTTAATAGACATGATTATAGATTCCAGCGGCAGAGTTGTTAATCAAAGCTCTATGGCCCATGAAGATGCTGAGATTGATTTTGATGACTTGATGGGAGAGGAAAACTATTCTAAGTGGGGTGCATATGGTCAGAGCAAACTAGCCAACCTTTTATTCACCTATGAACTGGATAGAAGATTGAAAGAAAAAGATATTGAAGTTGAATCTGTTGGATGTCATCCTGGAGTATCGGATACAAACCTGTTCAGGGAAGGCCCAAAAATGGAGCATTCGAAGATAAAACTTTACTTAGGAAAAATTTTCAGCAAAATCCTGGGCCAGTCACCGGATAAAGGCTGTCTACCAATGCTTTATGCAGCTACCTCCGAAGAAATCGAAGGCGGAGAGTACATCGGACCGGACGGTTTCAAACAGATGAGAGGATACCCGGAGAAACAGGAATCATCAAAGGCCTCTCACAACGAGGAAGATGCGAAGAAGCTCTGGGAGAGAAGCGAAGAGCTGACCGGTGTTGAGTTCAAAATTGATGAATCTACTTGATACTCGATTGTTGAGATCAGAACATAGATGATTTTGAGACTAGAACAGATGGTTGAAGCATAGTTTATTGATGAACAAGAAAACGGTTTTGGCTTGATTGCAAGGCCTAAAAAGACATGGTTCGTACAGGCCTTGCCTTCCGGGATGATGGTCTCTACTTTTTAGATCCCTAAATACTGTGGAAAGTGTTCAAGAGCTTCTTCGTTATATAGATAAAAGCGCGGTCAAAGATGATTTCTCGGCATGTTTCAGGAATCATCTAGTTCCTGAAGACAGATGAAATTCTAGATTCTGGTAAATTTTTCTGAATTAAGAATTAGTGAGGGTTTTAAATTCTAGGTTAAAGTTTCGAAATATGAAAATCAGGGACTCTTACTTCAAGGGATCTGATATCTTGTGGCACTGACGTTTGAATTTCTTGCCGCTCTGGCTTTAGTATATGCTACGAATTATTTCCTTATACCATCTGAGAAGTATGGAGTGCCTGTACTTGGGGCTGAAATTGTTTCAGGTATAGTTTTTGGAGCTTTTACGGGTGCTCTGACGCCTTCAACTCCGGGATTTGAACTGATTACATCTTTTGCGGCTATAGGATTGATGCTGATAATGTTTGAGGCCGGACTGGAGCTCAAGCCTAAATCAATCAAGAACCATGCAGGAGAGGTTGCTGGTATAGGGCTGGCTACTTTCTTCGTGCCCTTGCTGGTCGGAATCGGATTCGGTCTCTTACTGGATCTAAGTGTGTTTGCATCTGTTTTAATAGGTATTACTGTATCCACAACATCTCTAGGCCTTATACATCCTTTACTTGAGGAGTATGAGCTTCTTGGAACTGAGGACGGACAGATAGTGCTCTCTGTAACTGTGTTGAACGATGTTATGTCTGTACTGGCTCTTGCTTATGCAATTGCCTTTACAGGTACGAACCTCTTGATTTCTGTGTTAGGTGTGACTCTCGCTGTTATATTCTTCCTGTATGTAGCACCTTTCAAGCTCTCCGATATTCTGCAGAAGTACCTTGCAGACAGCCTGAAAGATCACACAGTGAGATTCTCTATGATGGCTCTGGTGGGTATAGCATGGGTTATGGAGCATGTCGGCGTACATGCAGTACTCGGTAGTTTCTTCGCAGGCCTACTAGTTTCACAGATGTCTCATGACGACCATAATGTCAACAGCTCCATGAGACCGGTTACAAACCTTGCGGCCCCGATATTCTTCTTCTTTGTAGGATACCAGATACCTGTCAACAACTTTCCGGTAGAGTCATTGGGACTCATAGGAGGGGTTATAGCAATAGGATTTGGAGCAAAGTTTGTCGGAGCATACCTCGGTAGTGTGCTTGCAGGTGTCAAAGACAAGGCTGAATACATGCTTATCGGCGCCATGCCGGGAAGACTTTCAATCTCAGTAGCCGCAGCCGAAATAGGCCTTAGAGAAGGGATAATAGAGGAACCTCTGTATTATTCATTCATAATACTGTCAATACTCTCGGTATTTGTATCAGTCGCCCTATTCAGATACATAGCCTCTGGACAGGACTGAGGCCATTTCGCACAGAACTATCCAACCACACAGTCCCAATACACTGGAGATAATATCAATTTATCAAAAATCTTCAAACTTGGATAAAGCATCAAAAATACTCGAAAAAATCCTGATTACACAGAAAATTAGGTCAATTTGAAGAACTTTTCTGGATTTTGTGAGTACCTGTATAGACACAATCTGTCGTATCCAGATGCTCTCCTTCCAAATCTAAGGCCTGCTTATGACCTTCTATGTTTACTGCTATAATTCTCCCACAGCTCTGACAGAAGACATTGTAATTTCCATATTCCTGATCGATATTTTCGGAGCTCATTACCTCAACTCAATTTTAGATTTCAGGGCTTTTAATCTCCTCCCAAGAAATAGGACACTCCTCCACCTGTTAGCGTGAAATTCCAGTGAAGAATGCTGTAGCGGCCACAGAGACCAGTATAAAGTTTATATCTGCAGTTCATGAGCCGAGTAGGTATATCAGAAAGTTATTGAACCGTAATTAAAACATAGATAAGGCCTCAGATGGCGCCGTATTTCAATGGATTTTTCTCAGAAGCGTACGTATCAACTATACTGAGTTGGAAGTATCCAGAGGTTTCGACCCCGGTATGCAGTAAGGTTTTTTCAACACAGGGTTTCCTGGTTGTTCTTTCCTCTTTTTTGTTGATTTTGCTTATTTTCCGATGGTTTCAGTTTTCAGATATGGAATCTCTGCCTGGGACTGTTTGGTATCAAAGCACAACATATTGTGGTTACTCGAGAGTTCAGGCACAACATATATAATGAAAGGTAGGTCATTGCTGGGTATGGCGAAAACCGATATTTTCGAACCGCGTACGAAGTTAAAACCCTACGAGTACAGTGACTTCCTTGATTACAAGGACGCAATTAGAAACAGTTACTGGGTGCATACCGAGTTCAACTTCTCCGGCGACGTCCAGGATTTCAAGGTAAATACTTCCGATGTCGAACAAAGTGTGATCAGAAAGACTATGTTGGCGATTTCTCAGATCGAGGTCAGTGTCAAGACTTTCTGGGCGGAGATCTACGAGGATATGCCAAAGGCCGAGATCGGGAGCGTAGGAATGACCTTTGCTGAAAGCGAGGTAAGACACATGGATGCTTACAGCCATCTACTGGATATCCTGGGGATTTCCGAGGATTTCGAGGAAGTTACTGAGGTACCCGCTATGAAAAAGAGAATTGATTACCTTGACGATTATCTTGAGGGAGCTAGAGGTGATGACAGACAGGAGTATGTGAAAAGTGTGATGCTTTTCAGTACTTTTGTTGAGCATGTATCTCTTTTCAGCCAGTTCCTGATCATGACCAGCTTCGATAAGTACGAGAAGAAGTTCAAGGGAATCTCTAACGCTGTAGAGGCAACAAGTAAAGAGGAACAGATCCACGGCCTCTTCGGAGTAGAACTAGTCAACACCATCAGAGAAGAAAACCCAGACCTATTCGATGAGGAATTCGAAGAAGAAGTCCAGGAGGCCTGTATGAGAGCATATGAAGCCGAACAGGATATACTGGACTGGATTTTCAGCGAAGGAGAATTAGACTTCCTTCCAAGAGAGTATATCGACGAGTTCCTCAAAGACAGGTTCAACCAGAGCCTGGAAAATGTCGATGTCGATCCGATCTTCGATGTAGACGAGGAGAAACTGGAGGAAACTCGCTGGTTCGACGAAGACATCATGATGACGAAGGACAACGACTTCTTCAGCAAGAGGTCTACCACTTACAACAAAAACACGAAATCAGTCACAGCAGGAGATATGTTTTAAATGACAGACACAGACCAAGTTCTAGACCAAACAGAGAAAGCACAAAAAGCACTTGAGAAAGTACACGAAGAGCACCAGAAACCGTTTTACTGGCTCAATGAGGACAGCAAAGAATTCCTCAGGGAAGGATACTTGCTGGAAGATACAGATCCGAAGGAAAGAATCCGGGAAATAGCGGAAAGGGCAGAGGAAATCCTGGACGAGGAAGGATTCGCGGATAAGTTCTACGAGTACATGAGCAGAGGTTATTACAGCCTTGCCAGCCCGATCTGGGCGAACTTCGGACTTGATAGAGGCCTTCCGATAAGCTGTTTCGGAAGCTACATGGAGGATAACATGGAGAGCATCCTCTACACCCATGCAGAGGTCGGAGAGATGACCAAACAGGGCGGTGGCACAAGCGGCTACATGGGAGAAATAAGGCCTAGAGGCTCACCTATCACAAATAACGGGAAGAGCAACGGCAGTTACTCATTTACAGAGCTCTTTGACACTGCCATCAATGTCATCAGTCAGGGAGAAACCCGGAGAGGCCAGTTCGCAGGTTACATCGATGTAGAACACGATGACCTCGATGAATGGCTTAACATCAAAACCGAAGGAGACCCTGTACAGGACATCTATTACGGAGTCATTATCGGAGATGAGTGGTTCCAGGAGATGATCGACGGCGATGAAGAGAAAAGAGAGACATGGGCCGAAATCGTAGAGACCAGGATCAACATAGGAGTCCCATATATTATTTTCAGAGGCAACATGAATGAAGGGAAACCACAGGTCTACAAGGACAAAGATTACGAGATCAATGCGTCGAATCTCTGTACTGAGATAGCTTTACCTGCCACGCCCGACGAGTCGTTTGTCTGCTGTCTCTCCAGCATGAACGCCTTACACTACGATGAATGGAAGGATACTGATGCAGTAGAGACCCTGACTTACTTCCTTGATGCAGTCATGGAGGAATTCATAGAAGAGGCAGAGGGAACTCAGTTCATGGAGAGGCCTGTCAGATTCGCAAAGAGACACAGAGCTATAGGAATCGGCGTTCTTGGATGGCACAGCTACCTTCAGAGCGAGATGATAAGCTTCGACAGCATGGAGGCGATGAACAAAAACAGCCAGATTTTCCAGACGATCAGGGAGAAAAGTTATGAAGCAAGTGAGGAATTGGCGGATAAGTTCGGAGAGCCAGAAGTCCTGGAAGGATACGGCAGAAGAAACACCACGACCATGAGTGTAGCACCTACCAAATCCAGCAGCGTGATCTTGGGACAGGTAAGTCCGAGCATCGAACCGTTGAAGGCGAATTACTTCGTCAGGGACGGAGCTAAGTTAAAATCCACTCAGAAAAACAGGTTCCTGGAGGCAATTTTGCAGGAAAGAGGCAAAGATGAAAGAGAAATCTGGGACAGCATCGCACAGAAAGACGGAAGCGTACAACACCTTGACTGCCTGACGGATGAAGAGAAAGAAGTATTCCAGACCTTCTCGGAGATTCCGCAGATGGCGATCATCAATCAGGCAGCACAGAGACAGAAATACATCGACCAGGCCCAAAGCATTAACATCTCTCTGGACCCGGCCGAAGTACCTCTGGAGGATATCAACGAACTCTACATCCAGGCCTGGAAAAAAGGAGTCAAGTCACTCTACTATCAGAAATCAGTCAACGCAGCCCAGAAATTCAGTAGAGACATACTGGAATGTAAGGCCTGCGAAGGGTGAAAAACCCTAAACAATCCTTTTTTACTTCTTATTTCTGTTTGATGATTTACTCATTGAATTCATAGTCAGACGCTGCTGAAGACTTAAAATCCAGCAAAGATACGGAATAGAGTCCTGACTATCGTTTCTAAAGTTGCTTATTCTACATAAAACAGGTAAACAAGATAAAGTATCCATAAAAATCCGATCAGTCCGAAAGCTGCCCCCGAAGAAAGCTGTTCCGCTTTCAAGCAAATCACTTAGGCCTAGAAAATCTGTTCTCTTTACATATCCGAGACCGAAAAATACAGAGATAACGACTATTGCGGCTCCGATTCGCATACTGAGATCGTTCAAAAAACTCTTAAACGAACCATAATCAACCAAACTAATCATCCTCCAGTTTGAATAGGTCTTCTACGCTACGATCGAAGAAATCTGATAGTTTTAGAGCTAACTCGAGGCTTGGGTCGTATTTCCCTGTTTCTATTGCGTTGATTGTCTGTCTTGAGACATCCATTTCTGTCGCTAGTTCTTTCTGAGTTATGTCTTTCTTGGCTCTGAAAACCTTCAACTCATTCTTCATCAGTCCAGCCTCCAGAACTTTGAGTCGATTCCAAAGTTCTTATAGTATGCTCTGAAACCGAAGTAAAGCAAAGTAATGGATCCGATGAATAATCCTGGAGCTGCAGTTATAATCTGTTTTCTGGTGCCGGGCAAGGAACTCAGATCGAGACCAAGTATCATGTGTGCGATGAATGAAAGCATTCCAAGGTTGAATATTGTCCAGAAGCTTGATGCTGCGGCATGAGTATTTACCTTTTTCATCCTCTCATCATTCACTGGATCATCCCGTAGAACCCTTTTCACATTCATCCACGCAAGGTAGCCAAACAGGGCTGAAATAATAAGTGCTGCAACACCTAATTTCCATAGCCCAGCGTAAAACATGGCTGCGGAAGCCAGAAGTATTAATGGAAGTATCAGGGATGCGACTCCCAGTCTCATAATGTTTAATGCGTCTTCTGCATCACTCATTCTTCATCACCGAAGAGTATCTCTTTGATGTTTCTCTGAGTTCCTACATGGTTGTACCATATCTGTGCTACTGAAAAGATGGTTGCACCAACCAGAGCTATGACTAGGTCGACATTCAAGGTCAAAAATCCAGGTTCAGTTCCGATTCGGTTTATCTTTGCTATCCCGCCTACTGTGATTGCTGTCATTAATGTTGCGAAGAATGATATCATCCCTGATTTTCTCACTACCTGGGTAAATCGCTCATCATCGATTTGCTGACCCATCTGAATCTCCTTGTAGAACCTGTGGATATTGGGGAAGGTCAGTACAAATAAAATCACCATGATAGCTGCTCCACGAGGAAGTCCTTGAGAAAACTGTATATAAGCCAGTAATATGGAGACTAAGGGCGCTAAAACTATGTAACCCCACTTGACGGAGTCAGGGACATCACTCATAGGAAATCATCTCCGTATTTGTGATAAAGGTTTGAGACTGAGAAGTAGATGATCCAGGTCCACAGACCGAGTGAAGCAGTCTCACGGATCATCTCCTTCGTCAAATCAGATTCTGTAGATACTGTAGTTATCAAAGCTATGGAAAGCACTACAAAGGCCCATGCCATACCTTTAGTTACCACTTCTCTCTTCCTCTCATCAAACAGCTCTGTATCTAAGTAGATGTACCAAATATTCAACAATGCTGTAAAACCAGCAGATAAACCTATTATCTCCACAAGGTTCAGGTAGACATCCCAGTTCGGCAACAGTGAAAAGAGGAACAAGGCTATGTAGGTGAACCAAAGTGCGTTCATACGGGCGGAGACGATTTTTTCTTTCATGGCAGTAATTCACCTAGTCTCTCGTTAAATCTTAATGCCTGATAAATCAGTGAGACAACCATAACGCTAGATGCGATTATGACTTGCTCAATTGAGGAAAAAGTATTGGTTCTACTGAAAATCTGATAAGTTAGAACAGCTGTATAAGCTATAAACCCGTGTATCATTGATTTGTCTACTATTTCACTGTTTAGTTCGTCGAAACCGGTATTTTTACCTCTTCTTTGTTGGATGTATGTGCCGATATTTGCTCCAAGAATAGTACCGAAGATTATTGCTATTGAGAGCTGACTTTCGGGCAGAAAATATTTTTGAGCGATTAAAGCCCCTCCTAATGCTGCAACTGAGTAAAGGAGACTATGCCTCCATGAAAACCATTCTGGACTTTTCACTACAGATCAACTCCGAATCTCTTCAAAGATTCAATTATAATTGAAATCACAAGTATAGCTCCCCAAGTCAAGTAGTAAGGCACAACCCAGTAAGGATAACTCCACATGTCTAATCCCATTCCAATAGATATCACAAGCATCGCTATACCTCCCAGTACTCCGGTCAACATTAACGCCTTATGCGTAGAATCTTTAGCCAAACTCAAGTCCCTTTCATCATACACAGGGCCATCAAAAAACCTGTTCGTCAAAGCCATCAAAACAATTGAAAAAGTTATAACACCTGCTGAAACCAGCTCCATCCCCAAATTAAAAACAACGACAGATGCAACTCCCCCAACTAGTAAAACCGAGTGATGAAACTTTTTCGCCTTAGTCCAATCAGCTATACTCATAGCTTGTCACATATTTTGTATGCCGAATTAATTTAAAAAAGTAAAGAATACTTTACCTGAAGTATAGTTTTCTTTACACTGGTACTGGTTATTTGTACGTGAAATTCAACTTATTTCAAGTTCAAATCTCATTAAAAAATTATGGAAATAGATAACTCGGAGGAACGAATCAGAGAGATTCATCAGGACTTACTGGACGTCTACGGAGAGCAGGCTGAATATGACGACAGCGACGGAGTCAGACAGCTCCTAATCACGATACTCTCTCAGAATGTAGCCGATGAGAATACCTCAAGGGCGGCGGAGAACCTGTTCAGCGACTTCAAAGACTATACTGAGATAGAGAAGGCTCCAGTTGAAGATCTCGCGGACTCGATTAACCCAGCGGGTCTCCCAGAGACGAAAGCCAAGAGAATTCAGAGAACTCTGAAGGCCTTGAGAGAATACGAAAATCGAAGATTTTCTGGATCAACAGAAAAGTCTTCCAAAGAATTTTCGGATGATGGAGAAAAAGAAGATTACTCAGTCGATTTCCTAGGCGAGATGAATGATTCAGATGCTCAGGCCTGGCTTGAAGAGATCAAAGGCATCGGGCCGAAGACCGCAAGTGTTTTACTCAACTTCCATTTTGACGCGGATGTGATGCCGGTTGATACGCACGTAGAGCGGATTTCCAAGAGATTTAGGCTGATTCCCTTTTCAGCTTCAAATGGAAAAGCTCACGAATTATTGAATGAAGCAGTACCACATGAAATCAAAAACTCCTTCCACAAGCTTCTGATTGAACACGGTAAGAACAACTGTACAGCACGTAATCCGACCTGTGCAGACACAAAATTGAAAAAATACTGCACAAGATATGAACTTGTGGAAAACGGCGATTTGGAGCCCGAAGAGTATCCTCCGGAGGCCTAGAATCATGGAATTCGAAAAACTAATCAGAGAGAGAAGATCCTACAAAGAATTCAAAGATAGAGAGGTCGAGATGGAAAAGCTGGAGAAGATCTTCGAGCTGGCGACTGAGGCGCCCACTGCTTTCAACCTTCAGGCCTATAGCTTCAAGGTTTTAAATTCAGAGGAAGCAATTGAAGCTGCAGTTGAATCAGTCGTGCCGGGAAATGAATGGGTCGGAGACGCTGACAAGATCGTCTTACTTGTAGGAGATGAGCGGATCGACACCAACCTGGAGAAAACGCTGGAAGACATGCTTGAGAAAAACTATCTGGACGATGAAACTGCTGAAGAGTACAGGGAAAGGATTTCAGGTTACAGAGACAGAGATAACTTGTTCAAGACCGGCTGGCTCAACAGAAACACGATGATACCGGCTACCTTCTTCATGCTGGCATGCGAAGACCAAGGCCTTGGAACCTGTCCTGTAAGAGGATTCTCCAGCGAAAAAATATCGGAAAGCCTGGAACTGGAGGAATGGGAGAGGCCTGGCCTGATGATGCCTGTAGGTTATCCAGAGGAAGATGAGAGGCCTCAGAAATGGCGGAGAGATAGAGATGAGATTTTCGAGGTAGTCTAGAGAAAAAAGAGGCCTCTATCTAATTTTTAACTTTTCTTTATCTCTGTAATCTCTTTATTTCCAGTTCATCGAAGATTTCTTGAGAAAAATAAATGGAAAAATGTTTTCACCTGATGTCTAGGTTGAGGTCGGCTTCATGCTGGAAGTTGTCGCTTACAGGACATCTTCCCTCAGCTTCCTCCATTAGTTCTCTTTCTGTCTCTTCATCTGCATCTGTCTCTATTCTTGCCTCTACGTTGGCTTCCTGGAATCCTGCTCTCTCGTCTTCGCCCATGAAACCAGCCATATCTAGCTCTCCTTCGACATCAATCTCCAGCGAGTTGATCTCTACGCCGTGTTCCTTTGCGACCTGATGTGCGGTCACGTTCATGCACGAGGCCAGTGCCGTGAACATGTACTCGAGCGGATTCGGTGCCTTATCGTTCCCTCCGAAGTCCTCTGGTTCGTCGACCTTCAGACTGTGGCCTCTGACCTCTGCATCAAGTTCTGTGTGGTTTTGAGCTTCTGATTCAACTTTGATCGGTAGTTTATCTGCCATGGTTTCACCTAATATTTATTTAAGCGGGGTTTTACAGCTTTGCTCCAGGCATTCATCGATTTTGGATTCGATTTCGTTGCCTATCTCCTCGTTGTAGCCGGACCAGTGTTCATCACCGATAAATGTCCCCGGAACACCTCTTGCAGAGACACTGTACTTCTCCGCCAGGTTCTGATAGATTTTCTGGTTTTCCCTGCTGTTATAGACCTCGTACATCTTGACCTCTAGGCCTTCGTGTTCTCTGTCCAGTTCCTCGAGGAAGGGCTTTTCCCTTTCACAGTAAGGACATCCCTCACCCCAGAAAAAGTAGACTGTGGTCCTGTTCCCTGTCTCGGGCAAAAGCACTTCAGAGCTATCTGCTTCCGAATTTTCCGCCGCCTTTTCAGAACCTGTCCCGTTTTGAGGGCTTTGAACAACTGTAAAGGCAAGGCCTGTTACCAGAAGGACTGCTAGAAGGCCTAAACCGATTTTCCTGTAATTTTCCCTAATTTTCTGTTTCATAGCGTATCAAATCTCCTTTTGATAGTATCTTTTTGCATCTTTTTCTGTTAGAATCT